>OCVV012870994.1_pt1 | contig 189580 bp, 152 predicted proteins | sample 1539721 | NCBI WGS metagenome assembly OCVV01 (sample SAMN02144230, study PRJEB22623) | gut metagenome | biome: sheep rumen | host: Ovis aries | place: New Zealand | reverse complement strand
AAAGTTCAGCGAGGATATCAACCTGCTTTCAGACCGAGCAAACATAATATGTATCTCCGACGAAGCCCACCGTTCGCAGACGAATGTGGATCAGAATGTCACCATTACCGAAAAAGGCGTAAAGCGCAGCTATGGCTTTGCTAAGTATCTGCACGACTCATTGCCCAATGCTACCTACGTAGGCTTCACGGGAACACCGATTGATGCTACGATAGATGTGTTTGGCGATGTGGTGGACAGCTATACGATGACGGAGTCGGTGGCGGATGGCATCACCCGTCGTATCGTCTATGAAGGAAGAGCCGCCAAGGTATTTGCCGACCACAAACAACTGGAGGCGATAGAGGCATACTATAAACAATGTGAAGAACAAGGTGCCAATGAATACCAGATAGAGGAAAGCAAGAAGGCGGTGACGCAAATGAACAAGATTCTGGGTGACCCGAATCGTTTGGCTGTGGTGGCAAAGGATTTCATTGAGCACTACGAAAAGCGAATAGAGGAAGGAAGTACTGTTTGCGGTAAGGCGATGTTCGTTTGCTCCAGTCGAGAGATAGCCTACGATCTCTATAAGCATATTGTTACCCTGCGTCCTGAATGGGAAGAGAAGATTGGTTCGGAGGACCAAACTCCTGTGGAGCGCATCCGATTGGTGATGACTAGAGAGAAGGACGATGATCCGAAACTGCGTGAACTAATCGGTTCAGACGAAGACCGCAAGGCACTGGATGTACTGTTTAAGAATCCTGACTCGAACTTCAAAATTGCTATTGTCGTGTCAATGTGGATAACGGGCTTTGATGTGCCTTGTCTCGACACGATGTATATTGACAAGCCTCTGCAGAAACACACGCTGGTACAGACCATTTCAAGGGTGAACCGTGTGTATGAGGGTAAAGATAAAGGACTGGTGGTTGACTACATCGGCATCAAGAGCAATATGAACAATGCCCTGAAGCAATATGCCGGTGGTGGTGACATGGGCGACAACGTGGAAACCATCGAGCAGAGTGTGACGATGGTAAAAGACGAATTGGACATCCTGCGCCGAATGTTCCATACCTTCGATTACAGCAAGTTCTCAACGGGAACGCCGCTGGAACAGTTGGAATGTCTGAAACATGCGGCAGAGTTCGTACAGGCTACGGAGAAAACGCAAAACCTGTTTATGGGTCATGCCAAGAAACTGAAGTCTGCCTTCAACCTCTGTTCCAACCATGAGGCTATCAGCGATAAGGATCGTGAGGACATCCACTTCTTTACAGGTGTACGGTCTATCATCTACAAACTGACAAAGGGAGATGCTCCTGATGCTTCACAAATGAACCGCAAAGTGAGCCAAATGATTGCAGAAGCCTTGCAGTCGGACGGAGTGGAGGAAGTGGCTCAGGTGAATGCGAATACAAAGGACTTGGACTTGCTGAGTGAGGACTACATGACGAGGTTGGAGAAACTGAAGTTGCCCAATACAAAGGTGAAACTGATGGAGAAACTGCTTCGAACGGTCATCACTGACTTCAAGAAGGTCAATAAGATGAAGGGCGTGGATTTCACCAAGCGACTGAATGCATTGGTGCAGCGATATAATGACCGTAGCGACAATGCCGTGTTTGCCGAAGAGGTGCTCAATGAGGTGGCCAAGCAGATGGCAGAATTGCTGAAGGAGGTAAACAAGGAGAAGAAGTCGTTCAAGGACTTGGGCATCACCTACGAGGAAAAGGCTTTCTATGATATCCTGAAAGAAATAGCTCATAAGTTTGGCTTTGAATATCCAGAAGATAAACTGCTGACGTTGGCAGCTGCCGTAAAGAAGATGGTGGATGACAAGTCGAAATATACCGACTGGGCCAATCGTTCGGACATTAAGGCTGAGTTGCAAATGGATTTGATTCTGATATTGGCAGAGCATGGTTATCCGCCTGTTCCACAGGACGAGGTGTTCAAGGAGATCTTTGAACAGGCAGAAAACTTCAAGAAATATGAACAAGCAGATGAAGATACGGAAAAAACAGCCCCTGTAATCTCTATATATCCTCAATTTGAGGAAAAAGAAGGAATGATGATGGCTGCAGAAGACATCTTCATTTATGGCAGCATTCCCGTTGACTTGCCCAATACGAATCGTAAAGAATTGGCCAACGGAAATTTGGACTTGGTTCTGATGTACGCCATAGGTAGCAGTGCTCGTCAGAAGACAGAAGCAGCTGGCAAAATCGCATTGGGTATAAAAGACGGTATGCTAAAGGGCGAACAGATGGCAGCATATAAGAGCATCAGGTATCTGTTGTTCCATTACTGGAGCGATCCAAAGGCTTATCTGTTGACCAAAGAACCTGTATTGGTTGACAAAAATGATGTTCCAACTGAGTACTTGATTCGTATGGAGAAGGATGCGGTTAAGTTCTTGTTGCTGGATTATAATCCCCAAAAATCTGCTGATTTAGGGAATGTAAACATCTTGAAGACTCAGCGAAGAGGGGAAATCAGATACCTCCCATTTGTCACTACGTTGGAAAGCATTGTAGATGAATAGGGGTTAAGGAGAAGATTGACGAAGGATTTGCTCGGTGGTTCGTAAAACTGCACCAAAGAGAAAAGCCGTTCGTTTTTCTTACGTAGAGTATTCAAGGGATTAAAGTGGCAATGCCATTCTATGCGAATCCTGACAAAGATGGATGGCAGGGGAGAAAGCAGAATAAGCACATAGAAAACATGAGCCTATAAAAAGTAAATGGCGTGTAACTCACCAGAGCTACACGCCATTTGATAGTGTTTTGTTATGTCTTTACTTATCAGTCTTATTTGACCTCCTCGAAGTCGGCATCCTGGATGGTGTCGTCGGAGTTGCCGCTCTGCTGCTGACCACCAGCCTGCTGGCCGCCGTTGAAACCGGCACCGGGACCTGCCTGCTGACCACCAGCCTGACTGTACATCTTCTGAGAGGCAGCCTGCATCACGGTGTTCAGGTTGGCCATGGCGCTGTCGATGGCTGCCAGGTCCTGATTCTTGTGAGCATCCTTCAACTGCTGTACGGCAGCTTCTACGTTGGCCTTGTCGCTGCCCAGCTTGTCGCCGTTCTCATTGAGGAAGGTTTCGGTCTGGAAGATCATGGAGTCGGCCTGATTGAGCTTGTCAATCTTCTCGCGCTCCTTCTTGTCGGCTTCGGCGTTGGCTTCGGCTTCTGCCTTCATGCGGTCGATTTCTTCCTGAGAGAGACCTGAAGAGGCTTCGATGCGGATGGCCTGCTCCTTACCGGTGGCCTTATCCTTGGCGCTTACCTTCACGATACCGTTGGCATCGATGTCGAAGGTTACCTCAATCTGAGGAATACCACGACGGGCTGGGGCAATACCGGTGAGGTTGAACTGTCCGAGGCTCTTGTTCTGGGCTGCCATTGGGCGCTCACCCTGCAGCACGTGGATGGTCACCTCAGTCTGGTTGTCGGCTGCGGTAGAGAAGGTCTCGCTCTTCTTGCAAGGAATGGTTGTGTTGGCATCAATCAGCTTGGTCATCACACCTCCGAGGGTCTCGATACCCAGTGTCAGCGGAGTCACGTCGAGCAGCACGATGTCGCCTACGCCACCTTCCTTATTCAGAATAGCGCCCTGGATAGATGCACCTACAGCTACCACTTCGTCGGGGTTCACACCCTTTGAAGGCTCCTTGCCAAAGAAGTTCTTCACCAGTTCCTGAACGGCAGGAATACGGCTTGAACCACCCACCAGGATTACTTCGTCGATGTCGGCATTGGTCAACTTGGCATCTGCCATAGCCTTCTGACAAGGTGTCAGACAAGCCTGGATGAGGTTGTGGGCCAGCTGCTCGAACTTAGCACGGGTCAGGGTCTTCACCAGGTGCTTAGGTACACCGCCTACGGGCATGATGTAGGGAAGGTTGATTTCTGTAGAGGTAGAACTTGACAGTTCAATCTTTGCCTTTTCGGCAGCTTCCTTCAGACGCTGCATAGCCATCGGATCTTGTGACAGATCGGCACCTTCGTCGTTCTTGAACTCCTGTACGAGCCAGTCGATGATGACCTGGTCAAAATCATCACCGCCGAGGTGGGTGTCACCATTGGTGGAAAGCACTTCGAACACACCACCGCCGAACTCCAGGATAGAGATATCGAATGTACCACCACCGAGGTCAAACACGGCAATCTTCATGTCCTTGTTTGCCTTGTCAACACCATAAGCCAACGCAGCAGCAGTAGGCTCGTTGACGATACGCTTCACTTCCAGACCGGCAATCTGTCCGGCTTCCTTCGTGGCCTGACGCTGAGAGTCGGAGAAGTAGGCAGGAACCGTGATGACGGCTTCCTTCACTTCCTCGCCCAGATAGTCTTCGGCGGTCTTCTTCATCTTCTGCAGAATCATGGCAGAGATTTCCTGCGGTGTGTATTTGCGGCCTTCAATCTCTACACGGGGATAGCCACCTTCGTTTACAACTGTATAAGGAACGCGTGAGATTTCCTTCTCGGTCTGCTGCCAGTTCTCACCCATGAAACGCTTGATGCTGTAAACCGTGTTCTTCGGGTTCGTGATGGCCTGACGCTTGGCGGGATCACCCACCTTACGCTCACCGTCCTTTACAAAACCAACCACTGAAGGGGTGGTTCGCTTACCTTCGCTGTTAGCGATCACTACGGGCTCGTTGCCCTCAAATACTGCGACACAACTGTTAGTTGTACCCAGGTCAATACCAATAATCTTTCCCATAATTGTATCTTTTTATTTGTTTATAATTCATGTTCCTGAGTTCGTATGCTCCAAGGTTTATGAGTCGATTGGACGCTTGTGAACTCGATAAACATCTTACAAATCGTGTGCCATGCTGACATTTCGCGTTGAAATGTGACAGCATGGCAGAACTTGGTTGATTATTGGCTGAATGACAACCGTGGTTTACAGGGGATACTCGTCGAAGGCATAGAGCACGGTGGAGAGGTAGCGCTCACCCGTGTCGGGGAGCAGGGCTACAATCTTCTTGCCCTTGTTCTCGGGACGCTTGGCAATCTCGGAGGCTGCAAAGGCGGCTGCTCCGCTGCTGATGCCGACGAGGAGTCCTTCCTGCTGGGCGAGTTGGCGGCCGGTGAGGATGGCGGCATCGTTCTCTACGGGCAGTATCTCGTCGATGTATTCACCTGCATAGGTCTTGGGCACGAAACCTGCACCGATGCCTTGAATCTTGTGGGGACCGCTCGGATTGCCGCTCAATACGGCGGAAGAAGCTGGCTCTACGGCCACAATCTTCACGTTGGGATTCTTCTCCTTGAGGGCGCGTGCCACACCGGAGATGGTTCCGCCGGTACCTACGCCAGCCACGAAGATGTCGATCTTGCCGTCGGTCTGGTTCCAGATTTCCTGACCGGTGGTCTCATAGTGGCGCTGAGGGTTGGCAGGATTCTCAAACTGCTGCAGGATGACGGAGCCGGGAATGGAGTCGCGCAGTTCGTTGGCGGCCTTGATGGCTCCAGCCATACCGTCCTTGCCGGGGGTGAGTCGCACTTCAGCGCCATAGGCTTTCACGAGGTTGCGGCGCTCGATGCTCATCGTTTCGGGCATCGTGAGGATGAGGTGATAGCCACGGACGGCTGACACGAGGGCCAGTCCTACGCCGGTGTTGCCGCTGGTGGGCTCAATGATGGTGGCTCCGGGCTTGAGGATGCCTTTCTTTTCGGCATCTTCGATCATAGCCAGGGCGATACGGTCTTTCACACTTCCGCCCGGGTTGAAGAATTCCACTTTGGCGGTGATGGGGGTCTCAAGACCTTTGAAGGCTGAGAATTTCTGGAGTTCCAGAAGTGGGGTATTACCGATGAGTTCGGTGAGTTGTTTTGCGATAGCCATAATTAACAGCCCTCCTCATATCCCCCACAAAGGGGGAGGCCATACACGAGGGCAATGGGCCTGGGTTCTTAATCTGTTTTTTCTTAATGATTTATACTGCTTGGAAAGCTTCGTCGAGGGCATCGATGAGGTCGTCGATATGCTCGATGCCGATGCTCAGGCGGATCGTGGAGGGATAGATGTGGGCCTGCTCCAGTTCCTCGGGGCTCATCTGCGAATGAGTGGTAGAGGCGGGGTGGATGACAAGGCTCTTCACGTCGGCCACATTGGCCAGCAGGGAGAAGATGCGCAGATGGTCGATGAAGCGCCAAGCCTCGTCTTGGCCTCCCTTGATCTCGAAGGTGAAGATGCTTCCTGCTCCGTTGGGGAAAAGTTTCTCATAGAGCGCATGGTCAGGATGTCCGGGCAGTGAGGGATGGTTCACCTTGGCCACCTTGGGATGCTTGGAGAGATAGTCCACGATCTTCAGCGTGTTCTCCACGTGGCGCTCTACACGGAGGCTCAGCGTCTCCAGGCTCTGCAGCAGAATCCATGCAGAGATGGGGGCTATGGTAGCACCGGTGTCGCGGAGAATGACGGCACGTATGCGGGTGACGAAGGCTGCCGCTCCAGCTACGTCGGCGAAGATTGCGCCATGATAGGAGGGGTCGGGCTTGGCCAGCGTGGGATATTTATCGGCATTGGCCTTGAAGTCGAACTTTCCGCCGTCGATGATTACGCCGCCGAGCGTGGAGCCATGACCGCCGATGAACTTGGTGGCGGAGTGGACCACCACATCAGCCCCGTGCTCCAGCGGACGGTAGAGATAAGGAGTGGCAAAAGTGTTGTCCACGATGACGAGGGTGTTGTGGCGGTGGGCTATCTCGCTGATGCGGTCCACATCGGTCACCGAAGCGTTGGGATTGCCGAAGGTCTCGATGATGATGGCCTTCGTGTTCGGACGGAACGCCTTCTCCACGGCTTCGAAGTCGCTGGGATCTACGATGGTGGAAGCAACGCCTTGCGTAGAGAGCGTGTGCTCGATGAGGTTGAACGTGCCGCCATAGAGGTTGTCGGCAGCGATGATGTGGTCGCCGTTCTGTGCGATGTTCTGCAGGGCATAGGTAATGGCTGCTGCACCGGAGGCCACGGCCAGTCCTGCCACACCACCCTCAAGGGCAGCTACGCGGTCTTCGAAAACACCCTGGGTGGTGTTGGTCAGACGGCCATAGATGTTGCCTGCATCGCGCAGTCCGAAACGGTCGGCGGCATGCTGTGCGTTATGGAACACATAACTGGTGGTTTGGTAGATGGGCACGGCGCGTGAATCGGTCACGGGGTCAGCCTGCTCTTGTCCTACGTGGAGTTGCAAAGTCTCGAAATGGAGTTTCTTTTCGTTGCTCATAATCTTATTGTTTTAACCGTTAATAATCTTTGTTGTGCCAATTATTTGTTTGACGTTGCAAAGTTACGGCGATTTTGGCTGCAAAAATATCGCACATTTGGTGGATTTGCCATACCACAAACATGGTATTTCGCTGAAAAACGCCTCGGAAATGGCTGTTTTATACGTGATTTATACATTTTCGGGGGCCGTCGTGGTATCTGAAAGCAAGGTGCGAGCGACCCATTATCCTGTTTTTTCGGAAGGGGATGTAAATTATTTGGTAAATGATAAATGAAAACTGACAATTTTTTTATATCTTTGTAGCGAAAATCTACAGGCTTATGAAGTACGCGGACTATATAGAACAGATTGAGATTGACTCCCTGTGGAGCGGCAAGCGCCACGTGATATGGGACTTGGACCGCCAGGTGAACATCCTGAGTGGTATCAACGGCGTGGGAAAGAGTACTATATTAAATAAGGTGGTGAAGAGCGTTGACAACAAGGGCGACATCCTGAACCATCTGCTCAAGGGGGTGCATATCAAGACGGTACCTGCCGACGCCACGCATATCCGTTTCGACGTGATTCGTTCGTTCGACCGTCCGCTGGTCAATTCCGATACCATCAGCCGCATGGATATGAGTCTGGCCACGGAATTGGATTGGCAGTTGTATAAGCTGCAGCGGAAATATCTGGATTATCAGGTGAACATCGGCAACCTGATCATCGAGGAACTGCAGAAAGGCAACCTGGAGGCTGCTCAGGAGTTCTCGGCTGCCAAGACGAAGTTTCAGGACATTATCGACGACCTCTTCAAGGATACGGGCAAGAAGATTGTGCGTACGGAGAATGAAATCCGCTTCTCGCAGATTGGCGAGACGCTGGTGCCTTACCAACTCTCGAGCGGTGAAAAGCAGATGCTGGTTATCCTGCTGACCGTGCTGGTGGAGAATAACCTGCCCTACGTGCTGTTCATGGATGAGCCGGAAGTGAGCCTTCACATCGAATGGCAGCAGCGGCTCATAGACACCATTCTCGACCTGAATCCCAATGTTCAGATAATCCTGACCACCCATAGTCCGGCCGTCATCATGAACGGATGGTTGGACCATGTGACAGAGGTGTCGGATATCACGGATTAGGTAGATTTCAAGTTTAAGGCATGGCTAAGCGACTGACAGGCAACATATCATCCCAGTACATGGAGGCGGCCAACAGGCTGCGCTCCAAGAATGCGCGCAAGCGAATCGTGGCCTATGTGGAGAGTTATGATGATATCCTGTTCTGGCGCACCGTGCTTTCTCCCTATGAGAATGAGAAGCGCTATTTCGAAGTGATGCTGCCTTCCCATAAGACTTTGGAGCGCGGCAAGAAGTCGGTGCTGATGAATCTCGTGTTCAAGGGGAAAGAGGAGAAAGATATCCTGGGGCCTTCGATGATTGCCTGTGTGGATGCCGACTACGACTATCTGATCAAGGGCGCCACGGAGACTTCCCGCAAGATTTGGCAGAGCCCTTACGTGCTTCATACCTATGCCTATTCCATCGAGAACCTGCAATGCTATGCCCCGTCGTTGCATAACGTGGCCGTCATGGTGACACTCAACGACCGTCGCATCTTCGATTTCGAAGAGTGGCTCAGGCTTTACTCCGAAGCCATCTTCCCGCTCTTCGTGTGGAGCATCTGGCACTACCGGCGCTCTATCTATGGACAGTTCACGATTACCGACTTCAACCGCACCATCGAACTGGGTGGTTTCACGCTGACCAACCCGATGGGGGCGATACAGAATATTCGGAATAAGGTTTATAAGAAGGTGGGCTGGCTGCAACGCCAGAACCCTGATGCCAAAGAGAGCTATCTGGCTCTGAAGCGCGAACTGCAGGAAGAATTGGGCGTGACGCCGCAGACTACCTATTTATATATACAGGGGCATCATCTGTTTGACAAGGTCGTGCTGCCTGTGATGCAGAAAGTTTGTGGAAAACTGGTGCACGACCGCGAACAGGAGATTCGCCATCAGAGTCGGCATACGACCCAGATGCGCAACGAACTTTCGTGCTACAACCATAGCACGCAGGACATAACCCAGATGCTCAAGAAGAACATGGGCTATGTCCAGTGTGATGCTTTCCGCCGCATCCAGCAGGATGCAGAACAGTTGCTAAACGTAGGTCTCGAGAAACTTGACGGTCCCGCTGACGCTGAGCGTCTCGGTAGTGGCGGGGATCAATAAGGTGTCGCCCGTCTTGATGCTCACCTCGTTGCCTTCATTGTCGGTGATTTTTCCTTCACCCTTCAGACCAATCAGAATCACAAAAGAATCGAGCTCCGAATAGTCGAGTGTCATCGGCTCGTTGAGGTCATACACCGCCGTGCAGAAATAAGGGCATTGCACCAGGGATACGCCTCTGTTCTGGCGCTCCACGTAATGCGTGCGGTAGTCGTCTTCCACCTGATAGTTGATGCTTTCGGCAGCCAGCTTGGTGTGCAGCTCGCGATAGTTGCCGTTCTTGTCCTTGCGCTTGAAGTCGTAGATGCGGTAGGTCACATCTGAGGTCTGCTGGATTTCTGCCAGGAAGCATCCGGCACCAATGGCATGGATGCGGCCTGCGGGCAGGAAGAAGCAATCGCCTTCCTTCACCTCATACTGGGCCAGGGCTTCGCAGATGGTATCGTCTTCCACCATTTCCTTGTATTGTTCGGGCGTGATCTGCTTTTTCAGTCCGCTGTAGAGCTTGGCGCCTGGCGCAGACTCCATCAGATACCACATCTCCGTCTTGCCGCGGGGCTTGCCTTGCTTGTGGGCAATCTCGTCGGTGGGGTGTACCTGTATGGACAAGTCCTGACGTGCATCGATAAACTTGATGAGCAGCGGGAACTCATCGCCGAAGCGCTTGTAGTTAGCTTGGCCCACGAGCTTTTCCTTCAGTTCGGCAACGGCCTCGTTGAGGCTTTTCCCTTTCAGCGGGCCTTCTTTCACGATCGTCTCATTGTCCTTCACTCCAGAGATTTCCCAGCTTTCTCCCACGTTCTCCAGCTGCGAGTCGAGGTGCTTGAACGGCACAATCTTGTCGCCGCCCCAAAGCGTCTGTTTGAGCAGGGGTTCAAATTTGATAGGTTGCATATTAATTATATAGTTATCGTTAAAGTTATCGTCTTCGTTATCGTTTTCGCCGTCATTAATTATCACGCCAGAACGATGGTGTGAAAAGCACCACCACGCTGAAGATCTCAAGACGTCCCATCAGCATCAGCAATGAAAGCAGCCACTTCACAAAGGCGGGCAGAACGTCCCACGACATCGTGGGGCCGATTTCCAGTCCCAGCGTCGGACCTACGTTGCTCGCGCAACTCAGGGCGATGGTGAAGGAGTTCGTGCTATCTACACCAGCCAGAATCATAATGAAATAAGACACGAGCGCCAGCATAAAATAGGCCGCGAAGAAGGCCATCAGCGTCATCTGCTGACCGTAGGCCACGCTCATGCCATTTACCTTCACGGGCAGCACGGCCTTGGGGTGGAGGATATGCTTCAGTTCGTTTTGCACAATCTTCAGTACCATCACGCCGCGCACGCACTTGAAGCCTCCCGCCGTGCTGCCGGCACATCCGCCGAAGAACATGCAGACGCTGAGTATCACCCACGTGATGTGGTGCCACTGGGCGGCATCGTCGTTGAACACACCGGTCGTAGTGATGAATGAAACCACCTGGAACAACGCGTTCTTTACAGCCTCGCTCAGCGTGTAGTCGTTGTATCGGAGCAAAAAGTAGGCTATCACCGTGGTGGCCACGATAATCAGCACACAGTAGAGTTTCAGTTCCGTATTCTTGAAGAATTGCTTGATGCGCCCCTTGAAGATCATCGCATAGAGCATCGTGAAACTGATGCCGGAAAGGAACATGAAAATGATGGCCGTATAGTCGATGAAGGCGCTGTGGTAGAATCCCGTGGATTCGCTGTGGGTGGTGAAGCCGCCTGTGGCGGTGACGGTCATCGAGTAGTTCAGGCTGTCGAAGATGCCCATGCCGCCGAGATAGAACATCACGCTGCAACCGATGGTCAGCGTGAGATAGATGCTCCAGATCCATTTGGCCGTCGTGCTGAGGCGCGGGTGCATCTTCGCGCGTATGGGGCCCGTGGCCTCCGCCGCAAACACCTTCACCGTTCCGCCTACCATCGAGGGCAGGATGGCGATGGTGAAGAACACGATTCCTAATCCGCCTATCCATTGCGTCATCGAGCGCCAGAAGAGCAGTCCGTGGGGCAGTACCTCCACTTCGTCGATGATGGATGCTCCCGTCGTGGTGAAGCCCGAAATCGTTTCGAAGAAGGCATTCGTGAAGTTCGGAATGTAGCCGCTGATGACAAAGGGGAAGCTTCCGAAGAGACTGAAAATCACCCACGTGAGTGTCACCAGCAGATAGGCATCACGCCGCCCAAGGGAATTGTCGGCATTACGTCCCATAAACCGTAGCACGATGGCTCCGATGAACATAATGACCAGCGTGATGGCGAAAGCCATGATGTCATCCTCATGATAGAAGAGCGACACGCCGATACACACCAGGATGAACATGGCCTCCAGCAGAAGCAATGATCCCAGCACCTTGTATAGCAGTTTGTAGTTAATCACGTCGCGTCACTTTTATCACTTAAAGAATTTCTCTATCTTCTCCATGCTCAGGTCGTGGCAGAACACCACCACGATGTCGCCGGCTTCAATCTGCGTGCCGCCGCTGACGAGCTGTCCTTGTCCGTGGCGTACCAGTCCGCCGATGGTGGCTCCCTGCGGCAGCCCCAGTTCGAACACTTTCTTCTTGGTCACCTTTGATCCCTGCTGGGCGGTGAATTCGGCTACGTCGGCGTTGGCCGTCATCAGGAATCGGATATTGTGCACGTCTTCGTCGAGCATCATCTGATAGATGGCACTCGCCGCCATGGCCTTCTTGTTGACGATGGTTCCGATGTCCAGGCTCTCGGCCATGGCCACGTAGTCCATGTTCTCCACCATCGCCACGGTCTTTCTTACGCCCATGCGCTTGGCCGTCAGACAAGCCAGGATGTTGGTCTCGGCATTACCCGTCAGGGCCACGAAGGCCTGCGTGTTCTTCACGCCTTCCTCCATCAGCAGCTGCATGTCGCGGCCGTCGCCGTTGATCACCATCACGCGGTCGGTATCCACCAGGTCGTTCAGTTTCTGGCAGCGCTGCTCGTCCATCTCCAGGATTTTGCAGTCCATGTACTCGGGCATCATGGCCACGGCCCTCACTGCCGTTTCTCCGCCGCCCATCATCATCACGTTCTTCACGTCCACATAGTGTTCCTTGCCCACAATCTTGCGGATGTAGGGTATGTAGTTGCGGGTAGTCATGAAGTAGGCCAGGTCGTAGATCTTCAGTTCGTCATCGCCTCGTGGGATAATGGTCTCGTCACCTCGTTTGATGGCCACGATATGGTAGGGTGACTCCGGTTTGCAGAGGTCCTTGAGCGGTTCGTTCAGTATTTCGCATGTCTCGCGGAGCTTAATGCCGAGCATCACGAGCGCCCCGTCGTGTACGTCCCATCGCTGTCGTACCCACGACATTTTCAGTCCGTTGGCAATCTCCTTGGCCGCCAGGTTTTCGGGATAGATGAGCGATGTGATGCCGATGCGCTCGAAGAATCCGTCGAGCTTCGGGTCGATGTATTCATAGTTGTCCACCTTGGCCACCGTTCGCTTGGCCCCCATGGCCTTGGCCATGATGCAAGTGTTCAGGTTCAGGCTCTGGTCGGGCGTCACGGCAATATAGAGGTCGGCATTCTTCACGCCCGCCTCTTCCATCGTGGAGATGCTCGACGGGTCATCGTTGATCGTGAGCAGGTCATAGTCGCTCGACACGTTCAGCAGCCGCTCCTCGTCGTCGTCAATCAGCACGGTGTCCTGATTGTTTCGGGAGAGCAGTTTGGCCAGATGCGTTCCGATGGCATAGGCGCCTGAGATGATGATTTTCATAATGCTTTGTTGTTATTGTTAATGGCTGCGAGGATGGCCTCCTTGTCGATGCCCACGATGTGATGGAGCTGCTTCACGGTGCCGTGCTCCACAAACTCGTCGGGCAGTCCCAGCCTCGTCACTTGGGGATGGTATCCGTGGTCGTTCATCCATTCCAGCACGGCAGAGCCAAGTCCGCCGTTCCTGACGCCGTCTTCCACGGTGATGATGCGGCTGAACCGTTCGCCCACCTCCTTCAGTATCTCTTCGTCGAGGGGTTTCAGGAAGCGCATGTCGTAGTGGGCTGGTCCTGCGGTTCCGGAATCCTCTGAGAGTTCCCGGATAGCTTCCTCCACGGTATTGCCGATGGGACCTATCGAGAGTACGGCCACGTCCTGGCCGTCACGGATTTTCCTTCCGGTGCCCACCTCGATTTCCTCCAGCGGGCAGCGCCAGTCCACCTTCACGCCCTTGCCTCGTGGATAGCGTATCACGAACGTTCCCTTTCCCGGCAGTTGGGCCGTGTACATCAGCCGGCGCAGCTCGTGCTCGTCCATCGGCGATGCAATGGTCAGATGGGGGATAGGGCGCAGCGCAGCCAGGTCGAAAGCCCCGTGGTGGGTGGCTCCGTCTTCGCCTACCAGTCCGGCACGGTCCAGACAGATCACTACGGGCAGGTTCAGGATGGCCACGTCGTGGATGATATTGTCGTAGGCCCGCTGGGCAAAAGCGCTGTAGATGTTGCAGAAAGGCTGCAGTCCGTCCTTGGCCATTCCGCCAGAGAACGTCACGGCATGCCCCTCGGCAATTCCCACGTCGAAGCAGCGGTTGGGCATCTTCTCCATCATGATGTTCATCGAGCAGCCCGTAGGCATGGCTGGTGTCACGCCCACGATGCGCGGATTCCTTTCGGCCAGTTCGAGCAGCGTCTCGCCGAACACCTTCTGGAATTTAGGCGGCTGGTTGTCGTCCTCTTCGCAGATGCGCTCGCCGGTATCCACGTCAAACTTCCCCGGTGCATGCCAGATGGTCGCCTCGTTCTCCGCAGGCTTGTAGCCGTGGCCCTTTTGCGTGTGCAGATGGAGCATCTTTGGCCCTTTCATGTCCTTCAGCTGGCGCAGCAGTCTCACAAGTTCCTTCACGTCGTGCCCGTTGAACGGTCCGAAGTATCGGATGTTCATGCCCTCAAAGATGTTCTGCTGGTGCGAGATGGCACTCTTCAGGGCGTTGCTCAGTCGGATAAGTCCTTTGCGCCGGTCTTCTTCCAGATACCCCTTGCGGTTGAGCCATCTGGAGGCTTTGTAGCGCAGCCGGTTGTAGGTCTCGTTGGTGTTCAGGTTGATGAGGTATTCCTTCATGCCGCCCACCGAACGGTCTATCGACATGTTGTTGTCGTTGAGGATGATGAGCAGGTCGTTGGGCGACGACGATACGTTGTTGAGTCCTTCGAAAGCCAGTCCGCCGCTCATCGCGCCGTCGCCAATCACGGCCACCACCTTTCTTCGCGGTGAGCCCTTGGCCGTCGATTGCTGGCTCGCTACTGCCATTCCCAAAGCCGCCGAGATGCTGTTTGAGGCATGCCCGCAGGTGAACGTGTCGTATGCGCTCTCCTTCGGCGAAGGGAAGGGCATGATACCGTGCAGCTTGCGGTTCGTCTTAAACTGCTCCCGCCTTCCCGTCAGTATCTTGTGGCCGTAGGCCTGATGCCCCACGTCCCATACGATGCGGTCTTCGGGCGTGTTGAACACGTAGTGCAGCGCCACCGTGATTTCCACCACGCCGAGGCTCGAAGCCAGGTGGCCGGGGTTCACCGAAAGCTCCTGCACGATGTCCTCGCGCAACTCCCTGCATAGCTCCGGCAGTTCGTCCACCGTCAGTTTCCGCAGGTCCTCAGGGTCTTTGATTTTGTTAAGTATATTGAATTTCTTTTCTTCCACTTTTTGTAAATATCTGCCTACAAAGGTAATTAAAAATTAAATATGTACCAAGCAAAAACTCTTTTTTCTCCTTTCTTGTTGCGTAAACCAAATAAAATTGCTATCTTTGGCGAGCAAAATATAAACTTTACCCATGAAGAAAACATTTTACCTCATCGCGGCTATGGCCTTTGCCCTTACCGTCACCGCTCAGCAGAAGAACGGAGGCATCTCCCAGCAGATGCTCAGCGAGATTGTCAATGCCCAGCCTCAAGGGGCTGCCACCAAGGCCCTGGCCAACGCCATCGCCAACAACAATATCGATGAATTGGCCCGCACGCGGCAGAGCCTCTATGCCATCGACAAGCATTTCTCTATCGAAACCCCGAAGCAGAGCATCACCAACCAGAAGTCGTCAGGACGCTGCTGGATGTTCAGCGGACTCAATGTGCTGCGCGCCGACTTCGCCCGCCGCCATAAAGACTCCCTGCGCGTCAGCTTCTCCCAAGACTATCTCTTCTTCTACGACCAGCTGGAGAAAGCCAACCTCTTCCTCCAGGGCATCATCGACACCGGCAAGAAACCCGTCGATGACCAGCGCGTGCGCTTCTTCCTGCAGAGTCCCATCGGCGACGGCGGCACCTTCTGCGGCGTGGCCGACCTCACCGAGAAATACGGACTCGTACCTACCGAAGTCTGCCCAGAGACCTATTCTGCCGAGAACACCGCCAAGATGCGCACCGTCGTCAAGAGCAAGCTCCGCGAACAGGCCCTCCAGCTCCGCGCCATGGTGCAGAAAGGAAGCTCCCAGCAGGCCCTCCTGAAGACCAAGACCACCATGCTCGCCGAAATCTACCGCATGCTCACGCTCACCCTCGGTGAACCCGTCAAGGAGTTCAGCTATGCCTTCCGCAACAAAGACGGCAAGCCCGTGACCGAGGCCCGCACCTATACCCCGCAGACGTTCTATAAAGAAGTAGTAGGGGAGAGCCTCAACGGCACCTTCATTATGGTGATGAACGATCCCCGCCGCCCTTACCACAAGACCTACGAAGTGGAATACGACCGCCACACCTACGACGGCCACAACTGGAAATACCTCAACCTCCCCATGGACGAGATAGAGCAGCTCGCCATCGCCCAGCTCAAGGACGGCCGCAAACTCTATAGCTCCTACGACGTGGGCAAGCAGCTCGACCGCAAGCGCGGCTACCTCGACCTCGACAACTTCGACTACGCATCCCTCTTCTCCACCACCTTCACCATGGACAAGGCCCAGCGCATAGAGACCTTCGACAGCGGCTCCACCCATGCCATGACCCTCACCGCCGTAGATCTCGACGCCCAGGGTAAGGCCCGTAAGTGGAAAGTGGAAAACTCATGGGGTGCCGACAGCGGCGTAGGCGGCTACCTCATCATGACCGACCGTTGGTTCCGCGAATACATGTTCCGCCTCGTGGTCGATAAGCAGTACGTCCCCGCCGCCCTGCTCAAGGAGTACGAGCAGAAGCCTCTCATGGTCATGCCCGAAGACCCCCTGTTCTCCGCAGATGAGTAAAAAAACTGACAAACATAGTATGTTTAACCTTTTAAAAAATCAAAGTTATGAGTAACTACAAGATTATCGACGTTGAGGGCATTGGCCCCGTTTATGGTGAAAAACTCCAGGCAGCTGGCATCAAGGACACCGACGCCCTGCTCGAAAAGTGTGCAAAACCCGCTGGCCGCAAGGCACTCGAAGAGGAGACCGGCATCAGCGGCAAACTGATTCTGACTTGGACCAACCACTGCGACCTGATGCGTATCAACGGCGTAGGCCCCCAGTTTTCAGAACTGCTCGAGGCTGCTGGCGTAGATACCGTGAAGGAACTCAAGCACCGCGTGCCCGCCAATCTGCAGGCCAAGCTCGAAGAAGTCAATGCTGAGAAAAATCTTGTCAACCGCGTTCCCACCGTTGCCGAGGTAGAGAAGATGATAGCCCAGGCCAAGGAGCTCCCCGCCGTGATGGAGTACTAATTATTGCATCTGAAATAACAGCGTCCTGCCCTCATTCCGAGAGCAGGACGTTTTTTATGTTTTTCTATATGGGATTTTTTCGTTTTGAGGGTGCACGGGTGCCACATCGCCTTTGTATAAAGGCCGTGCACCCTCTCCGGAAGGGTGTCACGGGTGCCACAAGGGTGCCACGCCCATTCCATCCTGATGAAAAGAACAAAAATCCGCAAAAATCTGACACAAATCTTTCTCTTTAGCCTTATTGCATGGCAATAAAGAATTTTCTATCCAACTTCTATTTCAACCCTGCTTTATAGCCGCCCCTTATCAAGGGGCTCAAAATGTCCATAGGTGAATAAGTTGCTGAGTAGTTACCTGTTAGTTGCGTGATGAACAATTTGGTTTCTGACTGTTAGTAGGTTTGAGAAATTCTCTAGAGAATTTTTTCCTTCCGATGATAGTTTGCATCGCTTCCGATGATACTTTGCAGAAAATTCTCTAGAGAATTTATCAAAAGTGTAGCACCCTTGTGGCACCCGTGACACCCATCTGAGGAGGGTGCCAGCCCTGTGTTTATCGGCGATGTGGCACCCGTGCACCCTTAAAACGAAAAAAACTATATGCGAAACATTTGGGATTTCCAATTATTCTTATTAAATTTGCATCCAAACTACAGAACTAACTTATGAAAATGGGATTTATAGTGAAAATGACAACTTACAAAAGAGTCATTATCCTGTTATGGAGTGTCTTCATGACATTCGCATTGTCCTTTGCCCAAGTGGAGAATGACGTAATTGACATGAAGGATCCTATAACTGGAAAATGGGGCTATGCCAGCAAGATCCAGAATAGGAAGAGTCCGTTGAAAGGAATCAAGAAACTTGCCGTTTCATCTTTTGGCAAAACAGGGTCCGCTTTAATGTCAAAAGAAGATGCAGGGGCGATAGACTGGATTATTCCTCCTCTTTATGATGCTGTGGCATCAGAATTCTCAGAGCAACTGGCAGGAGTGGAAGTAGGCGGATTGATAGGTTTTATTGATATTTACAACCGCTTCATTATTGAGCCACGCTATGAACCTACAAAGAACCTTTCTGGATTCAAGTTGGGGTTGGCTGCCGTAAAGATAGGTGAGAAATATGGCTTTGTCAATAAGATGGGAGAGACGGTCATCTCCCCTGTATTTGACTATGCCGAGAATTTCAAGGACAATATGTTGGCAGTCGTCAAGCAGAATGGGAAATATGGTGCCATAGATTTGAATGGTAACATCGTTGTTCCATGCAAATTTGCTGTAGAGGCAGCAATGGTGACAGTTCCTATATCAAACAAACCATACAAGAATGCATGTGATTCCGTTAAGAAAGGATTTCAGAATCAAGCATATGCTAAAGTCTTTTCACAATTGAATACTTGTAACGATAAAGTCCAGCAGCGCATTTCTGATTCACTATGGATACAGTCTCTTGTGACTTCTCCCATGGGTGAAGGTGATGCGAAAGGCTTAAAAGACAACTATGGCCGAGTGATAATCCCTTGTCAGTTCTCATCAATTACTTATGATCAGAAGAATCACCTGTATATCGTGAAAGACGCCTTGAATCGGAGCGGGGTCTATACATACAAAGGTGACCGCCTGTTTCATCCCCTTTTTGACAGTATTGGGGATTTCCGCAACGGTCAAAGCGTCGCTTCCGTTGATGGCATCCAAGGCGTCATAGATGCTCATGGCTGGGTTGACCCGTCTTTTATGGACGACATCTGCAATACGGGTCTTCAGTATGACACAAATGGAGATGTTGCAAAGGCGCGTTCTCTTTATGAGCGCATATTATCAATCGATCCCAACCACGTAATGGCCCTTAATAATCTTGCTATCATTGACATCAACAACAAGGATTATAACAAGGGAATGAGGAAACTGAAACTTGCCAACAAACTTGCTCCTGAAAATGAACTGATAAGCGAAAACCTGCATGCTGCAAAAAAGAACAGGAACGAGCGGCGATGGAACCGTATAAACACAGGGTTGGAGATTGCTGCAGCCATTATCACAATAGGAGTAGCAACCTATTCTGCCGTTAATGGCGGGCAAAGTTCCCCGTCATCAGGGCTTACATCTTCTGAGGCGATGTCGTCAGGCAGTTATGACGATGGCTTTTCTTCTGCAGGCGGGAAATCAAAAGGAAGTACTTCTTCAAATTCAAAAGCGAGTCTGGGTAACTGGAGGGCTCTTGACAGAGCCTACAGCGGATATGAAGATCAACTCATGAGGATGAAGAGTTCAGGCAATTACGACAAGCAGGAAGTGAGGGATATCCAGAATAAGATGAAAGACATCAGGGATAAGATATACAAGCAGAGTGGAGGCCACCAAAGGGCTGCTTCCTCAATAGAATCCTGGAATCCGTAACAAAGAAAATTTAATGAGAAAGAGACAGAAACAGCAGGGCAGGTTCATATTTTTTCCATATTCTATGAACCTGCCCTGATAGAGAGGCATCAATCAAAGTTTTCCCCTGCCGTAGCAGATGGAGCACTTTCCGGAGCCGTTGCACGACACACAGTTACTCCACGTCTTGGTGTTGGTACCCGTATAAGTGCCGATATTCGTCCATTCTCCACATTTTCCGTGACAGTGCTGGCATACTCCTGTTCCGTTACAACTGTTACACTTCGTATAGACTGAACTGCTTGACGATCTATTGTTGGAAGAACCGCCGGAGTAGCCACCACCAGAGTTGGGAACGCTGACGTTTGAGCCGCCGCCACTGTTAGATGAATGGAAAACGCCGTCTTCAGAATAATAGCCAGTCGGCCCGTAGGCAGCAATCGTCAATGAAGTCCCATTACCTCCACAATATCTGCACCTGCCAGAATTTCCACAGAGTGAGCAAAATCCGAAATGGAAACCAGAACACTTTCCAGTGCCATGACAATATAAACACTTGCCGATAGCCACATATTTCTGCCAACCTTTTTCATTATAGAAACGGTATATAACCTGAGTAGAATGTTCATCACGTTCAGACCTTACGTATGGTCCCAGATCGGGAACTCTGCTTCTGCCCTCATATTGGCGGAGAACATCCAGATATGCAACACTATTCTGCCGATTGGCATATCCATTACTATAATTGTTAGCAGTACCCGTATTATAGAATGTCAAATAATCGCTATGCCCTATCCATTTTCCTGTATTTTCATCTTTTGCCCATAAACGGGTGTAATATGTATTTTTCCCAGATAATGGATTTAGGCGGTCATTATAAATGGCTACCCACCAATCACCGGTTGTTTTTGTTTGGCTCCATTGACATTTCAACGCATTTGACACAGTAACCATATTGTTCCCATCTGAAAACTTGTGATATGTTCCCTTAGGCATTTCAACATACATATAAACTTTCACAATATGACCTAAACATCCGGATACAGACATTTCATAATGGAATTGTAGCATTTTGCGGCCATCTTTGTCTGGCACATTATGCTCCAATCGGAGGTTGGAGAAGGTTGCAGATTGTGCAAGCAATCTGCAACCAACACTAACGGTGATGATTAATAAAAGAAATGTTCTTTTCATTTGCGTAATATGAAGAAGTCTTGTACATACCTTGTCGTCCCTTGATGAGTCCACTGATACCAGTACACATCTAAAGTGTCGCCTTTAAACTTTGCATTGAGAACGTCAACATACCATGGATTACAATATATTTCACCCACTCGGAATATTAATTTTTCACCATCAACAGAATAAGTTCCTGTTTTTTTTCTTATTATTTCTCGGCTCTCGGCATATTCAGAAGTCACGGATATAGCGTTAGTGTCCGTAAACTCTATGTTATAACTCACATGGTTTCCACTCATGGCGGTATAAAAATATGAATATGTTCTGCCTTTTAGACGCTCTTTTAACGAGCCATATGTAGTAGGATCGGATGGGTCAAAAACATCATCATCCTTGCTGCACGAAAAAAAAGTAAACAAAATGAGTGTTAATAAAACAACTACTGAGCCTGATTTCTTCATTTGTCTTGAATATAAAAGGGTTAGAACTCAATACCAATCAAGAAGTTTGGAGTTATTATCCACTCTGTTTTCTCGTCTGTAGTCGTATAGGTAATATATTTCCCGTTAGGCCCGGTATTACTGCTGGAGTTATTGAGATTGCGCCTGGTAGATGTTTCTTTCCAGAAACTACCCGTTGATGTTATTGTGGTTTTGTTTGTGGAAATGTCGCAATATAGTCCAACAACAAGTTTTTTAAATTTGACGCCTGCACCTGCACCATAAATCATTCCACCTTTTTCTGACTTAAAGTTGTATAAGTAGCCACAATTACCTTGGACAAAAGGTTTTATTTCTGTACGCAATGGTATCGTAAAACGTATTTTCCCATAGCCTCCTGCACTGAATGCTGTAACATCGTTTCCTGTGCTAACTCCTGCTATTGGCCCCGCTCCCAAATAGAGCATATCCTTAAATTTGTACCCTAAATCATAACCTAAATAAGTAGAAAAGACCTTGTCCTTATAGCCTAGTTTCAGATCCGACGATGTTGCGAAACCACTGTTTTGAGCATAGGAAGAAATTGAAATGAAAAGGCAGATTGCCATAAATGTTTTTTTTGAAAAGATGTTCATAATTTGTCTTTTATAACAAAAGGCGGAACCATTCGATACTTATCCGAAGTATGGTTACCGCCAAGTAGACCTGTCGCAAACAAGCACGAATAGTCCACGCCTATCAAGCATGAACTTTGATCTGCTTGTTCTCTGCGACGAATGATTGGCGGTATTCTACTTCTGAGAACAAGAGCAAAAGCTCAAATATCTATGTAATAAGTACGAACAGAAACGCTATTCTGTAAGTTAATAATATGTGTTATTAAATTCTCTGTGGCCTTGTGGGGCTGAGCCTCATCTGCGGGCCGATAGCGTTCGTTCTGTTTTCTACTTCATTGGCTTATTCGGTTTAAAGGGTTAAACATTATTTGTTAAGAGCCTATTTTGCTGTATTCCTGTTGCAAAAATAATGGTTTTCGGTGAAAGTTCCAAATAATCAGCTGTCGTTTTTTCTTTTTTCATTATTGGGCCTTTGAATCTTCACCATTAAGCAAGGGGTGGGGGAGTGAAGACAATGATTGGGCAGGTCAAGGAACTGCGTGCCGTGATGGTATACGAAACCGGAAGCTGCGTATGAAAAAAAGTTTTGGTCGGTTTTGCTATCACTGCTATCTCTAAGATAATGTAAGTGATTGGTAATCTGGCGGTTGGACTCTTTTGGGCAGGTGATAGCAGAGGTGATAGAAGTGATAGCAAATTGTGCGGAAATAGAAAAAAGTGGCTTCTTTGGGGGAATTTTTTTAGAAATCGGGATTGTCGGATGGAGGGGGCACGATGAATGACGGTCATTGTGCAGATGGGTTGCAGTCTTACTGCGGATGCTTTGCAGTACTGCTGCGGATGGTCTGCAGTAGTGCTGCGAGCCGTCGGCAGTCTTTCCATATACCAATGGAGGTGACTCGATGGATGGGCAGGAGCGTATGAGGCATGGATTGGAAAATTTGAAAAAATGCACTTTTTAGGGCATTTTTTTTCTCCATTATGCCGATTTGCTATCACTTCTATCACCTGTGCTATCACTGGATGAGAGTGGTTTAACTTGCTTGCTGGTAAGTATTTACGTTTTCAGGTGATAGCAGTGATAGCAAAACGTAGAAAATTTTCCTTCTCGCGCGCGTGTTGTCTAAACTCCAGCGGCTGAAAGACGCGAAAACTCCTAAACTCCTAAATCAAACTTGAATCAGTTAATAAAGTAACTATTCTGCACCTCGCCATTCTTGGACAAAAATCTTCAAAAAACTTACAAAAATGTTCATACTTTGCGGTCGAAGATAAGGCTAAAGGGAAAGCTTTGTGTTAGATTTTTGAAGATTTTTGTTTAAGAATTGGGGGTGCTGAGTTGTTACGAAGAGCCGGCTGTGGCATAAAGAAAGTTAAAAGAGATGCGATTTGCTTGCTTTATAATAAGATTATAATTATCTTTGCATAAAGTTGTAACAAGTTAAATTTCAGCATCCTATGGCTATAATAAACCCGTTTGTTACCCAAGGCTACTTGTCGCCACACTACTTCTGTGACCGTGTAGAAGAGACTAATTATCTAACGAACCTCATTGTTAATGGCAATAATGTTGCGCTTATCTCACCGCGTCGTCTTGGGAAAACAGGGCTAATACACCATTGTTTTGAACAGCAGAGTATCAAGGACGATTACTACACTTTCATCGTAGATATCTATGCCACCAAAAATCTGCAGGAACTGGTGTTCTGTTTGGGCAAGAGCATCTTGGGGGCATTAAAGCCACAAGGTCGTAAAGTGTGGGAGCGGTTCGTAAATGCGCTCGGCTCTTTGAGAGGAAGTATATCGTTTGATATCAATGGGTTGCCGGAATGGGGACTTGGCGTGGGGGATGTTAAAGTGCCACAAACCACGTTAGATGAGATTTTCATGTATCTTGAACAAGCAGACAAGCCTTGTATTGTTGCTATCGATGAGTTTCAAGTGGTGGCAGGCTACCCAGAGGGTAATGTTGAAGCGATTCTCCGCACACATATCCAGCGGTGCAAGAATACGAGATTCATTTATGCCGGGTCACAACGGCACATGATGGCAGAGATATTCGCCACACCCTCGCGTCCTTTCTACCAGAGCACCAGCCTGATGACTTTAGCCCCTATTAATGTCGATCGTTACGTAGAGTTTGCTCAAAGCCTTTTCAGGGAATATCAAAAAGACATTGCTGAAGAAACTGTTCGGGAGGCATATCAACGCTACGATGGGGTCACATGGTACGTGCAGACAATACTTAATGCCCTGTTTTCCATGACGGAGTCTGGCGGTAAATGTAAGCCAGAATCCATAGATACAGCCATTCAGCAAGTTGTTACCCAGCAGAGTTTTACCTATAGTGCACTGCTCTTTCAACTGCCTTCGAAACAGAAAGAGGTTCTTATGGCTATTTGCAGGGAGGGGAAGGCTACTAGCATTACCTCTCGTCCGTTCCTGCAGCGGCATCATCTTACAGCCAGCACTGTTCAGGGAGCGGTCAAAGGGTTGTTGGAAAAAGATTTTATTACCCAGGATTTAGGGACCTATAGCGTTTATGACAAGTTCTTCGCTATATGGCTTTTACAACAATAATAAAAAATCCGCTTTTCAGCTGAAAGGCGGATTTTTTTTTATTGCTTTTTACGAAGGGAATTCTTACACGAGGTGCTCCACGAGGTCGGCGCGGTCGCCGGGGAGCATGTCGATGACGGGAATCTCAATCATGGTGTAGCAGCCGGGCTGCTGGCGCATGGAGGCGCGGGCTACGTTGACGAGTACCTGACCGGTGAGGGCGGGGTTGTTGATGCTCATGTTGAACTCCAGCCGCTGGTTCTGGGTCTTGCCGCTGACGCCTTTGCGCACGAGGTTGACACCGTGGCCCATGTCGCGGACGGCATCTACGCTCTCTACGGCAAAGACGTGGGTCTCGTCGTTGGCGAAGTAGGGGTCGGCCTTGATGGAGGCGGTCACGTCTTCGAGCTTGGCGCCGTCTTCGAGCTCTACATAGACCATGCGGCGATGAATGCCTTCACCGAGGGGGATGGTCATGGAGAGGGCGTTCTTGACACCAGCCTTGGAGCGCACGCAGACGCTGTGACCCATCGACATGCCGGGGCCGAAGTTGGTGTAGCTGAGGCCTTTGGGCGCGAGGCTCTGCATGAGGGTGCGCACGATGGAGTCGGAGCCTGGGTCCCATCCGGCGGCAATGACGCTGACGGTGCCGGTCTGCTTGTTGAGCTGCATGAGGCGCTCGCGGTAGCCGCGAATCTGTGTATGGATGTCGAAGGAGTCAACGGTGTTGATGCCCAGGGGCAGGATCTGGTTGGCATATTCCTCGCAGGAGCGGGTGGGGGTGGCCAGGATGGCTACATCGACGTCCTGGAGTTCGCGGATGTCTTTGACTACGGCGTAGGGGGCCAGTTCGGCGGGTTTGTTCTCGTCGCCGTTGCGGCGCACGATGCCAGCCACCTCGAAATCTTCGGATGCTTCGAGGGCCTGGAGGGTGTACTTTCCGATGTTGCCGTAACCTACGACGGCTGCTCTGATTTTCTTCATATTATATTACGTTTTAATGAGTGTTTGTCGTTTGCCGGGTGCAAAATTACACAAAATGATTGAAACGGCAAGCATTTTGCGCGATTTTTTAATGGTTTGCTTGCTTTTTGACTGAATTGGGCTGGGGCGTGCTTGGGTTATTTGGTTCTTGCGGATTGTTAATTTTGGGCAGGATGCAATAAAAGAGGGTGCGCGTGCGTTAATTAAGTTGTATATATACGATTTAGTTGACTGTTTATAGTAGAAGAAGATGATAGAATACGTGAAGGGTGAAGTGGTGGAACTCACCCCGGCTTATGCTGTGATAGAGGCCCACGGAGTGGGCTACGGACTGAATATCTCGCTGAATACCTACTCTGCCGTGCAGGGCAGGAAGGAGGCGCGGCTGTGGGTGGCAGAATCGATCCGCGAGGATGCCTACGTGCTCTTCGGATTTGCCACGAAGCAGGAGCGCGACATGTTCCTGCTGCTCATCACGGTGAGCGGTGTGGGTGCCGGTACGGCGCGGATGATTCTCTCGTCGCTCTCGGTGCAGGAGCTCTGCAACGTGATTTCGACGGGCGATGAGCGGGTGCTGAAGGGTGTGAAGGGTATCGGCTTGCGAACGGCTCAGCGCATCATCGTGGACCTGAAGGACAAGATCGTGAGCAGTGGTCTGGCTCAGGAACTGCCTGCCACGGCGGGACGTGCCACCCAGTTGGTGAGCTCGCCGGTGAAGGACGAGGCTATGAGTGCGCTGACGATGCTGGGCTTCTCGCCCGCTCCGACAGCGAAGGTGGTGAACGCCATCCTGCTGAAGGACCCGACGCTGCCCGTGGAGCAGGTGGTGAAGCTGGCGCTGAAGCAGATAAAATAAAAGACCCACCTAAATCCTCCCTGTTTAGGGAGGACTTGCGGAGCGTTCAAACTTAAAACTTGGAACCTGGTATGGGAAGACTGAAGTGGATATTGATGGTGATGGTGCTGGTGAGCATGAATGTGCTGGCCTGGACCAGTGCGCCCTGGCTTCAGGATGATCCCAGAAGGCGGCAGCAGAGGACGACCCTTCCACAGGAAGGAAGAGCCCCCCTAAATCCCCCCCAAGGGGGGACTCTCGGGAAGGGAAGGGGAGAGAAGAAGGATTCTTCACTCTTCACTCTTCATTCTTCACTTCTTATCGACGACGAGGAGATACCCGACTCGCTGCTCAATCCGCGGTGGAAGATACAGCGCACGCAGCCCATCACGCAGGAAGACCTCAAGCGCGGGGCTGCCGACTTGATGATGCCGGAGAACATTGAGCAGAAGGTGGAGTACAACGACACGCTGGGCGGCTACCTGATCGGTTCGAAGATGGGTAACCAGTATCTGGGTGCGCCGGTGCTGATGACGGCTGAGGAGTTTGGCGAGTGGTGCAACGCCCAACTGAGGCGCGACTTCTACCGCAAGAAGAACAATGAAATCTATCAGGCCAAGGGCAAGGAGAAATTCGATTTCACCGACATGCACTTCGAACTGGGACCGGCAGAGAAGATCTTCGGTCCCGGCGGCGTACGCGTGAAGACGCAGGGAACGGCCGAGCTGAAACTCGGTGCCACGATGAAAAACGTGGACAACCCCTCGCTGCCCATCCGCAACCGCAAGACCACGACGATGAACTTCGACGAGAAGATTAACCTGTCGGTCAATGGAAAGGTGGGCGACAAGGTGAACATGAACCTGAACTACAACACCGATGCCACCTTCGACTATGATGCCCAGAACATGAAACTGAAATATGAGGGCAAGGAAGACGAGATCGTGAAGCTCGTGGAGGGCGGCAACGTGTCTTTCCCCAGCAATTCCACGCTCATACGCGGCGCATCGAGCCTTTTCGGTATCCGCACAGACCTGCAGTTCGGCAAGCTGAAACTCCAGACGGTGGTGTCGCAGAAAAAATCATCGTCGAAGAGCGTTTCGAGCAAGGGTGGCGTGCAGACCACACCGTTTGAGCTGGACGTGGCCGACTATGAGGAGAACCGCCACTTCTTCCTCTCAGCCTTCTTCCGTGAGAAATATAACGCCTCGATGAAGAAACTGCCCAACCTGACCACCGGTATCACCATCAACCGTGTGGAGGTGTGGGTGACCAACAAGACCGGTACGACGACCAACACCCGAAACATCGTGGCCTTCAACGACCTCGGCGATGGCCCCGTGGCAACCATTCCGGCGCAGAACAGCGCCAACGGTCTTTACGCGCAGCTGACCAGCACCTATGCCGATGCGCGCAATATCGACCAGACTACCTCGGTGCTCGACGGCCACGACGGGCTGGAAGGCGGCACTACCTACGAGAAACTGGAGAGTGCACGGCTGCTCAATTCGTCGGAATATACGCTCAACAGCGCGATGGGCTACATTTCGCTGAAGACGGCGCTACAGACCGACCAGGTGCTGGCCGTGGCCTATGAATATACGTACAACAGCCAGACCTACCAGGTGGGAGAATTTGCCTCTGACGTCACCGGCAACACCACCAACGCCCTTTACGTGAAATCGCTCAAGAACACGAGCCAGTCGCCGAAGATGTCGAACTGGAAGCTGATGATGCGCAACGTGTATTACCTGGCATCGACAGTGGAGCGCGACAAGTTCCGGCTCGACGTGAAATACCAGAGCGATACCACGGGCGTGTACCTTTCGTATATTCCTGAGGCGCAAGTGAAAGACCTGCCCATCATCAAGCTGATCGGTGCCGATCGCCTGGATAACAACAACAAGGCCCACTCGAATGGCTATTTCGACTACGTGAGCGGCTACACGGTGAGCAACGGGCGCGTGTTCTTCCCCTGCGTGGAGCCTTTCGGCAAGGACCTTCAGGACTATCTGCAGAGCTATGGCATCCCTTCGGCCGTGGCTCAGAAGTATGCCTTCACCGAACTCTATGACACCACGAAGACTGCCGCCAAGCAGGTGGCCGAGAAAGACAAATACCTGCTCGTGGGACAGTTCCGTGGCTCAAATGCCAGCGTGATTTCGCTGGGTGCCTACAACGTGCCACCGGGTTCCGTGGTGGTGACAGCCGGCGGTCAGGAACTGCACGAAGGCTCCGACTATTCGGTGGACTACAATGCCGGCGAGGTGACCATCCTGAACCAAAGCATCATTGATGCCGGAACGGCGGTGAACGTGTCGCTGGAGAGCCTCACCGACTACGGGCAGATGAGGAAGACGATGTTCGGCCTGAACTGGGAGTACGACTTCTCGAAGAATTTCCAGATGAGCGGTACCGTGCAGCACCTCACCGAGCAGGCTCTGACCACGAAGGTGTCGATGGGTGCAGAACCGCTCAACAACACCCTCTGGGGCGTGAACCTCAACTGGAAGAAGGAGAGTCAATGGCTCACCAACATGCTCGACAAATTGCCCGGACTGCATCTCACACAGCCCTCGCAGATCTCGCTGACGGGAGAGTTCGCACAACTCATCAGCGGAAAAGCCCAGGGCACACAGGACAATGCTTCCTACCTCGACGATTTCGAGAATACGAAAAACACCATCGACGTCTCGTCGCCGCACTCGTGGATCATTTCCAGCGTGCCCAGCACGATAGCCGGCTATAACGACAAGACATCCGTGCAGAGCGGCTACAACCGTGCGCTGCTGTCATGGTACAACATCGACCCGCTCTTCACCCGCCAGAGCAGTTCGCTGACACCCGGACATATCCGGAGCGACCTTGAACAGCTCTCCAACCACTACGTGCGCGAGGTGCCTGTGCGTGAACTGTATCCTAACCGCGACCAAGGCAACTACAATGGTGCCACCAACACGCTGCCTATTCTCAACCTGGCCTACTATCCCTCGGAGCGCGGTCCCTATAACCTGAACCCCAACCTCAACAGCGATGGCTCATTGCCCGATCCCCGCAACCACTGGGGAGGCATGATGCGCAAGCTCGACACCAACGACTTCGAGACGGCCAATATCGAGTACATAGAGTTCTGGATGATGGACCCCTTTGCCTATACCGGCAGCGACCGTTCGTATGGCGGTGAACTCTATATCGACCTGGGCGAGGTGAGCGAGGACGTGCTGCGCGACGGAAAGAAATTCTATGAGAGCGGCATGCCCGTTGACGGCAGCAGTGCCTTCACGACCACACAGTGGGGTAAGATTCCGACCTCATCGACCGTGACCTATGCCTTTGCCACGACTTCCGGTTCAAGGGCTTTGCAGGATGTGGGTTACAACGGACTGACTGACGAGGAGGAACGCTCGTTTGGCGACTACCAGACCTTCCTGCAGAACATCCGTGGAGCCGTGAGCGATTCTGCCTATCAGGCTATCAGTGCCGACCCTGCCAACGATAACTACCACTACTTCCGCGGCAGCGACTTCGACCGCAATGAGACCAGTATCCTGGACCGCTACAAGCGTATCAACATGCCTCAGGGCAACTCGCCCGACAGTGACTCACGCACAGAGAGCTATGACACTTCCTACAAGACGACGCCCGACGTGGAGGATATCAACCAGGACTATACACTGAATGAATATGAGAAGTATTTCCACTATCACGTGTCGCTCCACCCCGGCGATACCATCCTGGGGCAGAACTTCATCGTCGATAAGCGCATAGGCCGGCCTAATCTGCGCAACGGCAAGCAGGGCTACGTCACGTGGTATCAGTATCGCATACCGCTCGACCGCTGGGAAGAGAAGTTCGGCTCGATCAGCGACTTCTCGAGCATCCGATTCATGCGTATGTACCTCACGGGTTTCGAGAAGCCCATCGTGCTCCGTTTCGGAAGCCTTGACCTGGTGCGCGGCGAATGGCGCTTCTATGAGCAGTCGCTCAATACGGGAGCCTCAGAGGGTGGCAGCATGGCCGTCAGTGCGGTGAACATTGAGGAAAACAATGACAAGAAGCCCGTCAACTACGTGCTGCCTCCAGGCATCCGCAGAGAGCAAGACCCCACGCAGCCGCAGCTGGTGGAAAGCAATGAGCAGGCTCTGAATATGGTTGTGGAGAATCTGGGCAACGGCGAGTCGAAGGCCGTCTATAAGAATTCCACGCTCGACCTCAGGCAGTACAAACGTCTGGAGATGTTTGTGCATGCCAATGCCATGGAGCAGAACATCACTAACCTGAAAGACAAGGAACTGGCCATCTTCATCCGCTTGGGTAGTGACTACAAGAACAACTACTACGAATACCTCATCCCGCTCGACCTTACCCCCGCAGGCCATTATGACCGCTATTCACCTGCCGACTGTCGTGCCGTCTGGCCAGAGAACAATATGCTCAACATTCCGCTTGAGATCTTCACGCAGGTGAAGAAGATGCGCAACAGGGCCAAGAGTGAGAACCCATCGCTCTACAGCTTCTCTGTACCCTTTACCTATACAGACCCCGATCATCCCAACAACGTGGTCACCGTGCTGGGTAATCCTTCGCTTGGCGAGGTGAAGACGATGATGATCGGTGTGCGCAATATGGTGCCGCAGCCGAAGTCGGGAGAAATCTGGGTGAACGAACTTCGCCTGAAAGAATACAACAACAATGGCGGTTGGGCCGCTCAGGGAACTCTCAATGTGCAGATGTCAGACTTTGGCGTGGTGAACGTCAGCGGCAAGTATCAGTCAGAAGGCTTCGGCGGGCTGGAGGATGGCGTGTCGAACCGTTCTACCAACGATCATGGTGCCTATAGCGTCACCACGAATTTAGAGCTCGGCAAGTTCTTCCCCGATAAGGCCAAGGTGTCGGCACCGCTCTATTATTCAGTCACGAAGGAGAAAAAGAAGCCCAAGTATAATCCCCTCGACACCGACATGCTTCTCAAGGACGCCCTTGAAGCCACAGCCGACAAAGCAGAAAAAGACTCGATAGAGCGTATCGCCGTGACACGCAACACCTCCACCAACTTCGCGCTCAACAACTGGCGTGTGGGTATTGCCACCAAGCGTCATCCGATGCCTTACGACCCGGCTAACTTCTCTTTCTCCTACAGTCATTCGCACAACCATTCGCAAGGTGAGACCACGGTTTATGAAAACGAAGACCAGTGGCGCGGTTCGCTGAACTACAGCTACACTCCTGTCTATAAAGCCTGGGAGCCTTTCAAGAAACCCTTCGCCAAGAACAAGTCGAAATGGCTCGACATCCTGAAGCGTTTCGGACTTAACTGGCTACCGCAGAACATATCCTTCAATACGGACATGACACGCTACTACCACGAACTGCAGGAACGTGACATGGAAGATGTTGGCGGCTCACAGCTGCCCGTGAGCTTCTCCTCGCAGTTCCTCTGGAACCGTGAGTTTTCCATCCGATGGGATCTCACCAAGAACCTGCACATGAACTTCTCAAGCGGCACTCATGCTGAGATTGAGGAACCATACTTCCAGATTAATAAGGATCTTTATCCCACGGAGTATGCCGCCTGGAAAGATTCGGTATGGACCAGCATCAAGCACTTGGGAACGCCGCTCGACTACGGGCAGAACTTCACCGCTTCCTATCAGCTGCCGCTCAATCTCATTCCCATCTTCGACTGGGTCAATGCTGATGCTTCCTTCAAATCCTCTTACAAGTGGCTCAGGGGAACGGCCGACGAGGATGGCAAGTCGTATGGCAACACCATCACCAACGACCGCCATCTGACCATCAACGGTACCTTCTCGCTGGAGAGGCTCTACAATCACATTCCCTTCCTGAAGAAGGCCAACGACCGTTTCAATAAGACTCCGAGCAGAACCACCAACAACAGGAAGGCCCCGAACCGGAACAACCGAAATAACAACAAGAAAGACGACAAGGACAGCAAGGCCGAGGCCAAGACGCTGCCTAAGAACAAACGTGCGTTTGAGAAGGAAATCACACTGCTGCCCGACACTTCGATTACCGTTTCGCACGGCAAGAACAGCAAGCGTCTGATAGTATCGGCCAAGACGAAGGACGGCAAGTCGTTTAAGTTAAAATACAAGGTAGTTGACCAGAATAAGATAAAGATTACCTCGAAGGTGGACACCTCAACGGCCATCAAAATAGCTGTCACAGCCAAGGAACCGCTTGACGACCAGAAGTGGTACAAGACCGCTCAGGTGCTGGCCCGTGGATTGATGATGGTGCGCAACGTGTCTTTCACTTACAACAATCAGTATGGTATGGCTCTCCCGGGCTTCCTGCCTAATGTGGGCAATGCCTTCGGACAGTATAATGGCAATGTACTCGCACCGGGACTCGACTTCGCTTTCGGTATGGCCGGTGACAGCTATATCAATAAGGCCGTTGACAACAAATGGCTGCTGATGGCCGACAACATATCTACGCCCGCTACCACTAGTGCCATGGAGGACCTCCAGTTGAGAATGACCTTGGAGCCCGTGAAGAATCTGAAGATTGACCTCAATGCGGCCCACACGCAGAATAAGGCCCGCAGCGTGCAGTATATGTATAGCGGCATGCCCACGATGCAGAGTGGATCATTATCCATGACTACCATTTCCATCAAGTCGGCCCTTGAGGGAATGGGCAATGCCAACAATGGCTATCACAGCAAGTCGTTTGAGAATTTCTGCCAGTCGATTGGCGGCTATCGCGAGAAGGTTCAGGCCCAGTATGCCAATGCCGTTTATCCCTCGACTATGGGGGGCTATGGCGGACGTCAGTATAATGCGGCAAATGGCGAAGTGCAGAAGTATAGCGGCGACGTGCTTATACCGGCCTTCCTCAACAGCTATACTGCAATGTCGTCAGGTCTCGACATCTTCCCCGGACTTTTCCGGATGCTGCCTAACTGGACACTGAGATACAGTGGCCTCGGACAGCTGCCTTGGTTCCGTGACCACTTCAAGAGCGTCAATATCAACCACTCCTACAAGAGCATCTATTCGGTAGGCTCCTATAGCAGTTACAGCACGTGGCAGGAATATATGAACGGTCTCGGATTCATCAAGGATGCCACTACGGGCAATCCCGTTCCTTCATCGATGTTCAATGTATCCACCGTGAGCATCAACGAATCTTTTGCTCCGCTCTTGGGAGTCGATGTGACGCTGCAGAACAACCTCACCTGCAAACTCGAATACCGTACCACCCGCGTGCTTACGCTCTCAATGACCTCCGTGCAGATCAATGAGGCACTCTCCAAGGACTGGGTCGTAGGCATGGGCTATAAGATCAGCGATTTCAATTTCTTCGGACTTGCTGGAGGCGGCAATTCCCGCAAGGTGAAGGGAAAGGGCAAGAATAACCAAAATGAGGAGAAAAGATCATCCACAACGACGAAGAAGAGTGGCGTGAACCATGACCTCAACCTCCGTCTTGATTTCAGTCTCCGTAATCAGGCTTCACTCAGTCGCGACATTGCTACGATGACCAGTGCTGCATCCAGCGGAAACCGAGCTTTGAAGTTCTCCTTCAGTGCCGACTATACACTTTCCCGAATGCTCACGATGAGTTTCTTCTACGACCAGCAGACCAACACCCCGTTGCTCTCATCGTCGAGCTATCCTACCACGACGCGCGACTTTGGACTCTCCGTGAAGTTCTCGCTGACAAGGTGATTATTAATTGATAATGTTAAAATAGCGATTATGAGAAAAAGAAACTTATTGACAATGCTTTTCCTTTGCGCAATGACGCTCCCTACCATGGCGCGGGCTGTAGGTGAAATCCGTCCGAAACTGGTGGTGGGCATCGCCGTTGACCAGATGCGCTGGGATTATCTTTACCGTTTCTATGATGAGTATGTGGACGGTGGTTTCCGCCGCATGCTCCGCGATGGCTATTCCTTTGAGAACTGCCAGATCAACTACATCCCTTCTGTGACAGCCATTGGCCATACCTCTTTATATACAGGATCGGTGCCAAGCATCCATGGTATTGCCGGCAACAATTTCCTTAAAAACGGCAAGATGGTCTATTGCTGCAGAGATACCACCGTGCAGACTGTTGGCTCTAATACCAAGGCTGGTCAGATGTCGCCCCTCAACCTTCAGGTGACCACTATCGGCGACGAACTGAAGACCGCCACCTCCTGGAAGTCGAAGGTCATCGGCATTTCGTTCAAGGACCGTGCGGCTATCCTTCCCGCAGGCCATAGTGCTGATGCTGCCTATTGGTTCGACAAGGATGCCAAGTGCTTCATCAGCAGCACCTATTACATGGAGAAATTGCCTCAGTGGGTGATTGCTTACAATGAGAAGATCAACAAGAAACTTCCCATCGACGACATCCAGTATCAGCCCTATGGCAACCAGATCGTGATGGAGATGGCGAAGGCCGCCATTAAAGGTGAGCGTCTTGGTCAGCGTGATGAGACCGACATGATCTGCGTCAGTTTCTCTTGTCCTGACATCACCGGCCATCAGTATGGCACCCACCATGAACTGACCCACAAACAGTATATCGGGCTCGACAAGCAGCTGGCCGAATTCTTTACATATCTCGACCGTACGGTAGGGCAGGGGCAGTGGCTTGCTTTCCTCAGTGCCGATCATGGAGCAGCCAACAGCATTAAGCAAAATCTGGAGCACAAGATTCCGGCAGGCAATTTCTCGAACGGCAAGACGCGCGATGCACTCAACGCAATGCTTGCCTCAAAGTTCTCTACCTCGGAAAAATTGATTCCCGAACTCTTTGACTACAAGGTGGAGCTCGACCGCGAGGCAATAGCCCGTGCCGGACTGAAGACGTGCGAAGTGAAACAGGCCATCAAGGAATACCTTGAGAAAGACACCATGGTGATGTATGTCGTTGACATGGAACATGCTGCTGTGGCTCCTGTTCCTGCCGCCATACGCGAAAAGATTATTAATGGCTATAACCGTGAGCGCAGCGGCGATGTTCAGATTGTTCTCAAGCCTCAGTTCCTGAGTGGATGGCGCAACATGGGATACGGCACTTCCCATGGCCTGTGGAATCCCTACGACTGTCACATTCCCTTTGTGCTTTTGGGATGGGGTGTTGAGCATGGTGCCTATCATCACGAAGTCCATATCACGGATATTGCCCCTACCGTCTGCTCCCTTATCCACATCCAGATGCCCAGCGGCTGTATCGGTCAGGGTGTTTACGAAGAATAAGAAAAAGGCTCTCGATTGAGAGCCTTTTCTGTTGGTTTATTTGTCGTATGCATGTACGGGATAGTCGGTGGTGAAGTGGAGCCCTCGGCACTCTTTGCGCTCAATGGCCCAGCGAGTGATGAGGTAGCCCACGTTGATCATGTTTCTGAGTTCGCAGATATCCTTTGATGCCTTTACTCGCTTGAAGAGATTCTCCGTCTCTTCGTAGAGCATGTCCAGACGGTCCCAGGCACGCTTCAGGCGAAGGTCGCTGCGCACGATGCCCACGTAGTTGGACATAATCTGATTCACTTCCTTGATGCTCTGCGTGATGAGCACTTTCTCCTCGTTGGTCATTGTGCCCTCATCGTTCCATTCGGGCACTTTCTCATTGAAGTCGTATTCATCTACGTGTGCCAGCGAGTGCTTGGCGGCAGCATCGGCATAAACCACGGCCTCGATGAGTGAGTTGGAGGCCAGACGGTTGCCGCCGTGGAGTCCTGTGCAGGAGCATTCTCCGAGGGCGTAGAGACGGTCGATGGATGAGCATCCGTTCAAATCTACCTTGATACCGCCGCACATATAGTGGGCAGCGGGACGCACGGGTATATAGTCGCTGGTGATGTCGATGCCAATCGAGAGACACTTCTGGTAGATGTTGGGGAAGTGGTGGCGCGTCTCGGCAGGGTCCTTATGGGTGATGTCGAGGCAAACGTGGTCAATGCCGTGAATCTTCATTTCCTTGTCGATGGCGCGGGCCACAATGTCGCGAGGAGCCAGCGAGAGGCGCTCGTCGTATTTCTCCATGAAACTCTCTCCGTTGGGCAGTCGTAGAATGCCACCATATCCGCGCATGGCCTCGGTGATGAGATAGGCGGGATGCGTCTCATTGGGATTATGCAGCACGGTGGGATGAAACTGTACGAACTCCATGTCGGCCACCGTTCCCTTGGCACGATATACCATGGCAATACCGTCGCCCGTGGCAATGACGGGGTTGGAAGTGGTCAGATAGACGGCTCCGCATCCACCCGTGCACATCACGGTGACCTTTGACAGATAGGTGTCCACCTTCTGCGTCTCGGGATTAAGCACGTAGGCTCCGTAGCAGTTAATGTAGGGAGTGCGGCGTGTCACGCGGGCACCCAGATGGTGCTGCGTGATGATTTCCACGGCGAAGTGGTTTTCCTTGATTTCGATGTTGGGATTGCTGCGCACGGCCTCCATCAGTCCGCGCTGTATCTCGGCTCCCGTATCGTCGGCATGGTGCAGGATGCGGAATTCCGAATGGCCTCCTTCGCGGTGAAGGTCAAATGAGCCGTCTTCCTTGCGGTCGAAGTTAACGCCCCACTTGACGAGTTCCTCTATCTGTGATGGCGCTTTACGGACCACCTGTTCCACGGCAGCACGGTCTGAGATATAGTCGCCGGCAATCATCGTGTCCTCGATATGCTTTTCAAAATTATCAACCAGAAGGTTGGTGACCGAGGCCACGCCTCCTTGTGCAAACGACGTGTTTGCCTCTTCGAGGCTGGTCTTGCAGATCATGCAAATCTTACCTTTTTTCTCCCTAGCCACTTTCAGGGCATAGCTCATACCGGCCACTCCGGCACCGATGATGAGGAAATCGTATTTGTGTACCATATATTTGTTTTGGTTTTCAAGGGGCAAAGATAATAAAAAAAAGAAGAATAATTAATGAATAATGATTTTTTTTGCTATAATGCCGTTTATAAATACCTTAAACGGGAGAAATGGATTCCCAATTTCCCATTTTCCCATTTTCCCATTTTTGGTTTTTTCAGGTAAGGGGAAAGGCAAAGATGGAGAAATATATTAACATATATTATAGATATATATATTTATGTATAAATATATATATCTATCTATTTTCTCACCATCTATCTCGAATCATCAAAAATGGGAAAATGGGAAAATGGGAATTTTTCTTTTCCCCTTTCCAAACGGGCCTTGTGGGGGGTTGTCAAGAAATATGAAGAGCCGACAGCGGAAATCTCTGCAACGGCTTTTACAAAAAATTGTTAATAGGAATGTTTGCCCCTTGTAGCCCCCTTCCTAAGGGGGATTTTTTTTGGAGGGTGCCTAAACTCGCCTAGATAGTGCACGATGCGATTCACCTGGCGGGGTGAGGCTCCTTTTTTTTGCATCGTTCCCGTTGGGTGGAAGCATCGCAGGCGGTTGCTAAGTTCCCATAAGTTGCCAAAAGGGAATATAACTCGCTTTAAGTCGCCGTAAGTCGCCTTAATGGTTCTTTGCTTCATGGAAAAGTTGTATCTTTGCAATGCATTAATTAAAATAAAAACGCGGTTTTATTTTGTATTGTTCTCATTTATTCGTAACTTTGCAATATTAAATGAAGTATATGAAAAAAGTTATTTTGATAGCCGCTCTCGTGGTGGCAGCGATGCCTTCGATGGCACAGGGATTAAAATATTCGGTCAACGGAACCTATACTGGTGAAGGCAAGAAAATCTATCTCATGGACCAACTGACGGAAAAAGCCATCGACAGCATGGTCGTAGCCGGTGGCAAGTTCTCATTCAGCGGCACAGCCCCGAAAGATGCCCTTATGGCTGTCAGGGCTGAGGGCAAGACTTGGCAGACGCCATTCTTCAACGACGGCACCCCCGTGGCCATCAATGTCAACGACAGTACGCTGACGGGTTCTCCGATGAATGAGCGTCTGACGAGGTACGATATAGAGTCAAACATCCCCAGCCGTGCTTTCTATGAGAAGGTTTCAAAGATGACCGAAGAGCAACTGCAGGCCCATCTGGAGGAACTCTCTGAGGAGAACAACAAGGTGATGGCCGCACAGATTGCCTTTGCCAACAAGATATTCAAGGAGGAACGCCAGTCGCTTATACCGTTGGCTTTCGCCCAGTTGTATTTCTTCGACAATGGCATCGAGGCCTACGATGAGCTCGTCAAGGAGCAGGTGCCCTTTGCCAGCCATCCTTATCTGAAGAAGGCAAAAGACGAGATAGCAGAATTGTTGAAGCAAAATGGCAGTCCGAAGATGGATTTCGTAGGCCAGCAGTTTACTGACCTTGAGATGGCCGATCCCGACGGCAAAATGCATAAGATCAGCGAGCTGGTAGGTTCGGGCAAGTGGGCGCTCGTGGATTTCTGGGCTTCGTGGTGTGGGCCTTGCCGTGCTGAGATGCCTAACGTGCTGGATGCCTACAACAAGTATCATGACAAAGGTTTCGAGGTCATAGGTGTGTCCTTCGACGAAAAGAAACCGGCATGGGTAAGAGCCATCTCACAGCTTCAAATGCCGTGGCTGCAGATTTCCGACCTGAAGGGATGGAACTGTGCTGCTGCTCCTGCCTACAAGATTGATGCCATCCCCGACAATATCCTCATTGATCCCCAGGGGAAAATCATCGGTCGTGCCCTCCGTGGAAAGGCTCTACAAAACTGCTTGCAGAAGATATTTGAGTAGTATTTTTTGCAGCAGCATAAGACTCACAACAAATGAAAAAACTTCTTTTAATATATTCAATGTGGATGCTGACCCTTTCTGCCGCTTTTGCGCAGCAGACGGGTGGAAGTAACCTTCTGGACGTGACCGTGGGGGAGCATGAGGACGGCTCTACGCCTACCGATTCCCTGACAACGGACTCGCTGGCCGCCGACACGCTTGCTCTGGACACCATTGCCGAACCCGTGGCGCTGCCCTGGCCACAGAACGTGCAGGCCCGCCTCGATGCCATCCTGAAGAGCCGTCAGTTTCAGACCACGCAGATCGCACTTCAGGTATATGACCTGACCGCCGACTCCGTGATTTATCAGTACAACGAGCGGCAGCAGATGCGTCCGGCTTCCACGATGAAGATGATCAACGCCGTGACTTCGCTCGATCGGCTGGGGGGCAGCTATCAGTTCAAGACGCGGCTCTATTACACGGGCAAGGTGGATTCCTGCGTGTTGCGTGGCAATCTGTATTGTAAGGGCGGTATGGACCCGGCCTTCAACGTGGATGACCTGAATGCCTTCGTGGAGAGCGTGAAAAAACTGGGCGTTGATACTATCCGTGGCAATATCTATGCCGACCTCTCGATGAAGGACACCGATCGCTGGGGCGAAGGCTGGTGCTGGGATGACGACAACCCTTCACTCTCACCGCTGCTGGTGGGTAAGAAAGACCGCTTCATGAGCCGATTCGTGAAAGAACTCCGAGATGCCCGTATCGTTTTCATCGGCGACACGCTTCGCGCCACTACACCTGCGGGAGCTATCGAACTGTGTGCTCGCTTCCACACCATGGACCAGATACTGATGCGGATGATGAAGAACTCCGACAATCTCTATGCCGAGTCGATGTTCTATCAACTGGCTGCCTTGGGCAACCGTAAGGCTACAGCCAAGACGGGCCGTGAGCATGTGAACCGTTTGATTCAGAAATTGGGGCTCAATCCTGGCAACTACTATATAGCCGATGGTTCCGGACTATCACTCTATAACTATGTGTCGGCGGAGTTGGAGGTGGCCTTCCTGCGCTATGCCTACCGCAACAACAATATCTACACCCCGCTGCTGACCTCGATGCCCATTGCAGGAGTGGATGGCACGCTGGAGAACCGCATGCGTACGGGCTTTGCCCGTGGTAATGTCAAGGCAAAGACAGGTACGGTGACGGGAGTCTCTGCCTTGGCGGGCTACCTGACGGCAGCCAATGGCCACCGCCTCTGTTTCTCGATTATCAATCAAGGTCAGCGTAAGGCCACGACCGTGCGTCCCTATCAGGATCGCATCTGTGAAGCGTTGTGTAAGTAACCTGAAACTGGAAACATGGAATCAATAAAAATATACGTTGAAGACTTGCTTTCGATGACCGGACTCACGGGAACCATTATTCCCGTGTTGCGCCATGTGTCAATGGTCCTGATGGCCGTGCTGCTGGCATGGCTTAGTGACTGGCTCTGCCGTAGGCTGTTTGTACCCTTGGTCCTGAAACTCACGGCCAAGACCGAGTTTGACTGGGATGACAAACTGTTCAACCGCAGCGTGCTCGTGTCGGCCTGCCATATCGTGCCCGCCATCGTCATCTGGCAGTTGCTCCCCCTGGTGTTCTATCAGTATCCCGTCGTCTTCGACATACTGAAACGCCTTACAGGTATCTATATCACCGTGATGACTACACGCACGCTGGTCTGCTTCATCAATGCCTTTCAGGGTTTTGAGAGCGAAGGCCGGCGCAGCAATATGGAGCAGTATGCGCGTTCGTTCTCCAGTGTGGTGAAAATCATTTTGCTGTTTCTGGCAACCATCGTCGTCATTGCCATTATTTTCAACAAGAATCCGCTGACGCTCATTGCCGGACTGGGAGCCATGTCGGCTGTCCTCTTGCTGGTCTTTCAGGACAGCATCACGGGACTGGTGGCTGGCATCCGTCTCACATCCAACGATATGCTCCGCAAGGGCGACTGGATAACGGTGGAGAAGGCCGGTGTGAACGGCAATGTGGAAGATATGACGCTCACCACCGTGAAGGTGCGCAACTTTGACAACACCATCGTCACCATTTCACCCAAGACGCTCATCAACGAATCTTTCCAGAATTGGAAAGGAATGCAGGAGAGCGAAGGGCGGAGGGTGAATCGCCGAGTGTCTTACGATGTGCATTCGGTGAGGATTATTGACGAAGCCCTGCGCCAGCATCTGATCGACAAAGGCTATTTCAAGGAAACTGAACTGGAGGGACGTGAAGTAAACCTCACGCTCTTCCGCCGTTATATGGAACGCTACATTGCGTCCCGCGAGGACGTGAATGAGCAGATGACTCATTTCGTCACAGAGGATGAGGCCGGAGCTAATGGCATCCCCGTGGAGTTCTATTTCTTCCTGAAGCATAAGAAGTGGGAAGATTATGAGCACCACATGAGCGACATTTTCGACATCATCTACGCCACCTCGAACGAGTTCGGACTTTCTGTCCATCAGTATTTCCCGAAAAAGTGAAGAGTTAAGAATTTGGAGTGCCCTTTCAGGGCAGAAATAATACAAATCTAATCAAAATCATGTAAATAATTATGAGGAATGAATTTGTAATAATTTGTAAGATTTCTCGCCGTAGGCGACTCAATTCTTAATCCTTTTTATCTCAGTGTTGAAATAATAGTCTGATGAAAGGAACTTTCGCCCATGTCCTTTTGGAATGGTTTCGTGAGAACGGCCGATCGCTGCCATGGCGCGAAACCACCGATCCTTATGCCATCTGGCTTTCGGAGATCATCCTCCAGCAGACGCGCATAGAGCAAGGCCGACCTTATTGGGAGCGGTTCATGAGTCGCTGGCCACGGGTGGAAGACCTGGCTGCCGCCACGGAGGATGAAGTGCTGCGCGAGTGGCAAGGGCTGGGCTATTACAGTCGTGCCCGCAATCTTCACCATGCAGCCAGACAGGTGGTGGCTCTTGGCAGGTTTCCCGATACGCTGGAAGAAATCAAACGACTGAAAGGTGTAGGCGACTATACGGCCGCAGCCATTGCTTCTTTTGCCTTCGGCATTCCCGCCGCCGTGGTTGATGGCAATGTGTATCGTGTGCTTTCCCGCTATTACGGCATCGAGACACCCATTAACTCCACGGAAGGTAAGAAGGAATTTGCCGCTTTGGCTGATAGTATCTTCCCGAAGGAGGGAGGTACGACGGGAGCTTCCTTCAATCAGGCCATCATGGATTTCGGTGCCATCCAGTGTACGCCTCAGTCGCCGCATTGCCTAATTTGTCCATTGATGGAGAGTTGTGAAGCGCTTCGCACGGGCAGGGTAGGGCAGTTGCCTGTCAAGTTGAAGACCGTGAAGATCCGTGAGCGCCGACTGGTCTATACCTATATTAGATGTAAAGGCTGTATAGCAATTCACCGCCGCGGTGCCGGTGACATCTGGCAAGGATTGTGGGAACCCTTTGTCAGTGAAAAGGCACCCTTTTTTGATTCTTCACACTTCACTCCATTCCCGACCGAAGGGCGCCTATCCGTAGCCTTTCACTCATCACTTATTAGGCAGAACGTCCGCCACGTACTCACCCATCAGGTGATTCTGGCCGATTTCTATCTGCTGGAGACCGAAGAGCGCCCTGTGCTTCCTGAAGACTATATCTGGATTCAGGAGTCCGATTTCGATGACTATGCCAAACCCCGGCTCGTGGAAATCTTGCTGGAGTTGCTGCCTTGATGGAAAAAAGAGTGGATTCAAGTCTTTGGGCTGACATATTTTTTGTAATTTTGCACGCGAAAAAGACTAAGATATGAAAAAAATATGCGATTTCATTTCCCGTTGGATGGGGGCACTGGTGCTCCTGACAGCGGTGTTTGCGTTGTTGTTTCCCGAAGTTTTTGGGGCGTTGAAGCCCACACTGATCAACCCGCTTTTGGGCGTGGTGATGTTCGGCATGGGACTGACTTTGAAGCTGGAGGATTTCAAGGTTGTGTTTAGTCGCCCTAAGGACGTAATCATTGGCTGTCTGGTTCAGTTCATCGTGATGCCTCTGCTGGCGTGGTTGCTGGCCCGGGGTTTCTCGCTGAGTGATGAACTGGCGCTGGGTGTGGTTCTGGTGGGGTGTTGTCCTGGTGGTACGGCCTCTAACGTGATTACCTATTTGGCCAAGGGCGACCTGGCTTTGTCAGTTGGCATGACGGGTGTTTCTACGCTGTTGGCTCCGCTGCTCACGCCGTTCCTTACGTGGCTGCTTGTGGGGCAACATGTCAACGTAGATATGGTAAGCATGTTCCTGAGTATTCTTTGGGTGGTCATTCTGCCCATTGTGGCAGGTCTGCTCTTCCGCAGTCTGCTGCCTAAGTTCACCGAGTCGGCAGTGGCCTATCTCCCTGCCTTGTCGTCGCTGGCCATCGCGTTTATTGTGGCCATCATCGTCTCGGCCAACTCGGCCAAGCTGATGGTGGGCGGCTGGCTCATCATCCTGGTGGTGATGCTGCATAATCTGTGCGGTCTCCTCTTAGGCTATGGCGTTGCACGGATGCTGGGACTCGAACTAAAGAAACGTGTGGCCATCTCGATAGAGGTGGGCATGCAGAATTCCGGCCTTGCATCGAGTCTGGCCACGCTTCATTTCGCGTCTTATCCGATGGCCACGATTCCCGGAGCGCTGTTCAGCGTGTGGCACAACATCTCGGGAGCTGTCATGGCTAAGGTTTATTCAGCAGTTCAGCAACGCGCGAAAGCTGATTAGGAATACGTATTTGCTGCGGACATTTGGGTAGGCATTCCTCGCAGTCCATACATTTCGTGGCCCAGGCCTCGGTCTTCAGCTTCTGCTCGTAGCCCTGCTGGTATTTCAGCAGCCGTCCGGCATAGTCGGGCGATGACTTCGGGGGCAGTGGCAGCAGTTTCTCGGTGACGGCATTGTTGTAGTAACCGAAGTTGCCGGGAATGTCCACACCGTAGGGGCAAGGCATACAATAGCCGCAGGCCGTGCAGGGCACCACGGGGAATCCCGCCATCTGGTCGGCAATGTGTTCTAGCATTTCTTTCTCTTTCTCAGAACAGGGATCGAGGGGCGAGAAGGTCTTCACGTTTTCTTCCAGCACCTCCATGGTAGTCATGCCGCTGAGGGCGACGAGAATGTTGGGCAGCGTGCCCACCCATCGGAAAGCCCACGAGGCGGGAGTGGCCTCTGGCCGTTCGGCCTTCAGCTGCTCGGCAATCTCTTCGGGCACTTTGGCCAGTCGTCCGCCCAGCAGCGGTTCCATCACCACGGCTTGAATGCCCAGTTTCTCCAGTTTGTTGTAGAGATATTCGGCGTCGGCGTCGTGGCGGCGTCCTCCCTTCGTTGAGGCGTGGCGCCAGTCCAGATAGTTCAGTTCTATCTGCACGAAGTCCCACTGATATTCGTCGTTGTGGTCGAGCAGCCAGTCGAAGGGCTCCACGTCGCCGTGGTAGGAGAATCCCAAATTGCGTATGCGCCCGGCCTTTCGCTCGGCGAGTAGGAAGTCAAGCAGTCCGTTGTCGAGGAATCGTCCGCGCAGCGTGTCCATTCCTCCGCCGCCGATGGAGTGTAGCAGATAGTAGTCGATGTAATCTACCTGCAGTTTCTTGAACGAGGTCTCATACATTTCCTTGGCCTTGTCGAAGTCCCAGAGCTGCTGGTTCAGGTTCGACATCTTGGTGGCAATCATATATTTATCACGCGGATGACGGCTCAGGGCGATGCCGGTGGCCACTTCAGACTGTCCGCGGCCATACACCGGGGCGGTGTCGAAATAGTTGATGCCGTGGGCGATGGCGTAATCCACTTCCTGATTCACCATCTCCTGGTCTATCTGTCCGTCTTTCTGTGGTAGTCGCATCATGCCGTAGCCTAAAAGAGAGACCTTGTCACCGCTGTGGCGGTTGATGCGATAAGTCATGCGGTTATCGACATTGCCAGGAACCTGTGGCTTATCTTCCATTTTGCGTGCAAAAGAGGTGAGAGGCTCCAGTCCCATCAATGCTGCCGCTGAGAAAGTGCCGATGCCGAGACGCTTGAGAAATTCTCGTCTTGAGAGTTCGTTGTCTTTCTTATCCATAATACTTTTGAGTTTGTGAGTTTATGAGATGTTGAGCCGCCGCCAAAGCCATCGAGGAATGAGCCGCCACATGGGAGTAAGGATGCGGTAGCGCCAATCGAGCACGTGGACGTGTTTCCGTCTGAGAACGGCTCTCACGATTTCCTGTGCTGCTCGCTCAGTTTCCATCAACATCGGGTAGTGAGGCTGTTCGCCGAGCAGCGGAGTGGCCACGAATCCTGGCCGTATGTCGGTGATGCGGATATTGAGGTGGCGCATGGCAGCTTGCTGTTCCAGGGCTTCAAGATAGAGGTTCTGGAATGCTTTCGTTGCACTGTAGGAAGGGGCAGCCCCGAGTCCCTTTGTACCGGCAATGCTACTGATGGCGGCTATCTGTCCGCCACCGTTCGCAGCCATGTAGTTGAATATTGTGATGATGCAGCGTGTGAAGCCTGTGCCGTTGGTTTCCACGGTGCGGAGTTCGACATCCTGATTGAGTTCCATGTTTTGCTTGCCGATGCCTGAAACGTGGAAATAGAGGTCAAGCCCACCAATTTGTTCCACTAATTGCAACAACGATTCGCCTGCTGTCGCGTCGTTGACGTCAATACTGCCCGTGACCACCTGTCCGGAATATTTCTCCTTCAGGGGAATCAGAAGCTCTTCTCTGCGTGCAGCAACGCCGAGCATCCATCCCTTCTCCAAAAGGATTTCAGCAATACGATGGCCTAAGCCCGACGAGGCTCCCATAATGATTCCGCGCTTTGTTTTCATGATGTTATGGGTGGTTTGATACTTCCGAGGCCAAAGTTACGAATTTTAAATGACACGGCAATGCTATTTGTGAGGATTTTTTTTCTCTATCTCACGGTTTATTCGGTTTTTTGTCTTATCTTTGTATTCCAGATTTAAAAGATGCGGAAATAGAGAAAACAAGATGGAAGTAAAAGATATTTTTGAACTGAGGAAACAAGGACGGATCGAAGAGGCCTACGAGGCCATCCGCCCGATGTATGCCGCCCATCAGGGACACTACACTACGATAGCCATGTTCTGGACGGCAAGCGATGTGCTGAAACTGCGCGTCAGCCAGAACCGTGTGGACGAGGCGGTGAAGATTTTCCAGGCTTTGTGTCGGTTGTATTCCAATCTTGACGACAAGGATAGGCGTGGAAATTCGGCCATGCTGCGGCATGCGCTAAGATTAAAGCGTGGAATGGGTGACGGATTTTCAATGATTGGTTTTCTGTCATCATGGGGATTTGATACGCTTTCACCAGCCGACTGGATGGTAGAAAAGAATGAGGAACGGGTGTTCCCATCTACGGCCCAACGGCTTTTGGATAGTGTGATCTATGAGTTGAAACAGCAACCTTCGCCCGAACAGGCCTTGAAGGTTGTGCCCATTCTGAGAGCCGCTTTGGCACATGATGCACAGGATGTCCGGCACTTGCAGTTGAAGGAACTGGTCAGTAGAATCGGGAAAGGTTAATCTATCGGAGGTTCCCAAAGATTACGCTGCATATCCACATGGCCGTTGGCTTTGAAGGTGACGCCCTCGGCTTCTAAAAGTTCGCGCTGCCGGAGCCATCCGGGAGCCGTTCGGCCTGCGGCATTCACTACACGGTGGCAGGGTAGGGATGCACATTCGGGCGTATAACGGAGCGTGCGGCCTACCATCCGCGAATGACTTGGCCATCCGGCCAGGGTGGCAATAAGTCCGTAGGTGGTGACTTTCCCGCAGGGGATCTGGCCGACGATATTCACCACGGCCTCGCGGAACAGTCGCGCCTCCTCGGCATTCATCTTGTCAACATAGTCCTTCATGGTCGGAATTCATAGACGGTGGTGGAACGCCAGGTTTCACCGGGACGGAGCGTAGTGGAAGGGAACTCCGGATGGTTGGGACTGTCGGCCAGGTGCATGGCCTCAAAACAGATGGCAGAGCGGCGGGGATAGGCAATGCCCTGCTTGCCCTTTTGGTTGCCTTTCAGTCCGTTGGCTGTATAGATATGGAGCGCGGGCTCGGTGGTATAGACAATCATCTGGCGTCCAGCCTTCTGGTCTACGAGTGAGGCTTGCAACAGGAGTTCGCCTTTTCGGTTTTTCAGGACGAAGGAGTGGTCGTAGCCTTTGGTTATTGTCAGCTGTTCATCGTCTTTGTCAATGTCCTGTCCGATGGTTTTAGGCATTCTGAAATCGAAGGGCGTCCCTTTTATCTTGCGGAATCCTCCATCGAGATTCTTCTGTTTGTCGAAGGTGGCAATCTTCTTGCTGTTCACCATCAGTTCTTCGTGAAGTATGTCTTTTTCGGGATGACCGGAAATATTGAAGAACGAATGGTTGGAGATGTTCAGCACCGTGGGCTTGTCGGTGGTGGCTTCGTAGCTGAGCTTGAGGGCGTTTGCTGCTGTTAAGGTGTAGGTGAGGTTTACCGTGAGGTTGCCCGGGAATCCGGCTTCGCCGTCGGGCGAGAGATAGCGTAGGGTGAGCGACGAGTCGGTCTGGCTCACTACGTCCCATACCACATTGGCAAAGCCGGGCTTGCCGCCGTGCGAGATATTGCCCTTACCAAAGCCTTGCAGCTGGTGTTCCTTGCCGTCGAGCACAAAGCGTGCTCCTTTTATCCGTCCGATATATCGGCCCACGGTGGCTCCGAAGTTCTGCTTCAGCGATATGTAGTCGTTGATGTTGTCGAAGCCCAGCACCACGTCCTCCATTCCCCGCTTTCCGGGAGCCATCAGCGAGACGAGCCGTGCGCCGAAGTTGGTGATGCAGGCCTCCATGCCGTTCAGATTGGTAATGGTGTAAAGGGCGGTCTGTTTGCCGTTGATGTCTGCCACGAAAGCCTCCGGTGAAAGTCCCGACTTCGTTTGTGCGGCCATAGGCATACCGACAAGCAGCATCAGGATATGGATGATAAAAGTCTTTTTTGTCATAACAGATTGTATTTGTGCGCAAAGATATGGATTTTTCTTGAATAAAGACAAGCGTTTTGGATTTTTATGATTAATTTTGCAGTATCATTTAAGCAGACAGTCATGGAATTATTGAAAGCGCGTATCATGCAGGATGGCAAGTGCTATCCCGGCGGCATCCTGAAAGTGGACAGTTTTATCAATCATCAGATGGACTCCGACCTGATGATGGAGATTGCCAAGGAGTTTATCCGTCTTTTCAAGGATAAACCCATCAACAAGGTGGTTACGATTGAGGCATCGGGAATTGCTCCTGCCATCTTCGTGGGCTACCTGATGCATCTGCCCGTGGTGTTTGTCAAGAAGAAACAGCCCAAGACGATGGACAAGATGCTGGCCACGACGGTTCATTCGTTTACCAAGGACCGCGACTATTCTGTGTGTATCTCGGCGGATTATCTGACGAAAGACGACCACGTGCTGTTTATCGACGACTTCCTTGCATACGGCAATGCCGCCAAGGGTGTGATAGACCTTTGCCGGCAGGCCGGAGCCACCATTGAGGGGATGGGCTTCATCATCGAGAAGGCTTTCCAGCACGGCGGTGATTTCCTCCGTTCACAGGGCATCTGTTATGAAGCTTTGGCCACGGTGGAAAGTTTGGACAACTGCGAAATTATATTGAGAGACTGAAATCTATTTCCCTCCCTTGACCGTAATTTGCGGATTGACGGATTGCAACTGGCGGATGAATTCTTCCTTCCGTCGGGGTGAAATGACGACATCGTCATATTTATTGTAAGAAATGCGCAAACGGTCTAGAGAACTGGCTGGTGCACTGAGAATGGTATGTGTGGGCTCGATGCTTTTTATAGTATTGATGTCGATGATAATCTTGCCCATTGCCTGGTGAATGATGAGTTGCGATTCGTTGATTTCGTACTTGATGCTGACCATCAGATACACCACAGAGACGTAAAGCAACAGATTGATGAAAAATGGAATCCACTTGCTGCTTACTGCAAGCGAGATGAAGATGCAGCCCATGATGATGCTGATTATCAAGATGAGCGTTATGGATACTTTGGTGGGATAGACGGTCTTCATATTAACAGATTATAGATTTGATGCTTGTTCTGAAAAAGAATCGTTTATCTGTGCAGTATCTTCTTCAGTTTCATCTTCCATTCCCAAGGAAGGGCCTGAATGAAAAACTGAATGGTATTGAATTTCCAGTAGTTAAGATGGTAGGATAGGGTATGACGCAAACTAAATTGTTGTAGGTTTTGCATCATGAGCAAATTACATAAGAATTGTTTGTCAGTTTTGTCGCAAGTCATTTCCTGCGGAATTTCTGCAGTCTTGTGCATGACCGCAACGACATGCCCTGAAGTCGAATTACGACTTACGGTGATATTGGCATAATCCTGTATTAAGAGATTGACGTCAATACGCTGTTGCTTGTTCCAGATAATTAATCGCCCATTTTCGTCAATGATATTGAACTGGTGAAAGCCTTTGTAACGTTCTGTCTCCGCTTCGTTTGGATGATGATTGAGATACAGCACGCCACCAATATGCAGTGAGGCTAGAGCCTCCCATATGCCTTTCATCGGATTGGCAGAATGGTCAAGAGCGTTCTGTATCATGATGAGTGAAACATTTTTCTGAGGAAAGAAAGCCGACAGATACTCCATCATACCAAATTCAATTTCCGGCAAAGACTTACGATAACGGCGTAATATCTTATTATAATGGAAAGCCAGTGGATCTACATAATGAATGTCGAGAGGGAGGTTTTGTCCGTTTTTACTGGTGAAGTTACCCGTGGCATAACTCATACCTGCCCCTACATCCAAAGCCACAGGATGCTCTTTTTGTAGCAAAAAACGGTTGGCATCGAAATCTTCAAGTGAGATCGTAGAACCATAGTTGGCCCAACCCATCATACCCTTGAATGTAGCATTCCAGCGGTAAACATTATTCCAGAATGCAACCTCATAGGGAATGCCTTTTAGCCATTTGCTGATAATAACCTTGCTGCTATCGATCATATTAATGGAAAAGAACAGTCCTACAGAAAGGGGCTTTCAAATAGGGCTGTTCTAGATTCTTGAAGAATACTTATTTGTTTTCGACGTCTTCAGCAGCCTTGAAACTCTCAAGGTCTTCCACGCGGAAGTTCTTGATGTAGGCAGCCTTACCGCAAACATCTTCTTCTGTCATGCGAACATAGACATTGGCAGACTTTTCAAAGAGTTCGGGTGCACGGTTGGCATCGTCGAGGATGAGCAGACACATTACCAACTCGGCAGTCATGTCATAGAGACGACGGGCGAGGAAGTCTTGGGCATCCTGATTCTCAAGGGCCTTCACGTTAGCAAGTGCCTCTTCGTAAACAGAAATCAGTTTCTCCACGCGAGCCTTCAGGGCTGAATCTGCAACATTTGCGCACATCTCCTTAATATTGTTCAGCATCGTGCCGTTGGTGATGTAGCGGATGGCAGCCACCACCTGCAACTGAGTGGTTCCCTCGTAGATAGAGAAGATGCGGGCATCACGGAACAGACGCTGGCTCTTGTATTCCATGATGAAACCGGAACCACCGTGGATGCTGATAGCATCATAGGCATTCTGGTTGGCATACTCAGAGTTCATACCCTTTGCCAATGGAGTGAAGGCATCAGCGAGACGCTGGTACTTCTTCATCTCCTGCTTCTCTTCAGGAGTCAGTTTGCGGTCGCGCTCAATGTCCTCCAAGCACTTGTAGATATCCACATAGCGGGCGGTCATATATAACAGGGAACGACCGGCATCCAGTTTTGCCTTCATGCGAGAGAGCATGTCATAGACAGCGGGGAAGTTGATGATCTTCTCACCGAACTGTGCACGCTCCTTAGCGTAGGCAAGACCTTCGTTATAGGCTTCCTGTTCTACACCAACGCTCTGTGCGGCAATACCCAGACGGGCACCGTTCATCAGGGCCATCACATACTTGATAAGACCCAGACGGGTGCTGCCGCAGAGTTGTGCCTTGGCATTCTTATAGGTCAACTCACAAGTGGGTGAACCGTGGATACCGAGTTTGTGCTCAATGTGACGTACATTCACACCGCCGTCGCGCTTGTCGTATATGAACATCGAAAGGCCACGGCCATCGTGGGTACCTTCTTCAGAACGGGCCAGTACGAGGTGGATATCAGAGTCACCGTTGGTGATGAAACGCTTCACACCATTCAGGCGCCAGCAATTCTCCTTCTCGTCGAAAGTGGCCTTCAGCATCACGCGCTGCAGGTCAGAACCAGCATCGGGTTCAGTAAGGTCCATAGACATACCCTCACCAGCACAAACACGCGGAATGAACTGCTGACGCTGCTCCTCGGAACCGAACTCATAAAGGGTATCGATACAACTCTGCAGCGACCAGATGTTCTGGAAACCAGCATCGGCGGCAGAAATGACTTCGCTGAGCATGGAGAACACTGTGTTGGGGATGTTCAGACCACCATAGCGGCGGGGCATAGAGATACCGTGAAGACCTGCCTTGCGGGTAGCGTCAAGGTTCTCGTAAGTCTTAGAGGCGTAGATCATACGGCCGTTCTCCAAGTGGGGACCTTCGAGGTCCACATCCTCAGAGTTGGGTTCGATGATATTTGCAGCTACATCGCCAGTGATGTCGAGGATCTGCTTGTAGTTCTCGATGGCGTCCTCGTAGTCAACGGGAGCGTCCTCAAACTTTTCTTTGTCTGCGTAAAACTTCTCCTTAAGTTCTACGATGCGCTCCATGAGCGGATGATTGAGGTGAAACCCAATCTCTGGATGGTCACTATAATAGTTTGCCATAATTATTATTCTTTATTTATTAAGCCTTTACAAGTCTCATAGAAGCGTATTGCAAAAAAGATTGCGCATACTTCATCAAGTATCCTTCGCCAGATTGGGTAATTATTTCTGAGAGAGCAATACATCAAGAAAACCACCGCAATCGCATAGAGAACTAAATAAAGGACTTCTTTTTTCATTTACTTAGAGTTCTGCTTATAGTACTTAATGAGCTTGGGAACTACCTCTTCAACTGTACCTACGATTACATAGTCGGCAATCTTGTTGATGGGAGCCTCGGGGTCAGAGTTCACAGAAATGATAATGCCAGAGTCCTGCATACCAGCGATGTGCTGGATCTGTCCGGAGATACCGCAGGCGATATACACTTTCGGATGAACGGTAACACCTGTCTGACCAATCTGACGGTCATGATCCAACCAGCCTGCATCCACGGCAGCACGGCTTCCACCTACCTCACCATGAAGCACCTTGGCCAACTGGAACAACTGGTCGAAACCTTCCTTCGAACCAACACCATAACCACCGGCAACCACGATAGGTGCACCCTTCAGGTTATGCTTGGCAGCCTGAACATGGTGGTCGAGTACCTTAACCACGCCGGCAACAGCCATGTCCACATATTTGGCAACCTCGGGATAAACCACTTCCTTCTTGCACTCGCCGTCATAGATGGCCTTCTGCATCACGCCGGAGCGGACGGTTGCCATCTGGGGACGATGCTCGGGATTCACGATCGTTGCCACGATGTTACCACCGAAAGCGGGACGAATCTGATAGAGCAGGTTGTCAAACACCTTGTTGTTCTTCTTGTCCTCGTAGGAACCGATCTCCAGTTCGGTGCAGTCGGCTGTCAGTCCGCTGGTCAGCGAAGAACTTACGCGGGGACCGAGGTCACGGCCAATCACCGTGGCACCCATCAGACAGATCTGCGGCTGCTCCTCCTTGAAGAGGTTGACGATAATGTCGGTGTGGGGAGCCGATGTGTAAGGGAACAGTCCTTCGCCGTCGAAGACAAAGAGTTTGTCAACGCCGTAGGGCAGAATCTGATCCTCCACCTTATTCTTAATACCCGTACCGATGACCACGGCATGGAGTTCCACATTCAATTGATTGGCCAACTTGCGGCCCTTGGTCAACAGTTCCTGGGAAACCTCCTGAACCTGTGTTCCTTCAATCTCGCAATATACAAATACGTTGTTCATATTTTCGTTTATTAGCCAATAATCTTTTCTTCGAGTAATTCCTTAATCATACCCTCCACGTCGGCATCGCTGCCGGTGAGCGTCTTCGACTCCTTGGCCTGGAACACAATGTTCTTCACGGCCTTCACCTTCGTGGGCGAACCGGCCAGACCGCACTGGTTGGCATCACCGTCAACATCGGCCACCGACCACTGGTTGAGTGTCAGATAGGGGCGCTCTTCGTAGAGATTGTCGTAGGGCGTGCCTTCAGCCGGACGTTCCATCGGGCAGGTGGCGCGCTTGTACTTCATCACGAGTTTGGCGTTTTGCGGACGGCAGGGAGCAGCGCTTCCGTTAACCGTCACAACCACGGGCATGGGAGCCTCCACGGTCTCCACACCACCGTCGATCATGCGGCGGATGGTGAGTTTGCCGTCTTCGCATTTCAGGATTTCTTCTGCGTAGGTCACCTGGTTGAGACCCAGTTTCTGAGCCACCTGCGGACCCACCTGAGCCGTATCACCATCGATAGCCTGGCGACCGCCGATAACGATATCCACATCACCAATCTTCTTGATGGCTGTGGCCAGGGCGTAAGACGTAGCGAGTGTATCAGCACCGGCAAAGAGACGGTCGGTCAGCAGCCAACCCGTATCGGCACCGCGGTAGAGACCTTGGCGGATGATTTCACCGGCACGGGGAGGGCCCATCGTGAGGATTCCAACGGTAGAACCAGGATTCTGCTCTTTCAGTCGAAGAGCTTGCTCCAATGCATTCAAGTCTTCTGGATTGAAGATAGCAGGAAGGGCAGCACGATTCACCGTGCCCTCAGCCGTCATGGCGTCCTTTCCCACATTTCTTGTGTCAGGAACTTGCTTGGCAAGTACAACGATTTTTAATTTCATATAATATAATAATGTGATAATTATCCTTGATTTGCAAAATCGGGTGCAAAGGTACGGTTTTTCGTTCACCTACCCAAATAAATAAGACAAAAAGTGCACAATTCGCCATGTTATGTGCACATTTTAGGCTTTTTGTGCAACTTATATTTGCTGTTTTCAAAGGAATAATGTAATTTTGTACCATTAAAGATGATAGACAAGGCGACGATAGGCCGGATTATGGACGCTGCCAACATTGTGGAGGTGGTGTCGGAGTTTGTGACGCTTCGCAGGAGCGGTGCAAACTATAAAGGCCTGTGCCCTTTCCACAACGAGAAGACACCGTCGTTTATCGTCACTCCCTCGCGCAACACCTGCCATTGCTTCGGATGCGGCAAGGGTGGCAATCCCGTTAACTTCATCATGGAGCATGAGCAGATGACCTATCCCGAGGCCCTGCGGTGGCTTGCCAACAAATATCATATTGAGATTCAGGAGCGCGAACTCTCGAAGGAGGAACGTGAGGCCGAGAACGACCGCGAGTCGATGTTTATCGTCAACGAGCGGGCAGCCAAGTATTTTGAGGATATTCTTCACAACAACGTTGACGGCTTGGCCATCGGCATGCAGTATCTGCGCAGCCGCGGTTTCCGCGATGACATCATCCGCAAGTTCCGTCTGGGTTACGACCTGGCGCAGGCGGATGCCCTGCCCAATCAGTTGCTGAAGGAAGGCTTTAAGGAGAAATATCTGCTGCAAAACCCTGATACAGGCGTGGGCGTGGGACTCTGCTACAAGAGCGAGCGCGACGGCAAACTAATCGACCGCTTTGCCGGGCGTGTGGTGTTCCCTTGGTTCTCGCTGAGCGGAAAGGTGGTGGGCTTCAATGCCCGCAAACTTGATTCTGCCACGAAAGGCGTACAGCAGAAGTATGTCAATTCGCCAGCTTCCGCCATTTACCAGAAAGAACGTGAGCTCTATGGAATTCATCTGGCCAAGAAAGCCATGACCCAGGAGAACAATGTCTTTGTGGTGGAAGGTCAGACGGATGTCATCTCCATGCACCAATGCGGCATCGAGAATGTGGTGGCAGGCTCGGGAACGGCTTTCAGCGTGCATCAGACGCGCACGCTGCGGCGTTTCACCAGCAATATCACGCTGATTTATGATAACGACCGCGCCGGCAAGCACGCCGCCATGGAGCGTATCGACATGATGCTGCCAGAGGGTATCAACGTGCGTTTGCTCTTCCTGCCCGAAGGCGAGGACCCCGACAGTTTTGCCCGAAACCATACTGCGGCCGACTTCAAGAAGTATATCGAGGAGAACCAGAAAGACTGCATCCAGTTCAAGACAGACTATCTGCTCCAGGGCGTCACCGACCCCGTGAAGCGCTCGGAGGCTATCAACAGCATCATCCGTTCGCTGAGTCTGATACCCGACAATGTGGTGCGTGCCACTTATATCCACGATACGGCCTACCGTTTGGGAATGAGCGAACAGGTCATCATCGACCAGATGAACAAGATGATCAGGGCAGGGAAGGAGAAAGGTACTACTACATCACAGGGGGATACTCCCGGAAATACGCCTGCTCAGCAGCCGCCACTGCAGCCCACCACGCCGATTCAGCGTGCCAGCATGGTGGAGAAAATGCTTGTGCAGATGATTATTCGGCACGGCGACGAAGTGATCTACCGCGACCTGGAAACCGACGATGGCAACACCATCAACTTCAACGTGGCACAATATATTGCTTACGACCTCGGGCAAGACAACCTGTCGTTCAGCAATCCGCTCTTCAATCGCATCCTCGATGAGGCCGTACGCCATTCGGATGATGAGGGTTTCAAGGCTGAGTCGTTCTTTCTGAACCATGAAGACGTGGAAATCAGCAAGGTGGCCAATATGCTGTCGGAAGATCGGGTGCAGCTGAGCAAGAGCCTGCAGATTTCGAAAGATGACGATGGACTTCGCGAGCAGGTGATTCATCTGATCCTTGATTTCCGTATGGACTATGTGGAGGAACAACTGAAGGAACTGGAAGTGAAAATGCGAAAGACAACAGACATCAGCGAACAATTGGAGATTATGCGGGAAGTCAAGGATATGCGAGAGATACGCAATGCCTTGGCAAAACGTCTGGGAAAGAATATAGTTGTATAACATATAGGTGTTCACCGACCATCATTAACAAAAGGAAAGTATGTATTACGTAAAGAAAACAATGGAGATATCCGCGGCTCACCAGCTGACGCTTGACTATGAAAGCAAGTGTACCCAGCTGCATGGGCACAACTGGCTTATCACGGTCTGTTGCAAGGCGGAAGAGTTGAATGCCAATGGCATGGTAGTGGATTTCACCCTTATCAAGCAGATGATCAAAGACCGTCTGGATCATCGAGTGCTCAATGATGTGCTGCCCTGTAATCCGACGGCAGAGAATATAGCCCGCTGGATTTGCGAACAGGTTCCCCACTGCTACAGAGTAGAGGTGCAGGAAAGCCGTGGCAACGTGGCGGCCTATGAGAAATGAGAAATTGAGAAAATGAGAAATTTCGTGCAAATGAAGGCAGAGCCAAGCTAGCTTGAGCTATGCTGAATGCAGCCGAAATTCACAAACGAAGTTTGTAAATTGAAAAAATGAGAAATTATCGGGTCAACGATATCTTCTATTCGCTGCAGGGCGAGGGGCGCAACACGGGGCGTGCGGCGGTGTTCGTGCGTTTCTGCGGGTGCAATCTGCGCTGCTCGTTCTGCGATACCGACTTCTCCGCTTTCCGTGAGATGACAGGGGATGAGATTGTACGTGAAATCTCGGCATTTCCAGCCCGCTACGTCGTGCTTACGGGTGGCGAACCCACACTTCAGGTCACGGAGGAGTTTGTGGATCAACTCCATCAGTCTGGCTTTGAAGTGGCCATTGAGACCAATGGTACGCTTCCTGTTCCCGGGAATATCGATTGGGTGACGGTATCACCGAAGAAAAGGAGCCCCCTCCCAGCCTCCCCCTTGGGGGAGGAGATTGACAGGCGGCAACCCGATGAAATCAAAGTGATATTCGACGGGAAAACCGATCCCGAAGACTATTTGCCATCCCCACAAGGGGAGATAAAAGGCAGGCTTTACCTCCAGCCCTGCGATGTGGGCGATCCGCAGCAGAACAAGGCCATCACCGATGCCTGCGTGGAATACATCAAGCAGCATCCACAGTGGCGTCTTTCCTTACAAACCCATAAGTTAGTAGGATTCCCATGATAGAATTCATCATCATATCCGTTTATGTCGTCGTCACCTTGGCAGCCATGGTGGCAGTGCTGATGGATAATGGTCAGCCTGCTAAGACGATGGCGTGGATTATGGTGCTGATATTCCTGCCTGTAGTGGGGTTTGTGCTTTATTTCTTTTTCGGCAGGAACACGCGCAAGGAGCGTATGATTTCCCAGCGCTCACTCGACCAACTGACCAAGCGCTCGATGCTGGAGTTCGCTGAGCAGAAAGACTTGAAGATTCCTGATGAGCAGGAGGCTCTCGTCAAACTGTTCACCAATCAGAACTGGGCCCTGCCGTTTAAGGACAACGAGGTGGATATCTTCACCAACGGCTATGACTTCTTCCATTCGCTTCTTCGCGATATCGGCAAGGCCAAACACCACGTTCATATCGACAGCTATATCTTCAACGATGATGCCTTGGGCTATATGGTGGCCGATGAACTCATTGAGAAAGCCCAGCAGGGTGTGGAGGTACGTGTCATCTACGATGATGTGGGCTGTTGGAACGTGAAGAGCGATTTCTTTGAGCGGATGCGTGAGGCTGGTATTGAGGTACATGCCTTCATGCCCGTGAAGTTTCCGGCCTTTACGGGAAAAGTGAACTATCGCAATCACCGCAAACTTTGTGTGGTTGACGGCAAGACCGGATATATAGGCGGTATGAACATAGCCACACGCTATATCCAAGGAAGGAGCGGACAGGCTTGGCGCGATACCCATCTGCGTATCCGTGGCGGAGCCGTCTATGGCATCCAGCGGGCATTCCTGGTTGACTGGTATTTCGTTGACCGCACACTCATCAGCAACCGCCGTTTCTATCCTGACGTGAGTGAGAAGATCAGGAACGACTGCTTGATTCAGATCGTGACCAGCAGTCCTATCTCCCCGTGGCCTGATATCATGCAGGGCTATGTGCGTATCCTTTTGCAGGCCAAGCATTATGTCTATATGGAGACTCCCTATTTCCTTCCCACAGAGCCTGTGATGTTTGCCATGCGAACAGCAGCCTTGGCCGGTGTGGATGTGCGGCTGATGATACCTTATAAGACGGATGCCAAACTGGTGGAGTGGGCGAGCCGTTCGTATGTCACGCAGACGGTGGAGAGCGGCGTGAAGGTATATCTCTACAAAGCCGGTTTCAACCACTCCAAGCTCCTGGTGAGCGATGATGCCCTTTGCACGGTTGGTTCCACCAATATCGACTTCCGTTCGTTTGAGAACAATTTTGAGTCAAACGCATTTATCTACGACGTTCAGATGGCGCGCCGTCTGAAAGAGGTGTTCCTTCAGGATGTCAGGGAGAGTGTGCTTCTGGAAGATGTCAAGGATTTAGGCCATCAGACCTTTATCCAGCATTTATGGGAGAGTCTGGTGCGACTGGTTTCGCCTTTGCTGTAAAGATACTGAAGTTCACGCTTCCGTATTGGCGGTGTTCCACGAAGTTGGGGTGCGCAGAGAAGTCGTTCTGCTTGCCGTGTTCGAAGACGAACACGCCATCTTCTTTCAGCAGTTCTTTCTCGAAGATCAAATCCGGAATCTTGGGCAATTGCTCAAGGGCGTATGGGGGATCTGCAAAGATGAAATCGAATTGCAGATGGCAAGATTTCACGAATCGGAAAACGTCACCGCGAATCACCTGACAGGTATGCTGGCCGTCGCCGAGGAGTTTCTTCATACATTCCGAAATGAATCGGTGATGGTCGCGGTCCATTTCCACACTCACCACTTGGCTGCATCCCCGTGAGAGCAGTTCCAGCGAGATGCTGCCCGTACCCGCAAAAAGGTCGAGGGCAGTGGCATCTTCAAAGTCAATGTACCCGTTGAGCACGTTGAAGATGTTCTCCTTGGCGAAGTCGGTGGTTGGCCGCGCCTTGAACGAGCGCGGAATGTCGAAATGCCGTCCTTTATATTTTCCAGTAATGATTCTCATTTCAGATAATGCGTAATCAGGTCGTATGGAATGCCTTTGATCTGCGTGATGGGAGCGCGGTTGTATTCGCCGGCCGGATTGATGATGAATACGTTCTTCAGGTATTTCTTCAGTTCTGCCTGCAGTTGCTCCTTCTCAGGCAGCAAACCGGCCAGGTGCAGTTCGTCGCGCCGCTGATCCAGTCCCAGCAGTTTCCAGATGTAGAGCAGGAAATAAACCGCGTCGAGGTAACGCTGCACGGGATAACTGTTCTGGAATTTGAAGCGGTTCTGCTGGAAGGCAAATATCTCCAGTCGCTTGTCGTGGAAATAGCCGAAGAGTTTCTTGCGGCTGCCAATAAAGTTGCGGCGGTGAAGATGATTCCATACCGATGCGCACACGTGGGCATATTTCACATCGTCGAAATGGTCGTCGATGACGGTTTTCAGGTCTTTGTTAATACAAAACAGCGCCACGGCACTGAGCTGTGGCAGCACCATGTCGAGCACAATGTCGTTGTCGTGGCCTGATACCGCATGATGATAGAACGCATCATTCGTTTCTTCTGCATATTCCTCCAGGGGAACCATCAGTACGGGAGTGTCGAGTATCACTTGTACCCTTTGCCAATCACCGGCCAGCAAGTCGTTGTTGCGGAAAGCCTCACGCAGGTTGGCGGCTTGTGAGATGCCGCTCTTTGTGGTGTAGGGCTCATAGATAATCTGATTCTCCGACTGGTTGTCGGCAACGGAGAAGGACATGCCTTGCTGGCTGATACGGAGTGTCAGTCGCGGGCGTCTGGTAATGATGCTGTTCTCATTCATGGTTGCAAAGATAATTAAAAATGAAGAATGATGAATGAAGAATAGGGAATTTTTTCTTTATTTTTATTAAAACTGAGTGTCGCTGCTACGTGGTGAACGTTTTTTTTTGTATTTTTGCGCTATGATAAGCAGCGAACTGGATTATAGGATACGGCAGTGTTTCCGTTTTGAGCCTACTCGCGAGCAGGCTTCGGCTATCGATGTGTTCTGCCAGTTCATGACCAGCCGCGATGCCCACTCGGTGATGATACTCCGTGGTTCGGCAGGAACCGGCAAGACCTCGTTGGCCAGCGCTATCGTGCGGACGATGTTGGACCTTAAGCAGAAAGTCATGCTGATGGCACCGACAGGGCGTGCCGCCAAGGTCTTTTCGCTCAGCAGCGGTCATCCTGCTTTCACCATCCATCGTAAGATATACCGGCAGAAATCTTTTACCGGCGACTTCGGGGTGTTCAACCTGAACGACAACCTGCACCGCGACACGCTGTTTATGGTCGATGAGGCATCGATGATAGCCAATGCGGGGTTTTCTGACTCGCCATTCGGTCAGGGACTGTTGCTCGACGATCTGGTCAGCTATGTCTATCAGGGGCAGAACTGTCGGTTGATGCTCGTCGGCGACAAGGCGCAGCTCCCCCCTGTGGGTGAGGAAGATTCGCCGGCCTTGATGGCATCCGTTCTTTCCCGTTACGGCCTGAAGGTATTCGAATGCGATTTGAATGAGGTGCTCCGCCAGTCTCAGGAGTCGGGTATTCTCTGGAATGCCACGATGATCAGGCAGATGATTACTCACGATGAGATGACGCAGTTGCCTCAGATCCGTTTCCAGGGCTTCGCCGATATCCAGGTTGTTCCCGGCAATGAACTCATTGAGCAGCTTAACTCCAGCTTCTCCCGTGTGGGCAATGATGAGACGATTGTCATCACGCGCAGCAACAAGCGGGCCAACATCTACAATATGGGTATCCGCAATTCCATTCTCGACCGTGAGGAACTCCTTTGTACGGGCGACCAGCTCATGGTGGTGAAGAATAACTACTACTGGGGAACCTCCTCCCAGGGAGCCCCCTCCCAACCTCCCCCGAAGGAGGAGGCTTATAGAACTCCCCTCCCTTCGGGAGGGGTTGAGGGTGGGTTCTCCTTCATCGCCAATGGTGACCGATGCCGCGTGCTGAAAGTGCGCAATGTACGTGAACTCTACGGGTTCCACTTTGCTGATGCCACGCTGCTCTTTCCCGACTACGATGACTATGAACTGACGGCTACGGTGCTGCTCGATACCCTGACCGCTGAGGCTCCTGCCTTGACGCGCGAGCAAAGCGACGAACTCTTCCGGAAGATAGAAGAAGACTATGCTGACGTTCCGCTGAAGGCCGACCGTATGAAGGCCATCAAGAATGACATTTACTATAATGCCCTGCAAATCAAGTTTGCATACGCCGTCACCTGCCATAAGGCGCAGGGCGGACAATGGGCTCACGTCTATATCGACCAGGGATACATGACCGACGATATGCTCACTCCCGACTATATCCACTGGCTCTATACGGCCTTTACACGAGCTACGGAGCAACTCTACCTCGTGAACTGGCCTTCCACCCAAATATATTCAGAAACTTACAACGAATCTTAACCTAATAGGAACACTACTATGCAAAAGAGCAAATATCTGGTGGCTAATGAGCGCGATGCACGCTGGGGACTCACCGTCAGTACGGTGGGCTACGACGAAGTGCATGCCGATGAGCCTTATCCTACGCCGAACCACCCCGACGGCTATTTTTTCGACACAGCCAAGGGGCGTATTCTGAATGAGTATCAGTTGCTCTATCTCGTAGAAGGGGAGGGACTTTTCACTTCCGACCATCAGCCTTCTACCAAAATCAAGTCGGGTGATTTCTTCCTACTCTTTCCCGGTGAGTGGCATAATTATCATCCGTTGCCAGGAAAGAAGTGGAAAAGCTTCTGGATAGGTTATAGGGGGCGCAATATGGACGACCGCGTGCGCGCTGGTTTCATGTCGCCTGAAAAGCCTATCTACCACGTGGGCTACAGTGCCGAAATCGTCAATCTCTACCGTTCTGCCCTGAAGGCTTCCTTGGAGGAGGCGGCTTTCGTGCAGCAGACCTTGGCTGGCATCGTGAACCACCTCATCGGACTGATGTATTCGCTGGAGCGAAATATCATCTTCAACAAGGACAGCGAGCGCGTGGAAATGATCAACCGCGCCCGCCAGCGCATCCGCGAAGCCTTGGAGAGTCCGCTCAGCATCCAGCAGATAGCCAGCGAGATGAGCGTCAGCTACAGCAATTTCCGCAAACTCTTCAAGGAATACACGGGCATTTCACCCGCTCTATATCAGCAGGACTTAAAGCTGCAGCGCGCCAAGGAACTGCTTTCCACCACCGATATGAGTATCAAGGAAATAGCCTATCAGCTCAACTTTGAGAGTCCCGACTATTTCTCTTCAAAGTTCAAGACCAAGACTGGCCTTAAACCCAGCGACTTCCGTCAGCAGACGAAGTGATAGTTTATAGTTTAAGGTTTATAGTTTAAGGTTTATAGTTGATAGTTTATAGTTTAGAGTTTAAAGATTAAGGCTTAAGGATATCACCCCCTCCCTATAGGGAGGGAAGGGGTGGGTCTTTTTTTTACCTCATCACATCATGACATTTCACAATCTCGGCCTTGGCCTTGAACGTTACCGTCTGACGGATGTCTTCGGCTGAGGCGGCAAACTTGGCGGTGTATTCGCCGCCGTCGGTCACCCATGCCTGCTGGTCGGTATCATAGGAAGCCAGGTCGTAGCCGCTGAATGTGAGCAGCAACTGCTGACTTTCACCGGGTTTCAGTTCGCGGGTCTTGCCGAAGGCTTTCAGTTCGATGGCGGGCTTCTGGAGCTTGCTCTTCGGAGCCGTGATGTAGAGCTGAACGGCCTCTTTTCCGGCCACGCTGCCCGTGTTCTTCACGGTGATGGCAGCCACATATTCCTTGCCTTTCTTGCTCACCTTGGGCTTCGAGTATTCAAACGTGGTGTAGCTCAGTCCGTAGCCGAAGGGATAGCTCACGCTCTTGCCTTCGGTCTGATAGTAGCGGTAGCCCACGTTCAGCCCTTCCTCGTAGCGGGTCTCGGCCACGTTGGGCGTAGCCTTCTTCATTTCGTCGTTCATCTTAAATTCATCCCAGAAAGTGATGTCGCGTGGGAAGTTCTTGTTGGCTGGCACGTCCTCAATGTCGCAGGGGAAGGTGACGGTCAGCTTTCCGCTCGGATTGGCTTTGCCCGTCAGCACGTCGGCAATCGAGTTTCCGGCTTCCATTCCAGGCTGCCAGGCCAGCAGAATGGCATCGGCGAAGGGCTTCACTTCCTCTGTGTTCACCGCTCCGCCCACGTTCAGGATCACTACCACGGGTTTTCCCAGTTGGTGGAAAGCCTCGTAAGTGTTCTTCAGCATGGCCTCTTCGTCTTCGTTGATGTCGAAGTCTTCGAAGGTGCGGTCGCCGAATTCACCGCTGCTGCGGCCTACGGTCACGATGGCCAGGTCGTTGTTTTGTGCGGCAAACATGTAGGTGTTCTTGCCCAGCTGGGGCTCTTTCACCCTCGGACGGGGGAAGAACGAGTTGGTGCTCAGGTAGCCCATCTCGGCCTCGGCTTCGAGCAGGGCAAACTCCTTGTATTTCTGATAGACGCCGCGCAGGGTGTCGTTGATCACGAATCCCGCATTATCCAGACCTTCCACCAGGTCGATCACGTAGGGCTTGTTCACGTCGCCCGAACCTGTTCCGCCGGCGTACAGGTTATAAGAGGTGATGCCGAAGAGGGCTGTCTTCTTTCCGCTTGCCAATGGCAGCGTCTTGTTCTCGTTTTTCAGCAGCACCATTCCCTCGGGAGCAGCCTCGCGGGTCAGCTTGGCGTGCGCCTGAATGTCGGGTTTGTTGGAGTATTTGTAGCCCTTGAAGTGGGGCGTCTTCACCACGTATTCCAGTATTCGGCGCACGTTGCGGTTGATGTCTTCCATCTTGATGGTGCCGTCCTTTGCCCCCTTGATGATGTCCTGTATCTGTTCGGCGTTGCCCGGAGTGAGCAGGTCGTTGCCGGCAGCCACCTGGCGGTCGGTATGGCGCGTGTCGGTCCAGTCGGTCATCACGATACCCTTGAATCCCCATTCGTCGCGCAGGATGGTGGTGAGCAGTTCTTTGTTCTCCTGTGTCCACGGACCGTTCAGGAAGTTATACGAACTCATGATGGTCCAGGGCTGACTCTTGCGCACGGCAATCTCGAAACCCTTCAGGTAGATTTCCCGCAGCGTGCGCTGGTCCACCACCGAGTTGTTATGCAGTCGGTTGGTCTCCTGGTTGTTGCCTGCAAAGTGCTTGGCGCTCACGCCTATGCCCTGACTCTGTATGCCGTTGATCATGGCCGCACCGATAAGGCCTGTCACGAACGGGTCTTCCGAGTAGTATTCGAAGTTTCGGCCGCAGAGTGGAGAGCGCATGATGTTCATGCCCGGACCCAGAATGACGTCGCAACCGTATTCCAGCGCCTCGTTGCCCATGGCCTCGCCCACGCGCGTCACCAGTTCGGTGTTCCATGTCGATGCCAGCAGCGTGCCGATGGGGAAGCCCGTGCAGTAGTAGGTGTTCGGATCGTTGGGGCGTTTTTCCGAGATATGCACGCCCGCAGGACCGTCGGTGAGCACCGTGTGGGGGATGCCCAGCCGTTCTATCTTGGCCGTATTGCCAGCCGCGCCGAGCACGATGGCCCCCGCGTTAGGGTCAGGATTCGTGGGAAGTCCGAAATAAGTGTTGCCGAATGAGTAGCCCACCAGCAGGTTGGCTTTCTCCTCGATGGTCATGTTCTTGACCACCTGGTCGATGTTTTGGGGCGTCAGTCGTGGCTGCGCCGTAGCCGTAGTTGCCATCATAGCCGTCGCGATAATAAGTTTTGTTTTCATACAGTTTTCTATAGATTAATACTAACTGACGGCAAAAATACATCATTTTTCCGTGATGGCAAAGAATTTGTCCGTTTTTCTGCATCCGAACTCATTTCACGATTCCTTTGATGGTTGCATACGACGGTTTCTTCCGGACGGGCACACTGTGAGAAAAAATCCTTGAAAATACCTTTCATACCTTAATTGTATTTAGTTGATAATTTTGTTGATGCAAAGGTACTTAGTTTGCTGCATACAGACAATACCCATTAATCGGTAAATCTGACATCCAGCTATCCCCATAACTGATGATTCTCATCCAGAAGTTGTTTTTCGTGAAAAATATCCGTATCCTGTTCGCTTTGACTAAGAAATTCTCGATTTAAGGGTGCACGGGTGCCACATCGCCCATAAACACAGGGTTTGCACCCTGTTGGGGAGGGTGCCACGGGTGCCACAAGGGTGCTACATCAGAAGAAGACCCACCCCAACCCTCCCTGAATAGGGAGGGAGTTATTACTTTTGAGAATTGATATAATCGCTACTGAAGATGTATTTGTTCCCTCCCTTAAGAGGGAGGGCTGGGGAGGGTCTATAAATTCTCTAGAGAATTTGTTGCAAAGTATCATCGGAAGCCCAGCAAACTATCATCGGAAGGAAAAAATTCTCTAGAGAATTTCAAACCTTTTATGATTGCCTTAACCCAATAGAAAGATATATTCCTCACGTGGAGTGAATGGAGTACGCGGAGAATAATCTATAAACTCCCTCCCTATGCAGGGAGGGTTGGGGTGGGTCTCTTTCCTTCAGGGAGGGCAGGGGTGGGTCTTCTTCCTGATGTGGCACCCTTGTGGCACCCGTGACACCCTCGTGAAGAGGGTGCCAGCCCTTTATACAAAGGCGATGTGGCACCCGTGCACCCTCAAAACGAAAAAATCCCCTGTATGTGAATTGACAAAAAAGGACCGGATACATGCATCACGCACTTCCGGTCCTCGATCCTCAGGGGAACAAAAATCTTCAAAAATCTGCCAGAAATAACCCTGTGCCTCTTTATACTATGTTTATATTAAATGGTTAAAGGTTAAAGTTATTTTTGCGAGATTTTTGAAGATTTTTGTCCATATAATAATAAGGAAGCGGAAATTCATTCCTCTCGGTTTTGTCAGAAATGGGGTAGTTATTCCTCTCGGTTTTATCAAAAATATGGTGGTTATTCCTCTCGGTTTTGTCAAAAAAGCCCGGATTTCTTTGTGAGTTTCATCATAAATTATTATCTTTGCCATCGATATCAGTAAACGACAGTGTATGTACATAGAAAGATACATAGATACGCTGCTTCTGGAATGGAAACATAGCAGCAGTTTGAAACCTCTGCTTCTCCGGGGTGCTCGTCAGGTTGGTAAATCATGGGCTGTGGAGCATTTGGGCAAAAGTTTCGACTACTTCATAGAGGTTAATTTCGAAAAACGCCCAGAGATAAAGGAAGTTTTTGAGAAGGTACATGATGTCCATGAATTGGCCAATAGTCTTGGCATGCTATATAACAAACCCGTCGAGGCAGGCAAGACGCTGCTTTTTCTTGATGAGATACAAGCCTCTCCCGATGCTATCAAAAGTCTTTGGTCTTTTAAGGAAGATTTTCCTGATTTGCATGTTATTGCAGCAGGCTCGTTGCTCGAATTCACGTTGAAGGAATTGCCTTCGTTTGGCGTAGGCAGAATACGGTCGCTGTTTGTTTATCCATTCTCGTTCGATGAGTTCCTTATGGCAGAAGGAAAGTCAACATGGGTAAAGGCTAAGCAGGAAGCGAGCGCTGAGAAACCTTTGCTTACTGCTCTTCACCAAGACTTGGTGCTGCATTACCGTACGTTTCTGATGGTGGGAGGTATGCCTGCCAGCGTGGCTGCATGGGTAAATTCTCATGACTATCGAAAATGTCAGACAGAACTTGATGACATACAACTGGCATATTACGATGATTTTGCGAAATACGCCAGGAAGGTTGATCCGGTATTGCTTCGAAATACTCTGCAAAGTGTTATTCTTCAGATAGGCAACAAGTTCACGTACAGCAAAGTGGAGGGGGGATATCGTGCAGAAGAGGTGAAAAAAGCCTTGGGACTGTTGTGCGATGCGGGAATCATCAAGCGTGTCAGTCATACAGCTGCAAATGGTTTGCCTCTCGGTGCCGGTGTCAATGAAAAGTTCCGAAAGTACATTTATCTGGATAGCGGCCTTTTGTTGCGCATACTGGATATGGATTTGGGCAGTGCCCGTCAGTTGACGGATTTGATTTTGGCTGGTAGTGCAGAGGATTTGGTGAACAAGGGCGGTCTGGCAGAGATGGTGTTAGGATGGGAAATGGTGAAATATAATAATCCGCGCTCACAGCATGATCTGTATTACTGGGAGAATACCGCCGAAGGAACTCGCTCGGAGGTTGACTATATCATGGCAAGAGACCTGAAAGTGCTGCCTATAGAGTGCAAGGCGGGTGTCAGTGGGAAGATGAAAAGCCTGCATCTGTTTATGCGCCAAAAACATCTGACGGATGCCATTAGATGCTCTTTGGAGAACTTTGCCTTGCTGGAAAATCGGGACAGGCAGGATTCGGATGTTCTCCGCCGCATACAGATTATTCCATTGTATGCAGTTTCTGGATTGTTTAATCCTGTTCAGGTGTGGTAGTTATTGAACAAAAATCTTCAAAAATCTGCCAAAAATAACCCTGCGCCTCTTTGTACTATGTTTATAGTTAACTGGTTAAAGGTTAAAGTTGTTTTTGCGAGATTTTTGAAGATTTTTGTCCTTTATTAATGAATAGAAAATTATTGCCTTTTGATTATAAGCTATGTGCTTTAGAAGATGAAGGTTCTTTCTAACCAATAGACGAGGATGCCGGCGAGATAGCCCACGAAGGCAATCCACGTGATTTTCTTCATGTACCAACCGAAGGTGATCTTCTCGAGACCCATTACTACCACACCGGCAGCGGAACCGATGATGAGCATCGAACCGCCCACACCGGCACAGTAGGCCAAAAGCTGCCAGAAGATGCCATCGACGGCCATGTCGCCAGTGGGCTGAACGGGATACATACCCATACATCCGGCCACGAGAGGCACGTTGTCAACGATGGACGAGAGTACGCCGATGATGCCGGTGACGAGATAATGGTTGCCGTTGAAGGCTTCGTTGAGGCCCTCGCCCAGACGGGTGAGTACACCAATCTCCTGCAATACGGCCACGGCCATGAGGATGCCGAGGAAGAACATGATGGTGGAGAGGTCGATGCGGGAGAGCAAATCGCTCACGCGCTTGGCCATGGTGTCGTCTTCGGAAGTGTTGTGGTGGAAGATTTCGGTGACCGTCCAGAGGATGCCCAGCACGAGCAGGATGCCCATAAACGGAGGCAGATGGGTGATGGTCTTGAAGATAGGCACAAAGACGAGGCCACCCACGCCGAGCCAGAAGATGATGTCGCGCTGCACTTTGGTGAACTGCGTCACTTCGGCTTTAGGCAGATTCTGGCTTTTGTCGAACTTTCCTTTGAGCGAATACTGCAGGATGAAGGCCGGGATGACCATCGATACGAGCGACGGAATGAAGATTTCGGTGAGCACGCCCTGTGTGGTGATGACGCCCTTGATCCAGAGCATGATGGTGGTGACGTCGCCGATGGGCGAGAAGGCACCGCCGGAGTTGGCTGCGATGACAATCAGGGCTGCATAGATAAGCCTCTCGCTGCGGCTCTGCACGAGTTTGCGCAGCACCATGATCATGACGATCGAGGTGGTGAGGTTGTCGAGGATGGCCGAGAGGAAGAAGGTCATAAAGGCCACGCGCCACATCAGTTTGCGCTTGGAGCGCGTCTTGAGGGCATCGCGAACGAAGTTGAAACCTCCGTTGGAATCCACGATTTCCACGATGGTCATGGCTCCCATGAGGAAGAAGAGCGTTCCGGCAGCATCGCCGAGATGGTGCTCAATGACCTCGCTGATATGGCCGATAAGGCCGTCGGGGGCCACATTGGGGTAGAATGATCCGGGAGCCATCATGAGCAGCGTCCAGCAGAAGACGCACATGAGCAGGGCAATGGCTGCCTTGTTGATTCTTAACAGACTTTCGGTGGCGATACAGATGTAGCCGACCACGAAAACGGTGATGATTACTAATGTTAGTGTGGACATTGTTTGATGTTAGATTTTGTCGTTTATTTGATTTTCGCGGCAAAGGTACGAAAAAAAGTGAAGAGTGAAAAGTGAAGAGTGAATTATTTAAACGCAAACGATTCCAGTTTCAAAAATTGCAGTTCAAAAATCAAATTGTTGTGGTGGATTTTTCCTTTTTTTCCTACTTTTGCAGCATTCAAACTACAAAGCAAACAAAAAGATGGACACTAATAAGTATTTTTTTGCGGTGGACTTGGGAGCCACAAGTGGAAGAACAATCATCGGAAGTCTGAAAGATGAGAAGATCGTGCTGGAAGAGGTGACGCGTTTCCCCAACAATCTGATAGAGCAGGGCGGTCATTTCTACTGGGATATCTATGCACTATATTTTGAAGTGATCCGCGGACTGAAGGAAGTGGCCCGCCGTGGACTGGAGATTACCTCGATAGGTATCGACACCTGGGGCGTGGATTTCGTCTTCATCGGTGAGGACGGAGCTATCCTGAGGAATCCGCGCGCCTATCGCGACCCTATCACGTTTGATGCAATGAAGGATTATCTGGAGCATGTCATCTCGCGCCGCGAGGTGTATGACGTGACGGGTATCCAGCTGATGAACTTCAACTCCATCTTCCAGCTCTACGCCATGCGCCGCGAGCAGAACTCGGCGCTGGCCCATGCCCAGAAGATTCTCTTCGTACCCGATGCCCTTTCATGGATGCTGACGGGCAATGAAGTCTGCGAATATACCATTGCCTCTACATCGGAACTCCTTGACCCGCGCACCAAGCAACTCGACGAACGGCTGTTGCAGTCGGTTGGTCTCAGTCGCGGCAAGTTCGGCAAGATGGTGAATCCCGGCACGATGATCGGCACTCTGACCGACGAAGTGCAGCAGATGACCGGTCTGGGAGCCATTCCCGTCTATGCCGTGGGAGGTCACGACACGGCTTCTGCCGTGGCTGCCGTGCCTGCCAAGGATGAGAAGTTTGCCTATCTTTCGAGCGGCACCTGGTCGCTGATGGGTATTGAGACCAAAGATGCCATCATCAACGAGCTTTCGTATGAGCGCAACTTCACCAACGAAGGCGGTATCGAGGGCACCACACGTTTCCTGAAGAACATCTGCGGCATGTGGCTATATGAGCGTTGCCGCAAGGAATGGCCTGAAGAGGTGCAGAAGATGTCGCATCCCGAACTGCAGGGTTCGGCCATGCAGGTGGAGGCATTCCGCTCGCTGATCAATCCCGACGATGCGCTCTTTGCCAATCCTTCGTCGATGATTGAGGCTATCCGGCAGTATTGCAAGGACACAGACCAGTATGTGCCCGAGACGCCGGCGGAGATTTGCCGTTGCATCTTCGATTCGCTGGCCCTGCGCTATAAGCAGGTGTTCGGCTATCTGGTGGAGATGGCTTCGTTCCCCATCGAGGTACTCCATATCATCGGTGGCGGTTCGCTGAACAAATACCTGAACCAGTTTACGGCCAATGCTACGGGTGTGACGGTTCTGGCTGGTCCGCAGGAAGGCACGGCCCTGGGTAACATCATGGTGCAGGCTAAGGCCGTAGGTGCCGTGAAGGACATCTGGGATATGCGTCGCATCATTGCCAATTCCCTGGAACTCGTCAAGTATGAGCCTCAGGACAAGGCCGTATGGGATGCCGCCTACAAGAAGTATCTGGAGATCGTGGCCAAGAAAGGGTAGACAAAGATTATTAACAATAACTAAAAACATAAAAGAAAAATGAGCAAACCATTAGTTGAAACCAAAGCAAGGGTGGGCGTGTTCTCCATTGCACTCGGAGCATACCTGCCGCAGTTCCCACAACTCGTACCTGAGTTTGAGGCTCAGTATGCAGCATTCAAGAAGACATTGCCCTCGACCATCGAGATCATCGACGGTGGAATGGTGACCACGAAGGAACAGTCTATGGAGGCCGGCGATAAGTTCCGTGCGGCCGACGTGGATCTCGTCATCCTGCAGATGCTGACCTATTGCACCTCTTATAATATGTTGCCTGCCGTGCGCGACTTGGATGTGCCAGTGGTCATCGTAAACGTGCAGAAGAAGCTGGCTCCCGATTACGCAAAGACGGACATTCCCATCTGGCTGGGCGAGCTCTATGCCTGCGGTGCCATCGGCGAGATGGTGGCCGACCTGAATCGTGCCGGTAAGCGTTCGGCTGTGATTACGGGTGTCGTAGAAGGTGGCGACCCTCAGGTTCAGGCTGAGATTGAGGACTGGTGCCGTGCTGCTCAGGTGCGCCGTCGTTTCCGCGATACCAATATCGCACAGATTGGCCGTCCCTATCCCGGCATGATGGACCTCTATATCGACGAGACCAACCTCTATCACCGTATGTTTGTCTATACCAAGCAGTTCGACTGGGAGCAGATGTGGGCCATCGCTGACAATATCACCGACGAAGAGGCTATCCGCGCCAAGGCTCAGGATATCCTCGACACCTTCGAGATTGAAGGTGGCGGCACCATCGAAAAGGTTTGGGACATGGCCAAATATGTGGTGGCTTTCGAGCAGTGGGTTAAGGACGAGAAACTCGGTATGATTGCTTCTCACTATGCTGGTTTTGCCCAGGGTGTGGCCGGAAAACTCGACTCCATGCTGATTCCTGCCTTCTCCATGCTGATCAAGCAGCACACGGCCTGCGCCGTTGAGGGCGACATGAAGGTGGCTATGGCTATGTCGATCCTGAAGACCATCAGCGGCACTGGTACACTGGCAGAGATGTACTCCATCGACTTCCCGAAAGATATCTGCATTATCGGCCACTCTGGTTCGGGCGACTTCGATATCTCTCAGGCCCACAAGCCCACAATGAAGATTGTGCCCGTGTTCCACGGCAAGACTGGCGGCGGTTATCTGACTCAGTTCTATCCTCCCACGGGCGACGTGACCTATCTGGCTATCACGCAGGACAAGAACGGTGTGTTCAAGTTTGTGGTGGCTGAGGGTGTCAATGAGGAAGGCCCCATCTTCATGTTCGGTGATACCAACATGCGCACAAAGTTCTCGCTGCCATGCCGCGAATTTGTGAACAAGTGGAGCGAGGCCGGTCCTACCCATCACATGGCTGCTGCCGTGGGGCGTCATATCGACACCATCCTGAAGGTGGCCAAGATTTTCAATATTGAGTGTGACGTAGTCTGCAGATAAAGTCGAATCGTAATAACGACATAACGTAATAACGAAATATGGCAAATAGTGGAAGTTTGAAGAGCACGATAGCTGTGTCTCTCACCAATTATCTGGATGCTGGAGCGATTGTGGCCGGTGCAAGCGGTCTGACGCTTTGGCAGAACTATCTGGGGCTGAGCGAGGTTCACCTTGGCTGGCTCAATTTCATCAGTGCCAACTGTCTGGGTGCTGCCGTAGGAGCCATCATCGGCGGATTCCTGGCTGATAAATATGGACGTAAGTTTATCTTCACCTACAACCTGCTGGTCTATATGCTCGGCGTGCTGACGGTGATGTTTGCCGTCAATTTCCCGATGTTGCTCTGCGGATTCCTCATCACGGGTATCTCCGTGGGTGTGGGTGTGCCTGCCTCGTGGACGTACATCTCTGAGAGTTCCGAGAACAACAACCGCGGCCGCAACATCTGTATCTCGCAGATGTCGTGGGGTATTGGTCCGATGGTCATCCTGCTTTTGGGTATGCTTTTCGCTCCCGGCGGTTATCTGTTCGGATGGGTGGAGAGTCTGGCACAGGCCGTTGGCGGCAGTGGACTGTCTGAACAGGCCACCAACGTGTTCTCATCTCGTGTGGTGTTCTTCTCCTTGTTCGTTGTGGCCTTCATCGCCTGGAACTTGCAGCGTGGCCTGCAGGAAAGCTCAGAGTTTACGGCTCAGAATGCGGAGGACAAGAAAGCTGGCCTGATGGATAACATCAAGGTGCTGTTCTCCAACAAGATTGCCGTTCGCACGGTGTGTTTCCTCGCTACGATCTATCTGACTTGGAACCTCGTGGCCTCGGTGATGGGATTCTTCCAGCCGCATATCTATGAGACGGCCGGTGGTGTGAGCAACGAGACGGCCAACTGGATGAACTGCATCCAATGGGCCATCATTGTGGGCGTGACCTTCATCGTTTCGAAGTTTATCGACAAGACCTCCCATAAGGCCATCTATACCTTTGGCCTGTTGGTGGCTATCTCGGCCTGGCTTGTTATCGTCACTATCGGTGTGAGCGGTCCTGCCGGTCTGTGGGCTTTTGCCATCCTCTGGGGTATTCAGGGCGGTTCTTCTCCGCAGATTTTCTATGCCCTGTGGGGTTCGGAGTTGTTCCCCGCCAAGTTCCGTGCCGGTGCCCAGGGACTGATGTTCTTCATCGTTCGCGGCCTGTCGGCTCTGTGGGGACTTGTCTTCACCTATATCTATGGCGATAACGGCGAAGGCTTCACCATTGCAGCCTATTGCATGATTGCCCTGCTGGCCATTTCGCTGATCGTGGGATTCATCGGTTGCCCGAACACACGCTGCAAGCCCCTTGCACAGATTACCAAGGAGCGTTACGGCGATGACGTTTGAATAAGTTAAGAGTGAAAAGTGAAGAGTGAAGAATCCGCGCGGTAGCAAATTCTTCACTCTTCACTTTTCACTCTTAACTTTAAAGCTTCTTCTGGAGTTTTTCTGCCTTTGCAGCTTTCTTCACAGCCTTTTCGTGAGCCTTGGCATATTTGGTCTGAGCCTTAGCAATCTTGGCGGGGTCAGTCGTGCTGGCCTTCACTTGCTCTAACTTAGCCAGAGCCTTGTCGGCATCTTCCTGAGCTTCCTTGGCGTCCTTGGCAGCATCGTTGGCCTTGTCGATAGCCTTCTGGCGCTTCTCAGCCTTCTTACGTTCTTTTTCAGCCTTCTTGCGCTGTTTCTCAGCCTCTTTCTGCTGCTTTTCCATTTGCTTCTGCTGCTTTTCAGCAATCTTCTGCTGCTTGGCTAATTCCTTCATCTGAGCAGGAGACATCACATCCTGTGCGCTCACTGGAGCAACACTGATCAGGCAAGCCATCAAGGCTGCCAATCCTAACTTTGTAATAAATGATTTCATAATTTCCAAGTTATTTAAATTGTTAAAATATCGTTATATCACGAGGCAAAGATATAAAAAGAAAAGGAAACTCCTTGCAAGAGTTCCCTTTTTTATCCTTTTTTAAACAAAATAGAACACTATTTGGGCAGATTGAATGCTACAGACATTTCTTTCATCTGCTCCTGGCTCATACCTTCGGGTGTGAATCCCATGCACTTGGCATTGATGTAAATCTTGGCACTCTTGGAGAGCACGTCAATCTGATCAAAGGCGTCCATCACGTCGAGACCCTGTGCAAAGACACCGTGCTTTTCCCAGAGCACTACGTCGTAGTCGTCGAGCTGGGCCAGTGTGGCATCGGCCAGACGGTTGCTGCCGGGCAGTTCGTAAGGAATAATACCCAGACCTAACGGGCAGAAGGCCTTGGTCTCGGGAATCATCGACCAAAGAATGTTGGTGAGCACGTCTTTCTTCAGGAAAGCCGCATTGTGGCTCATGGCAACGAGCTCGATGGGGTGGGTGTGTACCGTAGCATTATAGGCCGATCCCTTCTCAATGAGGTGGTTGTGCACGGTGAGGTGGGAGGGCAACTCAGAAGTGGGCTGTACGGGATTGTCGGCAATGATCACATACGAGGCGCAGTCGTCCAGGATGCGGATCACGCTGCCGTTGTCCATCGGCCAGCGAGCCAAGTCGCGCATGCGCTTGCCCGTTCCTTTGCAATAGAAGTAGTTGCCTTTGAGCTGGGGCAGTGTGACGCCAATCTGCTTCACCTCACTGATGGCGGGCATCTGGCGGATTTCATCGTCCACGAATTTGGTGATGTTCACCGTAATGTTACCACCGTTGCGCTCAGCCCAACCGTTCTGCCAGAGATAGCCGGCTACCTCTGCAATCTTCATGACCTCTTTTTCAAGTGCAGGTCTTCCTTCGAGAATACTTTTCATCTTGTAGTTTGTTTGTATAATTGTTTTATGCCGCAAAGATACTGATTTTTAGTGAAACGGCAACAACATTATTTGATTTTTCTTCCCAAACTTTTGCCAATCTTTAATCGGGCCGTTTGTCGATGACCTTATAACCTTTGTAATCCTGATGGGGGAACGTAAAGATTCGCTCATCGTCAATACCACTGTGGAAACGGCTGATTTTGACCGTACACCAGAAAAGCATCACCTTGACCTTCAGATTCTTGGGCTCACGGGTGCGCTTGTCGATGATGACTTTGGCATGCTTCACGCCATCCACGCCTTTCTTGGCGTCGAGTGTGATGATAAAGTCATTGCCCTTGGCCGTGATGTGATACGTGTAATTGTCGGGCACGAACTTGAACTTCGAGGCGTATTTATCGCGCTTCGCTGAGTTGGGATTGTGGATTTCTATCGTTTTCTTTTTCTTGTCAACACGGTGGAATTCTTTTCCGTCTGACCATGCGGAGTATCTGGACTCAACGAATTTCTGCTTGTTGCCTTTCATCCAGATAGTGCCTTGGGTCTTATATACGCCGATGATGTTCACAGAGTAGGTCAGGTTGCAGCCCTGAGGACCGAAGACCATATTGTAGGTCTTGTCGAATATCTGACGTGCTTGCCGGGTGTTTGCATTCTCCTGTGCGGGGATGGAAAGACTCATCGTCAGCGATAAGAGGATGAGCAGCCAGCGGTTTCTTGAAAGTATTGTATCTGTCATTTTCTGTTGCTTCTTTTTTTGCGGGGCCAAAGGTACAATTATTTTTCAAAATCAAACCATAATTCAAGAATAATTTGTATTTTTGCAAACGTATTAAGAAAAAATAGGAATGAGCCAAAAGGAGAATACAACACTTTGGAGTGAGAACGTCATCGTGGTGGATGCAGAATATGTTGACCGCGTGGCTTTTAACCTCATCGTAAACTTTGAGCGGATGCTGGGACGGAAGATTCCGGCGGCCGACATGACCCGCTGGATAGACTGTCTGGCCCTTGACGGAGGGATTCCTGCAGACAATCCGGAGGGAAACATTTCCGTGGTGCTCATTCATGAGAAAGATTCTGAAGGTTTCGACAACTTTGTTCCGGCATCTTTCGGCCAGTTGGACGGCAAGGCTTTCAAGGATCAGCTCGGCGAGTTTGTCTTTTCTTCGGTTGCCGTAGAACATCTTACCACGAAGGATGATCTGCTCCTTGATGTGGTGCAGGCTGTCGTGGAGTCGAAAGAAGTGAGGCGGCTGATGGTGGTCCCCAATGCCGAGGACGGCGACTGCTACGACCGTCTGCGCCAGTTGCTCCGTCGGGCTGCCGATGACAAGCGCGTCACGCTCTTTGCCATGCAGCCCATGCCGGGCGGCAATTTCCGTCAGGAGATACTGGGCTATTCGCTAATGCAGGCATTGGGTATTCGGGCGGCGGAGTTGGAAGAAGACCCTTCTCCTTGCCCCTCCCTTTAGGGCGGGGAGTGATTACACTCAAGCACTAATCTCTAATCTTATAGGTTTAAAATGAAATTTAAATTCTTTATTTTTATAGTTGCTCTTTGCTGGGGCGTTTCTTCCCAGGCACAACAATTGCCGATTGTAAAATACAACATCGATAAGGTGACTGCACAATGGAAGAATATGGAGGCACGACTCACCATCGATGCCGACTATCCCGATGGCAACACCCCTGCTGCCAGAACCTTGCAGCGTTGGCTGTGCGAACTGTTTACCGCCCAGAACTTCAAAGGTCAGGTCACCACGGGGCAGCAACTCATGGAGCGCGTGGAGGCTGATTTCATAGAGGCAAATACCGTTGAGGGAATGAAAAGCATAGCCGAAGATGGAGCTGAAGAAGGAAACTGGTTCTACAACTACCGTGTGAAAAAGGAATACGAGAGTAGCCATATAGCCTCATTCACCTACAGTTGGGATGCCTTCCAGGTGGGCAATGCCACGTCGAATGCCAACATCATTGACATTTCGGTTTGTAAGACCGACGGACGCATCCTGGGGTGGGAGATGTTCACCTCCGTCAGGCAGTTGAAGCAGTTGATTGATAAACGACTCGTGGCTGAATATGGCGAAGAGGGAGCCGACTTCTATCTGACAGGTGCACCGCCCATGCCGCGTGCTCCGCTGTTCTTGAAAGACGGTGTGCGGTTCGATTTCGGAGATTACTCCATCGTGATGGCCCACGTCTATGAAGAAATGGGCTTCTATCCCTTCGCTTTCCTGAAGTATCAGGATATCATGCACCTGCTCACCGACGAAGCTAAGGCCTTGCTGGGATTGTCTCAACAGTCGCCTTCGCTTAACGAGCCGGAACCCGCTTCCGATCCCCAGGCCAATGCTGAGCTATTTCGCGTTTATCTGAAGAGTTGGGACAAACTCCATAATCTCCGTCAGAATGATAATTTCCAGTATGAGTACGCCCCTAATGTGGATTACTACGGGATGAAAGTGTCGCGGGAGAAAGTGCAGCAGTCGAAGGCCACCTTCCTGCAGAAGACGCCCGACTACGAGCAGGTGAGCTACAGACTGAAGGTCACCAAGACGGATGCCCGCCACATGCGTTGTGATTTCTTGAAGCGCACCACAGCCAAGGGTAAGACACGCGTCTATCCTTCCTATCTGATTTATGTCACGGAAGACAATGGCTTCAGTTGGCAGATAGAGCGGGAGAGTGATCAGGTGACAGACAAGAATCTGGAGAAAATGAGAAAATGAGAAATGGAGAAAATGAGAAATTTCGGGCAAATGAAGGCAGAGCCAAGCGTGATTGAGCTATGCTGAATGCTGCTGAAATTCATGAATGAAATTCATAAAATGAAGAATAAAAACAAATAAACATAGAAAGAATATGAACAGAATTTTGATGATTGGCGCCGGTGGCGTGGCTACCGTGGCAGCCCATAAGATTGCGCAGAACGCCGATGTATTCGACGAGTTTATCATTGCATCCCGCCGTAAGGAGAAGTGCGATGCCATTGTGGAGGCTATCCACAAGAAAGGCCTCACGATGGACATCAAGACCGCTCAGGTGGATGCCGACGACGTGGAGCAGCTGAAAGCACTCTTCAATGAGTACAAGCCCCAGCTGGTGCTGAACCTCGCCTTGCCCTATCAGGACCTCACCATCATGGAAGCCTGTCTGGCATGTGGCTGCAACTATATGGATACGGCCAACTACGAGCCGAAGGATGAGGCCCACTTCGAGTATTCATGGCAGTGGGCCTACCGCGACCGTTTCCGCGAGGCCGGGCTGACGGCCATCCTTGGTTGTGGCTTCGATCCGGGCGTGACAAGCATATTCACCGCATACGCAGCCAAGCATCACTTCGACGAGATACAGTATCTTGACATCGTTGACTGTAATGCCGGCGACCATCACAAGGCATTCGCCACCAACTTCAATCCCGAAATCAACATCCGCGAGATCACGCAGAAAGGACTCTACTGGGAGAATGGACAGTGGGTGGAGACGGAACCGTTGGAGATACATAAAGACCTGACATATCCCGGCATTGGTCCGCGTGACAGTTATCTTCTTCACCACGAGGAGATAGAGTCTTTGGTAATCAATTATCCCACCATCAAGCGTGCACGCTTCTGGATGACCTTCGGCCAGCAGTACCTCAAGCACCTCGAGGTGATACAGAACATCGGCATGAGCCGCATCGACGAGATAGAATACGAAGCACCATTGGCCAACGGCGAAGGCACCGCCAAAGTGAAGATCGTTCCCCTGCAGTTCCTCAAGGCCGTATTGCCTAATCCTCAAGACCTCGGCGAGAACTACGAGGGCGAGACCTCCATCGGATGCCGCATCCGTGGCTTGAAGGACGGCAAGGAGCACACCTATTATATATATAACAACTGCTCCCATCGTGCAGCCTACGAAGAAACCGGCATGCAGGGCGTGAGCTACACCACCGGTGTGCCCGCCATGATTGGTGCCATGATGTTCTTCAAGGGCCTCTGGCGCAAGCCCGGAGTCTTCAACGTAGAGGAGTTCGACCCCGATCCATTCCTCGAGCAACTCAACAAGCAGGGCCTGCCCTGGCACGAGATCCACGACGGCGACTTAGAGCTGTAAACAAATTGGCCGTTTGGTTTCATAAACAACCAAACGGCCAATTTGCTAAACTACTAATTAGTTGCGTAGCAGTTCCAAATAATCCAGTTTATTTAAATCGCATTCTTCAGCCACGCGTTCCCACACCACTTTGGTGCTGTCAGACAATTCCATCGACATGCGATAGACACCAAGATACACATAGTTAGTGTCCACAAGATTCTTCATAAATGTAATCCGAATCTCATTCAGACGGGAATTGTGATTAAAATGATCAATGTTTCGTTGAACTATCTGATCGCTATCCACCCCCTCCGGCTTCCAATACTCGGTGATGGTGGGCATCATCTTCGATTTGTCACCTTCGTTATGCCATTCGGAATGGCGATAATTGGGACCCCATACAGAAATGTTGGGATGGCGGGGCAGAATCTGCCCCCAGAGTTTTTCCGTTGCATGAATACCAAACAGTTTGAGGTATTCGTGAGGAGAACTAAAAGTATCACCAATCTTCAACGTGTAAGCACTGCTTTCATCGGATGATTTGCTAAACACTTGATAGCATACACCTGCTGTGATACCTATCAGCAGCAATGCGATGATGGCGTAGAGTATGGCAGGGCTCAATTGCTTCTTCCGGTTTCTTCCTTCCTCTTTCTCCGTGGGCTTTTCTTCTACAGGCTCTTTCTCCGTGGGCTGTTCTTCAATAGGCTCCTTCTCTGTGTCCTCTGTCCCCTCTGTGAACTCTGTGAATTTTTTCCAATTATCATACCCCACGAACATGGATAAAATGTCGAGCGTAGATTTTCGTGGAGTAGTCGTTTCGGATAGATAGCCCCAAAGGCGTTTGAGGGTTGTTGGAGATATTCTCTCGTGGAATTTCTCAAATATACATTCAGAAAGGAATTCGAAATCCTTTGGGGTCTTCATCTTCCTTTCTACAACTCCTTCAATCAATTCACGTAGTTTGGCTAATGCCTTCTCTTGTTGTTCTTGATTCATGATAAAGTTATATGCGTTTTGCGCTCGTTGGCAAAATCATTGTATAAGATTTAGCTGCACTCGGCAAAATCATTGCGTTTTTACCGCACAAAGTTAAGTATTTTTCCGCATAATATATGCCCGATTCCCCAGAAATGGATCAAATGGACCAAAATATGGACTAAATGGACTGAAATATGGACTAAAATGGACTGGCAAAAGGACTGGAACATGCGAGCTGTCATGATACTAAATGTGTTATCTTTGCAAAAACAATTGCACCAAGAATTTCAAGAAGGCTAACACTTTTTACCTATAATCTAAAACAATTAAAACAATTATGACATTAGACGAAAGAATACAAAAAGATTTGTTGGAACTCTACAATGGTGGAGATAACCAAGGAGAAATCCAAGATGCGGTGATCTTAAATGGCCTCATCCGAGCAAAGTCAGGGCAGACATCGTTTGCCACCAGAGCATTGCCTGGATATTATGCCGGTGACCGTAAGGCAAAAACAGTCATTGTGATGCTTAATCCAGGTTGTGATGTAGATGAGGCTAATGATAATCTGACATGCGACATCTGCAAACGTTCTATGAAGAACGCTGCTGATATCGATAAATATCACAAATGGTGTGTAGAGTACGGCCATATTGATAGAAACCGAAAAGACAATTTCGACTTGAAGCAGGCTTTCTTTCTGCATCAATGGAAGGACACTGGTATCTCTTTGCCTAAGAATTTGAGCGCAAACCCCAAGAACGATCAAACACTACTTGATGCCAAAGAAGCAGTCCTCACTCAAAAACTACAGTTGGAACTGATACCGTATGCCTCAAGCTCCTTTAGCTTCTTTGACAAGAGCAAAATACATTTGGTATTTCCTTTTGTAGAGACCATGCTAAATGAAATCTTCTCGCATGAGAGGAATTATGTCATTTTCTGTTCTCGAATATTTGAGCGTGTTCTAAAAGAATACGAAAAGAAACATGCAGGAGCAATAGTTTTCAAAGGAACCTGTTCACAACAACTTAAAGGTAGCAAAATAACAGGTTCTTGTACGAAAATACAAATTAATTACAATAACAAATCTCTTGATGCAATTATTGCAAATACGTTTCCCCATCAAGCACTCCCCAATGCTTATGATTTGATGGAGAAATACGGAGCTTTTTGTTATAAAAAATACAACAGTTGAAAATACTAACAATTAAAACAATATTAATATGAAACAAGTTAATCTATTATGGATTCCACTCTTTCTGTACATGTCTCTCTTGTCATATACAGATGTTTCTGCGCAATCAAAACTAACAGGCTTATGGATATGTGAAATACAAGAAAGGTCAAATGAAGAAGCATATGAGAATTCATATCTGTGGAAATTGAAAATTGAAAAAGACGGAACGTTTTTGTATGGCGAAGGGTACAAAAGATATTTTGTGTATGAAGACCGTATTGGTTTATATTTATATGCACAAAAAGAAGGAAAATATAATTTTAAAGATTCCGTTTTAACGCTAATATTTAATAATTCACCGGTAGCATTTGATTATGGGCCTATTTTTACTTCAGATCATGGGAAATCTACGAGAAACTTCGCTTTAGAAGAACGCTTTCCCCCATATTTTAGACAACTAAAAGAAATTACGAATAAATGGATTGAAAGAGTTTCTCAAAAACCTTTTGAAATGAAAATTAATCTGATTAATGATCAAGAAATGGTGGTTAGTTGGGAACATATTGATAATGAAGGTAAGACAAGACTTATACAAAGGACGTTCAATAAAACTCTTTAAAAAGCCTCCTATAAGGTGTTTCACATAGGATCACCCCTTTGAGTATAAATAACATAAGATTTGTTTGTATGTTAAAATTCTACTAACACTATTATGAATAATAAAAGGATTATAATTAGAGTATTATTGCTATTATTGGTAATAGGTACACCCCAGCATGGTTATTCTCAATATCTTTATGGTATTATAAAATCTATCTCTGACGGTGTTAAAGAAAGAAAAGAACGGAAGAAAACTGCACAATTGATTGCCGAGCAAGAAAAAAAGGAGGCAGAATTAAAAGCAGAAAAGGAAAGAAAGGAAGCGGAATTAAAGGCTGAGCAAGAAAGAAAAAAGGTCGAATTAAGAGAACAATTTATTTTGCAAAATTCTAAATTATTAGAAGACAAGAATACGAAATCATGGTTTGAACTATTGTTGCAAACACAGCAATCCAGAGAAAAAAGAGAAATATCTATACAAGACTCTGTTGATGCTGCAAAAGTAATTCCCGCTCTCAATTTACTATACGGAGAAGAGATAGATGAATCCAAGGCACTGAAAGCGATAAAAGAAATAGCAGATCAAGGGAATAGTGTGGCTTCATCGTATTATGCATTTTTAGTGAGTAGAGGGTATAGGCCAGGATCCCCTAACGGGGACAGGATCTTCTATGGTGTAGATTGGGGGAATAACGACTGTTTAGGTAATGGAACAATATTGCACAAGAAAAATGGCGTACTCAAAGTGATAGGTGGTAAAATGGTATTCACCATGAATGATGGGACGGTTTTTACTGGTTTTTTCAAAGAACAAGTAACATTCTTTGGAGACTCGAATCAATACTCAACCTTTGACGAAGTGGCGGATCGCCGTATCGCTAACTATCCCGAATTGACTCCATGGAATGGTGAAATAAGATATCCAGACGGAAGTACAGACAATCTGGAAGGGGGAGAATCAGTGAAGAAAAAAGAGGAAAATGAAAAGAAACGAATTGCCAATATAATAAGTACCTTCAGGAATAAAGCCTCTAAATTAGGTCAGAAATACGGAGCCACGTATGTCAATAGTCTTCTAAATACTGGTAATATCAAGATTGGAACCCCATTGGCTTTGTTGCAGGAATATATTACCTTATATAATCCTTATGTTATCAATAATGCCAAAGAATACTTGAAGTATTATGAACCCACAGTGAGAGACATGATGCAGTATGGAAAAACTGCCAAACGAGTAAAAATCGTTGATCAATGGGGTAACGTTGACTATTCTTTGATGGTAGCAAATGGAAAAGTTGTTGCTATCTATAAGCAGAATGCTTGCTTGTGGATGCGATAAGTGGAGGTCCTCAAATTGGAGACTGCCGAAAATCCTTAGAAGAGTAGGCGATGTAACAATTAAAATAATATAAAAATGGAAAAGATCAAGATTACTATCCTAACGTTTTGTATCCTCTTATGCTGTGCATGTGATTCAAACAAGGTCGAGGAAATCAAACGGTTTGCAACAGATTTTGCCGCTGCTGTCCAGAGTGGTGACAAATCCAGAATCACAAAGATGTATCCCGGTACGGCTGATGTTGATGAATTCGCCTCTGACTTCAAGATGGATAGCATTCAGATTAATGAGGACAACATGACAGGCGGTCACAAGGTGTCGCTGGGTAATGGAATCTGGCTTGTTGTGACCGGAAAAGATAAAGAATCGTTCAAAATAGTCAGTTCTCATGGTCTGTTTTCATTCCCTAAAGAGCAGATGTCTTTTGCCCAGGAAACCGGGTGGATTAAGAAAGATATGGATGATCAGGAAATGCTGAAGGCCTTTTCCGACACAACTTTTTATGATTTCCTTTTTGATAAGACCGCAGAACAGCTTAAGAAGAATGTCACGACCGAAGTAAACTGGGAGAAAAGCGATATAAAGTGTATGGTCGATGAGCCTAGTACCATTGTGGCGCAAGTGACCAACAAAGGAAGTCATGCAATAAGAGGCGAGGACTATAAAGTAATTATATCGTGCGAAATGTTTGGCGCCAATGAGGCAAAGGGTAAGGATATCGCACCCAAGCAGACAATCTTTTTGAGTACGCGTTTCCCCGCAGAAGGTGCTGGACGCCAAATATATAAAGCCGCTCTGAAATTTAATATCAATGAGGCTTCCAGGCGTGAAGTCGTCTCGAGATATTATGAAGTTAAAGGTGGAGAATACGAAGAGTTTCTTAAAACAAAATAAAGTACAGACATGAACAAAAAGACTTTTTACGTGGTGCTACCATTAGTATCACTACTCGTTACAGCAACATCTTGCTCAGAGGAATCTAAGTTCAAGGAATTTGCTGTCGATTTCGCCCATGCAGTAAATAGTGGCGACACCCTGAAAATCGACACTCTGATGGCCCATCCTAATAGCTTTCAATTCAGCAAGATAAAACTTTCAAGCATTAACCCAGACAGTTTAACACTTATTGAAGCCGGTGAAGGAAAGTATAAGGTCACCTCCGTAAGCGATGTCGCCATGATTGTCGCCAAAGCTGGCAAAAAAATGGTTGTTGAACATACTTGGAACATTTTCGGCAGTGAACCGGAAAGTGTCACTTTTGCACTCAAGCATAATCTCATCAAGAAGGGTGACAACGACAAAACCATTCACGATGCCTTACTCTCTGAAGAATACGCCTCTGCCAAAGCTGCCGAAATGGAAGAGCAGAAGTTCGCACAAGAAAAGGAGGATGCACAAAAGGTCATTAACAAAACTCTCGTGTCTTTTACAGACATAGTAAACACCATACAGGGTTTATACGACATGGATCCAGGCTCTCTCTGGTGGTCTATGAACGAAGGGGTTATGACTGAAGCCAGTAATAACAAACGCACTCTCGATAATATGAAAAAGTATATGACTCCACAACAACTCAACAAGTTTGAGAAATTGGCTAAACAATACAACAGGCTTATAAAATATTAATAGTCATAATCTAAATTAAAAAAATATCTCGTCAAAAGAGAATGGTAAAAAGTTAAAGCGCTAACAGGCTTTCTTTTCATTGCAATTAATGTGAAAGACAATCTAAAATATATCATTATGAAAAAGAACATTCTTATTATTTCGATGCCGGTGGTTGTGATATGTATCTCTGCACAGGTAATAACGGAATTCTCACTTGAGAATGCCTGTAAATAACTAATAAGCCAGTCACTTTGCCCCGGCAACAATAAGTGGAGGCACTCAAATTGGAGACTGCCGAAAATCCTTAGAAGAGTAGGCGATGTAACAATTATAATAATATAAATATGGAAAAGATCAAGATTACTATCCTAACGTTTTGTATCCTTTTATGCTGTGCATGTGATTCAGATAAGAATAAGGTAAAAATTAAAGAGGTAACAGACATGTTTGTCAGTGCAATCAATGCAAAAGACAAAGCTACCATCTATAGCATTTACCCTAATGCCAAGAACATCAACAACATGAGTCTTCCTGATAGTATTCAGAAGGGAGACATTACTATTGAGAAAAATGATTCTGTCAGCTATATCGTGTCTATAGCCAATGCTCGAATGCAGAAACTTGTTTTTGAAGTTAAAAGTGAAAATGAAGTTGTTCTTAATGATACTTATAGCGTACTTGAATTAGACTCTGCTTCTTTGGAACTAGCTATACAGACAGGTGTACCCGTTAAAGAGATTTCGGATTTGAACGTTTCAAAACTCTTGGATGTTGAAGGTGATTACATAGAATTTTTGAAAAAAACACATGCAGATGAAATCCAAGGAAGTCTTGTCCGGGAAAATGGAACATGGACAGCTCAGCGAGCATACGGAGGCAATGTAACCGTCACTCAGGCGATTCGTAATGTAGGAACTGTGCCTATAAAAGGTAGTGAGTATAACGTTGAATTCACTTTCTATTCTCCTAACGGAACGTCTAATGCACATTTGAAGAAAGTTGAGAATGGAGTTGACCTGGAACCCAATGAAGCAACAACGTTTTACTTATACCCTGGTAATGGTTATGTGGAAGCCTGTTATGAGCATGATTTCAATTGGAATGTCTCGTTTGTGTACAAAAATCAGCCGCCTATTAGTAGCCTGCTCAATAAAGCTAAACTTAAAGGAACAGAGTATGAGGAATACGTGAAAAGTAAAGAATCCGACGAAACAAAGCATGGAACAGATTCCAAGAATCCATATGCTTGGTTAAAAGAACGATTGGCAACAGAGAACGATCTAATAGGGAGAACGAAGGAGGATATAAAAATAATGCGAAACACTATTTTTGCTATGCACGGATACATCTTTAAGAGTCAAGATGTGAAGGAGTACTTCTCAAAAAAGTCATGGTACAAGCCTCAAAAAGAAGATGTTAATTCTGAACTGTCGGCGATAGAGAACAAAAACATTCAGTTCTTGAAAAGTCATGAATAAATGTTTAAGACAATATTTCGGCAAAAAGAATAAGGAATGACACGATTTACATGTGTTTTTTTATTCTGTTTGTTTTTAATAGGTTGCAATAAAATACAAAAGAAGCAGGGTGACCAATCGCTATCTTCTGAATCCGCAAGTGATTCGGAAGATAGCTTAAAAACAACAGATACAATACCTTTATATGCAAAAAGAATAATAGATGCATATCATGATTTCAATATAAAATATTCGAATAACCTTTTAATCTTTGCTGATGGTACTCGTATCGTATACGATGATGGCAAGGAAAAAAACTATGTTGAAAAACTTGATAATTGTGATATAGAAGATATGTTTTCTATGTCATACGATACGTGTGCTTCTATTCCAGCTTATTTAAATGATTGTGGTAGGGGGAGGAATGATGAACTGTTCATGAAGATGTATGGCTGTAATGAATCAGAGGTTAGGAACAACTTGGTTCCTGTGAACTGGTTTGGCAAGAGTGTGCCTTTTTCCAAAATGAACGGGGCCGCAAAGCATCTGGAAAGTGTAGCTGCAGAACTATCTAACTATTCTCACTTGCACAAATATCTTACCAATGCTTCTTCTTTCTATTGGCGGAAAGTAAGAGGAGCAAATCGTCAAAGTGCGCATAGTTATGGCATCGCAATTGATATAAACACTTCATATTCCAATTACTGGCTTTGGTCAAATCCAAGATGTTCTGAAACAGAAAAGATACAATATGAGAACCACATTCCTTATGAAATAGTGAAGATATTTGAGAAGCATAGTTTTATATGGGGGGGAAGGTGGTATCATTATGATACCATGCATTTTGAGTATAGGCCAGAACTTTTCAAATAATAGTTGAAAAAACATACATCATACATAAAAAGCCTGAAATACCCTTTTAATAAAGGGGTTGTAGGCAATGTATGTTTGTTGAAAACATACACAAACCTACATTCGATCATGAATGTAGGTTTATGCTGATAGTAGGCGGGGCGTTCCTGATTATTTTATGCGCACAGTCTAAAGGGCGAAACTAACGGTTTTTATTAGGAAAACTGTTAGTTTCTATGGGAAAAACTGTTAGTTTCTGACTTTGAAACTACAGAAACTGAGGGTTGCATGAATGTATGTTTATGTATGTTTGAAGTAAACATACATGCTCCAAACAGCCTTTAAATAAAGGCGATTTGGAGGTTTTAATGTAGGATGTATGTTTTTTATGTTATTATGAAGTATATTTTAGAATAAATTGCTGTTTTTGCAAAGTAAACATTAGAATTCTGTTATGGACAAGCAAATCATTTACTCGGTCTCGGCAAAAAAAAGAATAAATTAGAAGATTTTGTCCGCTTAAGGACTAAATCGTGTTTTGCTCTCAACTTTTGCATAAATTTCTCACATTCGGCAAAATAAATTTATTTATTTTACTCTCATTTATCCGAAATTTTCGTATCTTTACGTCGTTCCTCCGTGAAGATACTCGGTCTCGGCAAAAAAAAGAATAAATTCTTTTGTTTTGCTCTCAACTTTTCGTATCTTTGCCAAACAATTAGTTGTGATGAACAATGTTTGAACTGGAGATAAAGCATTATGAGGATGTGCGATGCGAATATGAAGAGCGCATCATCAAGAAAATGGCACCAGCCGACTATATGGACTGGCATGAGGTGCTGTTTTCCACACACTCGTGTGCCATCGAAGGCAACTCGTTCACCGTGGACGACACCCGCATACTGAAAGAGCAGGGACTGGCGATGGTACCAGTGGGACATTCCCTCCTGGAATGTACGGAGATGGCAGACCACTTCCGTGCCTTCCGCTATGTGACCACACATCTCGATGCTGCTTTTGATGAGAAATTGCTTTGTGAGACCAACAGACTGGTGACGGAGAACACACTGGCTTATCGCGCCCCTGGTGCCGTGGCTGGTGCTTATACGACAGAGGATATGGCGGCAGGTGATACTGTCTTTGGCGACCACGAGACATTGGTGGCTCGTGTGCCGGCTTTGATGTCGTCCACGGCAGAAGCTATGGAACGCGGAGTGCATCCAATGATTGTCGCAGCCCGTTTTCACGGATTCTTTGAATACTTGCATCCTTTCCGCGACGGCAATGGCCGTACGGGACGTCTGCTCTCTAATTGGATACTGTTGCATGCTGGTCATCCACTACTCATCATCGATATTAAAGACCGTGCAGACTATATCAATGCTCTCCGTCAGATACGTAGCGAAGGCACTGATGAGTATCTCGTTTCCTTCTTCTTCCGTGCTGCCACAGAACGTATGAAGAGCGACCTTGCGCAGAAACGCAAAAATACGGGCCTCGGTGTGTTCTTATTCTGATATTTCTATATGACGATTTAATAAACTAAAACTGTAAAAAACGATATGGCAAAGAAAATTGAAGAGGAGGGAGCTCAGAACCCTCAAAGCGAGAAACTGAAGGCATTGCAGGCTGCCATTGCGAAGATTGACAAGGACTTCGGCAAGGGCAGCGTGATGAAGCTGGGGGATGAACACGTGGAGAATGTGGATGTGATTTCTACGGGAAGTATCGGACTGAACGTCGCGCTCGGCGTGGGTGGCTATCCCAAGGGACGCATCATCGAGATATATGGTCCGGAGTCATCCGGTAAGACAACGCTGGCAATCCATGCCATAGCCGAGGCGCAGAAGGCGGGCGGTATTGCTGCCTTCATCGACGCGGAGCATGCCTTCGACCGTTTCTATGCGGAGAAGCTGGGCGTAGATGTGGAGAACCTATGGATCTCACAGCCCGACAATGGTGAGCAGGCGCTGCAGATAGCCGATCAGCTTATTTCGTCGGCAGCCGTGGATATCGTGGTCATCGACTCTGTGGCAGCCCTTACGCCGAAGAAGGAAATCGAGGGCGACATGGGTGACTCTGCCGTAGGTCTGCAGGCCCGACTGATGAGTCAGGCCCTGCGCAAGCTCACTTCCACCATCTCGAAGACCAATACCACGTGTATCTTCATCAACCAGTTGCGCGAGAAGATAGGCGTGATGTTCGGCAATCCCGAGACTACCACTGGCGGTAACGCCCTTAAGTTCTATGCTTCGGTACGTCTCGACATCCGTCGCGTCACCTCTATCAAGGATGGCGACGAGGTGATTGGCAACCAGGTGCGCGTGAAGGTGGTGAAGAACAAGGTGGCACCTCCCTTCCGCAAGTGCGAGTTCGAAATCATGTTCGGCGAGGGTATCTCCAAGATTGGTGAGATTATCGACCTGGGTGTAGAGTACGGAATCATCCAGAAGAGCGGCAGCTGGTTCTCATACGAGGACAGCAAACTGGCCCAGGGACGCGAGGCCGTGAAGGCGCTGCTGAAGGACAACCCCGAACTCTGCGAGGAACTGGAAGCCAAGATCATGGAAACCATCAAGCAGGGCTGATACGACAGGGACCGACTCACCGCCGATTACTTTTGGCGGTTTAAATAAAAGCATACTCCGGTGGACGACTTGATCTACCGGAGTATGCTGTTTTTGGAAAGGCGGAAGAGGATTTCGTCGAAATAATCCCTGCATTTCGTCGAAAGTATCTTTGAACCGGATGGTTTTTGGTTTACTTTTGCATCAGAAATCAATAAACAAAAACCCAAAGGTATGAAAAAGATTCAGTTTTTTCTGGTAACAATGTTGCTGATGACCGCATCAGCAGTAATGGCGCAGACCACCGTGAAGGGAACACTCGCAGACGAGACATCCAAGGAAGGTGAGCCTTTCGCCACAATCCGTGTGTTCAAGGAAGGCAAGCAGGATAAGCCCGTTGCCATGTTCCTTACCGATGCTGACGGCAAGTTCAGCCATGCGGTGAAGGGTAGGGGTGCTTTCGATATCGTGTTCAGCAGTGTGGGTAAGGATGACCTGAAGCGCACCGTCACGCTGCAGAACGAAGGCGTCCTCAATCTCGACACCTTATTTATAAAAGAGAATGCCACGGCCCTGAAGGGTGTGGAGGTGGTAGCCCAGAAACCGCTCGTGAAGATGGAGGTGGATAAGATGAGCTACAACGTGGCCGACGATGCCGACTCCAAGTCGGCTACGGTGCTCGATATGCTCCGCAAGGTTCCGATGGTCACGGTTGACGGCCAGGACAATATCACCGTCAACGGTTCTTCGTCGTTCAAGGTTTATGTAGATGGCATGCCCAACGTGATGTTCTCGTCGAATCCCTCGATGGTGTTCAAGAGCATGCCTGCCACGGCCGTGAAGAGCATTGAGGTAGTGACCAATCCCGGTGCCAAGTATGATGCCGAGGGAGCTGCAGGCGTTCTCAACATCGTGATGAACCGGATGGATCCGATGGCTCCGCAGAGTATGAACGGATACAACGGAACCGTGCGTGCATCAGCCGGAAACAAGAGCCTCGGCGGTAGCGCTTTTATCAGCGGACAGCAGGGCAAACTCTCCTACAGCGCGAACGTGATGACCAACTATTCAAAGCCCGGCACTACCAAGACCGAGATGGAGCAGATTCAAGACAACGGCGGAAGCCAACTGATGACCTCGGAGAACGATGTGAAGATTCCGTTCACGATGGGAAGTCTCACGCTGGGCTATCAGCTCAGCCCCAATAGCGCCATCAATGCCACGGCACAGGTGAACAGCATGTCGATGAAGAGTACCGGTACGACGCAGACCACAATGGGCGGCGGAGCCTATGGAAACGCTTTCACATATGGTAGCACAACCGATATGAAGAACTCGCGCACGTCGTTCAGCGGCAGCCTCGACTTCCAGCATTTCTTCAACAAGGAGCACACTCAGTCGCTTGCACTTACCTACCAGCTGAACTACAGTCCGGCCACCACCGAGATGACCAACAACTTCGGAACCACCTCTTCGGTGATTGATCTGACCAACCGTGATTCGGAGAACAAGGACAAGACCGTCAACCACACCTTCCAGCTCGACTACACCATGCCGCTGGGTATTGGACAGACCCTGAGCCTGGGCAGCAAACTCTTGCTCCACGATGCCACCTCCGACTCAAAGTATTACCTGAAAGGCAACTATGATCCGAGTTCCAGCTCCGAATACGAATACAAGAACTCCGTGCTGGCTGGCTATGGCGAATATGCAGGTAACTTCAACAAGTTCGGTGTGAAGACCGGATTGCGCTACGAATACACCTGGCAGAACGTGAAATATCATCTGGGCAACGGTCAGGACTTCAGCACCGGTTACGGAAGTCTCGTACCTACGGCCAGTCTGCAATACACCCTTTCGCAGGGCAGCAACCTCGGACTTTCCTACAATATGCGCATCAGCCGCCCCGGTATCTCCTATCTGAACCCCTATGTGGACAAGACCAACCCCATCGCCCTTACCTATGGTAACCCCGACCTCGACGTGGAGAAGGCCCACAATGTGTCGCTCGTCTATAACATGTTCACCCAGAAACTGATGCTCAACCTCAACCTCCACCACAACTTCGTGGACAACGGCATCTCGCAGTACAGTTTCTACGATGACAACAACCTGCTCAACACTACCTACGGCAACGTGGTAAAGAGCCATCAGACGGGCATGAGCGCATACGTGAACTATCTCTTCACCAAGAACACCCGCCTCTTCCTCAACGGCGGCCTGAACTATACCGATCTTCGTAGCACCGTTCTCAACCAACGCAACAATGGATGGACCGCCAACGCCATGGTAGGTCTGCAGCAGACACTCCCCTGGGATCTCAAGCTCGGCGCCTTTGCCATCACCTCCACCAAGTCGTACTCTCTGCAGGGATGGAACGGCGGATTCAATCTCGTCACCGCAAACCTCTCGAAGTCGCTGCTGAAAGACAAGCTCAATCTCAGCGTGATGGGAATGGTGGGACTCAACAAGGGTGGCAACATCCAGATAGAGAGTCATAGCCGTGGACAGAATTTCACCACTCATTCGCTGACCAAGGTGCCACTCTATGGATTCACTTTCACCGTCAGCTATACCTTCGGCAACAGCAAGATGGCTACCCGTCAGCACCAGAGCCGTGTGAAGAATGACTATATAGAGCAGCAGACGCAGGGCGAAATTATCAACAGCGCAGGCAGCGGTATGGGCGACAATGCCACAGGCACCATGCCTCAATAGTAAGGAGAAAAAGGAACAAAAATCTTCAATATCTGACACAAATCCTTCATGCAAAGAGATTTACGGTAGATTTTTGAGGATTTTTGTTCTAAAAGAATGAGAGTTTGGAAATAATGTTTAACTTTGCAGTCGTATGATAAAGATAGAGAAGAAAGACCTTTGGCTCTTCGCATCCCAGGCAGCAGTATGGATACTCATGCTGCTCCTGTTGCCGCTGGCCACATTCATCAGCACCCGCAACTGGGAGTCCACATCCACTTCGCTGTCGCTGGTGTGGCAATTGTTGCGGGCTCCGCTGGCGGTCTATTTTGCCAATTTCTATTTGTTTGGCCCCTATCTGTTTTTCCGCCGTCGCTATTGGCTGTTCGTCCTGTGCAATCTGCTGCTCATCTTGGGTGCGAACTACGGTTTCGTGTACGGCTATTTTGCCATCAAGCACAACGTGCCTTCCATGCCTGCAAAGGCCTGGATGGGGTTCTTCTCGGGCGCCTTCATGTTCTTCCTACTCAACATCGTCACGGTTGCCGTTGCCATCGGCATCCGCCACTTCATCCGCGTGCGCCAGTTGAAGCAGCAACTGAAAGACGAGAAGGCGAAGAACACCGAGGCTGAACTGGCATGGCTGAAAAATCAGATCAATCCCCATTTCCTCTTCAATACGCTCAACAATATCTCCAGTCTCACGCAGATAGATGCAGATGCAGCACAGGATGCCATCGCGCAGTTGAGCGAACTCCTGCGCTATGCCATGTATGAGACCAATAAGCCGCTTGTGCCCATCCAGGGCGAAGTGGAGTTCATGCGCAATTATATCGAACTGATGAAACTGCGCTGCAACGAGCAGACCAAGGTCAGTGCTGAGTTCAGAGTTCAAAATTCACAGTTGGAAGTGGCCCCCCTGCTGTTTATCTCCCTGATAGAGAATGCTTTCAAGCATGGCGTGAGCACCGGTCGCCCTTCGGTCATCAATATTTCATTGGAACAGAACGACGGACAAATCGTCTTCGTCTGCGACAACACCAACTACCCCAAGAGCGACAAAGACCGTAGCGGTAGCGGTATCGGCATTGAGAACACCCGCCGCCGGCTGGAACTGATGTACCAAGACCGTTACGAATGGGAACAGTCGCTTGAGGATAATATCTACCACGTCAGGATTACGCTCAACGTTAACGATGACGATAACGTTAACCATAACCTTAACCCTAACGTTAACTTGAAACCTGCAACTTAAAACCTACAACCCCTATGACCTGCATCATTGTCGATGACGAGCCCCTGGCCGTGAAACTCCTTGAATCCTTCGTTTCCAGAACCGAAGACCTCGAACTCGTGGCCAGTTTTACCGATTCCGTGGAAGCCATCTCCATGATCAAGAGTCACCCCGTTGACCTGTTGTTTCTGGATATCCAGATGCCCGATATGAACGGCATGGAACTGGCTCACATGATTCCTTCGGAGACGCGCGTCATCTTCACCACCGCTTTCAAGGAATACGCCTTCGAGAGTTATGAGGTCAATGCCCTCGACTTCCTGCTGAAGCCCATCCGTTACAACAAGTTCCTCGCTGCCGTTGAGAAAGCACGTCAATGGTTTAGCCTCGCCCCCAGCCCCTCCCCCGTAGGGAGGGGAGTTCAGGACACTCCCCCTATCGGGGGGAGCAGGAGGGGGGCTTCCGTTTTCCTCCGCGTGGATGGCGAATACCGTCAGGTAAATCTTTCTCAGGTGCTTTATGTCAGCGGCATGAAGGATTACGTGATGTTCTATCTCGAAGGCGAGCGTCGTCCGCTTATCACCCATCTCACCATGAAAGCCGTCGAGGATATGTTGCCCCAGGAGTGTTTCATGCGCGTTCATCGTTCCTATATCGTAGCCCTCGACAAGATTCGCAGCGTTGACCGTAACGACTGCATCTATATTGGCGACGAAGTAATCCGCGTCACCGATGCCTATCGCGATGCCTTCATCCAGTATCTGCAGTCGAAGTTTCCCGGCTAATAAACATTCTATTCATCCAAAAAAGCTCGGCTGTCATCAACGACAACCGAGCTTCGACACAAATACTTTTTTGTCTGACTACTTCACAATCTTATGTGAATTAAGCATGTTCTTGGGGTCGAGAGCCTCGTCAAGCTTCTCTTGAGTCATGAGGCCTTTCTCCAGCACAATATCGTAAACAGAACGGTTGGTCTCCAGGGCTTCCTTGGCCACCTTCGTACTGGTCTTGTAACCGATGTACGGATTCAGGGCGGTAACGATGCCGATAGAGTTCTTCACCATTTCATAGCAACGTTCCTTGTTGACGGTGATGCCGAGGATACACTCTTCGGTAAGCGTCTCGATGGCGTTCTTCAGCCAGAGCAGGCTCTCGATGAGCGACTCGGTGATAACGGGCTCCATCACGTTGAGCTGCAGCTGACCGGCTTCGGCGGCGAAGCTGACGGTGGTGTCGTTGCCGATTACCTTGAAGCATACCTGATTGACTACCTCGGGGATGACGGGGTTCACCTTACCGGGCATGATGCTGGATCCGGGAGCCTTCGGGGGAAGGTTGATCTCATTGAGACCGCAACGGGGACCGGAAGCCATGAGGCGGAGGTCGTTACAGATCTTAGAGAGCTTGATGGCCAGACGCTTCAGGGCTGAAGAGTAGCTCACGTAGGCACCGGTATCGGGCGTGGCCTCAACGAGGTCGCTGGCTGATACGAATGCCTCGCCGGTGAGTTTGCTCAGATTGGCAGCGCAGAGCTTGGCAAAGCCGGGAACGGCATTCAGACCGGTACCGATAGCGGTGCCACCCATGTTGATCTCGTGGAGAAGCTTCACGTTGCGCTCCAGATTCAGAATCTCTTCCTCCAGGTTGTTGGCGTAGGCGTTGAACTCCTGTCCGCTGGTCATAGGCACGGCGTCTTGCAGCTGGGTGCGGCCCATCTTGATGACATCCTTAAACTCTTCGCCTTTATAGCGGAGGGCGCTGATGAGGCCGGTGAGGGCAGCTACGAGGCTCTTGTTCATACGGATAAGGGCCAGGCGGATGGTGGTGGGATATACGTCATTGGTTGACTGTCCGCAGTTGCAGTGGTCGTTGGGGTAGCAATACTGGTAGTCGCCCTTCTCGTGGCCCATGATCTCAAGGGCACGGTTGGCAATCACCTCGTTGGCATTCATGTTGACGGATGTGCCGGCACCACCCTGCATCATATCGATGGGGAAGTCCTCGTGGAACTTACCGTCGATGATTTCGCGGCAGGCCTGTGAGATGGCTCCCGAAATCTCGTCGTTGATCACACCGAGGGTGTGGTTGGTCTGCACGGCAGCCAGCTTCACGTAGGCGATGGCGATGATGAAGTCGTGGTAGCTACGCATCTGCTTGCGCGAGATGTGGTAGTTGTTGATGGCACGCTGTGTCTGCACACCGTAGTATGCTTCGGCGGGGATTTTGAGTTCACCTAAAAGGTCCGACTCTACGCGGAATTTCTGTTCTGACATAATTCTTATTGTTTAAATGATAAATGGAGAAAATGAGAAATTGTTCGATTCTCAATTCTATTAATGATGAGCTTAGAACATCGGCAGCTGCCAGATGTAACCGAGCGAGATGCGGTTGGTGCTGTAGTCGTCGAAACCGAAAGCCTTGGCGCGGTCGGTGTAGCTGTAGTGACGGCCCACATAGGCGAGGAAGAAGTGCAGGTTGCTGTTCTTCATCGGATAGTACTCCAGTCCGGCGAAATAGCCCAGGGCAGTGCGATACTTGCCTTTCTCGATAGCGCCGTTGTCCTTGGAGAGACCTTCGTTCTCCACCATGCCCTTCACGAAGACGTTCCATTTCGGGGCAAAACGATACTGTGCCTTCAGTACGAACGAGAGATATTCGGCGTCGTTGCGGTGGCCACCATTGGCGTTGTTGCCCACGATGCTCGACACGATTCCCTGGCGGTCGATACCCTCGCGCATGTACATCACGTCGAAGAATGCATCGAAGTTGTTGACGGTCACTTCGTTACCCAGGGCGATGTAATGGCTCTGGTTGCCACGGGCCTGGCTCATCAGAGAGTAGCTCCAACGGGTCTTGAACACGTCGCCGAAGTTACCGTTCCAGTTGGCGGTATAGACCAGGGGCACTTTCGACTGCTCGTAGCCTTCGCCATACATGTCGCTCATGCTGCCGCTACGGCTGTCGAGCACCTGCAGCTGGAGCTGATGGTTGGGGTTGAGCTGGAACTGGAAGTTGGCACCGGTGAGGAAGTTGCTCATGTAGTCCACCATATCGGAATACTCGTAGATCTCGATGGGGTTGAGGTCGAACTCGATACCACCGTAGGCTGCGCATTGCTTACCGAGGAACATGGAGAACTTGTCGTTGACCTTGACACCGATACCAGCCACGTCGATGGATGATGAAGGCATGTTGTCGATACCGTCGGGAGCAGGCGTGTTGTTGCGGTTCAGACGCTGACGCCAGCGGAAGGAGAACGTGTCGTTGATGTTTCCCTTGGCCTCGATGCGTATCTGGCGCATGTTGAACTTGGCGTTCTTGAATTCGCCGTCGTTCTCGTTGACGTCGAAACTGTTGTTGAGGTTGAGCAGGAAGTGGAAGTTGTCCTGCTTCTTCTCTATCTTCGTGACTTTCTCGAAAAGCGTCTGCTCGCCTGCCGATGCGTCCTTGTCCTGCTGTGCCATGATGGTTGCGGGCACGAAGAGCAGGGCTAATAACAATGATTTCTTCATAATAAAATAATGATAGGTGATTGACTAAGAATAGTTAGTAGTTGATTAATACTCCTGGAAGTACTTCTGGATCTGCTGCCAGTCGGTGGTCTTGGTGAGGGCAAGCATCAGCAGCACGCGGGCCTTCTGAGGATTCAGGGTGAGGGCAGCCACGAAATGATACTTGGCATCATCCACTTCGCCGTTCAGGCAGGTAGGACCTGTGGGAACGCGTGAAGAACGAACGATATTGATGCCCTTCTCACGAGCCTTCAGGGCTACGTCGAACACATCCTTGTAGAAGTTGCCGTCGCCAACACCAGCGAGTACGATACCGTCGAACTTGGCGTCAACGAATGCCTGCATAGGCAGCGGAGAACAGTTGGCATAGCCATAGACGATACCTACCTTGGGGAGTTTGTCGAGGTTGGTCACGTCGAAGACAGACTGTGTGGTGTGCTTGTTCTGGATGGTGCGGTTGTAGATAGCTTCGCCGTTATAGACATAACCTACCTTTCCGTAGTTGGCACCCTGGAAAGTAGCCACGTCGGTGGTGTGCATCTTCACTACATCCTTGGCATCGAGCAGCAGGTTGTTCATGCAGCACATCACGCCACGCCCCTTCGATGCGGGGCTTGCAGCAGCAGCCACACCAGCGTAAAGGTTGCCGGGACCGTCAGCGCTGATACCCGTAGAAGGACGCATAGAGCCAACGAGGATGACGGGCTTGTCGCTCTTCACGGTGAGGTTGAGGAAGTAAGCAGTCTCTTCCATGGTGTCGGTTCCGTGAGTGACGACCACACCGTCGTAGCCTTCTTCGTTGAGCAACTGGTTGATGCGCTTGGCGAGCTTGAGCCAAACCTCATCATTCATGTCCTGAGAACCGATGTTGACGAGCTGCTCGCCGCTGATGTCGGCCAGATAAAGCATCTGAGGAACGGCGTCGATCAATGTCTGAACGCCAACCTGACCGGCGCTGTAGGCAGAAGAAGTAGCCGACTGGCTCACACCTGCGATGGTGCCGCCGGTAGCAATAATACGAATCTTTGGTTTAGCAACGATGTTGACAGAAACTAAGAGTGCGAGAAGCACTAAAACACTACGTAAATGTTTCATAATTGTATTGTTTTGATGGTTAGTAAAATGTTATGTTATTTAATACATAAAGGTGATAATCAGATAACCGATGCCTATCGACACGAAGGTGGTGATGAAACCGGAGAGCTGGAACGAATGGTTGATCACGTACTTGCCGATGCGCGTCGTTCCGGTACGGTCGAAGTTGATGGCAGCCACCTCGGTGGGGTAGTTGGGGATGAAGAAATAGCCGTTCACGGCAGGGAACATAGCTACCAATGCCAGCGGTGAGATGCCAAGGGCCATGCCCAAGGGATAGAGGGTGCGCACGGTGGCAGCCTGCGAGAAGAGCATGATGCTCATGAAGAACAGGGCGATGGCGAAGAGGAAGGGATACTGCGTGACGATGTCGGCGATACCGTTCTTGAAGAACTCGATGTTGCCGTTGAAGAACGTGTCGCCCATCCAGGCAATACCAAAGATGCTCACCATGGCATTCATACCAGCACCGAAGATGTTGCCCTTCACGGCATCGCCCACCTTGGCTTTGCCCACGATGAGAATGAGGGCCGCGATAGACATCATGAGAATCTCGATGGTGTGTGGCATGGACAGACGCTGCATCTCTCCGTCAACCATGTATGAGGGACGCAAGGATGGTATGCTGCCAAAAAGAACCACGAGGAACACGCCCAGCAGGAATGCCCATACGGCGCGCTTGGCGTATTTATGCTGGGTGTTGGATGTTGGGGTTTGGGTGTTGGTGGATTCCAAAGTTTCGTTGGGGTCGATGAGGCCTTCCTTCACGCGGCGCTGGTATTCGGGATCGTCAACGAGTTCCTTGCCCACACGGTTCTGCACGAACGACGAAACGAGGATGGCAATGAGCGAGGCTGGAATACAAACGAGCAGGATGTCTTTCAGTTCGATGCCTTTTCCGCCCAGCAGGTCGGTGCTGATGACGGCTGCCGTGGCTGCCGACATAGGACTGCCCGTGATACCCAAGGATGCTGCGATGGTGGCAACGGTCATGGGGCGTTCGGGGCGAATCTTGCTTTTGGTGGCTATCTCGGAAATAATGGGCAGCAGCGAATAGCTGGTATGAGCCGTGCCTGCTACGAGACAGAAGAGCCACGTGGTAAGCGGACCGTAGTAAGTGATATGGTCGGGATGCTTGCGGAGGAATTTGGCAGCCAGTCCCACCAGATAGTCAAGTCCGCCGGCAGCCTGCAAAGAGGCCGTGGCGGTGATGACACTCACGATGATGAGCATCACGTCGAGTGGGATATTGCCGGGTTTGAGTCCGAAGATGAAGACCAGGATAAATACGCCTACCATGCCGTAGATACCTAGACCGATGCCTCCCACACGCGCACCGATGAAAATCAATGCCAATACAATGAAGAGTTGAATAATAATTAATGTAGTAGCCATAGAAGGTGATTGATAAGATTGCTGTAGTATTTGTTTTCGGTGGCAAAGATAGATATTTTTTTCTATAGAATCTTTGCAAAAAAATGGAGAATATTTGCAAAATCCGAAACAATTCGTTATTTTTGCAAAGTCAATCAAACCATATTAGCCTTTTGATATCGAGAATCTTTACGTTGGCAGAAGTGTCCAACATGATGCACAATGATTACTCCGCCGGTGCCAGTGTGTCGGTGGCCAGGCTGGATGATTCCGTGCTGGAGAAGATAGAGAAGGGGCAGATATGCGTGAATTTCTATACGCTGGTATTGGTGCAGAAAGGGCGGATGAGCTATCGGCTGAAGGGAAACCTGATTGAACTGGGAGAGAACGACCTCGTGCTGGTGCCGCCCAACTATCCCGTCAGCTATGATTCTTATACAGAGGACATTCAGGCCATCAACCTGATGATAGAGGAAGACTATTATAATAAGGTATTGGCATTCGACGAGAATCTGAAGGGCATGGAATATAGCTATGCCTACGATCTGCTGCCGGTGTTCCATCTGAGTGAAGGCAAGGCCGAGTTGTTCTCCGTTATGAGCAGACAGATTCACAACACCTATTCCGTTCCGCATCTTTACCGTCAGGAAATGATTGACCATCTGGTGCATGTGGTGCAGCTGCTCTTCAGTGAGTTGCTCTATGGCAGCAATATGCAGCCTTCACACGACTTGCCCAACAAAGAGAACATTTTCAAGATTTTCATTCATCTGGCTTCGCGCAATTTCAGGAAAGAACGCCAGATCAAGTTCTATGCCGACCGCCTGAATATCACCACCACCTATCTTTCGCGCACGGTGAAAGAAATGTCGGGACAGACCGTGAACAGTTATCTCAACACCTATTTATATAATGAGATATGCAAACTGCTTCGCTCTTCCTCCTACAATATGAGCGAAATATCGGAAATGCTCTTCTTCAATGACCAGTCGGCGCTTACCAATTTCTTCAAGGCCCGTTCGGGAATGACCCCCGTGGCTTATCGAAGAAGTTTCGAAGGGAAGTGAGTTTGGGTGTTAGGTGTTGGGTGTTAGGTGTTAGTGGATTGTAATGGCTCAAAAGTATCCACCATCACCTAACACCTAACACCCATCACCAAAGATTACAAATTAGCCAGTTCTACAACCTTATCGATGGCTGCGCTGAGACCATCGGGGTTCTTGCCGCCTGCATTGGCAAAGTGGGGCTGACCGCCACCACCACCCTGAATGAGGCGGGCTGCTTCGCGTACCATCTGTCCGGCATTCAACTGGTGGTCTTTCACCAAATCGTCGCTGATGGCAACATTAAGCATGGGTTTACCGTCGAAGATGGATCCGATGACGCAAATTGAACTCTGAGGCTCTGCGGCACGCACCTTGAAGGCGAGGTCCTTGGCATTCTCGGGCTTCACGTAAACGATGGTGGTGAAGACCTTCACTCCGTTCACCAGGCGACCCTGAGTGAGCAGCTTCTCCTTGGCTGCCTCGACGGCCTGCTGCTGGAAACCTTCCACTTGCTTCTTCAGCTGATCGTGCTCGCCGATATATTTCAGGATGGTACCTTTGAGGTCCTTGGCATTGTTGAAGAGATTTTCCAATGCGCGCTCCAGGTCTTCCATCTGATAAATCAGCTCTTCGGTCTCACGTCCGGTCTTGGCCTCGATACGGCGGATGCCTGCCGCAACGCTGGCTTCGCCGACAATCTTGAACAGACCGAGACGGCCGGTGCTGCGGGCATGGATACCACCGCAGAACTCACATGAAGGACCGAAACGGACTACGCGCACCTTGTCGCCATACTTCTCGCCGAAAAGGGCGATGGCACCCATCTTGCGGGCTTCTTCCATCGGCGTGTCGCGATGCTCGTCGAGGGGAATGTCCTGACGAATCATATCGTTGACGATACGCTCCACCTGACGCAGTTCTTCGTCGGTGACTTTCTGGAAATGGGCAAAGTCGAATCGCAGCGTATCGGGAGAGACAAACGAACCTTTCTGCTCCACATGGTCGCCGAGCACCTGCTTCAGGGCATAGTCCAGAAGGTGGGTGGCGGTGTGATTGGCGGCAGAAGCCTCGCGCTTGTCGGTATCTACGCAGGCCATGAAATCAGCCTCCAGATCCTGGGGCAGTTTCTTCACGATATGGATGGACTGTCCGTTCTCGCGCTTTGTATCGATAATCTCAACGGTTTCGTTTTCAGAGACGAGCACGCCCTGTTCACCGACCTGTCCGCCCATCTCACCATAGAACGGGGTGTAGTCGAGCACCAGTTCATAGAAGGTGTTCTTCTTCTGGGTGACCTGACGGTAGCGCAGGATGTGACATTCGTATTCGCTATAGTCGTAGCCCACGAACTGCTGCTCACCAGCCTTCAGTTCTACCCAATCGCCATTTTCAACGGCGGCTGCATTGCGGGCGCGTTCTTTCTGCTTCTGCATCTCTACGTTGAAACTGTCCTCATCAACGGTGAAGCCGTTCTCGCGGCAGATGAGTTCCGTCAGGTCGAGGGGGAATCCGTAAGTGTCGAAGAGTTTGAAGGCATCAGCACCGGCCAATTCTGTCTTTCCCTGATCCTTCAGGGCTGCCATGCTGTCGTCGAGCATGCGGATACCGCGGTCGAGGGTGCGGAGGAAAGAATCTTCCTCTTCCTTGATGACGCGGGTGATGAGTTCGCGCTGTGCAGGCAGCTCGGGATAGGCATCGCCCATCTCGGCAATCAGCGTGGGCACGAGCTTATAGATGAATGCTTCTTTCTGATCGAGGAACGTGTAGGCATAGCGTACGGCACGGCGCAGGATGCGGCGGATGACGTAGCCGGCCTTGGCGTTGGAGGGCAGCTGTCCGTCGGCAATAGAGAAGCTGACGGCACGGATATGGTCGGCGATGACGCGCATGGCTACATCGACATTGTTTTCCAACGTGTTTTCACCACCGTCATACTGCTTGCCCGTGAGGCGCTCCATCTCCTTGATGAAAGGCTGGAAGATGTCGGTGTCGTAGTTGGAGTTCTTGCCCTGCAGGGTGCGGACGAGGCGCTCGAAGCCCATACCCGTATCAATGACGTTCATGGAGAGTTTCTCCAAAGAGCCGTCGGCCTTGCGATTGAACTGCATGAACACAAGGTTCCAGATTTCGATGACCTGGGGATCGTCCTTGTTTACCAATTCGCGTCCAGGCACTTTGGCCTTCTCTTCGGGAGAGCGGCTATCCACATGAATCTCCGAGCAGGGACCACAGGGACCGGTGTCGCCCATCTCCCAGAAGTTATCGTGCTTGTTGCCGTTGATGATATGGTCGGCAGGCACGTGCTTAGCCCAATAACTGGCGGCTTCGTCGTCGCGTGGGATATTATCTTCGGGAGAGCCTTCGAATACCGTCACGTAAAGATCGGCGGGATTCAGCCCGAGCACATCCACGAGATACTCCCATGCCATGTTGATGGCGCCTTCCTTGAAGTAGTCGCCAAACGACCAGTTGCCAAGCATCTCGAACATGGTGTGGTGGTACGTGTCGTGGCCTACCTCTTCTAGGTCGTTGTGCTTACCGCTCACACGCAGACATTTCTGGGAGTCCGCTCGGCGGCGTGGCTCGGGGTCACGAGTGCCGAGGATAACATCTTTCCATTGGTTCATACCTGCGTTAGTGAACATCAGCGTGGGGTCATCCTTGATGACCATGGGGGCTGATGCTACGATGGCGTGTCCTTTCGATTCAAAATACTTCTTGTAGGACTCGCGGATTTCGTTGGCTGTCAACATACTTAAAATTTATGGTTTTACAATTTTGCGTGCAAAATTAATAAAAAAAAGGCATTATTCGCTCGATGTTCTGATTTATTTTGTATTTTTGCAAAAGAATTTGGCTTTGAGGCCAGATTGTAAATGGTAATAGATTATTTCATATACTGTTATGGCACTGAATACAGACAAGAACCTGAAACTCTACTTCTCTATCAAGGAAGTGGCTGAACAAGTAGGCGTTACGGAGAGTAACCTCCGTTTCTGGGAAAAGGAGATTCCGTCGCTCAAGCCCAAGACCACGGGTAACAACGTGCGCCAATATACGGCTGAGGATATTGAGAACATCAAGACGGTCTATAATCTGGTGAAGGTGCGTGGCTTCAAGATTGCTGCCGCAAAGAAGATGCTCAGTGCCAACAAGGAGGGCGTTGACAAGAATGCCCGTGTGATGGAGGGCCTGATCAAAGTCCGTGAAGAGCTGAAAGACCTCAAGAAACACCTTGACTCGCTGGTGTAGAGGAAACTCCTCCCCCTTCCCCTCCCGAGGGAGGGGAGCCCTGCAGTTTTTTAAAAGTCTCCCCTCGGGGAGGTTTGGTGGCGGTCTCTACTTTATAGATGAAATCATCGAATATCGCTGTGCCTTGCGCAGCGATATTATTGTATGCATACAGGGCAATGCGCGCCCCTTTCCAGTTGCCCCATTTCATGTAGAAGCCCTTGCCTAACTGGCGGTAGCGGCGGCCATTGGTGCTGTACTCAAAGCGATAAACATTGGCCGTAGCATCCAGATGCAGCCGGAGATAGACCTTGCTGCCTTTGAGGGGAAGACTTGTTTCTTCCTGTCCGTTGTCTTCGGTGTAGAGTAATGGCTTTCCGTTTTCTTTCTTGATGCCTATGAGATGGTTTTTCTTGCCCATACAGCCCAGGCCGCAACGCATTCCGTCGGCTGTCTGGCTGAAATCGAGCGTGACGGTAGCCATGCCCTGATAGCCGATGGTTCTCAGCGTCAGTGTATTGCGGGCATGAATGAAATCGGAAGCCTGCAGGGCTTGAAGGGTAAGCTTTCCATTGTTGCGGGATAGAGACCAGGCTTCGTGTTGCGGATTGTGGTTCCATTGCCACTCGGGCTTCAGGGTACTGCTCCCGAAATCGTCTTTCCACACCTCGTTACCTATTTCGCTTCTACTACTGCTTCCTAAAGGCATCTTCCATTCTGTGACGGGCTCACCAATACCGTTGCCGTCAAGGTCGATACCTATCAGGGGCCAACCGTCAGCCCATCGTACAGGTTGCAGATGGACAATACGGCCCAATGGACTCCATTCCTGGAAATGATAGAACCACCAATCGCCGTCGGGCGTATCTACAAGGGCTCCCTGATGAGGACCGTTGATGGCAGTAGTGCCTTGTTCCAAGACCACTTTCCGCTCGTAGGGACCGTAGATGCTATTGGACCGTAGGATGGTTTGCCAACCGCAGCAGACGCCGCCTTCGGGAATGCTCATATAATAGTATCCGTTCCACTTGTGGATTTTGGTTCCTTCGGCCACAGGTCCCGTATAGACCGTTGTACCTTCGTCTAAAAGGCGCGTGCCGTCTTCGCTCATGCGATGAATGATGATGGGGCCTGCGCCGTAGAGACTGTGACCTAGATAAGCCTTGCCGTCTTCATCCCAGAAAGGACAGGGGTCTTCCCACTTCTTGACAGCCTTTACCAAAAGAAGTTTGCTCCATGGGCCTTCGGGCCGTTCGGCACTGGTCATGAACAGTCCTTCGTCGGGCGTGCAGAAATAGACCCAGAACCGGCCATCGTGCCAACGGATGCTGGGAGCCCACGAACCGCCTGCATAATGTTCCATGGTATCCCATCCGGGAAAGTCAAAACGGTCGTAGAGTTGTGTCACGACATGCCAGTTCACCATATCTGAAGATTCCAAAATCTGCATACCCAGGAAATGGAAGTCGCTGGCCACCATATAGTATCTGTCGCCGACGCGGATAACGTCGGGATCGCTCAAGTCTGTTGGCAGTATAGGGTTGCAGAAAGTACCGTCGCCTTGGTCTCCCCAATGTTGTGCCTGCAGCGAAACGGCAATAGCCAGAAGAAGGATCGTGAATATTTTTTTCATGTTGCAAAGTTAATAAAAATTTCTCATTATCTCATTATCTCATTTTCCCAATTTTTCATTATCTTTGTGCCCATGAAACAACTACTATCACTCTTATTGCTGGCTTGCGGCCTTCAGGCTGAAGCTGCCGTCTATAACATCAGGGATTTTGGTGCTAAGAATGACACCACGGTACTTTCCACTAAGGCTATACAAACCGCCATCGACCGTTGTTCGCAGGAGGGTGGGGGACAGGTGCTGGTGCCCGCCGGTCACTACAAGATAGGAACCATCGTGCTCCGCAGCAGGGTGAATCTACATTTGGAGAAAGGATCTGTACTCTTTGGCAGTACGGACATTAACGACTATACACCGCAACGAACCAGCTATGTATCCCTGCGAACGAACACGCCTACCGTGCAGCTGATATGGGCAGACAATGTAGAGGATGTCACCATCGATGGCGAAGGTGTCATAGATGGACGGGGCAAGTCGTTCCTCAAACTCTCATGGAATGATGAAGGTATCACACGTCCACACCTGTTGCGGTTCGTGCAGAGTCACGATGTGCAGTTGAAGGGTATAACCCTCCGCAATTCAGGCTGTTGGATGCAGCATTGGCTGGCCTGCGACCGCGTGAAGATTGACGGCATCACGGTCAACAACCGCAACAACTACAACAACGATGCACTGGATCTGGACGGCTGCCACGAAGTGACGGTAAGCAACATGATCTGCGACTCCGACGACGACGGCATCACACTGAAGAGCACTTCGCCAAGGCTTTGTGAAAATATCTGCATCACGAACTGCGTGGTGAGCAGCCATTGTAATGCCGTGAAGCTGGGAACCGAAACCAATGGCGGTTTCCGCAATATCACCATTCAGAACATCTGCGTGAAGCCCAGCTCGGACCAGAGCTCACAATACTTCGGCCATGAGTCGAAACGTGGCACGAGTGCCCTCTCGCTGGAGATTGTCGATGGCGGCGTGATGGAGAATGTGAACATCTCCGACTTTACGGTGGAAGGTACTGAAAGTCCAATCTTTGTACGTTTGGCCAATCGCGCCCGCAGTTATTGCGACTCGGTGAAGATTACGAAGGTGGGGAGCATCCGCAATGTGCGCATCTCCAACTTCATGGTCAGCAATGCAGGGCCTACGGGTTGTTCCATAACGGGCATGGAGGGCCATCCGGTGGAGAACATCTTTCTGCGCGACATCTTTATCACACAGCAGGGAGGACAGCCAGAAACGGCTGTCCCCACCGATGAGAAACTGGCGGAATATCCCGAAGCCACGATGTGGGGCATCCTACCGGCCAAAGGATTCTGGGTGAACCATGCCCGCAACGTCCATTTCGACAATGTCTGCGTGGAAACCATCAATCCTGATAAGCGACCGCTCTTCGTCAAGCAGGATTGCGAATAGCCGTTGTATGACCAAACTGATATACATATTTTATTGACATTTTATTTAATGTAGAAGTATTGTTGACGATAAAAGCCCGAACCGTATTGGTTCGGGCTTTTATGTACTTGGAATAAGGATAATTCAATATCCAGGGTTCTGCTCCACTTTTGTTTGGTTCTTGTCTAAAGCGTCCTGGGGGAGGGGACGGAGAATCTTGTATTTTCCGTCGTCACCCTTCATGTCGGATTCGCTTACGCCGTCCTCATTATACTTGGTGACGTATTCTACGAGTTTGTGGGTACGCTTCAGATCTGTCCACCTCACATATTCGCCCGCCATTTCGCGAGCGCGCTCATCCAGCAGGAAGTCGATGTCCATTTCACTGTCGGTTACCTTCATTTCCTGTTCAAAGCCTGTTTTGATCGTGCCAGGACGCTGACGCAGCGTGTTGATCATCTTAGCGGCTTCTGCTTTATTGCCTTGCAGAATATATGCCTCGGCTGCAATAAGATAGGCTTCTCCTAAACGGGAGAGAACCACATCGTGAGTGCTACAGGATGAAGAACGGTTTGCAATGGAGTTTGCTGTGTAGTCATCGAATTTCTTGATACAGGGAACTCCTACGTCCATCGAGCGACGCTCCCGCCATGTGGCATGTACCTGCGTGGAAGGACCGATACCGGTGTTGTCGAACGTAGTCTTTGTGATAATGGTGTTGGCCTTCTGGTTGTCAGGATCGTCGGCTTTCCAAGCTTCGATGTCGGCATCTGTTGCCCATGCTGGCACATAGTAGGCCAAAATGGGAGATTTGGGATTGTTGTAATAGTCGAAATATTGGATGCCGCCTTTTCCTGTACTAGTACCATGGAGTTCAAGCATGAAGGTCTGCTCTAGGCGTCCGTCACCTTTGGTGTACATGTTCATCAGGCGGAAGAAAGGTGATTCGTTACCGTCAATAGCTTTCGTGTTAGGCATTTCGGCACCACCCAAATAAGAGCCGAATTGTGCCTGCTGGTAACTGCCGTCGGAACCAGGATTCTCCATAGATGCGGAACTGAACTGGACAGCCCAGAATATTTCTCCATTCTGCTCATTGTTTATATCAAAAGCGTCTTCAATGGAGAGGGAGGGCTTTTCTCCGTTGATAGTGGCTACAGCATACTTGGCAGCATTCTGGAAGTCGGTTCCTTGGGCGATGTTCTCTTCTTGTGACTCATAACCCTGACCGTTCAACCATCCACGGGTCAGATAGGTTTTCGCCAAGAAGAACCTGGCAGCGCGCTTATTGGCACGTCCTTCGTTATCAGTGTCCTTTAGGGATGAACTTCCCTGCAGGTATTCAAATTCAGAGATAATGAAGTCGTACAGGTCTTTCAGACTGGTACGTTCAAAGTTCATTTGTGCAGATTTGTACATCTCTTGTGAAAGCGCTACGGGACCGAAGTGCTGCACGGTCATGAAGTAGGCCCACGCCCGTATGAATCGTGCTTCGTCGATATATTGCTTGCGCAGGCTGCTTTCTTCGGTTTCCTCTCCATAGGCAATAACGCTGTTTGCCAGTTGGATGGTCTTGAAAAGATTAGTATATAATGTCAGCACATTACCTTCTGTGGCAGTGTGGTGATAATAGTTCATTGCCACGCCCGATGACTTGCCGTCGCCGAAAAGATCGGTACCCGCCGTCAGCGTAAGAGGTGAGGTGTCGTAAATGTTGCGCAGAGAGGCATACATACTGTTAGTAAGACTCTCAAAGCCATTTTTGGTCTGATAGAATCCGTCGGCAGCCACGCTCGATTTGTTGTCTTGCTCCAGGAAATCAGAGCAACTCGTGGTCATACCAGCCATCAGTACAGCTGTGATAATATATTTCAGTCTCATATTATTGTCTTTTTTAGAATTTCAGATTAACACCAATTTGATAGCTTCTTGAAGCAGGGCCACCTTCACCTGTGCTAATAGAGGTTGCAGCCCATTCGGGGTCGAAGCCCTTATAGTTCGTGAATGTGAATGGATTCAAGATGTTTACATAAACACGGAGGTGAGAGATTCCAATCTTTCCAATCCATTTCTTAGGCAGTGTGTAACCCAGAATGATGTTTTTAACCTTAGTAAACGAGTTGTCAACAAACCACTGGGAACCTGTCTTGTCTCTTACCCAAAAATCACCACAACCCTTGTTGTTTCCGCCATTGGTGGGGAAGGGCCATGCACCTAAATGTGCTTCTGTAGTCGTATAGAGTTCACCGTCATCACCCAAAGCCTTGATGCCCGCAGGAACATAGAGATCCATCGACAGGCGCTGCATGCCGCGTTGGCTATAGTCGCAGAACTCAGCCATGAAAGGTGAGTAAACCTTACTGCCTTGGCTGGTATAGATCGAGAATGAGAAATCAAAGTTCTTCCAAGTCAATGTGGAATTTATGCTTCCTGTCCATTTCGGTTCAGCATGACCCTGTACACGGCGGTCAGATGGATCAATGACACCGTCGCCATTAGAATCCTCTACAGCATATTCACCTTCGTGGAACTTGGTCTTCATATTGGAGTTGGCCGCATAAGCTTTGGCCATCTCTGCCGTGCAGACTCCAATAGGCACATAACCGTAAACTACGTCAATAGGCTCACCGATGAACCAACCGTTACCAGTCATGTCTTCTTTACCACCATTTAATTCCAGAATTTCATTCTTGTTGTGAGCGAAGGTAAAGTTAGTGGTCCAGGTGAGGTCCTTTGTCTGGATATTCACGGTGTTCAACTGAATCTCTATACCTTTGTTGCGTACCTTACCGACGTTACCCCAAATGGCACCTGTAGAAGAACCCATTTCCAGTGGTGTCTCCATTTCCATGAGCAAATCCTTGGAGGTACGAGAATAGAAATCGATGCTACCATTGATGCGGTTGTTGAAGAATCCGAAATCTAGGCCAACATCAAACTCAGTGGTCTTCTCCCATGTCAGGGCACTGTTGGCCAATTCGTATCCGTAGCCATTGGCAACGGTTCCACCGAAGTTATAATAATACTTTGTGTTAGCCAACAATTGGGTCTGATAAGCACCTACGGCTGCATTGTTACCTGTGATACCAAAACTCAGACGCAGCTTCAGGTTGCTCAGCCAGTTACGGGTCTTCTCCATGAAACTCTCTTCAGAGATGCGCCATGCAGCCGCAGCTGAAGGGAACATACCCCAACGGTTATCTTTCTGGAATTTTGAACTGCCATCCCAACGGGAAGATACCGTTAGATAATAGCGACTCTTGTAGTCGTAATTCAGACGGGCTACATACGAGAGCATCTTGATGCTCTCATAGTAACTACTTTTGTTTTCTACATTTGCTGCTGATCCCATGTTGTACCAGTCAACATCGAAAGGCATATCTGTAACGTTCAGGCTTTTCTGGTTAAGTTTCTGCTCGTAAACACTGATCAACCCCAGGGCATTCAGGGTATGGTCGCCCCATGACTTGATATAATTGGCCTGTGTGTCCCAGGTGTAAGAGAAAAACTCATTGTCTGTGGTGATGGCCTGGTTAGTCTTGTTGTAACGGGCTTGTGACTTGCTTCCGTTGAACTGTCCACGCTCACGTTTATTGTACATGGGAGAGAATGTGGTCTTTAGAATAATTTCCTTAATAGGTGAATACTGCAGATAGATATTAGCCATTGCATCATAGTAACGGGTGTTGTCCTTCGTGTTCTCTCGGTCCAAAATGGGGTTGATGGTCGAGGTCGGGCCACCACCGTTGGGATAGATGGCGGCATCTTTACCCGGTTGCTCGATGGGCTGTCCAACGTTTTCACCTTCCCAATAGCGTGCACTCATCACAGGTGACATACGGAAGCCATTAAGGATGGCGTTAGCAGAACCACTCCGCTTGTCGGCAGTTGCCAAGTTGACAGAAGCACCTGTTGCCCAATGGTCATTGATCTTGTGGTCAACAGCAGCCTTCAGGTTCCAACGCTCATAGTTGTCATAGAGAACGCCTGTCTCTTCCTGGTAACCTAAGCCAACACGATAACTTAGGTTCTTGCCTGCACCAGTGATGTTGACAAAGTGGTTTTGCTCATGTCCTTTACGAGTCACTTCGTCCACCCAGTCGGTATAGTCGTTATTCTTGAATTCATCCATCCAGCGAGGACTCCAGTTACACCACACCAATTTGTAGTTGGCATCTGTCAGTTCCCAGTCCGTCGTACCATCAGCATTCAGTTTTGTATTAGCATAATAACGGAAAGTACGCCATTTCATCCATTCATTTCCCGACATGAATTCTGGCATGTTGGCAGTTGACTTAAAGCCATAGTAGCCGTCATAACTGACTGTTGCTTTCATCTCGCCGCCCATCTCTGCACCTTTCTTCGTCGTGATCATCAGCACACCGTTAGTGGCTCGTGAACCGTAGATGGCTGTGGAAGAAGCATCTTTCAGAACGTCCACCTTCTCGATATCCATTGGATTCAGGAAATCCATATTGTCGCAAACAACACCGTCAATGACGTAGAGAGGCTGACCACCTTGCAGTGAACTCTTACCACGGATCTGCATGGTGAAACTGTCGCCAGCACGGCTGGACGACTGGGTGATGTTTACACCAGCCACGGAACCTTGCAGACCTCCAGCCAGGTTTGTGGAACCAGCGGAAACAATCTTATCGCTCTGAACGCTACCTACAGAACCTGTCAAGTCTGATTTTTTCACAACACCATAACCCACTACCACGAGTTCATCGAGTGACTGGGCATCTTCTCTCATTACGATGTTGAAACTTGTACTTTCGCCTACCTTGATAGATTGTTCTTGGTAGCCTACGTAAGTGACTTTGAGAACATCAGATGGAGTAGCGTTGGAAATGGAGAAACGACCGTCCATGTCAGTCACGGCACCCGTTGTTCCATTAATCATTACGCTCACACCAATCATGGGTTCTCCATTAGCGTCTTTCACTGTACCCGTTACTGTCTTCTGCGCGAACGCCACGAAGCAGAACATGGTCAGGAGTGAAGCCATAATGGCTCTTCTGATTTGTTGATACATAGATTTTTGTTTTAGTTATACTTAGGTTTGTTAAATAAAATCACGTTAGGGCAATCTTAATTCGGATTTGTCCGTTGTAGTAGCATGTTTTGTAGTGCAAAGGTACGAACTTTCTTTTGATTAATCAAATATTTTTTTAGTTTTTTTTAGTTTGCCTATTATAAAAGGTCATTGTTGCATTTATAACGTCGAGTACAAACTAATTTAGTTTGTTCTTCAACTACGCATCGGATGACCTGCAAAACATCATCGGATGGAGAACAAAGTAAATTAGTTTGTACCCGGTCTGTTTATTCCTTTAGATGCAAGGGATGGAAGGATGACTCTCTATCTCTTGATTTCCCAGTCGCCCATGACGGCCTGGAGGGTGATTTGCTGTACTTCCTTCTTAGTGAGTTGGCGGGCCCATGACACACGGGCTTTGGCATTGGCTCCGGGGCCTGTGCTGCCATATTCAGCATAGCGGGCTGTCTTTTCGTTTTCGGGATTACGCCAGTTTTCCCATCCTTGGGGTACAATGTGGCTGCCCATCTCTGTATTTATATATAAGGTATAAGCGTATGGTCGCCATGGACGGCCCAGAAATACCTTGTTGGCTCCCTCGGCGGCAATGAGCTTGCATTTGTTGAAGATGTAACCATACTTCACGTCCTTGGGCGTGGAGGCGGCCGTGATGTAGGAGTTTACCTTGCTCAGGATGGTGCATTGCTCAAACCAACAGGTAGAGGGGCCGAAGATAAAGTCGGTTGTACCTTCGATGTAGCAGTGGTCGAAATAGCAACGGGTGTTGCCTACGCCGGTATAGACAGTGTCCTGATTGCCGAGGAAACGGCATCCGATGAACATCAGGCGGTCGCCTTCGGTATGCAGGGCCACGGCTTGTCCGAGGCGAGCGGCATTGTTTTCGATGGTGATGTTCTTGAAGGTAATGTCCTGTCCTTCCACCTTGACTGTATAAGTACGGAAGGTTCCCATGCCTTGCGTCTGGCCTGTGGCTTCCTGACCAATCTTGGGAATCTGGATGTTGGCATGGTCATCATAAGTGATGATGGTCTTCTCTGCGTCTTCTCCGCATATCTCAATGTTGGTGAGCCATGAGGGGATGATGATTTTCTCCTTATAGACTCCTTTTTTTACGAAGATGACCTTGTGGTACTCCATAAAGGCACGGCAAACTTCGACGGCCTCATTGACCGTGCGGAATTCTCCGGTGCCATCACGTGCCACGAAGAGAGTGTCGGGGTTGTCGTACTTGTTAGCAGCTCTCGTTCCTATTGACAGGAGGAGCATCGTTGTGATTAGCAGTAGTTTGTTCATGGGTGTATGATTAAATGATTTGTTTGATATCCTGCAGGCCGTTCACTTGCTTGAGGTTTTCCACGATGGTGGCCACGTCTTGGCGGTCGTGGATGCGGAGCTCGATGGTGCCGTCGAAGATGCCTTGGTCACATTGGATGGTAACGCGGTGGATATTGACGTTCATCTGTGCAGAGATAACCTGGGTGACTTCGAGCAGCAGTCCGATGCGGTCGATGCCCGTGATTTGAATGGTGGCATCGAAGAAGAGTTGCTTGTGCATGTCCCATTTGGCATCGAGGATTCGCTTGCCATAAGTAGATTTCAGCTTGGAAGCTACGGGGCAGTTGCGCTTGTGGATTTCGATGCGGTTGCGTCCATCGATGAATCCCAGGGCATCATCACCGGGGATGGGGTGGCAACAGGATGGGAAGATGAACTGTGAGATGTTGTTCTCGTTGATATAGACGGGCTTCTTGCGGTTGAAGTCTTTGCCGACGGTGATATAACTCTGTTGGCGGTCCTTGCTGTCCTCCTTGTCTTTCTTCTTGCCGACGAAAGGCACATAGCGGCGCCATCCCTTCGACTGGTTTTCGTCTTTCTGCTTTTTCCCGTGAATCTCGTCGATATCCTTTTCGCCGAGGATGATGTTTTTCAGGCCGATGGCCAGGAAAAGGTCTTCATGCTTGGGCGTCTCATGGATCTCGCATAGTTTGTCGAGCACGGAGGTGGTCATCTCCATGTCGTTGCGGCTGAGGAAATCTTGCAGGATCTTCTCGCCCTGTTTTTGGGTTTCACGGCTGTCACGGCGCAGGATGGCCTGTATCTTTCCCTTGGCTTTGGCCGTGCTTACGAAATTGACCCACGAAGGCTGCACATGCTGGGAGTTACTGGTGAGGATTTCCACCTGATCACCGCTTTCCAGTTTGTGGCTGAGAGGCACGAGCTTGTGGTTCACCTTGGCACCGATACAATGGCTACCCAGGAAAGTGTGAATCTGGAAGGCAAAGTCGAGGGCCGTACAACCGGCGGGCATGGTCTTGATTTCACCCTTAGGCGTGAAAACGAAGATTTCGGAAGCGAAGAGGTTGAGCTTGATGGCGTCGAGGAAGTCCATGGCATCGGGTTGTGGATCGTCGAGGATTTCCTTGATGGTGGAGAGCCAGTCGCCCAGTTCTCCCTCGTCCTCGGCAATCTCTTCTCCCTCCTTGTATTTCCAATGGGCGGCAAATCCCTGTTCGGCCACTTCGTCCATGCGCTCCGAACGGATCTGAACCTCTATCCACCGGCCTTCGCCCGACATCAATGTGACATGGAGCGCTTGATAGCCGTTGGCTTTGGGGTGGTTGAGCCATTCCCTCAGACGGTCGGGATGACTCTTGTAAATCTTAGTGAGTGCCACGTAGATGTCGAAACACTCATTGATTTCGTCAGATTCCTGTGTGGGGGTAAAGATGATGCGCACGGCCAGGATGTCGTAGATCTGGTCGAAGGTGACATGCTTGGTCTGCATCTTGTTCCAGATAGAGTATGGGCTTTTCACGCGCTTGATGATGCGGTGGCGGAGCCCCATCTCGTTGAGTGCCTCCTCAATGGGGGAGATGAAGTTGGCAAAGAGTTCATCGCGCTTGCCGGCTGTTTCTGCCAGTTGTGATTCTATGCGAGCGTATTCTTCGGGGTGTTCGAACCGGAAAGAGAGATTCTCAAGCTCGGATTTGATCTTGTTGAGACCCAGTCGATTGGCCAGTGGGGCATAGATGTAAAGTGTCTCTCCGGCAATCTTGTATTGCTTGTTGGCTGGCTGGGAAGCCAGTGTGCGCATGTTATGGAGGCGGTCGCAGATTTTGATGAGAATCACGCGGATGTCATCGCTCATGGTGAGCAGCAGTTTCTTGAAGTTCTCTGCCTGGGCAGAAGCCTGCTCACCGAAGATGCCGCCTGAGATTTTGGTCAGTCCATCTACGATTTGTGCTATCTTTGGGCCGAAGATGTTGGAAATGTCTTCCACGGTGTAGTCGGTGTCTTCCACCACATCGTGGAGCAGGGCAGAGCAGATACTCGTAGAACCAAGTCCCATCTCCTCACTGGCTATCTGGGCCACGGCGATGGGGTGCATGATGTAAGGCTCACCCGAAAGGCGTTTGACTCCCTTGTGCGCCTGACGTGCAAAATTGAAAGCCTTGGTGATGATGTCCACCTTCTTGCGATGGCGGGAAGCCAGATAACTGTCAAGCAGTTTTTGGAAAGCTTCGTCGACCATCTTCTCACCAGCCAGTTCTTCTGGGGTGACCTGATTCTTCTGCTCGTCCATAATCTTACCTAATTATCTATTTTACGCGAAGTTTCTTACCGGCACGGATGTTGCTGCCCTTGATACCATTGAGCTTGCGCAGTTTTTCTACGGTGGTGTGGTTCTTACGGGCAATCTGTGAGAGGGTCTGTCCCTCCTTGATGGTAATATTCTGCTCCTTTGCCCTGCGTTCTCTGCGCCCCCTGCGGCCTCTGTCGGCCTTGTCGTGACGGTTATGGCCGCGGCGGTCATGACGGGAATAGCTCTTTCGGCTGCTGTAACTGGGGGCAGTGCTGCGAGCCATCTCCGGCTGTGCGTCATTGACTGCAACTTCGGCTCGACGGGAGAGCAGTTGGTCGGCATTATATACGTACACGGAGTCTTCGTTGTCAATGAAAGTGTTGATAGCTGCATCGGGCAGTCGGATGGCTGAAGGCTCGGTGCTGCCGTTCACGATGTCGCGGCGGTACTGCGGATTCAACGTGCGGAGTTCCTCGAGACTGAGGTTGCAGATGGCGGCCACCTGCTTGAGATGCACATCACGGTTGACAACGATAGTGTCCGATTTTGCCGGCAACTGTGTGCGCATCGGGCAGATGTTGTGCTCGCAGTAGTAGTTCATGATGTAGTTGGCTGCAATGAAGGCAGGCACATAGCCACGCGTCTCCCTTGGCAGATAGGGGTAGATTTTCCAGTAGTCGCGCTCGCCTCCGGCACGGTGGATGGCGCGGTTGATGTTTTCTGGTCCGCAGTTGTATGCGGCAATCACGAGATTCCAATCCCCGAAAATCTTATACAGGTCGCTCAGATAATGGGCTGCTGCATAAGAGGCCTTGATAGGATCGCGTCGTTCATCGACCAGGGAGTTTACCTTCAGACCATAGCTCTTGCCCGTGGCCAGCATGAATTGCCAGAGACCGGTGGCACCCACACGCGAGATGGCATTGGGATTCAATCCGGATTCAATCACTGGCAGGTAGCGCAGTTCGAGGGGCATGTTATAGGCTTCAAGGGCCTGTTCGAAGATGGGCATATAGAAATTGCTGGCACCAAGCCAGTAGCCCACAGCGCGGCGCATACGCGAAGCATAGCGGTCGATAAATTTACGGACCACCTGATTGTAGGGCATCTCCATGATGTTGGGCATCCGTCTGAGACGATCGATATAAGTGGCATCAGAGAATTCCGGGTTCTCATCTCGGTAGTTGCAGTCTCCATCAGGGGTGAGGTACATCTGTGAGTAATAGAGACTCAGCAGAGAGTCCACCTCATGGGTCAGTCCTTCTGGAACGTCAATCACTTCCTGTGTTCCGTCGTCTTCAAGCACCGTGATTTCGTCGTTCTCAATCTGTGCTGACGCAGTAAATGGCATGCAGGCGAGCAGACCGCATGGCAGAAGGCGTTTCAGTGAATCGCCAATACGTTTTATTTTATTCATGTATGTCATCATTCTTTTTGGTTACATAATTTGGTGAACGGCAATCGCTGCCGGGTTAGAATTTCAGGGAACATTGTAGCCCTACTCCAGATGATCTGAAGGGATTGGTTGCCGATTGGCTGTTGATAACCGCTGGCTGAATCCTTAGGCTCAGGTCATCAGAGATGTCGAACTGCGATAGAGATGCATCCACGTAAGCATCGATGACGGAAAGCGCATAGACTCCGATAAGGATGAAGATACTCATGTCGCGGTAGCGGCGATAGTAGTCCTTACGCTTCTGAAATCTATCTTTCCATGTCTTTTTGTTGCTATCATCAATTTTCGCACCCAAGTGCAGATACTGGTTGTAGCTTTGCGTATTCGGGTCGTTGTCGGTGATGTCCATGAAGGCCTTGGAGTAGTCTTTGTACATCATGTCGTTCCAGCGCCAGGCGTAGATACATCCCACAAAACCGCCATAGATGATGGGCAGTTTCCAATATTTGTGATTATAGATCTGTCCGGCGCCGGGAATCACCAAGGCGAGCCACATCGCCCGTTTGGGATCGGGACGCCATGTACTCCAGTCACGCTTTTTTTTCTGGAACTGGATGGTGTCGGCCATCAGAGTGCCTTCAAGGGCAGCATCATCCACTTCGATGAGCGAGTCACCGATATGGAAGATCCCGTTGTCATGACGGGCCGTACTGTCTTCCACTACAATCTGCGCCGCTGCGGTCTCTGCCATGAGGAGCAGACAGGTGATGAGCGTATATCTGATGATGTCTGTTAACGTCTTCAAGATAGATAGGAATTAATTCTCCTTCAGTTTGTCGAAAATGTTCATGATGCGCTCCAGTTCCTCTTCGCTGCTGAAGGGAATGCTGATTTTGCCCTTGCCTTTGGGTGAGCAGGTCATTTCCACCTTGGCACTGAGAAACTGACTCAGCCGTTTTTTGAGCACATCGAATTCTTTAGGCAGTTTGCTTTTGGCACTGGCTTTTTGTACGCCTACCAATGTTTCTTCTCCACTGGTTAGCTTCTTGACCAGTTCTTCCACCTTGCGTACGGAATACCCGTTTTTCTCAATTTCCTTGAACAGCTTGATCTGCATGGCGGGAGAATCGAGTGAAAGCAGGGCGCGGGCATGTCCCATGTCGATGGTCTTGTTCTGAAGTGCCATCTGCACTTGTGCAGGAAGTTTCAGAAGCCGGAGATAGTTGGCCACTGCTGTGCGGCTCTTGCCTACGCGTTCACTGACCTTTTCCTGAGTCATTCCCGTGGAATCCAGCAGATGCTGGTAAGCCAAGGCTATCTCCACGGCATTCAGGTCTTCGCGCTGTATGTTCTCCACGAGCGCCATCTCCATCATGTTCTCGTCGTTGATGGTGCGGATATAGGCGGGCATTGATTTCAGACCGGCCATCTGTGAGGCACGCCAGCGGCGTTCTCCGGCAATGATCTGAAACCTGTTGGTGTCCACCTGTCGCAGGGTTATTGGCGTAATGATACCCAGTTCCTTGATGCTATTGGCCAGTTCCTGCAGAGCCTCGGGATCGAATTCGCGGCGCGGCTGGTTGGGATTAGCCTCAATCTGACTGATAGCTATCTCATTGATGGTAGAGGAGCCTTGGGGCTTCACCTCTTCCGTCGATATCAGGGCATCGAGTCCTCTGCCCAATGCGTTATATTTCTTGTGTACTGCCACTTTCTAAATACTTTTAATACTTGAAACCTGAAACTTGAAACCTTAAACCAACACCATTATCCCTTATTAATGATCTCCTTGGCCAGTGCCAAATGATTCTTGCTGCCCGTAGAGTCGGCATCATAAAGGATGGCAGGAAGTCCGTGGGAGGGTGCTTCCGAAAGTTTCACGTTGCGCTGGATGACCGTCTTGAACACCAGCTCCTGGAAATGACGTTTCACTTCGTCATAAATCTGGTTGGCCAGACGCAGGCGTGAATCATACATCGTAAGCAGGAATCCTTCTATCTCCAACTTGGGATTCAGTTTGCTCTTGATAATCTTAATGGTATTGAGCAACTTGGAGATACCTTCCAGTGCGAAATATTCGCATTGCACGGGGATAATCACCGAGTCGGCTGCCGTCAGCGCATTCACGGTAATGAGTCCCAGCGAAGGAGAGCAGTCGATGAGGATATAGTCATAGTCGTCCTTGATGGGAGCAAGCAGGTTCTTGATGACCTGTTCGCGCCGCTCTATGTTGAGCATTTCAATCTCAGCACCAACCAGGTCTATATGGCTCGGTATGATGTCCAGTCCTTCAATATCGGTTGTGTACATGGCATCGTGCACGTCAGCGTGGTCAATAATGCACTCATAAAGAGAGCAGTCCACGTCCTTGGTATTCACGCCCAGGCCGCTGGATGCATTGGCCTGCGGGTCTGCATCGATGACGAGAACTTTCTTTTCCAGGGTAGCCAGCGAGGCTGCCAGGTTGATGGTGGTGGTAGTCTTTCCCACACCGCCTTTCTGGTTTGCTAAAGCAATAATCTTTCCCATAATTGTGTGCAAAGTTACATATTTTATATGAGAAAAGATGATTTTCATCCATTTTTTAGTAATTTTGCACCCAAAACTTGATATATTTATGAAAAATAAAAGACCGTTAATACTTATTTCGAATGATGACGGCTATCAATCCAAGGGCATCAACTGTCTCATAGATATGGTTCGAGATTTGGGTGATATCATTGTTTGTGCACCTGATGGTGCGCGTTCTGGCTATGCCTGTGCCTTTTCTGCCGTGGAATATCTCCGGTTGCAAAAAGTGCGTGAAGAGGAAGGGCTGCAGGTCTGGTCGTGTACCGGCACGCCTGTGGATAGCCTGAAGATGGCGCTCAACCGTGTGGTGCCACGTACCCCCGACTTGGTCTTGGCCGGTATCAACCATGGAGATAATGCCTCCGTGAACACTCACTACAGCGGAACAATGGGCGTTGCTATGGAGGGTTGTATGAAATATATCCCAAGTGTGGCTTATTCGCTTTGCGACCATCGCGAAGACGCCGATTTTGAACCTTTGCGTACCGTTGTTCGCATGCTGACGCAGAAGGTTTTGGCCGAAGGACTGCCTAAGGGTGTCTGTCTGAATGTAAACTTCCCGCTGGTGGAAGAATTCAAGGGCATCAAAGTCTGTCGGATGGCTTATGGCACGTGGGGTAATGAGGTGGTCAAGTGCCTGCACCCCCGTGGCTATGATTATTACTGGATGGTGGGTTCCTATACCAATGATGAGCCGGAGGCCGAGGACACGGACAACTGGGCTCTGACCCATGGTTATATTGCCATTACTCCTACACAAATGGACGTCACTAACTATCCGTTGCTGGAAAAATGGCGCAATGAGTTTGAGCATGAGTCTGTTTAATTTCTTTTTGAAAGCCTGATGAAATACTATCTGATTGTCGGCGAGGCTTCGGGCGACCTCCATGCATCCCATTTGATGCAGTCGCTGAAAGCGCAAGACCCTCATGCTGATTTCCGTTTCTTTGGTGGCGATTTGATGACTGCCGTAGGAGGAACGCGTGTAAAACATTTTCGCGAATTGGCCTATATGGGTTTTATTCCTGTTCTGCTCCATCTGCGCACCATTTTCAAAAATATGGATTTGTGCAAGAAGGATATCCTTCAGTGGCAGCCAGATGTGGTTATCCTGGTGGATTATCCGGGCTTTAATCTCAGTATCGCCAAGTTTGTCCATAATCTGAAGCCTGAGACACTCAGACCACAAGTGTTTTACTATATTTCCCCTAAGATTTGGGCATGGAAGGAATATCGCATCAAGAATATCAAGCGTGATGTGGATGAGCTTTTTTCCATCTTGCCCTTCGAGGTGCCTTTCTTCGAGCAGAAGCATCAGTATCCTATCCATTATGTAGGCAATCCCACGGCAGATGAAGTACGGAAATTTCGTTCGGGATACAAAGAGACGTTTGGTGATTTTTGTAAAAGATATTCACTAAATTCAAAGCCGTTGATTGCACTTTTGGCTGGGAGTCGGAAACAGGAAATCAAGGACAATCTTCCCGCTATGATTGAGGCCACCCGAGACCTTTCAGGCGATTATCAGTTGGTATTGGCAGGTGCACCCAGCGTAGAGCGTGACTATTACGAAAGGTTTATCGGTGATTCGCCTGTAAAGCTGATTGAAAATGACACTTATTCTCTGCTGATGCATGCGCAGGCAGCATTGGTTACCAGTGGAACGGCCACCCTTGAAACGGCTCTTTTCGATGTGCCTCAGGTGGTCTGCTATGAAACCCCTGTTCCCCGTCTCATCCGTTTCGCCTTCAACCATATTATTAAGGTGAAATACATCTCGCTGGTTAACCTCATAGCCGACCGTGAAATTGTTCAGGAACTTCTGGCCGACCGCTTCACGGTGAAGAATATCCGTCGTGAGTTGCTCGCCATCCTTCCTGGAGGGCCCTCCCGTGAACAGATGCTCGAAGACTATCGTATGGTCCACGAGCAGTTAGGCACTGCCTGTGCTCCAGACAATGCCGCCCGCCTGATGATCGAAAAACTCTCTAAATAAAAATTATCGGTTGTATTTCTGCAGGTTGTCCTTGACGTGCTGACCGTAAGCCTTGATGACACCGTCTTCCGTCCAATGGCCGTTGGCTTTGGCGCGGGGCAGCAGCATCGAGCAGGTTTCGTCCTTGTCACTCAGCGACCAGTTCACCCAGCTGATTTTCTCGGCTTCCATGCAGTCGGTCCATTTCTGCCATTCCTCCAAGTTCAGCGGTCCGTTGCCCGAAGCCTCCATGCCGGCACATTCGCTGACGAAGATGGGCACCTGCTTATGAGCCTTCACCATCTTGTCGCGAAGGTACTGCCCGTGGGTGGCTGCATAGAAATGAACGGTGTACATCAGGTTCTTCTGTCCTTGAATCGGCGAGGCTGCCACGAGATCGATGTCTTGATCCCAGTGGGGACAACCCATCAGGATGACGTTGTTGGCATCGTATTTTCGGATTTCATTGATAATCTCCACGGCGTAGGCCTTGAGTGATTCCCAAGAGTCATCAACCGGCTCATTGAAAAGTTCGTAGATAATATTGGGATATTTGCCGTATTTCTGAGCAAAGTAGCCAAACCATTGCTTGGCTTCCTGCGTGTGCATCTTGTGGGCATGCCAGTCCATAATGACATAGATGCCGTTCTTGATGGCGGCTTTTACCACGGATTCGATACATTGCTTGGCAAATTCAGGATTTTCCAGATAGTTGTCTTCAATCTGGATGCCCATGGCTACGCGTACCACCGAGGCATTCCATTCCGTGGCCAGTGTCTTCACGGCTCCCTTGTTGTAGAAGCGTGGCCATATGTTGTGCCAGCCAAAGGATACACCGCGCAAGACGACGGGCTTTCCATTCTGGTCACAAAGTTGGGTGCCGATCACTTGCAGCTGACCGTATTTCTTCACCGGTGTCTGGGCTGTGGCATTCAGCGCGAGGGCTAAGAGCAATAAGGACAATAGCTTTTTCATAAGATTGAGAGTTTTATAGGTTTTGGTTATTATCATTTTCTGTTATTTAGTGCCCTTCGGGCAGAAATCTTACAAATCTAAACAAGTTCATATATATACTGTTTTTTAGAATTGTAAGATTTCTCGCCGTAGGCGACTCCAAAGGGCTAACATAATAATGTAAAGGTGTAAACGTAGATGACGGCTGCGGGGAAAGCCATCAGCGAAGAGTCGAAACGGTCGAGCATACCGCCATGGCCCGGCAGGATATTGCCGCTGTCCTTGATGCCGATGGTGCGCTTAAACAGCGATTCCACGAGGTCGCCCCATGTGCCGAACACGCAGACCACCAGTCCCAGTCCCAGCCAGAAAGGGAGTGAAGTGTGCAGCGTGAAGCGTGCTGATTCTTCGCCATTGCCTGTGAAGTGCCAGATAATGGTGGCAGCAATGAGTACAAAGATGCCTCCGCCGATACTGCCTTCCCAGCTCTTTCCCGGGGAGATGCGGGGAAACAGCTTGTGTTTGCCCAAGAGTGAACCGCAGCAGTAGGCTCCCGTATCGCTTACCCAAAGGAAGATGAAAACGGAGAGCGGAAGCCATGTGTTGAAATCAGCCAACTGTTCCCCCGTATTGTTGAAAGCCAGCACGTTGATGCATGAGAAGGGTAGGGCAATCCACATCTGCGAGAGCATGGTGTAGGCCCAGTCGTTGATGGGGTTCTCCTGCTTGAGGTAGAGCTCGCTGATGAAGAGGTAGATAATCGTGAGCAGATAGGGAATGAACACGGCGCCGCTCTGTGTGAGTCCGCTGCAGAAACCCGCCATGGCAACAAAGAAATAGACGCCGGCCACTGTAGAGATAAACCTATTGACGGTGGTGGCGGGCACATGGTCGTTTGTCAGTCCGGTAAATTCCCAGATGGTGAGCCCCGTTACGAGGGCAAAGAGGAAGACCATGGCGATGGGCTTCAAAAAGCAAATCACGATGGCGGCTACGAAGAACACGCCCGTGATGGTTCTAACGATCAGATTCTTCATATTATGATTCTTTTTCAGTGCTTCCATTGAGTTCCATGATTTCCTGCGAACGGCTTACCCATGGGCGCTTGCCGAAGATGCGCTCCACATCCTCAGCGAAGATCACTTCGCGCTCAATGAGCAGCTCGGCCAGTTGGTTATGGCCTTCCTGATGGAGAATCAGCAGTTTCTTGGCACGCTCATATTGCTCGTTGATCATCTTCAGCACCTCGTCGTCCATAATCTTGGCCGTCGTTTCCGAATAGGGCTTCTGGAAGTTGTATTCCTGATTGTTGTAATAGCTGATGTTGGGCAGTTTGTCGCTCATACCAGCGTAAGCAATCATGGAATAAATGGTTTTGGTGACGCGTTCTAGGTCGTTCATGGCTCCCGTGGAAATGTGTCCTGTGAAGAGTTCTTCGGCAGCACGGCCACCCAACAAGGCACAGATCTCATCGAGCATTTCCTCCTTGGTTGTAATCTGGCGCTCTTCGGGCATGTACCAGGCAGCACCCAGGGCACGGCCACGCGGCACGATGGTCACCTTAACCAGCGGGTTAGCATATTGGCAGAACCAACTGATCGTGGCATGGCCTGCTTCATGCAGGGCGATGGTGCGCTTTTCTGCAGCAGTCATCACCTTCGTCTTCTTCTCCAGACCACCGATGATACGGTCAACGGCATCCAGAAAATCCTGCTTCTCCACAAATTGTTTGTTGTGGCGGGCGGCTATCAGCGCAGCCTCATTGCAGACATTGGCGATATCAGCACCTGAGAATCCCGGTGTCTGGCGGGCCAGTTGCTCAATATCCAGCCCTTTGTCCACCTTGATGGGGCGCAGGTGTACCTCAAAGATAGCCTTGCGCTCATTCAGGTCAGGCAGGTCAACGTATATCTGACGGTCAAATCGTCCAGCGCGCATCAAGGCCGAGTCGAGCATGTCGGCGCGGTTGGTGGCAGCCAGGATAATCACTCCGCTGTTGGTTCCGAAACCGTCCATCTCCGTCAGCAGGGCGTTCAGCGTATTCTCGCGCTCGTCGTTTCCACCCATGGCGGGGTTCTTGGAGCGGGCACGTCCCACGGCGTCAATCTCGTCGATGAATATAATACAGGGCGATTTCTCCTTGGCTTGGCGGAACAGGTCGCGCACACGACTGGCTCCCACACCTACGAACATCTCCACGAAGTCGCTTCCCGACATCGAGAAGAAGGGTACGCCAGCCTCACCGGCCACGGCCTTGGCCAACAGGGTCTTACCCGTTCCCGGAGGACCTACGAGCAAAGCACCCTTGGGAATCTTACCACCCAGCTCGGTGTATTTCTGTGGATTCTTCAGGAATTCCACGATTTCCTGCACCTCCTGCTTGGCACCTTCCTGTCCGGCCACGTCCTTGAACGTGATGTTCAGGTCGCCGCCTTTCTCATACATCTTGGCTTTCGACTTGCCCACGCTGAAGATACCGCCACCGCCGGCTCCTCCTGTTCCCATACGGCGGAACAGGTAGATCCAGAACACGATGAGGAATATCCAGAACAGGTTGTTGAGGATAAACGTCGTGATATCGCCTGTATTCTTGTTGTCGTAATCGAAATCGCCCTTGAACTTGCCTTCGGCACGCTGCTTGTCAACGAAGGATTCTATCTGGTCAACGCTGCCGAACTGCACCTTCACAAAGGGATTCGTTCCCACCTGCTGCGTGCCGGCCTTGAAGACTTCGCGGATATGCTCGGGCTTCACATACATCTGAAGCGAGTTCTCCGTCTTGTTCACCACGATCTTCGAGGCATAGCCTTTGGCAACCAGCGTCTTGAACTGTTCGTAGGAAACCTCCTTGCTGACCGAACTGTTCTGGCCTACCGAGTCACTACTGGTAAAATATACCGCAATGAGTCCCACGAGCACCAGGATGTAAATCCAGCTCATGTTAAACTTCGGCATCTTCGGTTTGGGGTTATTCTTGTCTTGTTGTTCCATGCTCTTTAAAGTTGATTTTAGTCCAGGTCAGGAATGCGGGTGATCTTGGCATCCTCCCAGAGCGTCTCCAGATTGTAGTATTCGCGCACGTCGGGCAGGAAGATATGTACCAGCACATCCGTGTAATCCATCGCGATCCACTGTGCATTCTCGCGGCCCACCACATGGACGGGCTTCTCACCGGCCTTCTCGCGGGCAAACTCCTCCACAGAGTCGGTGATGGCATCCACCTGCGTAGGGGAATTGCCTGTGCAGATCACGAAATAATTGCAAATGGCACCTTCGATGCCCGACAGATCGGCCACTACGATGCTGTGGCCCTTCTTTTCTTGAATACCTTTTGTAATCGTCTCTACTAATTCTTTTGTCTTTACCATTTAGTACATTATATATAATAATGGCACAAAGGTACACCTAATTCGCGGAAAAACATCAAAAATGAAGATTTATTTGTTTTTTTTTAGGAAAAACTTTGGTAGTTCCAAAAAAAGCAGTACCTTTGCAACCGCATTTCGGAAAAATGCAGCACAGATTGGGGTATGGTGTAATGGTAACACTGCAGATTCTGGTCCTGCCTTTCCTGGTTCGAGTCCGGGTACCCCAACTTAGAGAGTTGCTAAATTATTGCGAAAAACAATAATTTAGCAACTTTTTTTATATCTGTTTTAAACCCGCTATACCCTCTATCTTTCGCGTAAGGCATTGTGACTTAACGTGTTATTGGTAGAGGGTATGGTTCTTAAACCCTCTATGATCCCCCTATCGAACCCCCTACTTTGGAGCATTTTTCTCGTTTTTTTGCGGTTTTTCTTGCATTTCCCTGAAATATTTGTTACCTTTGCAAGGTTAAAGGATTATGTAACGAAAAACACTTTACCAACCAAAAAATGAAGATTACCAAATTGAAAACGATGATGGGCGAGGCCCAGGGCCTGACTGCCGTCGAATTGGAAAAAATAGTGGAGCGTATGCGCTCCGAAACCACGAAAAAAACTGCTGAAACCATCAGAGAGGAAGCTCTGCTGGGCCGCATGCAGATGAACCAGGGCGGTGCGCGCTACTTTCTGGAGCACAGCGACCGCCTGCCTTACGTTATCTTTGGAGCCACGTTCGGCAAGAACGGCTTCGATGAAGTGAACGATGTGAATCCCTTATTGCTGCTCACCCTCGACTGCCCGGAAGGATTGCCGCAGGTGGAAGCGCTGAAGCGGCTTGTCTCGCAGGTGCCTTATACGCTGTTGTGCTTCGCGGGCGTGAGTGGCGTGACGCTGAAAGTGGTGGTCCGTTTGCCCGACGGTTTTCGGCCCGACGCGCTCACCGATGCACAGGCTAATGCCATCAGCATCTACGAGGCGCTTTCGGGAGGCCGCGTGGTGCCCGCGGTGCCGTCGCTGATGGCGGGTTGCCGCATGAGTTATGATGCGAATCTTTTTTACAATCCTGGAGCTCAGCCATTGCCGGTGGTTCTTCGTGGTGACGCGGCGGCTGAAGCCTATGGCGGAGCCGTGGCCGATGACGACGGCGCGGTGGGCTATCCCGCCGAGGCCGAGCAGCAGCAGCGGATGAAAATGGAGTTGCAGACCTGTCTGCAGAAAGCCCTTTCGGAAAGCGAGGGCGACATGGACCATTGCCTGCAGCTGCTGGCCGACTATTGTGCCGCGGCGCATCTGCCCGAAGAAGGATGCGTGCGCCGCATTGTCTGGATGGCGCGTTTCCGCCAGCAGGGTGAAGACCTCGTGAGGAAAACCTTCCGTGCGGCCTATCAGAAGCCCCACGAAGGACGTCCCCTCTCGCAGATGAACGAGAAGGAACGCATCATGCGCTCCATCGAAGACTTCCTGGGTCGCCGCTATCAGCTGCGCTATAACGTGGTAAAACAGATGGTGGAATTCCGGCCTAACGACATGCGCTTCCTGCGGTGGCAACCGCTCGACGACCGTCAGCTCCGCTCCATCGTGGTGGAGGAGATGAAGGAAGGCGGAGAGAGTTGGATGAACGATATCCGCACCTATATCCAGTCGGCCCATGTGCCCGACTATAATCCCATTCTGGAATTCCTCTATAGCGTGGGCGAATGGGATGGTAAAAAGGACTACATAGAGGACTTCGCGCGGCGGTTGCCTACCGGTTACGACCGTTGGCCGCAGTATTTCCATCGTTGGTTCCTGGCCTTGGTGGCTCAGGCGCTCAACCTTTCGCGCGACTTCGGCAACTCAGTGGTGCCTATGCTCATTGGCGGACAGGGCATCAAGAAGAGCACTTTCTGCCGCAACATCCTGCCGCCGGCCTTGCGCGAATATTTTATGAACGACATCAAGATGGACAATGCCGAACAGGTGGAGCGCGTCCTGGGCCGTATGTGGCTCGTCTGTATCGATGAATACAACGCCAAGACCGACCGCGAACAGGCCAAGATCAAGCGTCTGCTGACCGAAAAGGACGTTCAGATCCGCAAGATGCGCTCCGACCAATATACGATGACGCCGCGTCTCTGCTCCTTCATCGCTACCACCAACGACACCACGCCATTGCCCTCCGGCGACGGTTCGCGCCGCTATCTCTGCGTAGAGGTCACGGGGCAGGTAGATATGTTGTCGCCCATTCCCTATCGTCAGATGTTTGCCCAGGCCATGAGCGAACTCCGCGAGCGCGACTGCATTTACTGGTTCACCAGCGAGGACGAGCGTGAGATTCAGGCCCATAATGCCCATTATCAGCAGCAGTCGTCGCTCCAGCAGGTGCTCGAAGACATCTTTGAGCCTGCCTCCGAGCATTCGCGTCAATGGCACTGGACGGTGCTCCGCATCCAGCAGGAACTCGCCAAACGCCTGAAAGCCAAGGATGTACCGAATTTCCGTCAGTTGGGTACTACGCTAAAACAGCTGGGATGGCCTTATGGGGGTATCGACGGACATCGGGGCTATTATCTGAAACTGCGTTCTGTGTAAGGGGCAAAAGTGCCCTTTTTGTGCCTTTTGAACCTGAAATAGAGGGTTCAATAGAGGGTTCATAGAGGGTTTAACGGCTAAACCCTCTATTGATAACCGTCTGGAATACAGTAATTTGTACGCAAAATAGATGGGATAGAGGGTTTAATCCCATGTTGTAGTGTGGAAGAGATGGCTGGAGCGGTTACAAACTAATTTACTTTGTACCTCATCCGATGATGTTTTGGGGCCCATTTGATGGGTTTTTGAGGTACAAACTAATTTACTTTGTAGTCCCGCTGATGATACTTTTCAGCAGAATCATGCATCAGAATCAAAAGAATTGATTATATTTGCAAGCGGAAAAGAAGAAAATCATCAAGGATTGAATCATGTTTTATAAACTGATTGAAAAGAAACGTAACGAGTGGCTGGCATCTGACGAATGCACCATCAAGGAACTGTTGCAGTATATTGTGCAGCGGGGCATGATGCGCGACGCTCAGATAGAGGCCATCAAGACATACCTGTTTCTGAAGATAGCCTGCAAGAACCAGCCCTTGTGGCGGCTCTTTGTCGATGGCGTGTTCAACGACACCAACATCGGGCAGGTGGAACTTACAGAGTCAGCCCGCCAGATGTTCAGCACCAACAAGGCCGCAGTGGCTTTGTTCCAGTATTCGCGCCTACACGACAAGAAAGGCAAGCAGCTGGCTCCAGAACTGGAGCAATATATCAAACAGCATGCCGACGGGATAGACTATGAAGCCACGTTTAAGAAGATATTCTATGACGTAACCTATACCGACTACCTCTTCAGTCTGCCTATGGGAGCCGGCAAGACTTATCTGATGGCAGCATTCATCTATCTCGACCTCTATTTTGCTCAAAACGAGCCACACAACCCTGCCTTTGCCCATAACTTCATAGTGATGGCACCATCGGGCTTGAAGTCATCGATTGTTCCCAGTCTGAAACATATCAAGGAGTTCGACCCCTCGTGGATTATCCCTGAGCCGTCGGCCACAGAGCTGCGCCGGCTGGTCAAGTTTGAGATTCTGGATGAGCAGAAGACAGCCAATAAGAGCAATCGCATCAAGAACCCCAATGCTCAGAAGATTAACAACCATCAACCGTTTGAAGATTTGAAAGGGCTGGTGGCCATTACCAATGCCGAGAAGGTTATCCTTGACCGACTGTCAAGCAATCAAGACCCTTCGCTTTTTTCTGAAGAAGAACTGAAGCGTATGGCGCTGGCCAACGAATTGCGAGATATCATAGGTTCTATCCCTCATCTTGCCGTTTATATCGACGAGGTTCATCATGCTGCCGACGGTGAGATTAAGCTCCGTCAGGTGGTCAACAAATGGACAGAGAAGCATACGTTTAATGCTGTGCTTGGTTTTTCTGGTACACCTTATTTAGATAAGGCCGAGCCGTTGAAAATATCAGATACGCTGACCATCAAGAATACCGACCTTGCCAACGTGGTGTATTACTACCCACTGGTAGAGGGTATCGGCAACTTTCTGAAAAATCCTGATGTGAAGTTTGAGGACAACGACACGCAGACAATTGTCGCTAATGGTGTACGCGAGTTTCTCGACAAGTATCGTGACACCATGTATGCCAACGGCACTTGCGCCAAACTGGCCATCTATTGCGGCCAGATTGAGACGCTCGAAGAAAGCATCTACCCTTTGGTGTCAGAGATAGTTGCTTCATACGGGCTGAACCCCACAGATACTATTCTGCCATATCACGGCGGCAACAAGCAGTACCCTCAGCATGAGGGTTCTGAGACGGCTTTTGCCTCGCTCGATACATCTATCTCGAAATATAAGATTGTACTCCTCGTGCAGATAGGTAAGGAAGGCTGGGACTGCAAGAGTCTGACAGGTGTCATACTGCCACAAAAGGGTGTCTGTCCCACGAATATGGTGCTGCAGACCTCATGCCGCTGTCTGCGTCAGGTTGTGAAGGACAGTCAGGAGACGGCCCTTATCTGGCTCAACAAGTTCAATGCCGAGAAGCTGAACCGCCAGTTGCAACAGCAGCAGAACATCACGCTGAAGGAGTTTGGCGGCAAACCGAACATAGAGCCAAAACTGATAGACCGCTTCTCGCGAATGGAACGCATGCAGGTGCCTAAGATAGACTTCTACCAACTGAAGGTCAGCTATGATACACTCATCATCAACGAAGCCAATGACCCAGCTGAGCGATTGCGAAGCGAGGACATCCTGGCTCTGTCAGATATATCCCTGATTCATCAGCAGGATATGGAGGGCAATCTGATTGCTTCTGTCGAGCAGGAAAGCAAAGAAGAGGTTCGTACATCCTTCCGCTGGTGGCTCCACCAGATAGCCAAGGAGAGTTTCGGCATGCTCTCGGTGGCCGACTTGAAAAACTGTGAAGCAGCGTTGCAGGCCATCTTCGCAAAGATTACTACGGAGAAGGATGGCGAGTTGATTGAGAATAGCAGATACGACCATCAGCGCATCCGCTCGCTGATCCGTCAGGCCTTTGCACCTCAGCGCGACTTTACGACGAGAGAGGAAATCTTGCCCGAACAAGCCAGTTTGTTGCAGATTGAGAGGCTGACATCACCCATTGAAGACAGCGAGAAGTTCTTCCCAGACCAGCAGGCCGTTCATGAGGTTATGGAGTGGGACGAAAAGCCTCCTCGCCAAGAGTTGACGGCAGAACAGAAGGCTAAGATAGCCGAACTGGAGGCTTTGGGCATAGATGTTTCTGCACTACGCAATCTCAAGCCAGACCCGCATCCAGAGCGGAGGCAGACCTACCATTATCTGCCCTACCGCTTCGACAGCGGTCTGGAGAGGCATTTCCTGTCTCAGGAGGTTCTGCCTCTGATTAAGGAGAAGGCATTGGAAGTCTATTTCAACGGCGACGACACCCTGACCGATTTTAAGATTAATTGCTACAAACGTGTTGCAGGCAATTGGCGATACATCGGCCGCTACGTGCCCGATTTCCTGTTGTTCAGCCGCAACGAGCAGAAGCAGATAGACAAGTGTATCATCATCGAGACCAAGGGTGAGGGCTTTGCCGCTAAGTTCAAGGACCGGCTCGACTTCATGTCAGAGTTCGTCAAGAAGAACAACGACAAGTTTGGCTACCAGCGTTTCGACTTCCTCTATTTGGAAGATACCATTCCCCCAGAGCAGCGCCGTCAGAAGACCCTTGCTGCCATCAAAAATTTCTTTAACATGTAAGATTATGGACGACAAAGGAAGTATTATACTATATACCACGCCCGGCGGAGAGGCTAAGATAGAAGTCAGACTGCACGACGAAACGGTGTGGCTGACGTTAGACCAAATGGCAGAATTGTTCCAGCGTAACAAATCTACCATTTCACGGCATATCAAGAACATCTTTGAGTCGGGAGAATTGAATGCAGATTCAACAGTTGCGTTTTTTGCAACAGTTCAAATGGAAGGAAAGCGTAAGGTTGAAAGAAACCTTGCTTTCTACAACCTTGACATGATTATCAGCGTGGGCTATCGCGTCAATTCCTATCGTGGCGTACAATTCCGTCAGTGGGCAACAATGGTGCTGAAAGAGTATATCAAGAAAGGCTTTGTACTAAATGACGAACTTCTGAAGAATGCCGGGCGAGGGAACTATTTCGATGAACTGCTGGCTCGTATTCGGGATATTCGTTCATCTGAAAAAATCTTCTATCGAAAGGTTCTTGAGATTTATGCGCTCAGCATCGACTACGACCCGCGCGTAGAAATGACCAGACAATTCTTTGCCACGGTCCAAAATAAGATGCACTATGCTGCTCATGGACATACCGCTGCAGAGATTATATACGACAGAGCTAATGCTGCCAAGGACTTTATGGGACTAACCACCTGGACTGGAATGATGCCCAAACGCACCGATGCCGAGTATGCCAAGAACTATCTCAATGAGGAAGAGATTGACACGCTGAACCGCATCGTGAACCTCTATATTGACTATGCAGAACTTCGAGCCAAAGACCACAAGCCCATGTATATGCGCGACTGGATTCAGAAGCTGGACGATTTCCTACGCCTGTCGGATAGAGAACTATTAACCCACGCAGGAAGCATCTCCGCTAAACTGGCAAAGGAAAAGGCAGATGCTGAATACGACAAATTCAAAGAGCGGACGCAGAATGAACTGACTCCCGTTGAGATTCACTTTATTGAGAATTTCGAGCGAGAGCAAAAAAGAATAAAAGACGACAATAAAAAGAAATAACGATGGCTATAAAATATGTTCCCTATTACCCTAATACGCTTGAAGGACAAGCAGTTTTAGACAATTTTGTTCGTACCAAGCGAGTGTTGCGCTATCGTGACAATGATCAGGTCGTAGAGCGAGTGCAGCGTGGTATGCCCCTCTACGAGATGGAGTTGAAAGAACGGATAGGCCAAAATCCAAACAATCTGGTGATCCGCGGCGAGTGTCTCTCGGCTTGCGCCTACCTGAAGGACAAGGGCGTTCAGGTTGACCTTGTGTATATCGACCCACCCTTTGCCAGCGGTGCCGACTATGCCAAGAAGGTGTATATCCGTCGCAACCCCAAGGTAGCAGCAGCTATTGCCCAGGCTGAAAGTGAACTCGACATTGAAGAGTTGAAAGCTTTCGAGGAAAAGATGTATGGCGACGTATGGGACAAAGAGCGTTACCTAAACTGGATGTACGAGAACCTCATGGCCATCAAGAGCGTGATGAGTGACGAGGCAAGCATTTATGTACATTTGGATTGGCATATTGGTCACTATGTGAAGATTCTACTTGACGAGATATTTGGAGAAGATTGCTTTGTTAATGAAATTATTTGGCACTATCCTGGACGTGAAATGCATGTTCCGAATAAATTTAATGCGAAGCATGATACCATATTTCTCTATAGTAAAAAAACAGGAAACATAGTAAACAGTCGTGATGTTGCTATACCCTATAATGAAGAAGAAAGAATTAAATCATTAAGAAGAAAGATTCATACAGACCCTGATGGGAGAAGATGGGTATGGGAAACAAGAGGGCAGGCTAACGGTCAAGAACCATATCATCGATATATTGATGAGATAATAGAGAACGGGAAGGCTCTAAATGATGTATGGAGCGATATACCGTCCTTACGTGGAAATGACCCAGCGAGAAATGATTATGCTACAGAAAAACCTTCATTGCTATTGGAGCGCATTATCAAAGCCAGCTCGAACGAAGGAATGCTCGTTGCCGATTTCTTTGGTGGCAGCGGTGTGACAGCAGCGGTTGCCAACAAGTTAGGCCGCAACTTCATCCATTGCGACATCGGCATTAATAGCATTCAGACCGTTCGTGACAGACTGAAAGCTGCCAGTGCCGAGTTTGATGTGCTGGAAATAAAAGACGGTGTGTCGCTCTATCGCAACCCCGTTCAGACGATGGATAAGCTGAAGAGCCTGATAAAAGGTCTGCGCAACGAGGATGCGCTGGATAAGTTCTGGGAAGGCAGCATCGTAGATACACAGCACGGCATGATGCCCGTCTATCTGCCCAACCTGATGGACAGTTCGACTCGCTTGCTCGACAAGGTGCTCATGAATCGCATCATCCGCGAAGCCTTGCCCGACTTGCCTGAGGACACCAAGCGCGTCATCGTCTATTACATCGACATCACCGACCGCGAGGAGATAGAGCAGTTTATCCATGAGCAGAACAACCGGACCACCATAGAGATAGAACTGCGCGACCTGAAGCAGGTGCTGGACGAGGTGGTGGTGGAAGACGAAGCCGAGTGGGAACTCATGGAAACCCAAGACAGCCTGTTCCGCGGTTGGAAGGTGGAACTGAAGAGTTTCCACAGCGACCGTGTGCTGCGCAAGATAGAAGAAGTGAACCAAAAGAGCCGGCAGCAATCAATAGCCAAAGGCAAGGCCTTCAAGCCTATTGAGATTAGTGACGAAGGACTGGAAACCATCGAGTGGCTCAGTCTGGACTGCACTACTGCCGACAAGCAAGCCCCCTGGCACAGCGATGCAGAAGCGAAGATCGACCGCTTGGGTTACGTTATCCTTAACGGCAAGAAGACGCAAGACTTCTGGGATGCTACCATCCGCTGCGACCAGAAACCTCTCCGCATGAAAATTCGCAATATCTGCGGCGACGAAACTGTATTTGTTTTATAGTTGAACTGGTATTGCTATGGCTTCTGTATCATATATTTGCAAACTAGAAAACAAAAACAACTATGAGCATAAGAATTAAACTTCGTAAAAACGAAATCAAGAGTAACAAGAACTACGGCCAGTATTTTGCTGAGACCGTGAGTATGGGAACCGTTGGCGTGGAGCAGCTGGCCGAGGAAATCAGCCGCAACTGCACGCTGAAGTCAAGCGATGTGCAGGGGGCAATCATTGCCTTGCAGGAGGTGATGGCCAGCCATCTGCAGAGTGGGGAGACCGTGGTGCTTCCCGGCATCGGCAGCTTTTCGCTTTCGGCAGAAAGCAGCGGCGCGGAATCGCCGAAGAAATTCAGCCTGCAACGCCACATCCGCGGCATCAAGTGCCGCTTCCGTCCGTCGGGCAAGCGCCAGGGCGGGAAGAACGGCCCTATCGTCTATGACCTGGTGGGCGATGCCAAGGTGGATTGGGTACCTCTTTATAAAAAGGGACGGACGGATGAATAAGGCAGAAAAAGAAGAATCAGAAAACAGTCATCATGATGAAAAAGATCGTATTGATATTGGTTGCCGTGCTGATGAGTGGAGCAGCAATCGCCCAGACTGAGAGTACCGGCGTGAAGAGGAAGAAAGTAGGCGTGGTGCTGAGCGGCGGTGGCGCAAAGGGCGTGGCCCACATCGGTGTGCTGAAGGTACTGGAAAAGGCGGGCATTCCCGTGGATATCGTCACCGGAACATCGATGGGAAGCATCATCGGCGGACTCTATGCCATCGGCTACAATGCCAATGCGCTCGACTCGATGGTGAGGGTGCAGGACTGGACCTACGTGATCAGCGACCGTGAGGACTTGCGCCGCCAGAGTCTGAGCGACCGGAAGAAGCAGAACACCTATTTCTTTACGACGGGCATGACCATCGGCAAGCGCGACAAGAATGCCGGCGGTTTCATCAAGGGCAAGAACCTGGCAGAACTGTTCCAGCAGCTCTGCACTGGCTACACCGACTCACTCGACTTCACCCACGACCTGCGCATACCCTTTGCTTGTGTGGCAACGAACGTCATCGACAACAGCGAGGTGGATTTCCATAGCGGTCGATTGCCGCAGGCCATGCGAGCCTCAATGGCCATCCCTGCCGCATTCTCACCTGTCAGAATCGGCGACAAGGTGCTCGTCGATGGAGGTCTGAAGAATAACTATCCGGCTGACATTGCCCGCGAGATGGGGGCCGAGGTTATCATCGGAGTCACCGTGCAGGGTGCGCCGAAGGTGGCAGAAGACATGAGCGGCACCATGAGCATCATCAGTCAGATCGTGGACGTGAACTGTAAGAACAAATACGATGAAAACCTGGCCATCACCGACTTGCACCTGCAAGTGGACACGAAGGGCTATGGTTCGGCCAGCTTCTCGCAGGCTGCCATCGACACGCTCATCCGTCGCGGTGAGGAACTGGCCATGCGCCGTTGGAACGACATCATAGCCCTGAAGCAACGCATCGGCATCGATGATTCGTTCCGTCCCGTTATCCTGCAACCGTTGCGCCCGAAAGTGATGACCGAGAAACAGCATGTGACCGAGTTCACATTCGAGAACATGACGCCTCAGGCAGAACGGTTCCTGAGACAAAAATTCAACCTTGACAGGACTGACAGCATCGATGCCAAACTGGAGCAGAAAATCACCACGTCGATGCGTGTGGATCTGTTCTATCAGACGGCAGAATGCCGACTCCTTCCCAATGATGAAGGTGTACGTGTCATTCTCTCGGCAGGCAATCGCAAATCGGTACAGCTGCATACTGGTTTCCGTTTTGATACAGAGGAGTATGCCGCTGTTCAGGTGGGACTTGATATTCCCCTGAAAACGGCTATCCCGGTCAGTACCGACATCACCTTGCGCTTAGGCAAGCGAATGATGGCCCGCGGCGAGCTGACCGTTCATCCGCGCAGTATCACCCGTCCGACCCTCACCTATACCTTCCGCCGCAACGACGTGGATATCTATTTTGAAGGCGAGCGCGACTATAACATCCGGTACAACCAGTTTCAGGCAGAGATCATACCCATCAACCATGATCTGCGTCATTTCAATATCCAGTACGGGTTCCGCTGGGACTACATGCACTATCGCAACAAGCTCGGTACGGAGACGGCCATTCAGACGGTCCTCGAGAATGAGCATTTCTACAGCTACCATGCACGCGTGAACTACAATGGTGAGGACAACTGGTATTTCCCGACCCGTGGTGCTCGCTTCAGTGCCGAATATTCCTATCTGACCGACAACCTGGCCAAGCTTGATGATAAGCCGGGCATGAGTGAAGTCAAAGCCAACTGGCGAATGTCGTTTACCATGGGTAGCCGCTTCACCATTCAGCCGATGTTCTATGGCCGTCTGCTCTTCGGCACAATTGTTCCACCTAACTTTGGTAATACCATCGGCGGCGATTGGTTCGGCCACTATGTGGAGCAGCAGATGCCATTTGCCGGTATCGGTAATATGGAGTATGTCGGTCATCAGTTCGTGGCCGCCCAGCTGCAGGCACAGCAACGCATCGGTCAGAACAGTTACGTGCTTCTCCGCGTGGCCGGTGCCCAACAGTCAGACAAGGTAAAGGAACTCTTGGATAACCGCACGATTCTAGGTGTTCAGGCTGCCTATTATTACAACACGATGTTCGGCCCTCTCGGTGCCTCACTCGGCTATAGCAACCATACCAAGAAGCCTTATTTCTACTTGAATCTCGGATATGAATTCTAAAGAATGATGAAGAAATCCAACCGCAAACTATTCTTGGTCGTCCTAACTTTGATGGTGGCCACGATGGCCTCCGCCCAAATCCGTCATGGCCTCGCCATTGACTTTGGGAAGAACCATCTGGAGGATACCACGCGTGTGACCAAATTCAGCGTGGGCGTGACCAGCCATACTGACACATTGAAAGGCGTGCAGGCCAATATGTTGTCAAACTATGCCGGATGCGTGAATGGCCTCCAACTCTCAGGCTTTTCCAATATTTCAACTTCTCCTATGCGGGGAGCGCAGTTCAGCAGTGTTACAAATATCTCGATGGGCGTGGAGAAGGGACTTCAGGCTGCTTCTTTGCTCAATGTCTCGTCAGGCTTGATGCGTGGCGTGCAAATGAGTGCATATAACTACGCGGAAGAACTGAACGGCTTGCAGTTAGGTGTGTTCAATGTGGCGAATTCCCACCCCAAGGGCTGGCAGGTAGGTCTCATGAACTATTCTAAAGATAAAGGTGGCCATAAGATTGGTCTGGTGAACGTGAACCCAGAGACCACCATCGACTTCATAGCCTATGGCGGCACCAGTACAAAACTGAACACCGCCATGCGCTTCCGTAACAAGAGTACTTATAACATCGTTGGCCTTGGAACTCACTTTATGGGCTTCAATGAGGATTTCTCAGGTGCCATCTTCTATCGGTTGGGACAGTACTTTCATATTTCTCCAAAATTCTCGCTCAGCGGCGACATCGGCTATTACCACGTGGAGACCTTCAAGAAGAACAGTGAGGACGGGCCTTCACGCCTTTTCTCCATACAGGCACACCTGAATGCCGACTATCAGCTGACGCGAAACATAGGCTTGTTCGCATCGGTAGGCTATGGCGATACCCGCTATTACTATCATGAGCAGAAGTATCGGAACCGCTTCCTCGCTGAGGCCGGCGTCACGTTCCGCTATCCGCACAACGCCAATCGCCAGACGTCTGTGGTACATAGAAGTGAAGACACAGCACCTGCCGACTCACTCATGGCATTGGGCTTGGGCAAGAAACATCCATGGTGGACCCTGGCGCAGGTGACGGGCGTAAATGCCTTTGTGCATTTCTTCGACCGTGTGGTGACCAATCAGGACTTTGCCCAGACCACGCTCCATACCTGGGGTGAGAATTTCAAGAACGGGTTTGTGTGGGACAATGACCAGTTCTCCACCAACCTCTTCATGCATCCCTATCATGGCAATCTCTATTTCAACTCTGCCCGTGCTCAGGGGCTGAGTTTCTGGGAATCAGCTCCTTTGGCCATGGTAGGATCCTTGGAGTGGGAGTTCCTTGGTGAGATTGAGCCGCCCGCACTCAATGACTTGATAGCCACCACCTTCGGTGGCATCTGTATCGGTGAAATCACCAACCGTATCAGCCGTATCTTCCTGGATGACTCCAAGCGTGGCTGGCAGCGCTTCTGGCGGGAACTGGGAGCCACCATCTTCAATCCCATGGGTGAGTTGAAACGCATTGCCACCGGTGATGCCTGGACGGTGCGCCACAATCACTACCGTTACCACGATTACAACCGCAATCCCGTGGAAATCTCCATTTCTTTAGGCGACCGCTATCTGGCAGACGAAGGAAAACTCTTCAAGGGCGAGCAAAACCCCTATGTCAGTCTCGCGGTGCAATACGGCGACCCTGTGAACGAAGACGAGCATAATGCCCCTTACGACTTCTTTGAGACAGAACTCGTTTTCGGCCTGTCCAAAAACCAGCCTATTCTCAACCAGATACACCTTTTGGGACGCCTCTGGAGTATGCCAATGATAGAGCGGAAAAACATCAGGGCAGAATTCGGACTGTATCAGCACTTCGACTACTTCGATTCCAAGCCCGTGAAGAATGGTTCCGACCTGACGCCTTACCGCATCAGTGAGGCTGCTGCCTTCGGTCCTGGCGCTGTCATACAGATGCCTGAGGTGGGTATGATTTCACGTCTGGAGCAGCGTATCTTCCTCAACGGTATCTTGCTCGGCGGCACCAAGAGCGACTATTACAACGTCATCGACCGCGACTACAACATGGGCAGCGGTTTCAGCGTGAAGACGAAAACACACATGGAACTGCGTCACTTCGGACGCTTCATCCTCAATGCCCACTACTATCGTATCTATACCTGGAAGGGCTATGATCCGGATACCGACCTTTCGAGTCTTACAGAAGATGAAATGCTGCACCTCAACTCACAAGGCGATAAGGGAAATGCCGCACTGCTCGTCATTAACCCCATCACCGTGTTCGATATTGCCAAGAACTGGAGCATCGAACTCTCAGGTTCTTACTATTCACGCCGTACCCGTTACAAATACTACGAAGACGTGAAAGCAAACACCTTCGAGGTGCGTCTTGGCCTCGCCGTTCATCTGTAAATAATTGGTGGTTTCATATTTTTTAGTTATCTTTGCGCCGTGAATTAGACAATAGAATAATGAGACCATTGATTAAGTGGATAATGATGGCCGTTTTGGCATGGGTGGCCATCGGGGATGTACAGGCCCAGGCGATGACCCAGGCTGAACGCAGGGCAAGGGTGGACAGCGTGCTTGCAGCCCGTTATTATCGCACACCTTACGATACGAACTACGTGATACGTCCTGAAGGAAGACTGACGCTGAAGGTGAGGATGAACCAGACGGGCAACTCCTTTCATGCGAAGGGAACCATCGATGGTATTCACGAGAAGGCTGACCTCAAAACTGGCCATAAGACTACTTTCTCACTGGCTGCCATCTACAGGGGAATAGGTGTCGGGGTGGCCATCAATCCTGCTAAATGGAAAGGAGTGTACAAGGATTATGAGTTCAATCTCAACTACTACAGCAGCCGCCTGAGTCTTGATTTCAGTTACCAGCGGTCGGAATCGCTGGCTGGAGATGTCAATCGTGGTGATCATCAGTCGCGATTGGAGAAGGGCGATCTCACGTTGAAGGTTGCCAACGTGGCAGCCTACTATACTTTCAATCATCGGCGTTTCTCCTTCCCGGCTGCTTTTACGCAGAGTTACATCCAGCGCCGTTCGGCAGGCTCCTGGCTGGCAGGCATCAGTTATCAGGGTGGTAGCATCAAGACTAACGATGCGCTGAAAGAGAGGAATCCCAATGCCCCTGACGTCCGCATCTATGTGGGGCATGTAGGCATTGGCGGTGGCTATGGCTACAACTGGGTGCTCGGCCGTAAATGGCTGCTCCATTTCTCAATGCTGCCTACTTTTGTGGTTTATAACCGCAACAATATGACGGTCAACGGTGAGCGTAGAAAGGCAAAACACATTCGCTTTAACATGATTTTCAATGAGCATGTAGCCATCGTCCATCATTTCTCATCACGCTATTTTGCCGGTGCTACCTTGGTGATGAACAACTCGGTCTTTGATGACGAAGCTGTTGTCATCAATCAGAATAAATGGCGTGCACGGGCTTTCTTTGGGCTGAGATTGTAGAGTTTTTTTGTTTTTTTATTTCGCGAAATCAAATTATTCTCTTATCTTTGTAGCCAAAAGTTCTATTAATCAAAAATTGACAAAAGATGATCGGGACACAAGAGATTATCCTCATCGCACTCGTTGTGCTGCTGCTTTGGGGCGGCAAGAAGATTCCTGAGCTGATGAACGGCCTGGGAAAAGGAGTGAAGAGTTTTAAGGACGGCATGAACGGCAAGGACGATACTCCGGCAGAGGACAAGAAGGATGAGCCAAAACCATAAGGTAGGGGAGCAGGGGGAAGCGGGCAGCGAGCCTGCGACCTTCTGGGAGCACCTCGACGTCTTGCGTGGGGAGATTATCCGTATGCTGGCGGCTGCCGTGCTGATGGCCGTGGTGTGCTTCTGCCTGAAGGATGTGCTGTTTGATATCGTACTGGCTCCGAGTCGGTCTGATTTTATCGTCTATCGGTTGCTGGGTACAGAGCCGTTTGATATCCATCTTATCAATACGGGACTTACTGAGCAGATGATGGTCCACCTGAAGGTGGCGCTGGTGGCAGGCATATTGGTGGCTTCACCCTATCTGCTCTATCTGCTGTTCAGGTTCGTCTCGCCGGCGCTCTATGAGAATGAGCGGCGCTACAGCGTGAGACTGACGCTGGCTGCCTACGGTATGTTCCTGGTGGGCGTCTTGGTGAATTATCTGTTGATTTTCCCCTTGACAGTCCGTTTCCTGGGCACTTATCAGGTGAGCACGGAGGTGGAGAACATGCTGACGGTGAGTTCCTACGTGGATACGCTGCTGACGATGTCGCTGATGATGGGCGTGGTGTTTGAGATTCCCGTGGTGTCGTGGATGATGGCCAAGTTCGGACTACTGCGCTCTGAATGGATGAGGCGCTACCGCCGCCATGCTATTGTGGTGGTGCTTATCGTGGCTGCCATTATCACTCCGTCAACCGATATCTTTACGTTGCTGATTGTTTCGCTGCCTATCTGGCTGCTCTATGAAGGGAGTATCTTCATCGTCAGAAGTCAGGAGTGAGGGCATGAGTGTATAGTTTTGACAATACAAACATTATGAATATATGTTGAGGAAAATTAGAATCGTATTGGCCTCCATCGTGATGGTGCTGATAACGTTGTTGTTTCTTGACTTTACCGGCACGCTTCATCATTGGCTCGGCTGGTTGGCCAAGATCCAGTTCTTGCCTGCATTGCTGGCTTTGAACGTGGTGGTCGTAGTGGTGCTTTTGGCACTTACGCTGGTTTTCGGGCGTATCTACTGTTCGGTGATTTGTCCGCTTGGTATCTTGCAGGATGTGATTCACCGCATAGGCAGGAAGCCTAACCGCCAGACCTACTCCAAGGAGAAGCGCTGGCTGCGCTATGGTGTGCTGATTTTTTTCGTGGTGGCCTTCCTTTTTGGTGTTAATTCGCTGGTGGCTTTGCTGGCACCTTACAGCAGTTACGGACGTATTGCCCAGAATCTGCTGCAGCCTCTTTGGATAGCCGGTAATAATGTGCTGGCCTATCTGGCAGAGCATTCCAACAGTTATCGGTTCTATAGCGTGGATGTATGGATCCGCTCGCTGCCCACGTTTATCATTGCAATCGTAACGTTGGTGCTGCTGGTGGTTTTGGCTTGGCGCAATGGCCGTACTTATTGCAATACCATCTGTCCGGTGGGAACCATTCTGAGTTTCTTTGCCCGTTTTTCCTGGTTGAAGATCCGCTTCGACGAGGATAAGTGTAAGAAATGCGGAAAATGTGCGCGTAACTGTAAGGCTTCGTGTATTGATTTCAAAAACATGACCGTGGATTACAGCCGGTGTGTGGTTTGCGGCGATTGCTTGGAGCAATGCAGTTTTGACAGTCTGCATTATGCGGGGGCGAGGACTAGTAATTCTAGAAATTCTAGTAGTTCTAGTAGCTCTAGAGAATCTAGTAGTTCTAGAGATTCTAGTGATTCGGCTGATGAGGGGCGCCGGTCCTTCTTGATTGGGGCGGCCTTGGCTACTACGGCTGCTGCTTTGGCTCAGGAGAAGAAGAAGGTGGATGGCGGTCTGGCCGTGATTGAAGATAAACTGGAGCCTGTACGCCATACGCCTATCACTCCTCCGGGTTCTCTCTCTGCCTCAAATATGCAGAAACGCTGCACGGGCTGTCAGCTGTGTGTCTCAGAATGTCCGAACGACGTGCTTCGTCCCAGCACGGATCTGATGAAACTGATGCAGCCCACGATGAGTTATGAGCGCGGCTACTGCCGTCCGGAATGTAACCGCTGTTCGGAAGTTTGTCCTGCAGGTGCTATCCAGCCCATCACGTTGGCAGATAAGTCGAGCACGCAGATAGGCCATGCGGTCTGGGTGAAGAAGAATTGTATTCCCGTCACCGACGGTGTGGAATGTGGCAATTGTGAGCGCCATTGTCCGGTAGGCGCCATTGAGATGGTGATGCTGGATGAGAATGACGAGGAATCGGTGCTGATTCCTACGGTCAATGAAGCCCGTTGCATAGGCTGCGGCGCCTGCGAGAATCTGTGTCCGGCCCGTCCGTTTGCGGCTATTTACGTGGAAGGACACGAAGTTCATAAAACTATTTAAGGAGGAACAGTTATGGCAAAGAAGATAAACAGAAGAGATTTCCTGAAGATATTCGGCGGAGCCACGGCTGGGGCGTCAACCTTGTTGGTGGCCTGCAAGAAGAATCCGCAGCAGACGACTGCCAGTCAGCAGGAGCCACCGAAGGACAAAATGACGATGCGCGTGAATCCCAATACAGGCGATAAGGTGTCGCTCCTGGGGTATGGCATGATGAGGCTCCCAGTGGTTGGTGGCGGCACGGAACGTGATCATCCTGATGCTGACATAGACCAGGAAATGGTGAATAGGCAAGTGGACTATGCCCTTGAGCATGGCGTGAATTATTTTGATACGTCACCGGCCTATTGCCAGGGACGTTCGGAGAAGGCAACAGGAATAGCCCTGCACCGTCATCCGCGCAACAAGTATTTCGTGGCCACGAAACTTTCCAATTTCTCGCCCGAGACCAGAACCCGCGCAGCCAGTATTGAGATGTTTGAAAACTCGCTGAAGGAGCTGCAGGTAGATTATATCGACTATCTGCTGCTGCATGCTATCGGCGGCGGTAGGGATGCCGAAGAGGAATTCAATACCCGGTTTATGGACAATGGTATTCTGGACTGGCTGGTGGAACAGAAGAAGAAAGGCCGCATCCGCAACCTTGGCTTCTCCTATCATGGCGATATTGCCATCTTCGACCAATTGCTGAAATGGATGGACGAAGGGAAGTACCATTGGGATTTCGCACAGATAGAACTCAATTATCTGGACTGGGAATGGGCTGATGAGATTAACGACAGCAATACAGACGCAAAATACCTGTATGATGAATTGCAGAAGCGCAACATTCCTGCGGTTATTATGGAGCCGCTTTTAGGCGGTCGTCTGGCCAATGTGCCTGACCCAGTGGTGGCTGAGATGAAGCAACGCCGTCCCGAGAGCAGCGTGGCCTCTTGGGCTTTCCGCTATGCGGGAACGCCAGAGAAGGTGCTTACCGTCTTGTCGGGTATGACCTATATGGAACATCTGCGGGAGAATATACGTACTTATGCGCCGCTGGAGCCTATCACCAAGGAGGAGAACGAATTCCTGCTGAAGATTGCGGAGGATATCTACAATCAGAAGAATATTCCCTGCAATGAGTGCAATTACTGTATGCCTTGCCCTTACGGCATTAATATTCCCAGCGTGTTCGTGCATTATAACAAGATGATTCGTGAGGGAAATATGCCTTCCAACAAGCAGAATCCTGAATACCGCAAACAGCGGAAGGCTTTCCTTGTGGGTTACGACCGGAGCGTGCCGCGTCTGCGTCAGGCTGACCATTGTATCGGGTGCGGCCAATGTGTGCCGCATTGCCCGCAGCGCATCGATATTCCCAAGGAGATGCGCAGGATTGACACGATGGTGGAAAACCTGAAGCGCGATGGCAAGGTAAAAGACTTGGAATTCTGAAATGAAAAATCCCGGAAGCTCTGAGCTTCCGGGATTCTTTTTATTCTTTGTTTTCAGCGTCGATAGCTTTGATTTTCTGCTTCACCAGTTCGCAGTCGTCTTTCAGTTTCTGCACCTTGCGGTTCATCTCGTCAATGAGGGAGTTGCCCTTCTTGGAACTGGCATTGAGGAATCCGAGGTTATTCTCGTAAGTCTGAATTTCCTGTTTCAATCCCTCATAGCGGCGCATCAGTCGGGCGCGCTCATTGTCGAGAGCATCGCTGCCCTTGCCTGCCATTTGCTTGATGTTGCTCTTGAAGTTGTCAAGCCGTCTGCGGGCAATGGAGATATTCAGGTCCTTGTAGAGCTTGTCAAGGACGGCATGATATTCTGCATATAGCTTGTCCTTCTCTTTGAAAGGCACGTGGCCGATTTGCTGATATTCTTCCACCAGTTGCTGGACTTTCTCCTGAAGTCCTTCACCGGCCTCTTCGGCAGCCTCTTTCAGTTGGGCGATAATGCCGCGCTTCTTTTCCAGGTTCTCGCGCTCAGCACTGCGTGTGCCTGCATTGGCAGCGTTGCGGGCCTCGAAGAATTTGTTGCAGGCCGTAAGGAAGTCGTTCCACAGTTGGTCTCCCAGTTTCTTGGGAACCATGCCGATGGTCTTCCATTCTTTCTGCAAGGCAATTAGTTTATCGCTTGTGGATTTCCAGTCGGTAGAATCCTGTAGGGCCTGAGCCTGTTCCACGAGTTTCTGCTTCTTGGCAGCATTCTCGGCAAAGCGCTCTTTGAGCGACTTGAAATATTCGGCTTTCTTGCTGAAGAAATCATCGCAGGCAGCGCGGAAACGCTCGAAGATCTTGACGTTCATCTTCTGAGGTGCGAAACCGATGGTCTTCCATTCTGCCTGGATATCGATAATCTGCTTCGTACGCTTCTCCCAGTCGCCGGCACCCTTATTCTCCTCCTTGGCGATGGCTTCCACCTTCTCGCAGAGTTCCGTCTTGCGGGCCAGGTTGTCTTCTTCCTTCGAACGGATGTTCTCAAAGTGCTGCTGGTGCTTCTTGTTGATAACCGTAGATGCAGCCTTGAAACGGCTCCAGATTTCTTCGCGCAGTTCTTTGCTTACGGGGCCTGTCTCGCGGAATTCCTGATGCAGTTTCTGCAACTGGTGGAATGCGCTGATGACATCTTCTTCCTCATCGAGTTTCTCGGCAGCCTCACAAAGACGCGTCTTGATTTCCAGGTTTTTCTTGAAGTCGTATTCGCGGGCCTCGCTATTCAGCTTGAGCAGGTCGTAGAATTGTTCCACATAAAGCTGGTAGTTGCGCCAGAGCTCGTTGGCTTTCTCGGCAGGAACCTGTTTGATTTCCTTCCATTCTTGCTGGAGCTGCTTGAATTCCTGGTAGTTTCTGTTGGCTTCCTCAGGCGAGGTCACCATCGCTTTAATCTTCTCAATGATATCGAGCTTCTTCTTCAGGTTTTCCTGTTTTTCTTCCTCCTGCTGCTGGAAAAGTTTAGTGCGCTTTTCCTTCACCAGTACCATTTCAGCCTTGAAGGTCTCTTCTTCCACGTCGGGAGTAACTACATATTTCTCGGGGTCGCCGCCAGCGTCGAGATATGCTTTCTGCTCAGCTTCGCGCTGTGCGAAATGTAGTTTGTAGAACGTTGTCTTCAGGTAGTCAACTTCCTCCTTGGTCGGGTTTTCTTCCCCATGAGCCAGTTCCTTGAGGCGATCGATAACCTCACCCTTGGTGGCGTAAGACTTCTTCTCCTTGACTGGTTCTTCAGTCTGAGGAGTTTCTTCTGCCACTTCTGCAGGGGCTTCCTCTGGGGTTGCCTCTTCGGTTGCTTCTTCTGCTTCAGCAGGTGCTTCAGGGTCAACAGGCGTTTCTTCTGCTACTTCTGCTGGAGTTTCCTCTACAGGAGCAGTAGGAGCCTCCTCTGCAGGAGTTTCTGCGGGAACTTCATTTTCAACGGGAGTTTCAACTACTTTGTTTTCTTCCAACTGTGCCTCTTGGTTGAGGACGTTTTCTTGAGAGTCCATCATTTTACTGATTTTTAGGTTCGTGATTCAGGTTTGCACTACGTGTCATTAGGGCACATAGATTGGACAAAAGTAGTTAAACTTTTTGAATTATCCTAATTTTGTACCAAAAATCTCCAAAAATATGGCAAAAAAAGCACTTACGCGGCCTTTTTCAATCATATTTTTGGAGATTTTTTGCTCTTATACGAGTCTCTTGTACCGCAACACGGCCCACGAACAGCCTGCAATGATGGCGGAGATAATCAGTGCCACGGCAAATCCCCAAGCATTGTTCTCCATACCGTTGATGAGGTTCATTCCGAAGAAGGAAGCCACGAGCATGGGCACCGTGAGGATGATGGTGACGGCTGTGAGCGTACGCATCACGGTGTTCACGTTATTGTTGATAATGCTTGAGTAGGTGTCCATCGTCGATTCCAGGATGTTTGAGTAGATGCTGGTTATTTCGCGGGCCTGTGTCATCTCGATGTTGACGTCTTCGATGAGGTCTGCGTCCAGTTCGTCCACCTGAAGTTTGAACTTCAGTTTCTGCAGCAAGGTCTCGTTGCCGCGGATGGAGGTGGTGAAGTAGGTGAGTGAATCCTGTAGTCGTGAGAGCCCGATCAGACTTTCGTTGTTCACGCCGTGATCCAAGTTCCGCTTGGCTTTCTCAATGAGGGAGTTAATTTGCTTCAGCCGTTTCAGATACCACACGGCTGAAGATAGGAACAGGCGGAAAATCATATCTACATGGTCAGTGAATCCCTCGTTGCGTTTCTGCTGGAACGAAACGAAGTCGATCATCATATTTGTCTCATAGAAGCAGACGGTAATGGTGACGTCACGCTTGTGAATGATTCCGAGCGGCACGGTGGTATAAGGGGTGCGCGAGCGTACCTCTTTCACGTAGGGTATGCGGAGGATGATCAGTGTCCATCCGTCGTCGTATTCATAACGGGCCCGCTCATCGGTATCGCTGATGTCAGAAAAGAAATAGTCGGGTATTTCGAAACGCTCTTCCAGCTCTTGCTGGTCTTCTTCCGTTGGACACGTCACCTGTATCCAGCAGCCAGGTTCCCATTGGGGAATCTGCTTTAATCCATTGATGGTATTCCAATATATCTTCATTGTTTGCTAATCCTTATTATGAGGTTAAACAACTCTCGCCTGAGGATTAGCCTTGCTCAATCCTCACGCTTAACAGTTCTCAAAGTCTTCCGCGTGATAATCGTCCATATTGGTATGTATTTAGTTAGACATGTGTAAGGTCTGTGGTCTCCAAACCTTACGTTTTCGGTTGCAAAGATACGAAAAGTCGAGCGCAAAACAAAAGAATTTATTCATTTTTTTGCCGAGACAGCGTATCTTCGCGGTTTTTTTCAATCGAAAAGATACGAAAAAAGTGAATTGCAAATAAAAACCGTGTATAAATAATCACTTGTTGTTTTTCTTATGTATTGGAGGAAAAGACATTGGATAGAGTGAATAACTCTTAAAGGCTATTCTTTAGTATTTAATTTTTATTAAGTTTGCTAATCTTTTTGTCGTGTTTACTTGACAAAAAGAAATAAATACTATACTTTTGTTGCCGATATCAATTGCTAATAATGAAGTCAAACCATTTTAAACTTTACGACTATGAAATTCAATTATCTTTTCCCTGAGGTCTATAAGAAGATAGGATGGGGCATGTTTGTTGTTTTTGCGGTACTCAACGTACTTTGGATGACGGATACAATAGGCGCTTGGTTTCCGTGTAAGGTAATCAGTATTGTGCCTTCTTCGACTTTTGGCGACAGTTCGTTTCTCGTCCAGAACAATGGTTGGGAAGACGAAATCTGCATGGTGGGAATGATACTCTCATTGCTTTTCATCTCGTTTGCCCGACTGAAAGATGAGGATGAGTACACCATCAACCTGCGCATGAAATCAATGGCATGGGCATTCAAGGTTTTCGGCATCGTGGTCATCGTGGCCACGCTCACCATCTACGGAATGATTTGGTTCATTGTGATGCTCATTTTAGTCTATTTAATCTTTTTCCTTTTTATCGGGAAGTTCTATTACGAGCTGCATCAGTTCAGAAAGGAGGCTCAAAATGAAGAATAACATTCGGGTGGAACGGGCAATCCTGCGTATGACGCAGGCGCAGTTGGCCGAGCACATCGGTGTAAGCCGTCAGACCATCAATGCCATTGAGGCAGCCAAATATGTTCCGTCTACTGTTTTAGCCCTCAAGATGTCGGTCATTTTTGGTAAGCCCGTGAACGAGTTCTTTCAATTGGAAGATGACGACTGAAAATAAAAATGGTTGGGGCTTCCCAACCATTTTTATTACGGAAACGTTGTTTATCGGTGTAGGATGGCTGAATTGCCCGTGCTGCCTGCTTCGATGTCCTGCCGGCTGCTCTTTCGGCCGAAGTCGAACGAGTAGGAGAGGCGCATGTATATCCAGGGACCGTAGGCGTCGCGGTGCTCCTTTAGGTCGTATTGATAATGGATATGGTCGAAGTAGAACCGGCGGCTCCTGTCGTTCTGGAACATTCGCCGTGCACCCACCTCTGCATAGAACCCTTTGTTGCCGTAGGTGGCGCTGATGCCATAGTCGGTGCCTATTTTGTAGAAAAAGTCGCTGAGCCTGTGCTGAGGAGTGTTGTAGTAGCCGCTCAGCGAGAAGTTGCCGATGTGATAGATAGCCTTCAGGTTGCAGTCGATGTGGCTCAAGGTTGCACCTTCGTGTGCGGTCATGATGTTGCGCTGCAGGGCGATGCCGCCTTACAGTTGTAGTTTCCTGTCGAGTAGGAACAACGTCTGCTGGATGTTCAGGGTCAGGTTGTGCAGCGTGCCGTCGTTGACGTAAGAGTGTACGAGCCGTTCGCCCTCTGGGATATAGGTGCTGACCGTCATGTTACCCAGTCGCTGGTACTCCAAATGTGTCATCAATCGCCAGTTTTTCAGCATCAGGCTGTAGTCCAGATAGATGGTGCTGAAGATGGTCTTCTCCAGGCCGGGATTGCCCCTCAGCACCTCATAGCGGTTGATAATCTGCTCCACCTCGCTTCGGTTGGCTGCATTCGGATTGCTGTTGCCTAAGTAGATGGCTGATTCCAGCGTGTTCCGCTTGTCTATCTGGTACTTTGCGGTGATGGCTCCCCTTGATGAGAAGTAGGTATCGCTGTTGGTCTGGGTCCTCCAGTAGGCTACGCTGAAGCCTAGCGGACGGAAATTGAACAGCCATTTCTTGTTGGGCTTAAATACGTAAACGGGCCATACGATGGTTTCCGACTCGCTGGTGTTCCGGTCGGCCGGCAGTGTGCCCCGGTATTCGTCGTTGTAATGGTCGTAGAATTCCATGACACGCAGCGAGAGGCTGTTTTTCGGATTGAGGTTGTTCACGTAGCCGATGGTGCCAAATACGCTAAAAGTCTTCTCCCTGGTGTACGAGGCAATGTCGTAGCCGTCACTTTCCTGGTATGTGTTGTCGTAGCTGTTTCGGCCGAAGGAGAATGTGGCATCGAAGAACAGACGCTGCTTGTCGGTAATATTCCAGTCGGCCGATGTCTTTGCGTATGCCGTTGTGTTCCGTTTGCCGGTGGTGCTCTTGGCCGTATTCCTGGCTGCGATGTCGCCGCTGTAAGTCAGGTCTTCCGTGTAGCCGTATTCGGGCGTCCTGTCCTGCGTGATGCCGACCTCACCCGTCAGTGCCAGCTGCTCTGCGCGATAGCGGCTGCGGAACACACCGTAGTTGCGCCATTCCTTCAGATGGTCGTAGCGGCTGGTGGTCGTTTTGTGGAAGCGTTTGTCGGTCAGCAGGTCTTCTTCCTTTTCGTCGGTGGCCCCGCGCTCGTTCTTGTAGCCGTTTCCCACAAGCAGCGTGTAGTTCATCTTCTTGTGGTCGAGGCTGGCCAGGATGTTGTTCTCACCTATGACGTGCAGGAAACGGCTGTGGCTTTTTGCTTCCACATAGCCGCCGTAGTCGTAGTGGCGCATGACGAAGTTGACGACCACTTCCTTGTCGGCAAATTTGCCTGTAGGCGTGCTGATGTATTCCACGCGGAGCACATCCTTGGGCCGTATCTGGTCTATCTCATTCATGTCCACCATGCGCTCGTCGATGGCGAAGGTGATGCCTTTGTTGGTCAGGCTCTTCACCTCGCCGCTGATGCGGTTCACGTCCAGTTGTGGAATCATCAGGTTGTCCAGCAGGCTGATGCCTCCGTTGGCGGCATTGCGCTGACGGCGGTTGGGGATATACACCTCACGGTCCTGTTTGCTGATGTGCAAATCGCCCTCAACAACCACTTCGTCGATGTGTTCGGTTGTTTCCTCCAGCGTGATGTTGCCGACGTCGCCCGTCTCGCAGTTCAGTATCTGGGTTTTGTAGCCCACACAGCTGACGCGTATCTGGAGATGCTGCCTGGTGGTGGGAATCACGAAGTCACCGTTCTCGTTGCTCACGCCGCTGCTGACGGTGGCCGAGTCGCCTACGTTGAGCAGCGTGATGTTGGCGTAGGCGATGGGGCGCTTTCCTTTGTCTATGATTCGTCCGATAAGTTTCAGTTCGGTCTTGAGCATGGCCTCTACGAAGACAAGGCTGTCGCCCTCGACCTTCATGCTGATGGGATAGAAACCGATACATTCGTGGATGGCTTCGGGAATCGTCAGGCGGTCGATGCGTTTTGTAACCTTGTAGTCTTCCAGGTCGTTGTGGATAAAGGCTATTTTGTATTGGCTGGTCGATTTTCGCAGGTCGATGAGCACTTTCGTCAGCGGTTTGTTCCTGTAGTTACGGCTTACAATTTGTGGACTGGCAGTGAGCATGGCGAGGCAGAACAGCAGCAGAAAGGATATTCTCTTCATATCTTCGTCTTCTCTATTTGATAATGATACTGTCGCCCCGCAGGGTGATGTTGATGTGGTCGAAGTGGTTGATTTCGCTGACGACTTCGCTGATGTTGCTCCGCTGATTCCATTCGTAAAAGAGTCGCAGATGGCGCATCTGCTGCTGAAGGAAGACGGGCGTTACGTTGTAGAAGGCCGACAGGCTGTCAGCAATCTGCTGCAACTCTGCATCCTCGAAGGTGACAGTTCGCATGGCTGCTCTTTTTTCTTCCTTTTCTTCCACGGTCTGTTTTTGTTCGGTTGGGCTTGTCCGTGCCGTTTGCGGTGCCTGCTCTCCAGCGTCGTGGTGCGATATCATTATTGTCGCAAATGCGAGGCCTGAGATGATCAGTATGCCAGCGAAGGCGGCCGCCATCTTGAGCAGCGGGCTCTTGCTTTGCATGGATGTCTGCTGCGGTTCCTCCTCTGCGGGGAAATGTTTCGATGCAAACCGGTTCCAGGCTTCGTCGGTTTCTTCTTTGCCTATGGTTTCTCCACAGAACACCTCTTGCCACTCTTCGTCGCTATAGCGGTCGGGATGTTCGGTCATTTGGGCCAGTTTCTTTAGTCTTTCCATGTGAATTGTTTTTTAAGGATTTTCAATGCTTTGCTCAGATGCTTATAGACTGCCACCCGGCTGATGCCAAGGTCGGAGGCGATGTCGGCATATTTCTTTCCTTCGCTGTAGCGGAGCATCATCACTTCTTTGGTCTGTGGCTTCAACTCGTTTGCGATATAATGGAGGATGTCGTCGAGAGGCAGTTCGGTGTATGTCTCTTCGATGACCTCTTGCACTTGCTGCCGGTGGGCATGTTCTGTTGCCATCCTGTGGCGGATTCGGTTGAGGCAGGTGTTCCTTACGCTCACTAACAGAAAACTCTCCACGTGGTTCATGTCGAGTTTCTGTTGGCTGTGCATCAGCGTCTCAAACACGTCGCCGACCACGTCTTCTGCCTCTTCTTGGTTGCGAAGCAGTGTGCGTGCGGTGAGCAGCATCCGGCCATAGTGCTTGCGGAACAATAATTCTATCGTCTTTTTGTCTTGCATCTTTTTATCTATAGTACAACCGAAAGACTAAAATGCTAACCATGGAAGAACAAAAAAACTGTCTCCATCCCTCGTGGGGGATGGGGACAGTTGAAAAACAATTAGTTGGCTCTTATTTCTCGGGAATCTCCTCGAGGGCTTTCTTCAGCGTGGCCCAGAAGGGTTCGGCCGTGGCCCAGAGGGCGCGCTCGGTGGTGGTGTGAGGTGAGCGGATGGTGGGACCGAACGACACTACCTGCAGATGTGGGTATTTGCCGAGGATGATGGAGCATTCCAGTCCGGCGTGGTCAATCTCCACGGTGGCTTCCTCTCCGTTCTGCTCGCGGAACACTTTCAGCATGTGGTGCAGGATTTCGGAGTCGGGATTGGGATCCCATCCGCCGTAGCTGCCGGCGGTCTCCACCTTCATGCCAGCCATGTTGAAGCAGCTCTCTAAGGTCTTCACCAGGTAATCTTTCATGTCCTCGCGCGAACTGCGACCGAGAATCTTGAAGCTGGCCTTGCCCTCGCCGATGTTGATGATGGCAAGGTTGGAAGAAGTCTCCACCACTTCGGGATAGGCGGGAATCATGCGCAGCACGCCGTCGTGGCAGCCATAGATGGCATTGATGAGGTTGTCCTGTATTTCCACGGGCACTTCCATCTTCGGGGTTTCCACATCTTCGGCAATAAGCTCTACGCCCGTTTCAATATGACGGAACTGATCGATGAGGTCTTCCTTCCAGTCGGCCACGAGTTCCTTCAGTGCCTCTACGTTTTCCTTAGGGAGCGTGAGCACGGCCTCGGCCTTGAAGGGGATGGCATTACGCATGTTGCCGCCCTGCCAGCAGGCCAGTCGGGCCTCGCATTCCTCGATGGCTTCGCGCACCACGCGCACCAGCTGTTTGTTGGCATTGGCACGTCCCTCGTGGATTTCCAGTCCGGAATGACCGCCACGGAGTCCTTTCAGCGTGATCTTCACAGCAGCATCCTCGGGGTCAGTCTCCACTTCCTGGTAGTCCAGCGTGGCGGTGATGTCGATGCCGCCGGCTGATCCAATTACGAATTTGCCCCATGTCTCGGAGTCGAGGTTGAAGAGAATATCACCTTGCAGTTCACCTCCGGGCAGTGCGTTGGCACCAAACATTCCCGTTTCTTCGTCGGCAGTGATGAGTGCCTCCACCGGTCCGTGCTTCATGTCTTTCGATTCCATCACGGCCATGATGGCAGCCACGCCCAGTCCGTCGTCGGCGCCGAGGGTTGTTCCCTTGGCTTTCACCCATTCGCCGTCAATCCATGGTTCGATGGGGTCGGTCTCGAAGTTGTGGGTAGATTCGGGAGTCTTCTGCGGCACCATGTCCATGTGAGCCTGCAGGATAACGCCTTTGCGGTTCTCCATGCCGGGAGTGGCAGGTTTGCGCATGACGATGTTGTCTGCGGGGTCTTTGAATACTTCGACGCCAGCCTTCGTTCCCCAGTCGATGAGGAACTGCTGTATTTTCTCGAGGTGTCCGCTTGGTCGTGGCACCTGTGTCAAACTGTAGAAGTTGCGCCAGATACATTCCGGCTTGAGATTTAAGATTTCGTTCATAGTTGATAGTGTTTATAATGATGAATAACTATTTATTTTTGGGGGAGTCGCTCTTCGAGCGAGAAATCTTACAAATAAAATCAATAGTCTACATGAGTTTTATTTTATCGATAATACTTGTTTGCGGATTTCTATAATACCATTCGGAATATAAACCGTTAGGACTGAAATTGATGAGCATTCCATACGGCTGCCGGGTTAGGTTCATATAGTTCCATAGCTGTCGCCGGTGTTCTGTGTCTATATGGTTGATGGCTTTTAATTCAATAATGATGTTGCCGTTTACCATGAGGTCTATACGATAGGCTTGATCCAGTTTTACCTCGTCCCAATAGATGGGCAGATATACTTGTCTTTCAACAGTGTAGTCTTTCTGTTCCAACAGATATTTCAGGGCAGCTTCGTAGGCAGATTCTAAAAGACCGAAGTGAAACTTCCGGTGAACACGCATGGCTTCGCCAGTGATGTCGCGGAAGAAATCCCATCGTTTATTATGTTCTTCAATCAGGTTCATGAGGCTCCAAAGATTTTGTAATGATTTGTAAGATTTCTGGCCGTCAGGCCACTCCTCTCGGCTTAAAACTCAGCATGATGGCGGAATAGATGCCGAGGACAATCACCAGCATCGTCTGGACGGTATGCACGATGAGTACGAAATAGAGGGCCTTGACATCGGCCACGCCGTAGAGGATGAGCATCGTCTTTACGGCAAAATGCCACGGACCCGCACCATTGGGCGTGGGAACAATGACGGCTATTGTGCCTACAATGAATGTCACCAGGGCACAGCCCAGACCGAGATCCTCCGTGAAATCGAAACAGAAGAACGTCAGGTAATAATGCAGGAAGTAACTGAGCCAGATGCCGAGGGTGAAAAAGATAAACAGCGGCACGTTCTTCACGTTTTTCATCGAGAGAACACCCTGCCAGATTCCCGTCAGCGTAGCCTTTACCTTATTATATATAGATAGGCGCTTGAGCAGCAGGTGGACGAGCATCAAGGCTGCCATGCCACAAACAGCCGTTACGAAATAACCGGCAGGAGAGAACTTCTGCAGGATGGTATCGATAGAGGTACCCGTCTTTTCAAAGAAAGTGCCGAAGGTGGACATCTCAAACAGAATGGTCAGTCCGGTAATAATCAGCACCAGCAACGAGTCGATAGCCCTCTCGGTGACCACTGTGCCCAAGGCTTTGGGGAAGGACACGCCGTCATAGCGTTTTAGCACACCGCAACGGGCAAACTCGCCAATGCGCGGCACGATCAGCGAAGAGGCATACGAAATGAAGATGCTATGTACGCAGATACTCGTGCGCGGATGTTCGCCCAGCGGCTCCAGCGTCTGCTTCCAGCGCCAGGCGCGGAACATTTGAGCCAAGATGCCGAACGGGAATGAAAGCAGCATCCACGTCCAGTTCATCTCATGGAGCAGCACGTGGCGGACGCTCCGGAAATCGAATCCCCGGTACATCCAATAGAGAATGGCTCCGCCCAGAAACAAAGGCAGAATAATCCTCGCCGTATAGCTCAAAGTCTTTTTCACGCCCACAAAGGTACTACTTTTTGTCGTACTGTAAGCAAAAAATATCCTAAATTTGACTAAAATCAATTGTTTTGACCTGTGTCAAATAATTGTCGTTTTTACAATTGTTTGCCGTCTTTTTCTTTGGCAGTATGTAAAAACCTGCTACCTTTGCACTCGAAAACAAAAGGATAACAATAGAACTGAAGCCCGCAATCGGGCTGTGATTTAAAAAGGTAAAAAGATTATGTTACAGTTAATGATGACACTCTCAGTTGTAGTTCTGATTGTTGCAAGCCACATGGGGCTTACTTCAAAATAAAAACTACCGTTCCCCCAAAAAGGGATGTAAAAGAAAAAGGAAGGCGAGTCCTTGTGATCGCCATAGTATAATTAAGGATAACAAAATTAAAGAAAGGAAAAGATTATGGGAATTTTCATGACATTGGCTGTTGCCACAGTGATTTGCATAGCCACCGTTTCTTTCGGAGCATATATCGGAATGAAACTTTAATAGAAAAGTAGAAATTATTTGAAATAGAAAAGGCGAGACCCTGCATATGCAGAGTCTCGCTTTTTTTTAAGCCCTCTTTCAAACCTCCCCGAGGGGAGACTTTCTGTACTCCCCTCCCTCGGGAGGGGATGGGGGAGGGGTTTCTATCTATTCGCCATCCGATAAATGGCTTTCATCTCTTCAGGACCAAGCACCTCCAGCGAACCAACGGTAATGCTATAGCCGCGGCTGCACATCTTGGCCATGTGTTCTATGTCTTCCTCACTGACGGTCTTGCCTAACAGTTCGCTGATACAGGTGGGCATGCCAATCTGGCGGTAGAACTGCTCCATGGCTTCCACACCTTTCAGGGCCGTACGCTCTACATCGGTGAAGTCGTTGGCCACTCCCATCACGTTGACGGCAAACTGGGCAAAGCGGCGGGCATGACCTTTCTGAATGCAATAACGGGCCCACGAAGGCCAGATGGCTGCCAGACCGGCACCATGGGTGACGCCGAAAAGTGCGCTCAGCTCGTGCTCCAGGCGGTGGGTGGCAAAGTCTTTCGTCGTGCCACATTCTGTCAGGTCGTTATGAGCCAATGAGCCGGCCCACATAATCTGAGCGCGGTTGCGGTAGTCTTCGGGGTTGTTCATTACTTCGATGGCGCAGTCTTTCACCGTGCGCAGCAGTGCCTCAGCAATGGCATCGGTCAGCGTCATGTCCTGTTCGGGCGTGAAATATCGCTCCATGGTGTGCATCATGATATCGGTGGCACCGGCTGCCGTCTGATAGGGTGGCAACGTGAAGGTGCGTTCGGGATTCAGGATGGCAAACTTGCAGCGGCACAGGTCGCTGTTGAATCCGCGTTTGTTCTTATCCTCATCGCGGGTGATCACGCACGAATTACTCATCTCGCTGCCAGCTGCGGGAATCGTCAGCACGGCACCGAGGGGCAGACAGGCTTTCGGTGCAACACCTTTTCCCCAGAAATCCCAAGGGTCGCCGTCATAGCATACGCCATAGCCGATAGCCTTCGAAGAGTCAATCACCGATCCGCCGCCAACGGCCAGAATGAAGTCAACGCCTTCCCTGCGGCACAGTTCAATACCTTCTTTCACTTTGGAGAGCAGCGGATTGGGCACCACGCCTCCCAGTTCCACGTAGGGGATGCCTGCCTCTGTGAGCAGACCGAACAGCTTGTCGAGAAGTCCGGAGCGCTTGGCAGAACCTCCTCCATAATGAACCAAAACCTTTGTGCCGCCGTATTTCTTAACCAATGCGGCCACTTTTTCTTCCGATTCCTTGCCAAAAACCACCTGAGTGGGGGCGTAGAAATTAAAATCCTTCATAATTGTATATTTTGTTTTATAGATTGCTAAGTGTTTGCAAAGATAGTGTAAAAGGGCGGAATATCAAAACTTTTTTTGGATTATCCACCCTTTTTCATTATCTTTGCACTCGATGAAACAAGTAAGACCGAAGAAGAATCTGGGTCAGCATTTCCTGACCGACCTCTCCATTGCCAAGGCTATTGCCGACACGGTGGATGCCTGTCCGGAACTTCCTGTGCTGGAAGTGGGACCGGGAATGGGTGTGATGACGCAATTCCTGGTGGAGAAGCCCCGTCCGCTGAAGGTGGTGGAGATTGACCGTGAGAGTGTGGCATGGCTCAATGAGCATTTCCCAAAATTGAGAGAGAACATTCTGGGAGAGGATTTCCTGCGCATGGACCTCCAAACTGTTTTCGACGGACAACCGTTTGTCCTGACCGGCAACTATCCCTACGACATCTCGTCGCAGATATTCTTCAAGATGCTCGACAATAAGGAGCTGATTCCCTGCTGCACGGGAATGATCCAGCGCGAGGTGGCTCAGCGGATGGCCGCAGAACCTGGCTCAAAGACCTACGGTATCCTTTCGGTGCTGATTCAGGCGTGGTACAATGTGGAATATCTCTTCACGGTGGATGAGCATGTGTTCAATCCGCCTCCCAAAGTGAAGAGTGCCGTTATCCGAATGACTCGTAACGAGGTGACCGACCTTGGCTGCGACGAACGGCTGTTCAAGCGATTGGTGAAGACCGTATTCAACCAGCGGCGCAAAATGCTGCGCGTCTCGTTGAAGCAGATGCTACCTGCAGATTCTTCACTCTTCACTCTTCACTCTTCACTCTTGACAAAGCGTCCGGAACAGCTTTCCATCCCCCAGTTTGTGGAACTCACAAACTTTGTGGCAGCAGCGTTACCACCGTCAGCAGATAAATAATCTCTCCGCCAGCACCCCACTGCTTACTGTTTTTTCGAATGCTTTTGTTCGTTGAAAAAATCTTCACCGAATCCCGAAACCGCCTGGAAACCAACGTTTTGAGGTGAAGGGTTTAGAAACGACCCAAACTGGAGACCCACCCCTGCCTTTGCCTTTCGGCGATTTATGTCATGACTCGGCAATGCTTAAGTAAACTTAACATTGCTCTCGCTATTCCATAAATTCCCTGTTTAGGGAGGGGGTTATTGCTATCGCAAATAGATATCATTCACGTTTCAGCAATATTAGCTCCCTCCCTAAGCAGGGAGGGCTGGGGTGGGTCTTTTATTATTTTGTGTCTTTGTGTTTCATTAAAAAACATTCTTGTCTTATTCTTTTATTTTCTAATAAAAACTAGAGAATTCATTCCATTCGATGATGTTTTGGTCTCCAAAGTATCATCAAACGGAATGCAAAACATCATAGAATGAAAGTCAAAACATCATAGATTGAAGACCAAAACATCATCAAACGGAATACACTACAGTTATCCGAGTGACATAGAAATATGAAGTCTAAATGTATCATTTCCAAGACGTAACTCTATCATTTCCAAGACGTAACTCTATCATTTACGAGACGTAACTCTATCATTTACGAAGCACAAGTGGCAAACCTACGAATGCCCCGTCACAAAACTCCCTCCCTAAACAGGGAGGGCTGGGGTGGGTCTCTTGTTGTGGGCGTCTTTTAACCCTTCACCGCAATGTCCTGTCATCAAACAAGTTACACCGTAAGGTGAAGCTTTTTTATTTGTTGCAATACCTTTAAAATACTACTTCCATACATCCTGTGGATAAAAAAAGCATAAAAGTTTGGCCATATCATCGAAAATGCTTATATTTGCACCGCAAAGTGCAATACAAACGCATTAAAGATGCAATACAACTGAGATATGGCAACAAGGATCAAACGCAAAGCAGCATCTTTCCGCCTCCCAAGCTATCTGTTGGAGGGGCTGAAGACAGAGGCCAGGAGGCAGCATCGCAGTGTGAACAACTTAGTGGAAGTCGTTCTGCTGAAATCGCTGTTTGCTGAGCCTAATGCGGAAACGCTGGCTGCAATGAAAGAATGTGAGTCTGGTGTAGAACTGGAGGACTTTGATCCAAACGAACTGGATAAGTACATCTATGCGGAAACGGCTGAAGAAGTCCACTCAGTTTAAGAAAGACTTGAAGAGATATCTGCATCAGCCTTCCAAGCTGTTAGCACTGAAGACTGTGACCCTTGCCCTTGAAGAGACAGGACGTGTGCCGCAGGAATATCAGCCTCACATGCTGTCTGGCAACTATAAGGGATTCATGGAGTGCCATGTTGAGGATGATTTTCTGCTGATTTGGATTGATGAAACTTCAGACATTATCAAACTGGTTCGTCTTGGCACTCATCACGAGCTATTCGGGAAATAGCAGGCAATTTTCAACAGTGTTTTATCAAGAACTGTGTTCATTTTTGGTGGGGCGTGTGGACAGATCGCCTCTGATTATCACAAACATAGTAACAGCAGCGTTACAACCGTCAGCAGGAAAATGATGGGGATGGCGAACATCTCTTTTGAAACATAGATGTCCCTATATGGCGGCAAGGCTAAACGCTTTGCTGCTTTTTTGTATAGGAAAAAGATGATAATGGCAAACACGATGCCGAGCATGGCTCCGCAAAGAATGTCTGTGGGGTAGTGGACGCCCAGATACATCCGGCTATAGCAGGAGCCGATGGCCCATAGAAAAGCCGAAAGTGTGACCCATCGGTTTCGCAGGAGCAAAGCCAGGAAAGTAGCCGCGGCAAAACCGTTGCTGGCATGATTGCTGGGGAAACCGTAGGCACCGCCGCGATAACCGTTTACATAACTGAGCAGGTCCATCACCGCAGGATCATGGCTGGGCCTTGGACGACAGACGACATTCTTGATAAACGAAGACACCATGAAGTCGCTCAGCACGAACAGCAGTGCCACGCTGCCCACCATCAGCAATCGGTGGCGCCAGTTGCCTGGACGCAACAGACAATAGACGATGACCAGCATGAAGGGAATCCAAGTCCATTTGTCGGAGTACATGGCCCAGAAGAAGTCGTAGCCCGTGGGTCCGTCGAAATTGATGGCCGTCAGCAGGCTGCGGTCGCTCTGGTTGATGGTGTTGAGAATGCTTTCAGTTTCCATGTCTCTTCATTTTTGGATGCAAAGTTAATAATTTTTCTTTGTTTTGTTGCAAATGTCAGATTTAATCTTTATCTTTGCTGAAAAATAACAGCGAAAGTACTTACGCTCAACAAAAAAAGAAATGCTTTTCTTTGTTTTGTCTTCGCTTATTCGTACCTTTGCAATAGAAAAAACCTAAATAACACGAAATATGATTGACGTAAAAGCAACTTTGAGTGAAAGTGAAGAGCGCATGGAAATGGCCGCTCTTTTCTTGGAAGACAGTCTGAACAGAATCCGTGCCGGACGTGCCAATGTGGCCATTCTTTCCGGGGTTCGTGTGAATTCCTACGGTCAGATGGTTCCCCTGAACCAGGTGGCCAGCGTCACATGTCCTGATGCCCGTACGATTGCCATCAAGCCATGGGATCGTAAGGCCATCCGCGATATTGAAAAGGCTATCATGGACAGCGATGTGGGCATTACGCCGGAGAACAATGGCGAAGTGATCCGCCTGGGCATTCCGCAGCCTACCGAGGAGCGCCGCCGCGATTTGGCCAAGCAGTGTGCCAAGATTGCTGAGAAGGCAAAGGTGGAAGTGCGCAATGTGCGCGCCGAAATCAAGGACAAGCTGAAGAAAGCCATCAAGGACGGTCTTTCGGAAGATAATGAGAAGGACGCTGAACTCGACCTGCAGAAGATTCATGATAAGTTCATCAAGAAGATTGACGACCTGCTGGCAGCCAAGAACAAGGAGATTATGACCGTATAGTGCGAGGCTTAGTTATCAAGAATACAGGATCATGGTACACCGTCCTCACTGATGACGGTCGTACCATTGATTCTAAAATAAAAGGGAATTTCAGACTGAAGGGCATCCGCAGCACCAATCCGGTGGCTGTGGGCGATAGGGTGCGTATATCCCTGACCGAGTCTTCGGGCGATGAGGCCACGGCTTTCATCACCGAGATTGAAGACCGTAAGAACTACGTGATCCGCAAGGCTTCCAATCTCTCCAAGCAGAGTCATATTCTGGCGGCCAATGTGGATCAGGTTTTCTTGATTGTTACGGTGAATTATCCCGAAACCTCTACCACTTTCATCGACCGTTTCCTGGCATCTGCCGAGGCTTACCGCATTCCCGTGGTGCTGATATTCAACAAGACCGACCTGCTCTCGCCCGAAGAACTTCATTATCAGGAGATGATGGTGACGCTCTATGAGAATATCGGCTACCAGTGCTTGCAGATATCTGCCATTGAGACACGCCCCGATGCGTCGTGTGATGAACGGCTGGAAGAATTGCTCAAAGACAAGATAACGCTCTTCTCGGGCAATAGTGGGGTGGGGAAGTCCACCTTATTAAATAGACTGATACCCGGCGTGGAACTACGCACGGCCGAAATCAGCGATGCCCACAATACGGGCATGCATACCACCACCTTCTCGGAGATGCTCCGTCTGCCCTTTGGTGGATGGGCTATCGATACACCGGGCATCAAGGGTTTTGGCACCTTTGATATGGAGCCCGAGGAACTCAGCGGCTATTTCCGCGACATTTTCCATTTTGCCAAAGACTGTCGTTTCTCCAATTGTACACATACCCACGAGCCCGGCTGTGCCGTATTGAAGGCCGTGGAAGACCACTATATTGCGCAAAGCCGCTACCAGAGTTATCTTTCCATGCTGGAAGATAAGGATGAAAGTAAATATCGCGAAGCATTCTGAATGGTCTGAATCTTTATGAAGAAACCGCTGATAGTCCTGATTTCTGCTTTCATAGCCCTGCTTTTGGGGGCTTGCAACCGTTCTGCCGTTGATGCAGAACAGGAAAAGGCTGCTGCCAGGGCTGACAGCATTTATGGGGCAATCACTGACATCGAACGGTTGGAAAGTCTGCGCGACAGCCTGTTGCTGAAGAACGACATCCTGCAACTCACCTTTGTCTATAAGCAGTTAGGCCGTTGCTATCGTAACAACAGCCAGTTTGCTGATGCCCTGCGCACTCACCGGGATGGACTGAACTGCTGTTTTGAGCGTAAGGACACGGTGGAGATCGTCAGGGCTTATAATCAGCTTGGAACCGATTACCGGCGGATGGGAATGACCGAGGAGGCCGCGCAGAACCACTATCAGGCTTTGGAACTTTGCGAGAAGTATTCCGATAAAAAATCGTATGCTGCCCGTAAGAACCGCGTGACGTCGCTCAACGGTCTGGGCAATATGTTCCTCTCACTCAAGGAATTGCATCTGGCCGACAGTCTTTTCCGTCTGGCATTGGAGGAAGAGAAGAGTCTGGGGAGCCATAACGGACAGGCCATCAACTATTCCAACCTGGGCAATATCTTCGAAACACAGAACCAGTTGGATTCAGCCCGCGTCTATTACCAGTATTCCATGGCCCACAACCGTGAAACTAATAGTGAGTTGGGCATCAGTCTGTGCCATATCAATTTCGGACGTCTTTACGAGAAACAGAAACAGTGGTCGCAGGCTCAGAAGGAATACCGCCAGGCCTATGACATTATGAAAGACCACAGCGACCGGTGGCACTGGCTGGAATCGGTGTCAGCACTGGCCAATATCAATATCCTGCAAGGGAAGTTTGATGAGGCCCGGCGCTATATCGACGAAGGTGATCAGGTGGCCACCGATATCGGCTCTGTCACCCATCTGGCTGAAATGAATCGGCTGCGTTGTCAAGTCTATGAGCAGCAGGGACGTTATTCCGAGGCTTTGGCTGCCATGAAACTTTATCAGCAATTCAATGACAGCGTGAACAGTCCTGAGAAACTGCTCGGCACGCAGAATTTCCGTGTTCGCTATATCGATGAGCATTACAAGGGCGAGATCAAGAATATCGAGGATACCAATCGCGAAGAGAAGCGGTTGATGCGCTTTTTCCTGATTGGCAGCGGCTTGATGCTGCTGCTGATGCTGGTGGCCCTGTTTATGTTGCAGCATTCCCTGCGTGTGCGTTCAAAGAATATGGAGATGGAAAAACAACTCGAACGCTCACGCTCCGATTTCTATCGCAACCTCACCCATGAGTTCCGCACACCGCTCACCGTGGTGATCAGTACCGGCGAACAACTCTTAAGCGAACACCAGCCGAAGGCTGCCACCCTGGTTTCTATGGGAGAAGCTTTGAGCCGTCAGGGAAAACGGATGCTCAACCTGGTCAATCAGTTGCTCGATATTGCCAAACTCCGCAGCGAAGTGGAACAGGTGGACTGGCGCCATGGTGATATCGTGACTTATGTGAAGATGCTTGTAGCCAGTTTCCAGTCGCAGGCAGAAAGCCTACAGTTGGATTTGCGCTATACGCCTGCTGAGCATAGCGTGGAGATGGACTTTGTGCCCGATTATATAGATAAGGTGTTCTCGAATCTGATTTCCAACTCTTTCAAGTTCACGCCAGCCCATGGCTATGTTCATATCAAGTCGAAAACAGCTGACGATCATATCCAGTTTGAGGTTGCTGACAACGGATTAGGCATCTCTGAAGCTGATATCGACCATATCTTTGATGAATTCTATCAGGGGAAACCTGGGCCGGAAACAATCGGATCGGGCATCGGACTGGCTCTGGTCAAGGGTATCGTCAGTGCCATCGGCGGTGAGATTGAAGCCGTCAGAGGCTTGAAGACCGGAACTATATTTGTGCTGCGCATTCCCCTTCATCATGGAGAGGGGAACTGGAAACCGCTGGATGTGGAGGACGTGAGACAGTCTGTTGATAATGGCGAATCGCTACTTACTGCCGACAGCGAAGAGGAAAGCATGCCCGAAAATGTGCCAATCGCTTTGGTTGTCGATGATGAGCCCGACGTGTCTTATTATATAGGTCTTCAGCTGAAGAATCAATACCGGGTGTTTTATGCCAAGGATGGACAGGAGGCGTTGGAGAAAGCCAAGGAACTCTTGCCCGATGTGATTGTAACCGATCTGCTGATGCCTCGCATTGATGGCTTTGAGTTGTGCCAGTCGGTGCGCAGTTCCGAGTTGCTCAATCATATAGCCGTGGTAGTCCTTTCTGCCCGAGGTGGTGATGAAGACCGCATCAGGGCCGTTGCTGAGGGTGCCGATGCATTCTTGGCTAAGCCGTTCAATGGGGAAGAACTGCGTGCCATCGTGGCACGCCTGTTAGAGAATCGCCGCGTACTTCGCCAGCGTTACTCGCAGGCTATGCTCGCTGGTAAACAGGATGAAGTTCCAATCGCGCAGTCGGATGCGGACTTCCTTGCCAAGTTGGTCCATGAGATTGAAGCACAGATGAGCAAGGGAGAGGTTTCCGTGCAGACGATGGCCAATCATCTTTTTATTAGCCGTTCTCAGTTGGCCCGGAAGGTGCAGCTCATTACGGGTATGAATACCTCCGAATATGTGATGCGTATTCGTATGACAAGGGCTCGCCGTCTGCTCGAAGAGGGGCATCTAAGCATCAGTGAGGTGGCTATCCGCTGCGGTTTTACAGACCAAAGTTATTTCACCCGCATGTTCAAAAAGACTTATAATCTTACACCTACGCAGGTAAAGAAGACTATAGTTTGACAAACCGTTTTGTACTTTCTAAATTCTTGATTTTTAACCGTTTGGACAAATTCTATGCGCGATTTGTCCTAATTGGCTAATTTATTTTGACTCCATTTTAATAATTTTTGGTAGCATAGTCCAAAGCCTTTTTGAGATTTGGACTACCTTTGCACTCAGAAAGTAATAGTTATTATTATAAAGAAATCATAAAGCTAATAGTTGACTACTAAAAAAACAATCAGGGGCGGCTTCTTGCAAAAGGCAGGAACCGTCCCTGATTCTATTTTGTTCTAATTTGAGGGCGCTACTATTTGATGGTAATCGTGTATTCTGATAGGAAGGATGCTCCAGGTTGCAGATGATTCATCAGATATTTCTGCCGGAAGTCGCCGCTGTATTCCACCTTATCATGAATACCGTACCACGGCTCAATGCAGACGAAAGGCGCATGCTTGCCGTAGGGGGCCCAGATGCCCACGCAGGGCGTCTTCATATCTACGGTTACAGACGGCTGTCCTTCTTCGTCGAGCAGAGCTACCTGTTTCACCTGACTCTTATCGATGATCACACAGTCCTCCTTGAAACTGTCCTCCGTGAAATGCCAGATGCCGTCCTTGCTGCCCACATCGAAACGTCCGGGGATGATGCAGCCCTTCATGTTGCCGATCAGCCGTTCCAATTTGCCCTTGTTGTCGAAGCGGACGGTGCCCTTCACCTCGTCGCCCTCTTTCATTCCGGGAATCATGAATGCCGGATGACCGCCTATCTGGAAATGGATTTCGTTCTTGTCGGTGTTGTGCACGTGCCATATCACGTGAATCTTGTTGCCGTCCAGCCGGTAGGTGATGCTCAGCATGAAATGATACGGATAGCAGCGGTGTGTTTCGGGAGAGTCTTCCAGCGCAAAGGTCACCTTCGTGTCCGTCTTATTGATGAGTTTGAAGTCCAGGTCGCGGGCAAAACCGTGGCGCGACATTTTGTACTCATATCCATCCAGTCGGTAGCAGTCGTCCCACAGTCCGCAGACTATCGGGAACAGGATAGGCGAGCGGCGTCCCCAGTATTTCGGGTCGCCCTGCCATAGATATTCTTTTCCTTCAGCATCCTGGATGCTCTGCAGTTCGGCACCGTGTTCCGATACCACGATCTGCAATTGTTCGTTCTTCAGTATTTCCATAGTCGTGTAAAGTTGTTTGATGAGTTTTATTCCCGACAAAGATAAGGCTTTTCCTGGAATTTTGCAAGCAATTCATTGTGTTTTTGTCCGTGGAGGTTATTCAGGAATTAATCAGGGTCAGCGCTATTCGAAAAATGCAATGAAATATTTCGCATGATTAGATGCTCAAGTAGGTTTATTTCGGTTCGAATGTTTTGGTGAGTGAATAATTATTTGTATTTTTGCATCCAGTATTATGGATTCAGAACAGTTGAAGTTTATAACGACACTTATCGCTGAAATAGAACAAAAGATGGGTTTTGCGTTGAAATCGCCACAGGATTTCAACCAGTTGCTGTTGCGTCTTCCTCAGGATTGTCGTGTCAGTTTGAGTACGGTGAAAAGGATATGGGGTTATGTTCCTTCCACCCATCAACCCCGACTATCATCGTTATCTGCATTATCTCGTTTTGTGGGCTTCCGGGATTGGGAAGATTTCTGTTTAAAACAGAAACCTATTTTTGAATCCGATTTTCTGCAAGGTACTATTAAAGAAACAGACGTTTTGGAAGGTGAAGTCGTGGAACTAACATGGAATCCTAATCGCTATTGCAAGGTAAGAAAAGAAGCAGATGGCACTTTCGTCGTGGAAGAAGTCCGCAATGCGAAACTGCAACGGGGTGATTCATTTCGTGCTGCTTGGTTCGCCGTTGGCCAACCCTTATGCCTCACTCATTTCCAGCGTGCTGGCCTATCCATGCCAGACTATATTGCAGGACGTTCTTTAGGACTTTCATCCGTGCATAAACTTTAGTTATGGAATGATGAAGAAGGATGAACAATTTTCCGATTCCGGATTCCTTCATGGTGAGAGTCTTGTACTCTCCCGACAATTCAAGGACATAACTCCATTACACGATAGTAAGGGTGGCTTCAGTCGTTTGTTCCGTGCTCAGCGCATGGGTAAGTGGCAAGTTCTGAAATGCCTGAAACCAGAGTTTGCTCAGCAAGACGAATACAGAGCCTTGCTGCAGAAGGAGTTTGAGATCGGTTTTCACCTTGACCATCCGAATATAGCTCGCACGGAATCATTGGAAGAAGTGGAAGGTCTTGGCGTATGCATTGTAGAAGAATATGTGGATGGGAAGAGTCTCCGTGAATTGATGGAATCAAGGAATTGGACCAGCAGTCGCACTGTCCATATTATGCGCCAGGTAGCAGATGCTTTGGAATACCTTCACCAGCATCAGATCGTCCATCGCGACCTGAAACCGGAAAACATTTTGGTTACAACTCAAGGTGATTATGTGAAACTGATAGATTTCGGTCTAAGTGATGCTGCTAATTATGCTATACTGAAACAACCTGCAGGCACCCGTAGCTATGCTGCTCCCGAAGTTTTTAGTTTTCCGTCAAAATATAATGGTATTGCCGCTGATATCTATAGTTATGGCAAGATACTCGAAGAACTTAATGCGCTGCTGCCTCGAAAGAGTAGCCGTTTGGAAAAGATAGCCAATATTTGTACACAGTCGAGTCCTTCTGATCGCTATGCAACCCTGAATGATATCGAATGGGATAAACGCAACAACTACTACAAATTGGGAATTGCTGCAGCTATTCTCCTTTTGCTTATTGTTTTGGCCTTTCTATGGTTTGACGAGAGACAAAGAGACAGCAAGCAAGAATCAATCCAGTCTATGGCTGTTGATACTCTTTCTCAGAAAGAAAAACATGATACTGTCAATTCTGTAGGAAGAATTAAAGATCCAGAAAAGGTGCCTGAAGTCATACTACTACCCCATGAGGGAGTCTTCGGATCCGATTCAAAAGAACCGGAGGATTCTATTAAAACAGAAATTAATCCTTCCTTGATTCCAACGGATTTCAGAAAGACCCTCTCCGAGATTGTTCATAAACACATGTCGTCTGCCCTCGACAGTTTTGAGGTGGCCGCAAGCAAGGCTACAAAGTATAATCCACAGACATTACTAGAGAAATATAATAATATAGCATACAACCTTATTACAGTTGAAACTGCCAAGCAGATAGTGAAATACAGTAATACCAAGGGGATAGGCAATAATACCCTGAAAGATTATGCTGCTATTGCTATAGCAGAAGAGATGCTGAAATATCGTCAATCCTACGCTGTTAGGCAACGTATTATTCAGATAGAGTCATCTATGAGCCATTTGAAGAAAGTCGGCAAAAGACGTTCCCCAATCAGATGATGAATTCAATATCCGTCGCCAATATCGTATCCGTCAGTAGGAAAATCATCAGGATCGGAATATCCGTTCCAATAATCGGAAAGCAATCGTTTGTGGGGTTGCTGCTTCTGTGGTGAATAGCCTGGAAGATAGTAATGGCTACCACAACCATTACAAGTCCATTCAGCATCGTTCGGGTTTTGCCATCCTACAGCCTTCTTTTGTTGACAGGTTGGACAATACAGATATTTCACAGGCATACCATAGTCTACATGTCCCCATTTGAACACATAACCACAACCATTACATTTGTGAATTCCTTGAAAGTGATAATCCCGCATGTTTTTACTGCCACAATTCGGACACCCCTCACTTTTCAAGTTAATGTCGTACGTATCTTCTGCATATGTTCCATCACTATAATAATGCTCTCTACAAATTCTACAGACGAACGTGTTGTTCAGTTCATCGATACAGTAACTCTGGGAACCAGCGGCTCCGCAAAAAGGACAATTCTTAGGTCTTATCATAGATACAGGTTTTAATCATGGTATTCGCTCATATTATCATCATATCCAGCCTCATAGCCTTCCGCATAACCAGTTTGAAAGTCTTTTTTCTTTTGTCCCTTGTATTTGGTCTCGTCATCAAACTGATATTCATATCCAGAACCATTTACGGCATCGTCCTCACCATCGTCATATCCCTTGTCATAGCCTTCTTTGTAAGCGGCAGACAATTTCTTCCCACGCACAGAAGTGTGCGACTTCTTCTTTATGTCCCTTTTTGTGCGTGTTATTGTCTGTTTTTTCTTCGGTACAATTTTCTTCTGACTTTGTGTAAATGCCACAGGGCATACCTTTGCTTCAGCAATCCCTCCTATAGAAAGGATTGCAAGCATAATGATTATGATGTAATAGATTCTTTTCATATGATTATTACCATTTGGCCATACTTTTTTTGTAATTCCCGATATGGTTATTTGCAATTTCATTTTCAAGACTGTTCACGTTGAAATCAAATGATTCTATCCCATTTCTCTCCAACTGCAAAATATTTCGTTATATCAGAAATATTTTCTTCTAATGTTATTCCAAGGAAAAAGGCAGCACGTGACACACCCACATAGATATACCGCTTTATCATATCACTCTTGCTACTGTTTTTGTCAATGTTATGAAAAAATACCACATCAAATTCCATACCTTTTACGACATCAATTGGATAGACGCGAATTTGATTTTTTGTTCCTAATACATTGCCCGCACTTCCGTCTATTACACCAATGCCATTGTCAATAGCAAAGTCGGTATCCTCTAATTCTCTAACAAAACTTGGAATATCGTCCTTGCTGTTTAGGAAAATTGCGATAGATGGAAGTTGCTTGCCATAAGCTTTGTATACCTCGCTGATTCGCTTCTCAATCCATTCAATCTTGTCTCTTTCGTCAGAAGAAATGTAAGCAATAGGTTTCGGAACCTTGGTCGATTTCATGAAAGCTACATAATTGGGCTCATGACCGATTGTGTCCATATACAAATCTTTAGCTACTTTAAGCAGCTTCGTACTCTGACGATATGATGTCTTCATTTCTACCACTTTGATGTTCTTCACCAAGGGCTTCACGTTATCCCACGAAGTGATACCAGAAGTAGTCAGTCTTTGCATTAAGTCACCACTCAATGTTAACGAATTGTATTCGTTGTTCAAGAGCGACTCCATTGCATAAATATCACATTCACAGAAGTCTGTGACCTCGTCAATACCGATGATGGGGCGGCAGACTTCCCTATAGGCATCTATAAAAACATGACTGATGGAAGCCTTTACTATTTTGAGAACCTCCTTAACTATGTTGTTGATTGTGCCGATGAGCAACGCTTGTTCTTGTGCATGCAACTCTTTTCCTTCTCGACGTTGCAGTAATTCTTTGAGCAGAGTCAAATTCCAGCCACTCGATTGTTTAGCATATGCAAGTCTGCGGAACTTTTTATATTTTGCAGCAAATCCACCAAATATATTGCTTGTGATGCCACGTGTGTATTTTGCAAATTGTTCGAAAAGTGCAAGTTCGCCAACTCGGTTTATTTGCGAATAATGCTCATCTTTAAGGAGTGGTAAAACTATTTGTGACACCTTTTCCTGACGTGCAGTAAGCTTTATCTCGCTGTTCAACTGTGCATAACAATATCTCTTGAACCACTGGCGCAGCAATCGAGAGACTTTTATTGAAGTCTCTTCTTCGTCTACTTCCATCTGTTCGTTTTCAATATCATCTTCATCATCTTCGTCTGTCTGGTCCTGTGAGATATTCCTTTCCACAAGTTCAGTCATCTGTTGATAACGTTCTTCATCATCTAAAAGATACGCAAACAATTCCTCAGATATGGTTTTTACTCGGTTCCTGTTTTCTGCAAGGAGTTCTCTGCAATCGGCACTATATGTTTGCTCTAGACTGTAGAATAACTGGATGAATTGCTGTAATGAAAAATCACCTGTGTTGCCGAGTCTTTCTTGAATAATTCTAGCAATGTTTACCCATCTGTATTTTTGTACATCTTCAGGCAGTTTCGGTAATCTCTCAATTATGTTCTTCCATTGTGAAAGCAAGTATTCGTTGAAGGTAATGATGACATCTGAATTATAGATAAGTTGTTCATTTGACCTGGCCATTACAAACGGCGTGTTGTCAGAACTGGAGCCGACCAATTGATATTGCTCCCTGATTATTCTTTTCCGATATTCATCCCAGCTCCAAACTTTTGTGCCAATTTTAGTCAGCCCCTCTTTGTCCATCGCCTCCTTAAGATACTCCTTCAGAAGTTCGGAGGGGGAAAAGAATACCCAGTCTCTGTCTTGATCTATCGCGGTTTTCAATGAATTACGCTGTGCAGCAGAAAGTCCATAGCGGTTAGCTCCTTCTCTAAAATCCTCCTCAATAGCATCCCAATCAGTCAGATATTTCAGGCGCTGAATCATGGTAGTAGTCTTACCTGTACCTGGACCACCATCTATTATTATGGTTACATCATTGAAAAGGTTTTGTGTCTTGATCCGGTTTTGTACAGGGTCGAGTATTGGGTTGAAACGAAGCTTACCCTGCTGGCGTATGAACCTAGTGAGATTGTTCATCTCTTCTTGTTGTAGGGTAAGAATTCTCTTCTCTTCCTCAAGCTTCTTCAAGCCTTTTGTCAGAACGCTACGCTGATGGGCAGTCTCTTCCTGTTTCTTTAACTCCTCGATCTGGCGGCGTTGTTCTTCTTGTTTGCGTTCATTTTCCTCAATTTCTCGTTGCTTATTCTGAAGAGCAGAGATGAACGAGTAAAGGTCCGTATAGAAATATTTTTGGCTGTCATCAACCAACTCTATAGATTTGTTAGCCAAATCGGATTTGTTCTCAGCAATAATCCGGTGTTTGACTTGCCTCTTTATATTATTTAAAGTGGTATACTCTATAGGAACTCCAAGTTCGTCATTCAGAATCCGCGTGGCAATATTAGAGTTACGAGGAACGTAAACACCTAATTGTAACAATGAATCGCGTCCAAACATCGACTGATTAAGTTGTCGCATAACAAACCAGTAAGTTTTTTCTTTCCCGTCAAACTCGCCATGGACTCTAGCTACGACTGAAGAGAAATGCTCTCTTTTGAATATTTCCTCCCCGGTTTTTATGTTTGATGCGATTTGAATTAAGTTTTCTTTCATTTTAGATCAGTGAATTTATCTTTTGAAATGGAAATTGCTAAAAGAACTGAACAGATGCCTAGGTGCCGATCTCTGCTATTTGTTTTGCAAAATTTGCAAAAAAAAGACTTCCCCTGCAAATTTAGGTCATTTGTTTATTCTCGACTTCAAAGTTAGATTTACCAGATTTAACCGCGTCGAACCATCTGTCTCTACGTCATTATAATATGTACGCATGGAGTCATGGCTCCGATGTTTCTGAGGACAAAAGTAGGAAATCTTTTTGAAAGTTCCAAGTCTTTGACCATTTTTTTCCATATCATGGACTGCTGTTTTCATTTTTCTATGTATGGTTTGCGCCAAAAAGTACGTAATGGTTTTCTAATTGCAAAAATACAGCAAATAATCCATCATGACATAGTTCTTGTTGGTTCAAGTTGGTTCACAAAAGAGAAATTAGTTTTTTCTCAGGAAAGAATTACATCTGCTTGCTATTTGCCAATCAAGAAAAACCGTGGGGAGTAAATCATTTCCCGCTACCGTCTCGCGTGTTTTTAAACCTCCGTTTTAAAGCGTTTTTAAGAAAATTCCATGACAAATCTTCGTCAGCAATTAACCTGAAAGTAGCGTAAGGGTAGGGGATTCGGGGCCGGTGCAAGGCATTCGAAGTTTGGATAATCGGGTTCTAATCGTCAGAAGACACGCTTTTGAACTTCAAACAATAGACTTTTGAAGTCCGAATGATAGGGAATTGAAGTCAAAACAATAGGCTTTCAGACTGTAATTAGAGTTCAATTACAGTCTGAAAGCCTATCAATTACATTTCGGAAATTTAGGAAAGAAAGCCAAAAGATTGCATCTTTCTTCTAAGAGTCTTATTATCAATAATTTGCAGAAACGTCTCAAAACTCGCATATTTGCCGCCAAAAGCACGCCTGATGATTTTCGCACGATTCTCAGCGCACTAAAATTCAGAAAATTCTTGACGTTCCGCCAATATCCGAGTTCTTTGTTCTACATTTGCGTGCGATGCAAATATAACGCTCCACCGTCCAGTGAGTTTGGACGGAAATAGAAATTGCGTCCCTTGTGTGAATGTGTTTCCCGCGGGAATTATGTAAATAATGGAAAGCAAATTCCTGATTGCTTGCTCTTGGTTCTTGCGGCTATAAAACTTTGTGTTTTTCCAAGGACTTAAAAAAACGGCGCAGAAGGGACATGAACCCCCACTCCCTTGTGGATGCGTGTTTTCTGATGCGATACACTTCTTGGCCGCATTCATCCTCATATGTAACCAGCGAAACCGTTTTCAGGTTGACTTTCTGCCAACTTTCCAGGTGGCATCCAGATTCCAGTAGGATAAACCGGTCTTTGCCGTCTTTCCTTTTCAAATATAGTGACAAACCCTCCTGGCTGGGCACTACAATAGCACGCCTGTAAACTCGCCTTTCCTGACGGGTAAATTGGCGAACTGACTTTTCATGAAGCGATTCCTGAACGATGACTTGTGGATTAATCGCAGGCGTTGCCTTGGAAGGAATGATCACCGCCGCAATCAGTTTGTGGTGTCTTTCCTCGTATTCCAATCCTAACGATAAAACCAAGTAAACGTCGGAAAGGCTTTCCAACGCATCAGGATTTTGATTGATATATGCATAGAAATAAGGGTCGGTAACGGAAAAATCGTAGGTCACGCCATTATACCTGAAGGTCATGAAATATTTTGCCCGAGCCTTTGTGGGATCAAGATGAAACGAAAAACTTTCCGGATGAATCAGCATCAATGAATAATCTCCCCGGTTGTAGGCGTCGATTGAAATAGAATATTCTGAATCATAAAACAACACAGGGTGAACATAGTCGGCCAGTTGCCACATCACTTCTGGATAAGGAAGTACCTTCCCGATGGGGAACATACTGTCGAAATAGGCATCTTCGCTATGCGCGTATTGAGGACACGGAATGACGTCTGTTATTTTGACAATAGAAAGCAGAGGCAGGAAATGGGCATCGCCTTCGGGAATCTCACCGTATTCCGTATGCCTGTCAATAGGGCGAATCCAAATAGGTTTCCCTGTTGTATCCTTTCTAACACTCCATCGATTATCAGCATCGATGTCGATTTCAACGCCAGCTACGCATCGTCCGCCTCGTTTATATGAGTTTGCCAAACAAATGAAATGCTTGTCCATCAGTCGTAATATTCTTCGTTCTCAGTCCTGAAACCTATTTCTTTGTTCTTTAGCCGGTATGCGTCATTTAATTGCTGCATTGCGGTGTATGAGCCGAAAAGCTCGTCAATCTCTGGCAGCACTCGCTTTTTGGCTTTCAGGTATTGTTCCACCATTTCCCGTTCCAGACTCTTATGACTCACGGACGTGCCGTCGCTCAGGATATGATTCACGACCAATCCGTGCGTATGAAAATAGCGGGCCACAAGAGCAAAGCGGTGGCATGTCAGCGGGTTTGCTTCCGAGCACATCAGCGTCACATGCTGGTAGTCGTTCAGAATCTTTTGCATTCGTGTGATGCCTTGTTGAAAAGAATCCGTATCTACAGCCTTCTCGAAGTCAACTTGTCCTGTATCATCCAGGCTGTCAAGACGTCGTGCTCCAAACTCTTGTCCCATAAACACGTATGCAATACCTTTCCCCCGCAGAAAGGAATCCAATGCTTCTTGGTTGAACTGCGGATTATAGTTGCTTGCAGGTATGCTCCTCACATCTATCAGGCAATCCACATGATAGGACTGTAGTAGTTGCAAGAATCTTTCCTGTGAATGGTTAGAATGTCCGATTGTATATAGAATCATGCAGGCAAAGATAGATAATAATTTCCGAAGTTCCAATTTTTGGGGCTATAAATGCTGAAACTCCGATAAAACTACTTCATTTCAAGTTTTCGTATAGAGATTATTTTTGATTTAGGGGTGTAAAGGTGCCACATCGCTGATAAACGAGAAAAAAACTATATAATAAACATGAAGATTCTGTATATGCGTTGCTTTATGTCTCTTCGAGCCATGAAGTTAGGCTGCATTCGGGAAAAAATCAAAATAAATTTTGTTTTTTCCGCTCATTTGCACTAACTTTGCCCACATGAAAGACGAAGAACTTCAAGACAAGCGAATAGCGGTGCTGCTCTCGGGCGGCGTGGATAGTTCGGTGGTGGTCTATGAACTGGCCAGCCGTGGACTGCATCCCGACTGTTTCTATATCAAGATTGGACCGGAGGAAGAGGAGGAATGGGACTGCTCTTCGGAGGAGGATCTGGAGATGGCAACGGCTGTGGCTCATCGCTTTGGCTGCCGGCTGCAGGTGGTAGATTGCCATAAGGAATACTGGAGTCAGGTGACACGGTACACGATGGACAAGGTGAGGGCGGGATTCACGCCTAATCCCGACGTGATGTGCAATAGGCTGATTAAGTTCGGGGCCTTCGACGAGAAGATGGGGCACGACTACGACCTCATTGCCACGGGCCATTATGCGCAGACGGAATGGATAGACGGGCAGAAATGGCTCACCACGAGTCCCGACCCCGTGAAGGACCAGACGGATTTTCTGGCGCAGATATACGACTGGCAGCTTCGCAAGGCTTTGTTCCCCATCGGACATTACATGAAGGACGAGGTGCGACAGATTGCGGAGCGCGAACATTTGGTGAATGCCAAGCGCAAGGATTCGCAGGGCATCTGTTTCCTGGGTAAGATTAAGTATAATGATTACATTCGGCGGTATCTGGGCGAGAATCCCGGCGACGTGCTGGAACTGGAGACGGGCAAGAAGATTGGCGAGCACAAAGGCCTGTGGTTCCACACCATCGGCCAGCGCCACGGATTAGGTTTCGGCGGCGGCCCGTGGAATGTGGTGAAGAAGGATGTGGAGAAGAACGTGCTCTATGTGACCAAGGGCTACGAGCCGAAGAAGGCATGGAGCAAGGAATTCCGGTTCCACGATTTCCATCATCTCACTCCCGCCGAGTTGCCCACAGAGGTGACATTCAAGATCCGCCATACACCGGAGTTCCATCAGGCCCGTCTGGAAAAGACGGCCGAAGGTTGCTACACGGTCTTTTCGGATTATCTCATTCAGGGCGTTGCTCCCGGTCAGTTCTGCGTCATTTATGACAAGGAGCATCACCGCTGTTTCGGTTCGGGAGAGATTACTGTTTAGTTTAGAGTGTAGAGTGTAGAGTTTAGAGTTATGATTACTTTCGGAGGCAGATTCCTGCGTAGATTCCGGGCGTGCACGGTTATCATAACTCTACATTCTACACTCTACATTCTCAATTAACAAGTCCCATTTTTCGCAGAGCTCGGGCATGCCGCTCAACACGATGTCGGCACCGGCTTCCCATAGTGTTTCGTCGGGCAGGATGCCTGTGTTGATGGCGATGGTAAAGGCTTGGGCGGCATTTCCGGACTTAACGCCCAGCGGGGCATTCTCTACGACGATGGTTTCCCACGGACGCACACCGCATTTCTCCATACCCATCAGGTAAGGGTCGGGTAGGGGCTTGCCGCGTTTCACGTCGTAGGCCGTCACCAGCCGTTCTTCGGTTACCCTCGGAAACTCCTTGAGCAGACGGTTGATAAGTGGGCGTTGGCCACTTCCCGTCACGATGCAGATGATGAGTCCGTCGCGATGAATCTTCTCGTGCAGTTCCAAGGCTCCTTCCATTACCTGCGCCTTGGGTAACAATCCGAACTGGCGGGTTTTCTCATCGTACATTCGCTGGGCTTCTTCCAGCGTGATGATTTCTCCCTTTTGCGCTTTCACCAGATTGCGGATCGTGTCGATGCCGCGTGCTCCCTCGGTGGCATAGGCATCCGCTTCAGTCATCTTCAGACCGAAGGAAGCCATCGACCGCTGCCAGGCTATGGCATGGTTGGGCATGGAGTTCATCAGCACGCCATCCATATCAAAGAGAACGGCTTTGGGCGTGAAAGCCGCAAAGCCTGTTCTCTGAAGATATCGGAAAACGACCCCCTCCAACCTCCCCGAGGGGAAACCCACCCTAACTCCCTCCCGAGGGGAGGGATTATTAATACCTGCCTGTTCAGTTTCTATTTCCCCATCCCTTCGGGAGGGGGGTAGGGGGTGGGTCTTCATTTCTCTTTTGCCAGTCTTTCCTTGATGGCCTTTGAGTCAGCCTCATAGCCGGGCTTATCGAGCAGGGCGAACATGTTCTTCTTGTAAGCCTCCACGCCGGGCTGGTTGAACGGATTCACACCGAGCACGTTGCCGCTGATGCCGCAGGCAATCTCGAAGAAATAGATGAGCTGTCCGATGTAGTAGGCGTTCAGTTCGGGAACGGAGATGCGGATGTTAGGCACGCCGCCATCCACGTGAGCCAGACGAGTTCCCAGTTCGGCCATCTTGTTCACTTCGTCCACGCGCTTTCCAGCCAGGAAGTTCAGTCCGTCGAGATTCTCCTCGTCGTTGGGGAAGAGCACCTTCTTGTTGGGCTGCTCAATGGAAATAACGGTCTCGAAGATGGTGCGCTCACCGTCCTGAATCCATTGTCCCATGGAGTGAAGGTCGGTAGTGAAATCTACGCTTGCGGGGAAGATACCCTTGTGGTCCTTACCCTCACTCTCGCCGTAGAGCTGTTTCCACCATTCGCTCATGAAGTGCAGCTTGGGCTGGTAGTTCACCATGATCTCAATCTTCTTGCCTGCCTGATAGAGACCGTTGCGCACGGCAGCATACTGGGCTGCGGGATTCTCCTCGAAGGCAACGTCCTGACCGCAGGCTTTCTCCATGTCCTGTGCACCGGCCACCAATTGCTTGATGTCGAATCCGGCCACGGCGATGGGCAGCAGACCTACGGGAGTAAGCACAGAGAAGCGTCCGCCCACGTTGTCGGGAATGATGAAACTCTTGTAGCCTTCCTTATCGGCACATGTGCGGGCTGCACCACGCTTGGCATCCGTCACGGCCACGATGACCTTCTTGGCGAATTCCTTACCACACTGGTCCTCACACTGCTTCTTCAGCAGACGGAAGGTCAGGGCAGTCTCGGTTGTCGTTCCACTCTTCGAGATATTGATGACACCGAATTTCTTCCCCTTCAGGTAGTCGGTCAGTTCGGCCAGATAGTCTTCACCGATGTTGTTTCCGGCAAACAGGATGGTGGGATTGCTCTTGTCGCCCACGAGCCACTGGAAAGAATTGCTCAGGGCCTCAATCACGGCCTTTGCACCAAGATAGCTGCCGCCGATACCGGCCACCACCACGGCCTCGCAGTTCTCGCGGAGCACCTGTGCCGATGCCTCCACCTCAGCGAGGAATTCGGGCGTGATGCTCGATGGCAGATGGAGCCATCCTAAAAAGTCGTTACCTGGGCAGGTGCCCTCTTCCAAAGCTTTTTGCGCAGCTTTTACTTGTGGTTCGAAAGCCTTCACGGCTCCAGCCTCCAAGAAGCAAGCAGCCTTTGTGATGTCAAGTTTGATGTTGTTCATAATTGTGATTGAAGTTATTATTAAGTTTATGATTTGGATGCAAAGATAATGTAATTGCGCGGAATATCAAAATAAAACACATTTTTATTTAATTAACGGGCTTTTTGGCTATATGTAACCGTTTTGTAACACCCTTTTCTTTTGTAAAACGGAGATTATTTATACCTTTGTATGCGAAATCACAATATCTGACTTTATGACTATCAGTATTTTTTTTAAACTCTTGGGTTCGCTGGCGCTGCTTATCTTCGGTATGAAGATGATGAGCGAGGCGCTTCAGAAGATGGCGGGTCCGAGTCTCCGCCACGTGCTTGCAAGGATGACAGCCAATCGTTTTTCGGGTATCCTCACCGGTGCGCTGGTGACCTGTGCCGTGCAATCGTCGTCGGCAACCACGGTGATGACCGTTTCGTTTGTTTCGGCAGGACTGCTCACGCTGGCCCAGGCTATCTCCGTTATCATGGGTGCAAACATCGGCACCACGCTCACGGCGTGGATCATGTCGCTGGGATATAATGTGGATTTGTCTAACGTGGTATTCCCTGCCTTCCTGGTGGGAATGACGCTTATCTATAAGAAACGTCACCGAGTGGTGGGTGATTTCCTTTTTGGACTGGCATTCTTGTTCTGGTCGCTGGTGATGCTCAGCGGCGTCGGCAAGAGCATGGACTTGGAGCATAATCCTGATGTGGTGGCATTCTTCTCGTCGTTTGATACGGGCAGCTATCTTACCATCCTGATCTTCCTGGCCGTGGGTACGCTGATCACGTGTATCGTGCAGTCGTCGGCTGCCGTGATGGCCATCACCATTCTGCTCTGTTCCACGGGCGTTCTGCCCATCTATCTCGGTATAGCCTTGGTGATGGGTGAGAACATCGGTACTACGGCCACAGCCAATCTGGCAGCCCTCGGCGCCGGCTTGGAGGCCCGCCGCGCTGCATTGGCTCATCTGTTGTTCAATGTGTTTGGCGTGTGCTGGGTGCTCTGTGTGTTCTATCCCTTCGTGGATATGGTGTGTAAGCTGGTGGGCTATAGCCCTGCGATGAGCGGACAGACCGCTCTGTTGCCCATCGTGCTCTCGTTGTTCCATACCTGTTTCAACGTGCTCAACACGGCTCTGCTGCTTCCTTTCATCAAGCAAATGGAACAATTGGTATGCCGTCTGCTGCCCGAGGGCAAGGAGACGGAACTGAAGCCCGTCGTGCTCCACTTCATCGATGGCGGACTGATGGCTACGCCCGAAATCTCGGTACTTCAGGCACAGAAGGAGACCGTCCATTTTGCCGAGCGCATGCAGCGTATGTTCGACATGACGCGCAGCCTGCTCGACGAGAAAGACAAGAAGGAGTTTGCCCGTCTTTTTGAGCGCGTCAGCAAATATGAAGAGATTGCCGACAGCATGGAAATTGAGATTGCCACCTATCTCGAAAAGGTCAGCAACGAACGGCTCTCTGACGATACGAAGGGAAAAATCCGATCCATGCTCCGTCAGATTGGAGAGTTGGAATCCATCGGTGATGCCTGTTTCAAGATGGCACGCACCCTTAACCACCAGCGGGAGGAACGCGAAGACTTCACGCCCCAGCAGTATGCCCGTCTGAACGAGATGCTGCGCCTTGTGAACGAGTCGATCACACAGATGATGGTTGTCGTAAGCGGCCGTATCGAAAATGTCTCGATAGAACCTTCAATCGCGATTGAAAAAGACATCAACCTGCTGCGCGATCAGGTGAAGCTGGAAAACGTGAAGGATGTGGACGACCACGCCTATTCCTACACTTTGGGTTCGCTCTATATGGATCTTATAAACGACTGCGAGAAACTGGGCGACTACGTGATGAACGTCGTGGAGACACGTCTCGGCAAGCGCTATCTCACCTTTCAGGGCCTTCATGTAAATCTTGACAAGAAGACCGTCGTCGTAGATGGTTCTCAGGTCAGTCTGACGCGCACGGAGTTCGACTTGCTGAGCATGCTGCTCCAGAACCGTGGACAGGTATTCTCGCGTCAGCAGTTGATGGAAAGTATCTGGTCGGGTGTCATCGTCACCGAGCGCACTGTTGACGTGAACATTGCCCGTCTGCGGAAGAAGATAGGCCCATACGCCCAGCATATAGCCAACCGCCAGGGTTACGGCTATTATTTCGACGAAGACATCATCGAAAGCCCTGCGGAACAGCAGGCATAGGCTGCCGCAAGGCTTAATGTTGATTTGTTGATTTGTCGATTTCTTATCCAAAGAATCTTTACATTTTGAGCCCCTTGCCAAGGGGCGGCTCTAAAGCAGGGTTTTTATTCAAAACATACGAGACTGCCGTGCTTCACAGCAGGGCAGTCTCTCGGATTATGAAGAAAACACTCCACTTAAAATAACAAACAATATTATTTACTTAAGAATACGGATTTTGCACTTTGAGGGAAAGCCAGTATCCATCCGCGCTGAATCGTGCCGTAGTCAACCCACTGGCCGCACTCCATGAGAATCATCTTACTGACGATGCCCTCCCAAAGCGTGAGATCTTTATCGGGAGCAGGCAGTTGGGCGTCGGGCAGGATATCTTCCTTCAGAGCAACGAAGTTCACGTACTGGTCAGTCAGGTTGCCCTTCTCCGTGGGCGGACACCATCGTGTGATGATTTGCCGCAGCGTGCGCAGCTTGTGTTTATGCCAGTAGGTGTGTAGGATGCGAAATCCTGCTCGGATACCGAATTCCATATCCGTAAACTGTAGGAAGCGAGGGTCGGTCTGACGCGCGCGCATGCCTTGCCAAATGATGGGGCCGCGCTCAATGTTGAGGGGATTGCAGTTGCGAATCCCGCGAGGAATATTTCTTTTTTTCATGTTTTACTTATCTAACAATTTAATTAGTTTCCGATACTTGCCGTGGCTCGTGCGCTGGGTGTAGCCTTGCTTCAGCCAGCGGCTGACAATGGTGCCAGCATTACTGTGAGTCACAGTCAATTTTGATATCACATCCTGCACCGAGAATTCATCGGGCAGCTCGTTGAAGGCCTCCATGTTCTTCGTCACGCGCTTCACGTGTTCCATGCCCTGCGTTCCGGCAAGGGCATCGCCCACCAAGCGGCCGAAATACCACATCTGTGCTTCAAAGATATAGTCGGCCAAGTGCAGGGCCAGTTCTATCGATGAGAACTTAAGGTTCAGTTTTCCTGTGTTCTCAAAGGAATCGAGCGAGCCTAATATTGCATCCACCACGGCCAGACGGACGGCTATCAGCGGCGGTCGCTTGCGGAAGTAGTCACCCAGGCGATCGTTATCGAGCGAAAGGGAAAACGCCTTCTGCTGACCCCAATAGTAGAGCGCATCCGAAAAGGAAGTCTTTTTGCCTAATCGGTCTTGCCAACGTTTCGGCACGCTGACGCGCTGCTCTAAGTTCACGTCCCATCCGCAGCGCAAAAGACGATGGCCCACGGTGCGCATCCAGTCGGAGTCCGCATCGGTGCGGCGGTTCGAGCGGCGGCGTATCATTTCGTAGGCCTGCCCGTACTGTATGCCCATGATCAGGCGCGTAGGCAGTCCATCCAGACAGTTGCGGGCGTTCACCTTGCGCTGCATGGCATCGGGCGTGCCTGTCACGACGAAGTTGAAGTAGGCCGGCACAAGGCCGTTTCTCGTCATCGAGGAGCGGCTTTCCGAGCCAGCCTCCTCGCAGTCGAACGATTTCTTGTCGAAGTCCTGCGATGAGTTCCACGTGTTCTTTTCCACGTTGATCTTCGTCGTAAGCTCAGTCTCGAAGTTGTAGCAAGCCACCTGCCGCTGCTCCGAGCCGAACATGCTCATGGCGTCCATGCATCGCTCCAGTTTTTGCTTGAGCGTGGTGTCCGTAGGCAGGTAGCGCACGGGGAAGTGCTTCTCTTCGGGTATCTCGTCTTTCTTGGCCTTGGCCATCGAGAGGCGTTTCATCTCGGCCTGATAGGCCTCCTCGGCCTTGCGTCCGCGCTGGTCTTCCTGCCGGAGCGGCTCCATGATCAGGCGGTTGATGTCGTAGTATTCGCCCTTGCCCGTACCGGCATCGCCTATGATGTAGGTCATGTAGGTGAGCGGTATGTTGTCTTTGCCGTTGTACCAATTTCGCAGACGACATCCAGACAGTAGTGTGCCGAACATCGAGGCCGCAGCCAGTAGGCCGTTAATACGATTTGGCCGTTCGAGTACGGAGCACACGGGCCGCCATTGGGGGCTTGAAGTGTATGGATCGAAAACGTCTGCCCAACGTTCGAAATCCCAGTCAGCCCCGAAGTCATCGCCTGCGTCTGATCGGCGTACTCCTTCAGGCTGCACCCTTCGGGGCGCGGTGATACCCAGAGTTTCAAGGAAGGCCGTGAGCTGGCGGGGCATGGCTCCGTAGCGCCTCGCACCGATAGCCGAGCGAGCAGCGGCCCGCCGTTCAGGCTCCGGAAGTCCGTAATCAGGAGTGACCCTGACCACCATGTCTTCGCTGAAATCACAGATGAACCGCATACACTTCTGCACCAGCGCATAATAGCAGGCATTACGCTCTCCCACAGCCGGAAGGTGCCCATACTCGGCGCGCAGCCAAGCGTCCGCAATAGTCGCGTATGGCACGCCGTGATAGGAGACCCCCTCAGCCCCCTCCGAGACCCCCTCCAAACCTCCCCGAGGGGAGGCTTCCTGCTCTGCGCCATCGGACTCTCCCCCTCGGGGGAGCTGGTGGGGGGTTGACTCCCCTCCCTTCGGGAGGGGTTGGGGGTGGGCTCCATATTCTCTTTCAAATTCTTCATTGTCATAAGTCAAAAGTTTTTCAAGTTCAATATAAATAATATCACGGCGCGTGAAGCCGAACGAGAGGCGCACGGAGTCCTTGCAAGCCTCGTCGAGAGGGAGTTCGAGCAGTCGGGCAAGACGCTCTTGGTTGTGAGCTATATTTCCATAGTTGCCGTTTGCAGCGAACACGATACGCAAACCCTTGCCAGAGGGAGTCACGTGGACAAGCAAGATACCGTGAGCGCGACAGAACGCGCCGCACCAGCCCGGGCACTCGTCGCGCTCGAAGAGAGCTTGCTCCAGCTCGGGCGTATATACGGTGGAGTTCCACTTGTCCACGATTTGCTGAAATCGCTCCGCAGGGTTCTCCACGCCGTCCGCGTCGAGCATCACCAGTCCGTTAAGCCGTGCATTTTCAGCCTTGCGCCATGCGGCCTTCATCGGCTTGCCGAATACGATGCGCTCCGTGGGTTCGATATAGCCCACCTGAAAGAGGAAGGCCGGAAGCTGCTTCTTCAACCGCGATTTCTCCTGATGAAGCCGCTCGCGGTCGGCGGGGGTCTTGGCCTCGTCCATCTCTTTCTGGACGCGGCGGATTTTGTTGATGGTTTCCTCCACGTAGGGATTATCGATTACTTGGAGGAAGCTTTCTCTGGTTGCCGGTAGGCAGTAAGAATTGATTTTCTGTTGGATGTAAAACATTGGTTCAAAGGTGCGCCGATGAGGGTGTAAGCCCAGTCGGCAGGATTTAAAGGGTTCTTTTCGTCTAATGGCAAGGTGGCGAACACCCGGACGCAATGCTCTTTGCTGTCCACATAGACCTCGATGGCCTCTCCGTGTTGTCCCTCGCGTTTCATGATAGGTTTCGTGCGCGGCTTGGGCGGCAGTTGCGGTTTCAGTTCCTTCGTGAGCGATTCGAAGTCTTTCAGCATATCGCCTACGGGGTCAAGGCTTCCTGTGGGTGCCGAGAGGTGAGCCACGTAGTTCGATTCCTTTTCGCCGTTGGTCTGATAGAACTTCGAGTTCCCGCGCTTACGCACGTCGCGCTGCACTGGCTGCCCGCTGCCTGTCGGCTTGAATTCTATCGAGTCGTCCTCGTAGATGGTTGCCGTGCCGCGTCCTTTCCATTTTTCTTTCATAGTCGTTTCTTTTTAAATTCTTTGTAATAGACGCTCTCTCCGTCTTCGCGCTCATAGCCCGTGCAGGCAATGCCCGAGCATGTGCGCCCGTGGAAGAAGCACTCGGGGCACCGACCCCTTTGCGGCTTCACCTCCAGCCAGTGGCCGCAGAAGTTCACTTCCGTGCCCACCTTGGCGTCTTGAAATAAATACGTACTCATACTTTTTTAAAATTCAACACAAAGACACGAAGTCACAAAGATTAAGACAAAAACCAAGAAAACCGTTTCCCTGTAAAGCATCCGCTTGCGCGGATGAGTCTGAGTGCGTTCTCCCCCTGTCTGCAAACGAGTTTGCATCCCGTGGGAGCCCACCCGCAGACTGCCCCCTTCGGGGCCATCCTTTACAGGAAATCAAAAACCTTAAAAACCCTCGCTAAAACGAAAACCTTCATTCTTCATTCAAAATTCTAAATTCATAATCGCCGAGGCGACAAATCTAAATTCTAAATTCTAAATTCTTTTTCTTCGCTCAGCGAAAAGGTTTTCAATGTTTTCAAGGTTTTTGTCCATTCATCACCTTTTAATTCTTAGTGTCTTAGTGTCTTTGTGTTTCATTAATCAAACGATGCGGTCAATATAAATTTGGTTCTCATGTCCTACGGTACCGTCCTGACGATCGAACGTGCGGTGAGAGATATGGCATTGCACGTGGTGCAACGTGTTGGTGTCGAGCGGTTGCAAAGCCTGAGCCAGCGACCCCGTGGCCTGTGCATGGAAGGTGTCGATACCATCCGAGAGCACAAAGTCCATGAAGTGGAACACGGTAGGCTGTCCGTCCTTGCCCGTGTATTGGCGCTGCGAGTGAGCGCCCTGCGAAATAATTGTTACTAATTTTTCCATTGTTTTACTTTTTTACTTTTTTACCTTTTTACTTTTAATTGTTTTTGGAATCCGAATTCTGGCCAGAACTTTTTCCAACAGCAAAGTTACAACACAAAAAAGCACCGAAGCGAAATAATCACTTCGGTGCGCAGTTTCTTGCGCAGTTTGCGCAGTTTTTCAGCCTAAGATGAATTTTCTGCGCAGTTTTTGAGAGTTTTCTGCGCAGTTTTTGAGAGTTTTTCTACTCCATGAGAGCCTCCTGAGTCAGTCGGCCTATGCGAAGATAGTCCTTGAAACGCTTACCCGTCACGGGAGCATTCTCACTCTCCCACAGGGCAAGCGGCTTACGGAAACTGTCAGTACACATTCTCGACAGCTCCACCGCCTTCGGAATATTAGGATGCTCCGCAACGGCCTCTTCCACCAGCGTCAGGAATCCCTCGTAGTCGTTTTCCCTGATAACCTTCTTGTCAACGAAAACCCTATAGGCAGCATACCACATTCTGCCGACAGTTATCTCACCGGCAATCTTCCTGATGGCAGCCACCGCCTTTTCGTGAGTAATCACTCTCACCTCGCTGCGTTCCTCGCGCGCATCTTTCAGAATCCTCATACATTCGCGGAAGGATGCCCTTGCGGTTTCTCTCTTGATTGAAACCACCTTACCCATAATCCGCGCATTCATCCCCTCTTTCAGCAGGATGGGTTTGTAATCCCTGTTTCTCGGAAGCAGCCATCGCTGGCCGTTGTCATCGCAGAAAAAAGTCTTTATCGTGCAGAGGTCGTTGTCTATACAAGCCAGCACGATATCCCCGTCGTTCACGTCCTCCCTCATTTCCACATACGCCATGTCGCCGGGCATGATACCCGCATCCTTCATCGAGTCGCCCTTCACGGTAATGGCAAAGACGGGGCGGCTCCCCATCAAGCTTTTCGGGATCGTCACACTTTCTGCCGCTATGCTTCCGTACATATAATCCGGTTCCCCGCACATCGCCAGCGATTCGTAGTAGGGAACGGACTCTCTGCACAGTTCGGGCTCATAGCCGTCGCAGCGCAACAACGCAAAAGTTTCGTTTAGTTCTTTTTCTAATATACTTAATAACATTCCAAATAGGTGATATTGTCTTATCAAGCGCAATACAGTCTTCGCTGCAGCTCAAAATAATGGGCACGTATATCGGTGGCAGACATCTGCAACCGTTCCTTGGCATCACTTATCGAGTTAAACTTGATGGTGATAAAGGTCTTCAGGTTGTCTGCGCCCAACTCTTTGAAGCCGTTGCTGACATAGTATTTCAGGATCAGGTTGTCGAATTCCTGCTGCTCTTTGTTCAAGCTGTCAACATATTGCTTCTTCACGAGTTCCACACGTTTTGCCCGCTCTATGGGCGTTGATTCGTAAGCGATGTATTCCAGCACGTCGAGCAAGTCGCACTTCTGCATTTTCAGCATATTCTTCAGCAGATTCAGCTTGTCTTCAGCAAATCCCGCTTCATCCAGCGTCCTTAGCAGCTGCTCACGCGTTTCAGGGTTCGACCATTTCTCTCTGAGGTCGTAGGCATCAGAGAAGAATTCGGGTATTCTGCCAAATAGTTTCTTCACGTATTCGTCAAGGCTGATAAACTCGTCGCCGAAGAATATCTTCTGCTCCCATGTCGTCTGAAGAGACAGCTTTCTTCCATTAGACAACTTGATGTCTATCAGATTTGTTCTCGGCCCTTCACACGTGCAAGGCAGATTGCCGCATACAGGGCACGGCTCAGGGATGCAGACGCATGGAGATTGGCCGCATTTCGGACAAGGCTTTGGCTGACGTGGGGGCTTGTTCCCGCAAGTGCAAGGCCAGTTGCCGCATGTCGTGCAATGCTGGTCGCCATCCCAATCAGGGTCTTTGAACATTTCCGTTGCCCCCACAAAGTCGTAGATGGTGAAATAATACTTATTGTTGAACAAGCGTGTGCCGCGACCGATAATCTGCTTAAACTCCACGATGTTCTGCACGGGGCGCATCAGCACAATGTTGCGCACGTTGCGGGCATCCACACCGGTGCTCAGCTTGTAGGATGTGGTCAGGATGGTGGGCAGCAGTTTCTCGTTGTCCTGAAAGGCTCTCAGCGTGGCTTCGCCCACTTCGCCATCGTCGGCGGTCACTCGTTCGCAATAGTTGTTGGCTGGACGCCGTTTGTGCTTGTTCACCATGTCGCGAACGATCATGACATGCTTCTGAGTGGCGCAGAAGATGATGGTCTTCTCGTCGGGGTGAATCTTTTTGAGCAATTCCATCACACGGTGCTCGTCGCGCTCCTTAATCTGTATTCTGCCGTTATAGAAATCCGACTCTGAGTATATCTTTTCGGGGTCCACCTCGCCGCTCTTTACCACGTCGCCTTCCTGATACTGATAGTCGTCGATGTTGCTTGTGGATATATCCACCCGGAAGGGAACCAGGAAACCGTCCTCGATGCCTTGTTTCAGCGAGTAGGTATATACAGGGTCGCCGAAGTAGGCATAGGTGTTGGCATTGTCCTTTCTTCGTGGTGTGGCTGTCATACCAAGCTGGTAGGCACTGTCAAAGTATTCCATCAGTTTTCGCCACTCGCTTTCGTCGTTGGCACCGCCACGATGGCACTCGTCGATGATGATGAAGTCGAAGAAATCACGCTCATACTGCATGTAGTACGGCTGGTCGGTTGCACCTTCAGGCAATTCCACGCCTTGCTCTTCTGCCTTTTGGGCATTGGGCGAGGTCATCATCGTCTGGAAGATGGTGAAGTAAAGGTTGCGGGCCGTGGGCACCTTGTAGTTATTCTTTCGCAGTTCCTTCGGCGTCACTCTGCACATCGCGTCTTCAGGGAATTGGTCGAAGTCGTTGATGGCCTGATTGGCGAGGATATTCCTGTCTGAAATAAACAAGATTCTCGGCGCACGCTCTACGCCTTTCGTATTCCACTTCGTCTGCGTCAGTTTCCAGCATATTTGGAAGGCCGTATAGGTCTTTCCCGTTCCTGTAGCCATCGTCAGCAAGATGCGGTTGCGCTGCTTTGCCACAGCCTCCAGCACTCGTCTGATAGCTATCTCCTGATAGTAGCGAGGGGAGCGGCCTTCGCTGCGTTTTAGCGGGCAGAGGTTGAACTTGTCGCGCCAAGGGTTCTCTTCGGGGAAGGTCATCTGCCACAAGTCCTGTGGCGAAGGGAAATGGTCCGTGTCGTGCTCCTTGCTGGGGATGATATATTCTCCCTTGCTGTTCTTCACGCCCATGTCGATGAACCAAATGTCGTTGCCATTGCTGCTATAGGTGTAGCGGATATTCAGGGCATCGGCATACTCCTTTGCCTGATCTACACCCGCCGACACGTCTAATTCGTCGCTTTTAGCCTCTATCACGGCCAGTTTCTGCCCCTTGTATTCCAGGATATAGTCGGCCTTCTTTGGCTTTTTATGGCCAGTAGTCGTGATGCGGCCGGGCGCAATATAGGCGCTCTGCTCCACGAGTATCTTGCTGCCTGGAACAATGCTCCAACCGGCATCCCTCAGTTTGGGGTCTATCTTATTGAGTCGAGTCTGTGCTTCGTTCATATCTTATTCTTTTCCAGTTTTATTTTGCAGTTTCAAATATTATTTCTATTTTTGCAATCAGAATAAAAATTATTAGGTATGGATACAATGCAACTTAATGCAGAGATGCTCCGAAACATGAGCATCATTGCCGAAGACGAGAACCTGCTGAAACGTGCTGTTAAATACTTGCGCAAACTCGTTGCTGAAAAAGCCGACCCGACGCTTATGACGGAGGAAGAATTCTTTGCAAAGATAGAGCGTGCAGAACAACAAACGGGCAAGAGTTTTGCAAGTGTTGAAGAACTCGACAAGTACATCCGCAGTCTATGAGCAAATACACGGTAATCATCAAGGAAGAAGCACAGGCAGACCTGAGAAAGCTTCTTCGCTATGAACCTAAGGCTTACAATAAGGCGCTGAGGTTTATCGGCGAACTTTACGACCATCCAAAGACAGGGCTGGGACATCCTGAGCCACTGAAGGGGAAGCCCGAGAATCGCTGGAGTCGTCAGATTACCCAAAAACACCGTCTGGTGTATCGCATCTTCGAGACGGAAGTCCACGTTGATGTGCTCTCTGCCTATGGGCATTATGATGATAAGTGATCTCATTCGCTATTCAAATACTTGTCGTAATATTGCTTGTTTCAGGGCGTCGCACTCCTGAGAAATCTTCTCGAAGTTCG
>OCVV012885966.1_pt1 | contig 190000 bp, 161 predicted proteins | sample 1539721 | NCBI WGS metagenome assembly OCVV01 (sample SAMN02144230, study PRJEB22623) | gut metagenome | biome: sheep rumen | host: Ovis aries | place: New Zealand | reverse complement strand
GTAAACCATTCTGCTATGCTGGCTAACAACCATAGTATAGTGGCGAATCCACGTTGCTACAAATGTGAGGTCACTTCATATTATCTAAAGATATCGCCTGCTCTTCCAGATTCTTTGGTTCTCCGGTGATGACCTTCTTCTGCTCTTCGATCTTGGCAGCAGCTTCTTCCGGTGTCACCACGCCCCACATCTTGTTAAAGGTGTACATGTTGAATGGCAGGGAGTAAAGCTCACCATGATAGTTTGCTACCGGAGAATTTGTAAACCGATTGAAGGTAGCGAACTGCTGGATATAATTCCATACTTCGGTGTTATTCGTATGGAAGATATGAGCACCATACTTGTGTACGTTGATGCCTTCGATCTTCTCTGTGTATACGTTTCCTGCGATATTCGGTCTCTTGTCAATCACTAAGACTGATTTGTTATGTTTGGCAGCCTCATGAGCAAAGACTGCTCCGTAAAGGCCTGAACCTACTATTAGATAATCGTAATGCATGTTTTAGTTTCTCCTAGTATTTTGCAATAATAATATTACCGTCTTATTTTCTGCTTTATTTTTTCCCAAGCAAGGCTAATATATTGACGATATAATATAAAGATAAGCACAAAAATAGGAATCTCAAAAATCCAGCCCTTCTCATTCAGCCCTAAAACCGCTTGTAGAATAAGCAAGCCATAACTCACATAATGTTTTATCCAATTTGTCCTCAGATGTACAAACGAGGACATTCCCTTTGTTCGCATCGCAAAAGTTGTCAAGTAACCAACCATTGTAGCAAGTGCTGCCCCAATTGATCCAAAAAAGTAAATAAGAATAAAATTCAGACCGGTATTTACACCTGCGCCAATCAAGGTAGTCTTTGATACATCTCCGGTCTTTTTTACTGCAGTATAGATGCACCCATCAAATAACCCCAAAGCATTAAAGGCTGCTCCAGCCAGCAGAAATGGTACACACTTCCAGGCAGCAAAAAAATCCTTCGCATATAATATTCGGGCTAGTGGAATATTTATTATCATAATTGCCGAGCACGCTAGCAAAGTAAGCATACTAAACGCACTATATGAGTTTCCCATAAATCCATCGCTATCATTTTCATCAAACTCTGTAATAGCAGAAATAGACCATGCGTTATAAAAAATTGTGGTCACTACGGATAAAATAGATGGAATTTTATATGACACTGAGTAGATGCCATTTTCCGATACTCCACGAAAGGCTGTCAGTATATACCTATCACTTGCATTATTGATCCACCAAGCTAATGAATTAGCGATTAATGGGGCACTGTATACAAACATCTCTCTGAATATTTTCTTTCGTGGATTCCCTTTATGTGCACTTTGGCCAATCCTACCAACAACCCAAGCATAAGCATCAGCCACGATTAATCCGGTGGCGTTTGCCAGCATATAGCCGTACACGCCCCATTTCACGACGAGTAATAATAATAGATTTAAAACACAAGATACAAGCGTATTAATGATTCCATCAATGGCAAGAATAGCTACTTTGTTATCTGCTTTGAGATACATCTGTATTGTGTTGAAAATTGCTCCCAAAAAATACGAAACATATAAAAATAAAAGATAGATTCCATCGAGTTTAACAACACCGGACTCATATAAAAAAGTTAAAGTTATTCCTAACGCTAAGCATGCAAAGAGGTTGACCTTAAGCGAAACAGCTAATATGTCTTCTTTTTTGTATTTGTCATCCAAACAAAAACGTAAAACCGCATCTTGCATGTTTAACGTAAGGAGTGGTATTAACAGTTGGACCGTAGTATTAATCAAATCAACTGTACCATAATCTCCCGTACTTAACACTGATGTGTAAAGTGGGACCAGTAAAAATTGAATTATCTTAGATCCAAAGCTACTAATTGTAAACAGTAACACATTCTTAGTTAACGTGGAATATTTACCATTGTTCGATCCCATTTCTTCACCATTTACAACAGTCAATTAGTGTCCTTATGATTTGCAAATTTTCTGAGCATACTAGTTATGGAAACATATGCTCGATCATATCGAATTATCGGCAAAGCATACCTATCTGAGATTTCTTTGATATTGTTCTCCTTCTTATGAAGCGCGCACATAACATCATAATAAAAAATAGGCCGCTGGTTAATATTAATTTGTTGAGCCTTTGGATAGTCGTCTATTTGTGTTTTCACAAACAGTTGTCTATTGGAAACATCTCTAAGAATTCTAATTAGATCATTACCTTCTGATGTCAGAGAAACGATCATACTAATCCCTGTTTTATCTTTGCTATATCTATTCCCCCAGTAATCACCTAATCTGACATCTGCTGCGCTTTTTGATCTCCAACGGCATTCATAGCATGAAGAGCAATAACAAATCCCACTATTAAACATCTGCTGAAAGACATCTTTGCTCGATGTAGATACGTATTTTTGATTGCCATCTGTTACCATTATACTTTTATTGTGCCAACCAGAACTTTTATCTCTAAAACTAACTGAAATAGAGTTTTGCAAATTCAAATGATAATTTTGTTCCAACAAATGGATATATTTGAGATACATCAATCGAGATGGTATTCCGTGGCAAACAATATCAATATAATATATGTCATTTCGGCTATGAAATAACTTGCGCGATGCGGCTATTTGGCATGGAGTCCCGAATATTGCAACTGGACCCGACTGATTCTTAATATCATCTATCACATACCAGAACTTACTTTGTATATATTTACTCCCTTGAAGTTTAGACAATTTAATATTGTCATTACTGGTGATAAATATATGCTCAGCTTCGTTAGAATTTCCGTTGAATGAACAACCGGCAATTGCATAACCGTCGGTATTCAATTTTTGAGCAAGTCGATATGCTGCGCCTCCACTACTGGAATTTCTCAAAATATCTGGAGAATCCTTATATGCATATAACTTTCCTTGCATTATATCAACTGATTCAGTGTCATCAGCAAAAGGACAAACCCGGACACATTTGCCACATGAAATACATTTATTATCATCTATAAAAGATTGATAAAAACCATCACTATTTAATGACATTGAAATAGCATTTGTCGGACAAACTGTGTAGCAAGCACCACAGCCACAACACAATGAATGTTTTTCACGAATATTATTTTTCGTACTTACTTTCGGTAGATGATTTATTTCCTCTAATGAATCATTTATAAATTCAAACGATTTAGCTCTATCTTTCTGTAATATATCGTTAACTGTTTGATAGTCGATTCTCTCTGGTAGATTATCGCGGTTAATATTTATATGACTATCAATTCCAAGCTTTGTAAATAAATCCATGACACGACTATTCTGATTTTCTTTACTTGAGTCTTTGAACCGTTTGAAAGCATAAACTTCTCTATTAAATGTTATGGCGAAAGCGAGCGCATGAAAAGAATCAGAACAGACGAGCTGAGCTTCTGATATTATTTTTACGAATTCTTTTGGTCCAACATTCTGACATATCACTCCCCTACGTGACAAATCAGATTTATGACAAGGTATTATATAAACTTTCAAGTGCACCCTTATCGCTAAATGCTGAACCGTCTTCCAATACTCTTCATTATCTCCAAGAAAAAAAGCTACCAAATAGTTTTCGTGTATTACATTATCATCTAAGCAAAGGTATTTTCTCCAATCAGACGAATCGAAGAGGAGTGTTGGATCAACCACATAACTAATATTTCTACTTGTGATTGATTGCAGCAATTGTTGTCCGGTAGTCTCCCTTACGGAAATATAACTAATGTTATTTACAAGTGATGCAATCCGTTTTTTGTATGTTTCATTAAGATAATGTGATACGCCCATGCTTGGTGCATAAGCTATAGTTCTTCGCTTATCAAAGACAAAGTCCAAGAAATAATGAGGGTCAAAACAAAGCTGCGACCAAATTTGATCAGAACCACATATGAACGCATCATATTTCCCATTTAAATTTTCTAAATCTGCCTGTGATTCACACACATTTGTAAATTTCAGTGATGACCATATGAAGTCTTCAAATAATTTATCGCACAATTTATCAATTATTACGGGATCAAATGTGTTTTTTATCTTCTGAATAGATTTTGATGCTAATTCATAAACAATAGGCGTTTTTCTTTCATCAACCGCAAGATTTCTCGGATAATACTGTATTACATCAACATCATGACCGCGACTTTCCAAATATTTAGTTAATGCATATACTTGAAGAGCTGTACCATAGTTGTTATAACTAAACCACGTAATTACTGCTACTTTCATGTAAGAAACTCCCTAGCATTCCTCGATCAGATTGTACCGCTATTCCTATTATGATATTAATAAACATAACAATATAAGGATCTACAAGGATTTCTTCCGCGTATCCAATAAACAATATACATTCAATAGCAATAATAAGATCAGTAGAAATCTTCCTATTTCCGCACGTTGCCATTCTATTAATATGGTAAGTAATAACAATAGCCGTAAGCAATATTCCTATCAAGCCGAAATTTAGCATTATTCCTAAATAGCTATTATGCATGGAGAACTCTTTCGTTCCTAGCATTGTAAACATGGCCTGATTTTTTGAGCCGGGTCCTATTATCAAATTCTTTGGATTTGACAAAGCCAAGAAAAACTTACTCCATATAATATTTCGGCCGCTATAAAAAGGTTTGTTTGTTATTTTTTCTACAAAGCTAACTAATGATGCTGGAGCGCTAATATAAAAAACCGGGAAAAATATTCCAAGACAAATAACAATCAAGGTGAAAATTGTCACTATTTTTGTATTAATCCATACGTTACTAGATATCAAATATTTAAATATCAAAAACAATGCAAATGCTGCTATACAAGTCCTACTCTTATACATATATAGGCATATTGCCGCCAGTATGTAATATAGAAAAATTATCACCTTTAAAGAAAAATTATTCTTGTAAAAGCTTTGAAGATAGATAATATCTATAAAAGTAAAAAATAGGACTATTACGCTAATTAAATTAGGGTTAATGCCTGTTTGGCTTATATCCCAATTTTGATAATATGATTTGCATTTTACTAACGCTATCAGATTATAAACAAATCCCACATCAGCAAAAATCCGCAAAAAATCGTGTGTATAACTAACATTTGAGGTATAATACATTCCTAACAATAACGTTAACAATGCACTAATACTGCCCATGCTAGAACCATTTAAAAAACTAATAGCAAGCAGTGATGCGATAACTACAAAGAATAATAAAGCTTGCTTAATGCTGTTTTTATTAAGAATCGTTATACAGCCTAATGCGATATAAATCAAATTCAAATAGGGTATTATTCCTTGCATCTGTCTATATGTATTTCCATTGGCCAACGGAGAACAAGTGACCAGAAGAAGTAAAAAATAGACCACAAATAGCGCATTAGTCTTTCCAAGATATATTGACTTCGTATTTTTCATTCGTCTTTATTGCTTCCCATGATTTTTCGAGCAACCTTAATAATCGGGGATGGAAGAATTCTTTTAATACCCTGAAAAAATTTCATTCTTCTTCGCTCGCTCTCGGGCATCCAGGAACCGCTAAAATGATGAATAGATAATGTATTGTTTGAAAAATATTTTTCGCCGCTATGCAGATTTATAGGGCATAGATATTCCATCGGTAAAATTCTCATATTATCTATGATTTGATATGTATTATCTAATTTTAACCCGTGTTTTACGAGTACTGCCGTATTTATCTCTGGACATGTAAACTTGCTCATATCGGTCAACGAAAATTTTATATCATTATACATATCCATCATTTCTCTGATAAGCGTACTTCCTCGTTCTGCAGCGAACCCTAACCCATCAGCTACAATATCAGGATCAGAGAAACCCATATATCCCAACCCACTCTGCAATAACTCATCGGGTTTTTTTATCATTTCAACATCCGTATCAAGATAGATACCACCATAGTTATAAATAATATCCAATCGGGCGTAATCACTAACAAAAGCCCATTTTTTGTAATGGTATGCATCTCTAACGAATTGACACTTTTCATTTATTGGATAATTATTTTCATTCCACTGAATAATTTCATAATCGGGGCAATATTTTTTCCATGATGCGATGCATTTCTTTGCAAGAGGAGAAAACTCTGCACCACCAAACCAACAATAGTGTATTACTTTAGGAATCATTATTATTCCTCGTCAACGAATATAGATACCAGGGTAATACTTTTCACTAATACCCAATTTCCCAGCTTTCCCATCTTTTATCGCTTCCAAATTCATTTTTCTGAATTCTTTGCTACGATGTCTTAATAGTAAAGCGACTATAGAACATTTTTTTATATATTTATCAAAGATTGCATATCGCACATATCGATAAGGATAATGCCTTCCAATGTAATCGATATAATTTCTTGTCGTATAATACTCTACCCAGTTCTTTACGTTCAGTCCTCCATTCAGATGATATATCTTACTGGAAGTTACGCAAACAATCCTTCCAACCTTTCTGATTCGAGTAGAATACTCTGCGTCATCTTCATGAATAAAATACTCAGCTAAAGGTAGTCCTATTTTCTGAATAGTAGATTTTTTTATAAGTGCTCCGACAAAAGTAAGCAGATCTACATCAAGGGTTTCTGCTTGATATTCCTTTTGGCTTATTTTTTCGCGCCCAATACTTATAATGCCTTTCTTAATTCTCCCTCTTTGGATGCCGCTAAAACCATATTGATCTATGACGGCAGTGCATAATGCCGCTATACTATCCTTATCCGATGTGTTTGAATAATAGTCAATGAGTTTTTCGAACATATCTTCAAACGGAGTAGCATCATCATCAGCTAAGAACACAAAATCGCATTCCAATTCCACCGCTTTTTTAATACCCAGCGAAAAGCCACCTGCCCCACCAAGATTCTTTTCACTATGCAATACTATTACTTGAAAAGCATCCTGATGTTTACTGCTCCAATCATCAACGAACTCAGTTGTTCCGTCAGTACTTGCATTATCAACAATAATTAAATAATTCGGTCGGAGAGTCTGAGCAACATAGGCTTTTAATGTCTTCTTCAGGTCTGTAAGTCTATTATATGTCACAAGAACACTACAAATATTGCTTTTCATTACAAAAGTCTCCTGTTGCTTTCAGCACCATATTTTCTCAACTACAAAAGGCAAATTGCTTATATCATATCCAGCTCGAACTACTTCTTCTGCCCCACTATCTCGATCATCGTCCTTGTCGCATACGTTGATTATTGAAGATACCCACTTATCCAGTGAATCCGCTTCAGAGAGGAACGTGCACAGGTGCGACTTTTCTGTTTCCCTACTTATTGTGTTTGTCATGATGCAAGGGAGACCTGCTGCCTGTGCCTCAAGTGCTGTAACACTAAGGCCTTCATATTTCGAAGGGAGAAGGAAACAATCCATTGCCTGCATTAGTCTGTTCACATGATCGGAGGTTCCATAAAAGATTACATTCTTCGAAATACCCAGTTCAGTAACCTGCCTCTTAATCTCCTCCAACAGTTCGCCATCTCCAATAAGGAGTAGTTTTGCAGTAGGTTCCTTCTTTAAGACAGCATCAAAGATTTTAACCAGAAATTGATGATTCTTCTGATATGTAAATCTTCCTACATTCCCGATAAGCGGCTCATCACCAATGCCCAGCTTTTTTCTTTCTTCTGCTCTTACTTCCGAATCGAATCTGAATTTCTCTACATCAATACAGTTAGGAACAATTGTAAATTTCTTATTGAAAAGGAATTTCCCTGCATCCTGTCCGCACGCCACAGGCTGATTCGTAACCATGTTCAGGAATGGCTTCATGATTGCATGAACACGGGGATGTTTTGAAATCGTATTATGGCTATGAGCTATCCTTGTTTTAACTCCACAGGTTTGCGCAATGAATAAATCCAGTGCCATGGTCGCACTATTTCCGTGGACATGAACCACATCAAAATGATGTGCCTTCAGTAGTTTTCTGAGATATGGAATATAATGCTTGACATCCAGTTCACGATCCGGTCCCTCGTAGTACCGTACATGCCTTTTCTTTAGTTCCTCATAAAACTCAGGAATCGCACCTTTTCCAAGTAGAACACTAACCTCGACCTTGTCCCTCGGTGCATTGTCAATCATTGAGATCAGCACCTTAGACATCCCATCATAACGAAGGATGCCGGTGGAGATCTCAAGTACTTTTTTCTTCATCCTGCATCCTCAACTAAATTTCCTAACTCCTGCAGCTCCCCACCTGATCACATTCACCAAAGCCTCCGGTACGCTCTCCTTCAGGTGTGTCCGATAGAACTGATACTGCTTCTTGATGAGTTTCTTTTTGTTTCCAGTCGTACTTGTATCCAGTACTCTGTATGACGCCAAGATCTCCGGATTCCCATAGGCTGCATCTTCAAGCGCTACGATGTCATACCAGTAGGCGTAATCATCCCGGAGGCTCTTCAGCTCTTCTCTCAGGTATATCTTTCCATGCTTCGAGCAGTCATACAAACCAGACAGGCAGCCGATTTGATTCATCACCCGCATATCCTTCGTCGTGATTTTCTTCTTTGCCATGGTCGGATGAAGGATCTGCTTGCTATGCCTGTCAATCCTCTCATACGAGCAGAACACACAGACTGCTTTTCTTTTCTTCATAAAAGCGATCTGCTTCTTCAGGAAATCCTGCTTCCATAGATCGTCTGCATCAAGAAGAGCGATATACTGCCCATTGCACTGACGGATGCCATTGTTCCGAGCTGCAGCTGATCCTGCGTTTTTCTGCTGGATGAGGTGAATCCTTTCATCTGTGTATCCTCTGACGATTTCTGCCGAATTATCCTTTGACCCGTCATCAACAATGATCATTTCCCATTTTGGATATGTCTGTGCAATAACAGAGTCGATGGTTTCTCTAATGTACTTCGCACCGTTATAACAAGGCGTTATTATTGAAACCAGACCTTCTTCCATAATGCTTACCTACTCTCTCCCAAACCTCAATTAGTACCCAAACTCGTTCTGTTCATAAAAGATACGGGCTCATTCAGCTTCACTTCTCCTCTGCCCGATCTCCCGGAACCTCAGTATTTTCAACACTTCCGGCACTTGCGGTGGTCTGCCCTTCCGCTACTCCCTCAGTAGAATCTTTCATAAACAGGATTTTAATCGTCGCTAAACAGATCCTGAAATCCTCGGCAAGGCTCGGCTTCGCAATATACATGAGGTCCATCAGCAGCTTGTCATAGGGCGTACTGTTGTATTTTCCATAGACCTGCGCAAGCCCGGTCAGACCGCACTTGCACTGCAGGCGCAGATCAAACTCCGGCAGGTCCTTCCGGTACTGCGCCGCGATCTCCGGACGTTCCGGCCTTGGCCCGACAATGGACATATCGCCCTTCAGGATGTTGATGAGCTGCGGCAGCTCATCCATTCTGCATGCGCGGATAAAGTGGCCGACCTTCGTAATCCGGTCGTCATTTTCTCCGGTTGAGAGTCTGGCAACGCCGTCTTTTTCGGCATCCATCCGCATCGAGCGGAATTTCAGGACTTCAAACTCCCTGCCGTCCTTCGTAAGTCTCGTCTGTCTGTAGAACGCCGTGCCGCCATCCGAGCGGATGATCAGTGCAAGGACAATCATCAGCGGACTGAGAATGATGAGCGCGGCCGTGGAAAGCACTATGTCAAAAAGACGCTTGAAGAAGAGATACTCGGGAACCGGACTGTACCGCCGTACCAGCAGCATCGGCAGGTGCATCAGGTTCATTTCCTCGGCGCTGCTCATAATCATGTCCCCGATTCTGGGAATCACGTAGGAATTAACATTGTGCAGCACGCAGAATTTAAGGATCTGGTTCCGTTCATGGCTGTGCAGACTGCAAAGGAAGACGAAGTCAGCCTTCGCTACTTCCTGCTCCATAAATTCTTCGGTCAGTTCGCGGACATGCACTGTTTTCCGCACATCGTAGCGGACGTTCAGCCCGTTCTCCTGAATCAGCCTTTCCAGCCCTTCCATCTCGTCATAGATGATGATGGTTTTCTTCCGCGCAAAACATCTGCTATGCCAGGTATGCGCAAGCGTTGTCCATAAGATAATCACAACTAGATCCATTGCAAGACACAGCAGCATCGGCAGCAGCGCCGGAAGTTTTCTGATTAAAAGGTAGAGTACGATGTAGATCAGAGCATTGGCGAGCACCGCGGCCAGAAATTGGGAATAGATTAATTCAGAGATACGGCTAAGATGCAGAAGAAATCCCCGGTAGACTCTGGTCAGATAGAAATACAGCACAGCATAGAGCAGGATAACCGCCCAGTTGCCCCAATGGTAAAAAGGCACGCCGTATACATGGTTTTGATAGAATTTTGTCCAGATAAACGCAAAAACAGCCGCGACCGCCACCACATCAAGCAATTTGACAAAACGGATCAGCACACGGTGCTTCACATATTGTCCGGAAGAAGTTACAGTTTCATTTCGCATAGCGGAATAATTGACGGAAAAAGAGCCTTATCCCCGCTTTCTTTTCCCTCTGCAGAAGTTTACATGCATAGAGGGAATTCAAACAAGGAAAAGGCTCTGCACTCCTACCCCCATATAAAAATCTCGGGGCGGTCTCGGAATCCCGGGCTTGTCGAGTTTCCGAGACCGCTCAAATCAGAAGATCTGGTAATTACAGGACTACGTAGAACGTTCCCATATCCATTACAGATACATCAACCTTTCCTCCTGTAACTACAGCCGAGGTTGTCGTAATAGAACCGTCTTTATGGATCTGGTAGATGGTAGCTGTCTTTCCGTTATATTTTGTTCCGACGCCGACAGAGAACTTGAATGTTCCAAAACCGTCCCAGATCGAAACGCCTTTTCTGTACATGCGAATCTTGTATGGTCCGAACTTCTGAGCTGCAGGCGCGGCAGCATCTACATAGTTCTGAAGTACTGTCGTTGCCAGTTCTTTCTTGGATGCCGCATAAGCTGTAGCAAGTACGTCTTTGTCGGCTTCCTTGTAATCAGAAGTGAATCTGACCTGATTTACAGCCTGAAAACTGTGTTCTCTGGGAATCCAGTTTTCGGTAACAGCGGTAGTCTGTACGCTGGTTTTGTTGGAAGTTACAGATGTCGCTGTAGAACTCGGGCTGCCGGCAGCCATCGCGGAAGTGCCTGCAATCAGGAATGATGTCATTACGGCAACTGCGGATATACTTAATCTTTTCATGTCATTTTCCTCCCTGTCTATCGAAACAACATTATATCAATCGATACATGTTATATCAAGAATATAGTACATTAAATGCAATAATTCAATAGTATTATATATTGAATTGGTAATATTTTACGGCTGCTGCTTGCTCAGCAGGTCGCTGCGGACAAAGCCTCTCGTTCCGTCAGGAAGAGCAATCTCGTACCAGACGGGTGATATTTCCTCGCCATCCAGTTCTTTGACTTCTCCGGAGACGGTCACTTTTTCACCTGTTTTCAGCGAACCCGCAAGCTCATAGGACGCCGCAGGGCCGGAGCGCACATTGGAGTCACGCGCGGCGATGCTGTCTTTTGTATCCGTGTACCGCATGACTTCATAGCGGCCATCCGCCGATTTTATATTTACCGGCAGCGGTGTGGTTGTTATGGACTTCGCAGCAGAAGATTTCTCCTGCTTTGGGGCTGTAGCGCTCTTATCTTCTTTTTTCTTTGCGGCGGAGGTTGTGGCCGCGGCTGTTTTGTCTGATGCAGACTTGGAAGCTTTGTCCGCAGTCTGTGCAGTTGTTCCATCCTCCGGTGATTCCGCGGCCGAAACTGCAGGCCGGGCATAAACGCGTCCCGTCGGAACGAGGTATGCCGCCACCGCTGCCGCGATAACAACTGCGTATGCGATTATAACTAGCAGTTTTTTCCTCATTGGATACTCCCGGCGCCTGTCAGCGTAGCCTGCACAATGTAATCACTGCCATCTGACATGGACGCCTGTATTGTCAGAACGCACCATGTCTGAAGAATCTGATCCTGCATCCCGGTATCTGTCACAGACGACATGTTACGCTGGGAAAGGATTTCCTGGATGTACGAGCTGAAAGTTGAAAAATCATAGCAGTCATGCTGCTCCAGAATATTTTCAGAGGGCTGTGTGTAGGCTGCGAAGACTTTGTATTCCAGGATTGTTTTATCCGGCAGATAAAGGTAAAGATACGGATTCTTCGCGAAAAAGGAGGAATCGCCGTAGGCAAGAAGTCCATGAAGGGCAGCATCGTTCGTATCTGCCTCCCCATGCAGCACAGTATTGGGGTCATTGAACCCGGTGCTGTTCGAAGGGTCAAGGTAAACCGTGTGTTCCGCCTTTGCGGTCTGCACCCGGGTATCAACGTCTGTTCCGGGGATCAAAAGCCGCGCTGCCATTCCGGGTTCTACGGAAATTTTCTCTTTCGGAACGGACCCCTCGAAGTGCGCTTCGCCATTCGTGGCGCCCCCCAGTACAACCTCTCCGTTTTCCATGGAATCCGGCAATGCGTTCTGCATCGTACTGCCGGTTGTGGCAGCGGCAGGCGCCTCCGCGGATGGCGTATCCGCAGCAGGGGCTTTCGCTGTTTTGCCGCACGCACTTAATAAAACGGCAAATATCATTGCGGACGCTGTGACTGCAGCTTTAAATGCCTTCCTTTTCGCTGTCTTTCCCGTAATATTTTCCATAATACTTTCCGTAGTATTTCCCGTAGTAGCCTTTGCTGTCCATATGAACTTTGTTCAGAACAGTCCCGAGTATATGACAGTTTGCCTTGACAAGCTGCTCTTTCACGTCCTGCGCAAAAGTATAGCTGATAGAGCCGCTTCCGATCACGAGAATCACACCGTCGCACTGCTTTCCGATAATCGCGGAATCGATGACACTGCCTAGCGGCGGCGTATCCACGACTATATAATCATAGAGCTTGCGGCACTCGGAAAGTAGCTGGTCGAAAGCTTCGCTGCCAAGAAGTTCGCTCGGTGTCGGCGTTGAAGGACCGGAAAAGATCATGTACAAGCCATCCAGATTTGTCCGGCAGATGCACTGCTCAAGCGAGCACTGGCCGATCAGATAATTTGAAAGGCCATAGCGGATCCTGCCTTTCTGAACAGAAGAAGCCATTACCGATTTCCGCATGTCCGCGTCGATCAGGAGCACACGCTGTTTGTTCTGCGCAAAGGAACGCGAGAGTTCAAAACTAACCTCGGACTTTCCCTCATCCGGTGTACAGCTGGTAATCGCAATGGTACGTACATTCTTTCCGCTGAACTCAATATTCGAGCGCAGAGTTCTGTATGCCTCGCGGGAGCGATAAGATAGGTCTCTATCCCGTAAAATGATATCCTGCATCGTCAGGTTCTCCAAAATAATGTCCTGCATAATCAGTTTCTGCCGCTCTTCTTTCTAAATTTTTTATGCCACAATCCTTTTGATGAATCCTCATCCTCTGTCATGACGGATTCGTCAAACGGGATCAGCGCCAGGTTGCTGAGTCCGAGGTATTTTTCAACATCATCACTTGTCTTGATCGTATCATCCAGAAGATACCGGGCAATCACGACCGCTGAAACGGCAAGCGCGCCGATCAGCGCGGCCACAACGGCCCAGCGTCCGCAGCTGGGAGCGGACTTCCTGTCAGGATAATTTGCTTTTTCATATGTATTGACCGCATCGATCTGCATCGTATTAATAATCAGTTCGCCGGACCTCTTCCGGATATCATCCGCGAGTTTCTGCGCGAGCGCCGGATCATGGTTGGTTACCGTAATCGTGACGATACGCGTGTCCGTCGGCGTCTGGACATTTACCATTTCGGCAAACTGTTCATACGTGTAGGTCTGATCGAGATGGTTGTCTTTCATGACGGCTTCCAGAACCGTACGGGACTTGATCAGTTCGACGTAGTCCTTGGTAAGCTGCATGCCGACCTGCAGGTCGCTGTAGGTTGACTGACTGTTCGTTCCTCCGGCACCGCTTTTATCCAGAACATAAATCTTGGTTGTGGACTCAAATTCTTCGGGGAGCACAAACTTGCTGAACGCGTAAGCGGCAGTTCCGCAGGCTAGTGCAACAAGAACAATCAGCCACAGCCAGTGCCGGATCACCTGAAAAACCTCGACAAGATCAATGGTCATGACATCAGCGTCCCGGTCTGCACGGGTAATATTTTCAGCCCATGCTTCGGGCCGTGCCTGTCTTGTTTGTTCATTCATAAATCCGCGTACTCCTGCGTATGTCTTATTTGCAATATGATATAGATCAGAATTGGCTATCATCTTATCATAATACAATTCGTCAATTTTTCAATCCCGCAATTTAAAGTCCGTCTCCCGCATTCATGCAGGCTCTTCCCCCGCAAGCAATTTGTCGAGCGCCTCCGCCAGCATCGCCCGCCCGGTCACACGCACCGCGCGTATCCCGCATTCGATCGCCGCCGCGACATTCTCCTCGCGGTCATCGAAGAAAATGCAGTTCTCTCTTGTAAGGTTGTACCTGCGAACCAGTTCTTCATAGATCGCGTGATCCGGCTTTACCAGATGCACTGCATAGGACACGACTTTGCCGTCGATATCGTTCATAAAATCTGCATATTGCGTATGCTTGCGGAAAAGGTCTTCCGAATAATTCGAAAGCAGATAGATACCGTAACCTCTCTTTTTCAGCTCATGGACACGGTCCCAGATCTCCGGCCGCGCGACCGGCATATATTCGCCGTGGCGCAGAAACCATGCCATAACTTTTCCGTCTTCTTTGTATTTACGAAGGTAATCCGAGATGATTTCATCCTGTGTCCTTACGCCAAGGTCCAGTTCGTTCCAGAGCGGATCGTTCAGCATCAGATGGCCTACACGCTCCGCCTCCTCTTCCGAAAGGCCGTAGTCGATCAGTACATATTTCCATCTGTACTGCAGAAGAACACCGCCCACATCAAAGATTACAGTACGAATTTCATGCATTGAGAGCCTCCATAATTAGTCTTTTCCATTGAAACACCGTCACTGAAATGTCATTATTATAGCATAGCTTTTACCTGGCTTAATAAGCCGGTGTTCCGTTCGTAAATGTCTCCGTGTCAGCGGGGCAGCATCCGGGGGCCGGCAATCATAAAGGGGGAAACAAACATCCATGAACCAGTCATCCGTAGAAGAAAATGTTCTGAATCTGTGCGGCTACGCTTTGTCCAAACAGCTGATTACCGAAGATGATCTTTTTTACGCCGCAAATACGCTGTCTGACATTCTTAAGTTTACGCCGTCTTCCGGTTTTTCACCGCTCTCCGCGGCAAAGCCGGAGCACTGCGGCAAACCGCTCGAGGAGATTCTGGAGCAGCTTTTGGACTACGCCGTTTCGGAGGGCGTCATCAGCGACGGCATCACGACACGGGATCTTTTCGACACGCGCCTGATGAGTGCTCTGACGCCGCGGCCGTCCGAAGTGATCCGCGAGTTCCGCAGCAGGTACAGTAAGTCGCCTGAAGCCGCGACAGACTACTTCTATAAGCTTTCCTGCGACAGCGACTATATCCGCACCTACCGTGTCCGCAAGGACCGCAAATGGGTCGCGAAGACGCCTTACGGAGATCTTGATATCACAATCAATCTTTCGAAGCCGGAAAAAGATCCCCGCGCAATCGCGGCGGCGCTCACCTCCAGGCAGGACAAGTACCCGAAGTGTCTGCTCTGCCCGGAAAATGAGGGTTATGCAGGCAGGCTCGACCATCCGGCGCGGCAGACGATCCGTCTGATTCCTCTGACGCTTGCGGGCGAGCGCTGGTACATGCAGTATTCGCCGTATGTGTATTATAATGAGCATTGCATTGTTTTGTCGGGAAAACATGAGCCGATGAAAATCGAACCCGCAACCTTCACGCGGCTGTTCGATTTTATAACGCTCTTCCCGCACTATACGATCGGATCGAACGCGGATCTTCCGATTGTGGGCGGTTCCATTCTGACGCATCAGCATTTCCAGGGCGGGCGGTATACGTTCGCGATGGCCCGCGCAGGGATCAGGGAAGCGCTGCATTTCAAAGGCTTCGAGGATGTTTCGGCCGGAATCGTCGAGTGGCCGCTGTCTGTGATCCGTCTGGACGGAGATAATCCTGCAAGGATCTGCGAGCTCGCGGGTAAGATTCTCTCTGTGTGGCGCGGCTATTCGGACGAAAGCGCGGACATTCTCGCGCAGACAGACGGAACGCCGCACAACACGATCACGCCGATCGCGCGTCGCCGCGGCAGTCAGTATGAGCTTGATCTGGTGCTTCGCAACAACAGGACGACCGGGCAGTATCCGCTTGGCATCTTCCATCCGCATGCGGAGCTGCATCATATTAAGAAGGAAAATATCGGGCTGATTGAGGTAATGGGGCTTGCTGTTTTGCCGGCTAGACTCCTCGGTGAAATGTCGCAGCTGCGTGACGCAGTACTGGCAGGAGCGAATATCCACGAGATACCGGAGCTCTCCTCGCACGCGGACTGGGCGGATGAGATTGAAAGAAAGCACCCGGAAATCGCGAGGCTGCGTGAGTCCGGTGATTCAGCTGATTCCGCCGAGGCGATGGATAAGGTTCTGCGCGACGAAATCGGGCTTGTCTTCGCAAAGGTGCTGGAGTGCTGCGGCGTCTTCAAGAATACGCCGGAAGGAATGGCGCAGTTCAGGAAATTCGCGGATGCGGTGATGGAGTGATGAGTCGCGGCGTACTTCTGGAGCGGCCTGCATCTGTCGCGGTGACTGATTGACGCAGTATTAGCAAACTAAAAGGCTGTCCGGGAAGTGTATCGCCTCCCGGGCAGCCTTTGTACTATCTTATGCAATTGTCAGATCAGATATCTGCCTTCCAGAGTCCGTGCAGGTTGCAATATTCATATGCAGCCTTCGGCTCTTCGCCCTCTGCCAGCATGAAAACTGCTTCCGGCTTCATTCCCGGCTTCAGATCCTTCTTCTGGAAGCCCTGACTCGTTTCAAGAATGATAAACTGGATGAAATGATTCTCCAGCATCGGATGTTCTACGGAGCCGATCTTCACTGTTACCTTGTTTCCTTCTACGGAAACAACCGGTACGTGCTTCTCGGTAGCAGCATCTGTTGTGTTCGGAACAAGTTCCGTCATTGTCTCGCCGCAGCATTTCGGCGTGCAGGAAGTCTTCTCTCCGAGAAATGTAATAAAATTACCGCAACTCTCACATCTGTAAAACAGCATGGCAACTCCTTTCTGTGGCTTCTGCAAGTTGGATGATGTCCGGCCGCCAGCCATATTCTGCGGCCTTAAAATTATTATACTTGTTTTTGCAGGCGCGGCATAGTTAAAAAAGAATTAAAAAAGTCTTGCTTTTACCTTATGGATTCCGTATAATAACTCTTGCGCTTGAGATAGTTTGCTTTGCATAATTTCAGAGCGCACGAATAGATAGCCGGGGTGTAGCGCAGTTGGCTAGCGCGCCACGTTAGGGACGTGGAGGCCGCGAGTTCGAGTCTCGCCACTCCGATGGATGGGAATTCCTGTGTGAGCAGGGATTCCTTTTTTTGTTGCAGTTTTTATTAAGCGCGTGCTGTTATTTATATCTATCAATCATTTATCATTATGATATAATTCACTATGGTATTTATTAATAGTGTATTATTTCGGTAATGTTTGACAGGTAAAATGGACAGTAAAGACCGCATTAACTTTATTGACAGAATCAAAGTCTTCGCGTGTATTCTTGTCGTCGTGAATCACAGCATATCTTCCGAATGGGTTAAGATGCCATCCGGAACGAATGATATAACATGGTACATCCTCAATCTGGTATTTCTCTTTACAAAAGCCAGCATTCCTCTCTTTTTTATGTGCAGCGGTGCTTTGATGCTCAACAAAGACAGGGATATCAGGACTGTTTTCCGGAAGAACATCTTCTTTGTTCTGAAAATCTACGCAGTCTGGATGCTGATTTACGGTATCGTTGACGTCATCAAATCATATAAGACGGTTACTCCGCGTACCGCTGTCAACACGGTGATCAAAAGTGTTCTTTTCGGGCACTACCATACCTGGTTTATCGCCGCGCTGCTTGGTTTATATCTTATCACACCGCTGCTGAAAGTGATCACGAACCATCGGGATCTTGAACGGTATTATCTGCTACTCTCTGTTCTTTTTACGATTTTGATTCCTTATATTGGCAGGATCGCATTCTTCGAGCGGGAATATCACGTAATCAATGACATCAGCATGCAGTTTGTAATCGGCGACTCATTATATTATGTTGCAGGGCATTATCTGCTCCATACTCCGCAAAGAAAGCACGAAAAGCCTTTTCTGATTGCCTTACTCGCAGTTTCCACCGTTGCAGCTTATATCATAAGCAATCTGGCGGCAGAGTCTTCTGCAGGCGGAGATGTACAGCTTGTATATTCCGAGTCTTCCTTAGCAGGGTTTCTGATCAGTGTTTGTCTATTCAGACTGATCCAGCTGTCTGATCATAGACTTACGCAGAAAAAAAATACCTTGACTATGACCCGGACACTCTGCAGCTACGGTTTCGCAATTTACCTGATGCACCCGCTGTATCTCGGGGCAGCAAAGGCCGTGCACGGGCTTGCTGTTATTCCGGCCGGGATCATGGTGTGGCTGATCGCCGCAGGCGTATCTGCGATCATCGCCAAAACACCTCTCTCGAAGGTACTTCTCGGTGTTAAACAATAGATCTCTGCTTGTTATAATGGGTTCAAAAGACAGGCAAGCGACAGCCGGAAAGTGAGTCCTCAGATATGAAGACAGATCAGAATTCAACCAATAATCATTGTTTGGATTACCCGCAGACGGAAAGCAGCTGCGCAGGACGCGAGCTGGCCGGAAGCGATCGCGTGAACCGCTCCTTACCGCCGGAAACAATCGCGCGCCTGATCCACACGGCACTGGACGCCCGCCGCTTTTCCTACGCCCCATATTCACACTACTGCGTAGGCGCCGCGGTTCTTACCGAAGACGGCACTGTATTTGATGGCTGCAATATTGAAAACGCCAGCTACGGCGCAACCATCTGCGCGGAGCGGACAGCCATTTTCGCGGCCGTCCGCAAAGGGCACCGCCGCCTGATTGCTCTTGCGCTTGCAGCCGCGCCCGAGGGCGTGGAGCCTTCTGCCATCAGGGACTATCCCTCTCCCTGCGGCATCTGCCGGCAGGTGATGCGCGAATTTGCAGACCCTTCCGGGTTTAAAGTGATTCTGGCGAAAAGCCCCGAAGATTACAGAATCCTGACGCTCGCGGATCTTCTGCCCGAAAGCTTCGGGCCTTCTTTTCTGCAGGAGCAGGCGGACACAGGCGCGGAACAATAACACAGTCGAACTCTTTACAGACGGACTTTTACAGGCAGTCCTTTACAGGTTGAACCTTGCGCGTGCCATGGCCGCAATCAGCGCCGCGGTTCCTTCAACGCCGAAGGCCGAGCTGTCCATAATGATATCGCGGTCCGTAAATTCATCTTTCAGCTCATACACATACCGCTCGCGGTACCGTTCTCTCGCAAGATCAACATCATGAATCATGCGCTCCGCTGTCGAATAATCCATTTCCAGACTTTCGATACAGTTGCGCAGCCGCGCTTCATATGGAGCGCGGATATAGATGGAAAGCCGCCTTGTTCTGTTTCTTAGAACCGACTCCGCGCATCTGCCGACAATAATGCAATCTCTGCTGGCAGCGGTGTCCTGAATGATGTTGCTCTGCACCTGAAAAATCTCATCTTCCAGCGTCTTCGGCGCGCGCCCCAGCGGGAATTTTCTGTAAAGGAAGCGGTTGCTGACCCGCTCCTCGCTTTCACCGATCTCCGAAACCGGCAGTCCCAGACGCTTTGCGGTCTCTTCAACGATGTCGCGGTCCATGTAGTAGATTCCGAGTTCCTTCGCGGTCAGCTGCGCGATAGACCTTCCAAGGCTGGCAAACTCTCTTGAAATTGTGATGACGTAGTGATTATCCATGACTGTTTTTCCTGATTCTGCGGACGACAAGCGACAACGCAAAGTTAATGATGAAGTAGATTGCAAAGGCAAATCCGAACAGAACAAAAACATCACTGACATTCACCTGTCCGGTTCCGTTATACTGGTAAGCTGCCGACAGCACCTGTCTGGTCCTTGCCATCAGCTCGATCACCGCGATGTTTGCGAGGTACGAGCTGTCCTTGATCGTTGTAATCACCTGCGAAAGGAGGGTCGGCACGATATGCCGGAATGCCTGCGGCAGAATGATAAGCCGCATCGTCTGCACTGTCCCGAATCCCTGCGAATGTGCAGCTTCAAACTGACCTTTGGGAATGGCGTTCAATCCGCCCCGCACAATCTCCGCTATAATCGAAGATGTGAACAGGATCAGGGCAACCGCTCCCTTGAACAGCAGTCCTGTCTCAACGGAGGTCAGACCGAACAGCTTTTTCTTAAAGACCGGTGGCACCGGAATCAGAACAAGAGCAACGAAAATCCACAAAAGCAGAGGCGTGTTCCGGAACACTTCAATGTAAACAGAGGCCAGAAAGCCGAAGATTTTGTTCCGGCGGGTAGTGCAGTAATTGCGGACAAGCGCAAGCACAGATCCGAACGCGATACCGATCAGAACCGCAACCGCAGAGATGATCAGTGTAAAAACAAGCCCCTTCAACAGATACACCAGCACATGCGGATTTGATATGATCTGAAAGCTTCCCTGTAACTGTGTCATTTCCTTCTCCCCGCCGTAATGGCTTCTCTTCTCTTAAGCTGCTTCTCCCAGCTTCCCGCGAGTTTCGACAAAGGATAACACATCAGGAAGAAAAGCAGACCGCAAACCAGGTATGCCGGAGCGTATGCGCCGCCGGTTGTAGCTCCGGTCACAAAACTATAGGTGAGCGAGATCAGGTCAGAACCGCCGATCAGGTAAAGGCAGGATGTGTTTTTCATCAGATTTACGATCTGATTGACCATCGGAGGCAATATAATCTTGATCGTCTGCGGCAGGATGATGTACCACATTTCTTCAAAATAAGTAAATCCCTGCGATCTTGCCGCTTCAAACTGTCCTTTCGGTACCGATTCAATGCCCGCGCGGAACACTTCGGACATATATGCGCCGTGATAAATGCCGAGCGCGATGATACCGGTCGGTATAATGCCGATCGAATTACCGGAAAAGGCGAGCGCATAATAGAGGAAACACAGCTGCAGCAGAACAGGCGTGTTCTGGATAAATTCGACATATACTCTGGAAATAGCACGAAGCGCCTTTTTTTCTCCGGCGGCCATCAGTCCGAAAACCGCTCCGAGCATCAGCGCCAGAAGTATTCCAAATGCCGCCGTGATCAGGGTATTGCCAAATCCGAGCGCAAATGCGGATCTGTATTTCCAGACGGTCTCCCATGACCCTGCGCTAAAAAGTCCGCTCATCCGTGTTCCTCCTTGCCGCAGCAGAGTCTGAAATCATACAGCCGGCCGCTGCTGCTTTGGCTGGCTGTTGTGGGCAATCAGGCTCTGCAAAAGTCTGTTTCAATCTGTCCTTACTCAAGTCCGTTCTCTTTGATGAAGCCTTCGATCGTTCCATCGCCGAGCATCTTTTCGATTTCCGCTTCGCAGTAAGTTGAAAAATCAGAACCTTTCTTTGTGGCAATGCCATAGTCCTGCGGTGCGAACTCATCGCTGATATACTCACGGCCATCCGTGTGATAAATCGCAAGTATGGACTTGTCTACAGAGAAGGCATCAACTTCACCGGCTGAAAGCGCTGTGGAAATTGCGGGATAATCTTCGTACTGCTGGAAAGTTACGCCCTCTTTCCATGTTGCCGGATCGAACGTATCCGCATTGTAGTCCTTACCGGTGATAATTCCTTTGTCAATCATTGCTTCAACGACCGACTTGGCTGAAGTAGAGCCGGAGGATACGCCGATCTTCTTTCCGACAAGTCCGCTCAGATCCTTGATGCCGGAGTCCTTGTTGACCAGAACGGTTACATGGTCTGTATAATATGGTGTCGTGAAATCCCAGCTCTTCTTCCGTTCATCCGTGATTGTGAAAGTCGCGAGCACGCAGTCGATATCGCCCGCGTCCAGAAGTTCTGTTCTGGTTGCCGCCGTTACGGTTGTGAACTCAACATCAACGCCAAGGTCTTCCGCAATCTTCTTTGCGATGGAGATCTCCATGCCGGAATATTCACCGGTCAGCGTGTCCTGGAAGCCGAAACCTTTCACGGCATTTTTAACACCTACGCGGAGCACGCCTCTGTCTTTGATCGCCTGTGTATCAGGCCCGATTTCCGCTTTCGCGGCCGCGGCTGCTGTCGTCGCTGCCGCTGCTTCTGTGGCTGCAGCAGTTGTTTCGGCTGCCGTCGTTGCCGCGGCAGGTGCAGCGGATGACGCGGCAGGTGTCGAAGATGATCCGCAGGCCGCAAGTCCGACAACCATTGCCGCCGCCGCAATTACGCTCAGTGCCTTGTGAAATTTTTTCATAACCTAATCCTCCTCTTTTACAGCCTTCCGGCTGATCTATGCACTCATCGAATGATCTTCCCCAGAAATTCTTTCACTCTGGGGCTGTCCGGCGACGTGAAGAAATGTTCCGGCGTCCCCTCTTCGATGATTCTGCCATCTTCCATAAAAACGATTCTGTCCGCGACCTGTCTTGCGAACCCCATTTCATGTGTGACGACTACCATAGTGATATTATCTTCATGCGCGAGTCGTACCATAACGTCCAGAACTTCCTGAATCGTCTCGGGATCCAGCGCGGATGTCGGCTCATCGAACAGGATAATCGGCGTCTTGCAGCAAAGAGCCCGCGCGATTGCGATTCTCTGCTGCTGTCCTCCCGAAAGAGCCGGAGGATATACATGTGCCTTGTCCCGAAGACCTACGACATCAAGATAATGATAGGCAAGCTCTTCCGCTTCCTGCTCTGACATTCCGTGGAGCTTCGTCGGCGCCAGTGTCAGATTCCGCAGCACGGTCAGGTGCGGATACAGGTTGAACTGCTGGAATACCATCGAGATTTTCTCCCGCACGATCTTTCTCTGGTTCTTTTCCGTCATCTCCTGACCATCGATCAGAACCCTGCCGCTGGTCGGCACTTCCAGAAAGTTCATGCACCTGACAGTTGTGGATTTGCCGGAACCGGAAGGACCGATGATGACGAGTTTCTCGCCCTCCTTCACTTCCAGATTCACGTTCTTGAGAACATGCAGATCACCGAAATTCTTGTTGATATTCTCAAGCTTGATCATTGCCATGGGTTTGCCTCCTGCGAACGAATAACAAAAAGGGCGCCATAGATTTCTCTATGACGCCCTTGCCATGTATTCGTGTATACAATTTATAAAAGACATTCTAGCATGGATTTTCAGGAATGCAAGTCTTTTTTTGCGAAGTCGCTGCCGTCCATCGCGGCATACAATGCATCCCGCACATATGGCCGGTACTGCGGCGGTATCTTCTGAAGATGCTCGAACATCGGCGAAAAATGCCATGCGCAGATCTTCTCCGAGTAGGCGTTATAAAGAGATTTTCCAGTTTTGTTAACTGTTACAGTCATTGATTTCCGGTTGCCGGACAGATACCTTTTCTCGACCAGTCCTTTCTCTTCGAGCCGCTTGACAATCTTGGTAAAGTTACTTCTGGTAATACCGAGGCGCTTCGCGATAGCCGTCATGTTATCCCTGCGCTCTTCGTTCTCGAGCAGGTATTCCACAACCTGAATCTGCGCGTAAGAGTAGGTTATTCCTTCATATTCCATTTTTTCGGTTTTATAAACTGCCGCGTAAATATTTAAGTATACTTTAGTTATTGTTTCCATTGGAAACAATAACTTTGTATTCTGTTCCCTGCGGCCGGGGAAACAGGAACACAGACGCACAATTTGGGGAGACAGGGGGCGGAAACCGGCGGCCGGAGTTTCCGTAAGATGCATTATGGAGGAGTTTGTATGAAACATTCAAAACGCAGGGTCATGGCTTTGCTGATTGCAATCGTCATGATACTGGCAGGCAGCATTGGCGCGCATTTCGTCAATACATCCGGCGGCGCAGTGAAGGTCTCGCGCATCGCTTTTGACACAGATAAAGGTAAACTCAGCGGTCTGCTGTACCTTCCAAAAGGTGCGTCGCAGAGCAGTCCGCGGCCGGCTGTTGTATTGACGCACGGATATCTGAATTCCGCGGAAATGCAGGATGCCAACGCAATCGAACTCTCACGGAGAGGGTACGTCGTACTCGACATCGATATGTATGACCACGGACATTCCAGAATCAATCGCGACAAATATTCGGGTACGGATTTCTTCAGCCTGTGGAGTGCGTTCTGGACAAATTCGATCTATGATGCCGTGCAGTATATCTATGAGCAGCCGTATGTTTTGAAAGACGCGGACGGCAACGGTATCATCGGCGTAACAGGACATTCGATGGGCGGCTTCTCGACAACCGTCGCTCTTGCGAAGGACGAAGCCGACTACGCGGCGAACGGATTCAGAAAGATCAGCTGCGGCCTTTCCGAAGGCTCTGATTTCTCGTATTCCGGTATCGTCGGTGTAACCGCAGAAGCGGCAGACAAGGCAGGCGGCGGCCGGATTATGGGCAAGGTCGCGGCAAGGTATGATGAATTTTTCTTCAATAATCCCGAAACCACGGGCGGCACAGTACGCCGCAAAGACTATGTGGCGACGCCGGACGCGAAAACTTTCCTTGAGCAGGAGTCTCCGGCTGCGGATACCTGGTATAACACTAGCGACGGCGGAAAGAGAATAATCTATGAGCCCTCGCAGACGCATCCCTGGAATCATTTCTCCAAAACAACGACAGCCGATGCCATTGACTTCTACCAGACCGCTTTCTCCGGTTATACAGATGGCATCTCAAATATTCCGTCCTCTTCCCAGACATGGATGTGGAAGGAAGCACTGGAATGTCTTGCTCTGATCGGATTTGTACTTCTGATTGTTTCGCTCGCAGGCCTTGTACTGAAACTGCCTTTCTTCTCGAAGTCTGTTACGGGTGAGCCTGTTCCGCAGCGGCAGGAAGCAGGAACCGGTGCGAAATTCGCGGGATTTGCTTCTCTGGTATTTATGATTCTGCTTCCGGCGCTGTTTTTCACATCCCTCTGGGATGCGGATCATACAGAAACCGGCATGAATATTCTCTTCTTTACCGGTATAATTTTCTGCGTCAGCGGTATCTATGCGGTCATATTATCGCGCAAAGAAACCGCATATCAGAAGAATTTCCGGACCGGCGGAATCTTCGTCGCAGTTTCCGGTGCCTTACTTTCACTGGTAATAAGGACGCCGATGTATCAGGATCTGACAAAATGGACGGCACCGGCCGTAAATAATATCGCGTACTGGACCATTGCCTGCGCGCTCATTTCTCTTCTCGGTATGAGTGTGATCTATGTCAGCAGTAAGGCAAAAAACGGTACCGGCTTCGATGCCTACGGAATCACTTTCCGCCCGGCCGTGATCGTTTCCTCATTTGCGGCAGCACTTCTGACCGTAGTGGTCAGCTATGCGGTCCTGTTCCTTGTAGACAAGCTCCTTCTCACGGATTTCCGTATCTGGACTTTTGCCTTCAAGACCTTTGACGCTAACATTCTGCGTGCGGTGTTCAGGTACTGGCCGACGTTCTTTGTATACTATCTGATCTCCAGCGCGGCTGTCTTCGTGAATACGAACACGGAAAAGCTGCAGGGAATCAAGGGTTATCTGCTCGCGATTGCTCTGAACGCCGGCGGAATCTTCCTGTGGCTGATCCGTCAGTACGGTACTCTGTTTGCGACGGGCACAGCGGCTCATCCGGGTGCTTCTCTCTCCGGCATTGTGCTGATTGCCATGGTGCCGACACTGTCGATTGCGGCCTGCTTCAGCCGGGCGCTTTATAAGCGAACCGGTAATGTCTGGCTGCCGGCATTTCTGAATTCGATGCTCATGACGGTGATGACAATCGCTAACACGACGGTTTATTTCCGGTAAAACAATTCTGCCCGGGACTTGATTTTTTATCCCGATGAGATTATTCTCTTTTTTAAATATTCGCGGAAGCAAAGGCGTTTCGGTAATGCATTTTACCGGAGCGCCTTTTTCAATTGGCAGCGTCTGTTTTGCAGCTTCCGCAGGGCCGCAGCCGCCGGGGAGGAACAAACAGCAATGAATACAGCGGAATTACTTGTAAGGTGTCTGGAAAATGAAGGCGTTCGTTTTGTCTTCGGAATTCCGGGAGAAGAAAATCTGGAAATCATGAAAGCTCTGCACCACTCGAAGATCCGGTTCATCACGACAAGGCATGAGCAGGGAGCGGCTTTTATGGCCGACGTTTACGGACGGCTGACCGGAAAAGCAGGTGTCTGCCTTTCCACCCTCGGTCCCGGCGCCACAAATCTGGTGACCGGCGTTGCCGACGCGAACAGCGACGGAGCGCCTCTCATTGCAATCACGGGACAGGTCGGTACCGAACGGATGCACCTGACCAGTCACCAGTATCTTGATCTTGTCGGCATGTTCGAGCCGATTACAAAAAGGAGCAAGCAGATCGTCCGCCCGGATACGACGAACGAAATCGTCCGGATCGCTTTTAAATACGCGGAGTCAGAAAAGCCCGGCGCCAGTTATATTGACCTCCCCTGTGATATCGCGGCGATGGAAGTGCCGGAAGGGCCGGGGCGTCTCATGCTGACACACCACCGCGCGGCTCTGGAACTTCCGGATGAAGACAGTGCCGCGCAGGCGGCATCCATGATCCGGGAGGCAAAGCATCCTCTGATCCTCGCCGGTCACTCGGCGGTCCGCAACAACGCGTCCGGAGCGCTCCGCATGTTTGCGGATAAGCTCTCTGTCCCTGTCGTAACGACGATGATGGCTAAGGGCGTCGTTCCGGACTCCGATCAGAACTGCGTCGGCACGATCGGCATCCCGGAGACGGATTATCCGGATAAGGCGCTCGCGCAGGCAGATCTTGTGATCGCCGTAGGATACGATATCGTAGAATTCGCGCCGCGCAAGTGGAACGGGGATTCCTCTCACAGAATTATCCACATCGATGAACGCGCCACGCATGTGAATAAACTTTATCAGCCCGAAATCGAAGTCATCGGGGATATCAGCGCCTGTCTTGAAAAAATAGCAGAGCAGTGCAGTCCCTGTCCGGAGCCTCTCTGGGCTTACAACATCCGGAGGGAAAGACTTGAAGACGCAGGGCGTTTTACAGACGATGTCTCCTATCCCGTGAAGCCGCAGAAGGTCATCTCCGATATCCGCCGCATTCTCGCGGATGATGACATTCTGCTCTGCGACGTCGGTGCGCACAAGATGTGGGTTGCGCGGGATTACCCCTGTGAAGAGCCGAAAACCTGTATCATCTCGAACGGTTTTGCGACGATGGGCATTGCGGTTCCGGGCGCTGTCGCGGCAAAACTGATCTACCCTGACAAAAAGATTCTCGCGGTCACAGGAGACGGCGGTTTTCTGATGAACTGTCAGGAACTGGAAACCGCCGTGCGCATCGGCACAAATTTTGTCACGCTGATTTTCCATGACGGCAGCTACGGTCTCATCAAGTGGAAGCAGGAAAACCGCTATCATGAAAGCTACGATGTCGATTTCGGCAACCCGGATTTTGTAAAGCTTGCGGAAAGCTTCGGCTGCAAGGGTTACCGGATCAGCCGTACGGAGGATCTTCTCCCGGTGCTTGCGGATGCGTTCCGGCAGAAGGTACCGTCTGTTATCGACTGCCCTGTGGATTACCGCGAGAATCTGAAGCTATCGGAGCAGCTGCAGGCTCTTACTATCCCTTCAATGTGAGTCCGCAAAATAAACCGGTGCGATCGCCGGGCGGCGGTAGCCAGTTCTGCGGGCATGAGGAAACTGTCTCCGCTCCGCCGCCCGTCTTAATACAATCTTAACATTGCAGCATGGAAACCCTGTTTCCTTTTCATCGCAATAAGGTACAATATCAGGATGGAAGGGAGCCATCCTATGTTCAGAAACAAATATTTGTACCGGTTATCCACGTTCCGGATTATTCTGTTATCCTTTGCGGGAGCTATTCTGACCGGTGCGTTTCTTCTGTGCCTTCCATTCGCAAGAAGAGGCGCGCCTGTCAGTTTTCTTGACGCTTTATTTACCGCGACGAGCGCGGTCTGTGTGACCGGCCTTGTCGTGCGCGACACTTACCTTGGCTGGAGTATTTTCGGCCGTGTTGTGATTATTTCTCTGATTCAGATCGGCGGCATGGGCGTTGTGACCATAGCCATTCTGCTGGCGATTGTCTCCGGCAAAAAGATTTCGCTGCGCCAGCGAACGCTCCTGAAAGACGCGATATCGGAAGACCGCGTGGGCGGAATCTTGCGGCTGACGTCGTTTATTCTGCGGTTTACTCTGTTTTGCGAGCTGGTCGGAACTCTTCTGATGCTGCCTGTCTTCAGTGCAACTTACGGCATCCGGCGGGGGCTGGGTTATGCTGTTTTCCATTCCATCTCTGCGTTCTGCAACGCCGGGTTTGACCTGTCGGGCGGCAGAAGTCCTTATTCGTCTCTTACATGGTACGCGTCAAATCCGCTGATGAACCTGACCATCATGGGACTGATCGTGACCGGCGGGCTTGGTTTTGGCGTCATCGCGGATATCGGCCACCGGAAGCTGAAAGTACACCGTTACCGCCTGCAGACAAAGGTGGTCCTTTTTCAGACGGCAGTCCTGATTCTTTTGCCGGCGCTCTACTTTTTCCTGTTTGAATGCAAAGCAGGTCCTGTCGGCACCAGACTTCTGGAAGCCTTTTTTCAGTCCGTGACGACCAGAACCGCCGGCTTCAACACGATCGATCTGACAAAGCTCAGTGATTCCGGCATTATGCTCATGATTGTTCTGATGCTGATCGGCGGCGCGCCGGGTTCCACGGCAGGCGGCATGAAGACAACGACCTTCTTCGTCCTCCTGGTCTCTACATTCGCGGTATTCGGCTCGAAGCGGTCCGCTTCGGTTTTTCACCGGCGCATTTCCGCGGAAACGATCCGGAAGGCGGCCGCTCTATTCATGACATACATTACCTTGTTTTTACTTGCGGCGATGATCATCAGCAGGATCGAGGGGCTTCCGCTTCTTACCTGTATGTTTGAAACCGCGTCCGCGATCGGCACGGTCGGTCTGACGCTCGGCATAACGCCGCAGCTTGGCGCCGTGTCGCATCTGATTCTGATCTTCCTGATGTTTTTCGGCAGGGTCGGCTGTCTTACGCTGATATTTGCGGCGATCCGTGGTCATCAGGAAACCGGGTTGTATCCTGAAGAAGATCTTGCTATCGGCTGATATAACGGGAAATTCCGGGCATTGTTTGAAGGAACGGGTAATCCCCAGCCATCGATTGGCGAAACGGGAAATGGAGGTATCAATAATGAAATCAATTCTGCTTATCGGACTCGGCCGTTTCGGCCGCCACACGGCAATGAAGCTGCAGTCGCTCGGCCATGAAGTCATGGCTGTCGACAAGCAGGAAGGGCGCGTATCTGCGATTCTGCCTTTTGTCACAAACGCTCTGATCGGTGACAGCACGAGGCAGGATTTTCTGGAGTCGCTGGGCGTGCGCGACTATGATCTTTGCATTGTCGCGATCGGCGACGACTTTCAGAGCTCGCTCGAGACGACATCTCTGTTAAAGGAACTTGGCGCGAAGAAGGTCGTCTCCCGCGCTTCCCGCGACGTTCACGCAAAGTTTCTTCTGCGCAACGGCGCGGATGAGGTCGTCTACCCGGAAAAACAGGTTGCGGAGTGGACTGCTCTGCGCTACAGCTCGGATCATCTGTTCGATTACTTCTCGATGGGCGACGGGTACGCGGTCATGGAAATCGAGGTTCCGCTTGCATGGATCGGCAAAACCATCGGCGAGCTCGACATACGCAACCGCTTCCGCATCAATATTATGGCGGCCAAAACAGACGGTAAGCTCGACATGCAAATTACAAACAATACGGAATTCACCGGCAGGGAAAAACTGCTTGTACTCGGAAAGGATGCGGACATTCAGAAATGTTTTCACGACTGACCACATGGCTTCTGGGAAATACGCTGTGCCGGGAAAACGCTCCGGTAAAGGCGCATGTCAGATATAAGGACGTGTTTTCGATCGCCGGCATTATCGGCATGGTTACCCTTCTCGGTCTTCTGATCCATTATCTCGGATTTTCCGATGTTTCGGTGATCACGCTGTATATTCTGGCCGTGCAGATCATCGCGGTCCGCGTCAGCGGCCGGATCAGCAATGCCGTCGTATCCCTTCTGTGCGTCGCGATTTACAACTTTTTCTTTACGGATCCCAAGTATACGCTCCTTGCTTACGATCCCGATTATCCGATGACGTTTGTCATCATGTTTATCGTTTCTTTCCTCGCGGGTTCCCTCGCCGACAGGCTCAAGCGTATGGCAGGACAGTCCGAGCGCAACCGCTACCGCACGCAGATTCTGTATGATACAAGCCAGCTTTTAAACAAAGCGCTGGTATCACAGGAGGCAGCCGAAGTACTGGGTGTACAGCTGCACAAGCTCCTTGACAGAGATACCGAAGTGGCCTGCATTGATGAAGAAGGAAAAATCGCCTGCCGCTATTATCCGGACACCTGCCGCTCTACCTTTGAAGGGCAGGCGGATCAGGACGCGCTTGTCTGGTCAGTCAGAAGCCGCGCAAAGTCCGGCGCGGGAACGTCCGTCTATCCCGGCGCCCGCTGCAGCTACGCTCCGCTTTATCAGGGAAGTCATACGTATGGGGCGGTCGGTGTTTTGCCGGGCGATGCCGGACTCGATGAGTTCTCGGAAAGCATCATGAGCGCGATCATCAGCCAGTGCGAGCTTGCGATGGAAAACATCCGCTCCGTCAAAGATAAAGAAGAGGCGGCAATGAAAGCGCAGAATGAGAAGCTGCGCGCCGATCTTCTGCGTTCGATTTCTCATGATCTGCGAACGCCTCTGACTTCCATTTCCGGAAACGCGAGCATGCTGATGAATTCGGAGCAGACTTTTGATGAAGCGACACGCCGTCAGCTCTATACCGACATTTATGACGATTCGATCTGGCTGGTCAATCTGGTCGAGAATCTGCTTGCCATCAGCCGTGTGCGGAACGGGACTATGCAGCTGCGGACGACGACAGAGGTGCTGGACGATGTAATCGACGAAGCGCTGCGTCATATTGACAGGCATGTGCAGGAGCATACGCTGACCGTCCGTAAAAGTCCCGATATCATTCTGGCGAAGATGGATGTCCATCTGATCGTGCAGGTCATCATCAATATCGTTAACAACGCAGTCAAGTATACACCGGCAGGTTCCGAGATCATCGTTTCCACAAGCCAGAAGCAGAACATGGCCTACATCACCATTCAGGATAACGGCGGCGGTATTCCGGAGGAAGATCGGCCGCATCTGTTCGAAATGTTTTACAATGGAAGCAAAGAAGTAGCAGACGCAAGAAAGAGCATGGGGCTCGGGCTCGCGCTCTGCAAATCCATTGTGGAAGCGCATGGCGGCAGCATCTTTGAGAAGAATGTTGTACCGCATGGGGCTGCGTTTGTTTTCACGCTTCCTACGGAGGAATTACCGGATGGCGAACAGAAAGTGTAACATACTTGTCATAGAAGATGATCCGCAGATCCGCAAACTGATGGCGACATCGCTGACCGCGGAAGGGTACGGCGTCGAAACGGCCTACAACGGGACGCACGGGCTGCAGGCTCTGCGCCTCGGCCATGTCGACATCTGTCTGCTGGATCTGGGCCTTCCGGATATGGACGGAGTTTCAATTATCAGCAAAGTACGCAGTTTCAGCAATCTGCCGATCATCGTCGTCAGCGCGCGGAGTGAGGATTCGGACAAAATCGGCGCACTCGACGCCGGAGCGGACGATTATCTGACGAAGCCTTTTTCCGTTGAAGAGCTGATGGCGCGGATCCGGGTCGCGCAGCGAAGAATTGCCGCGCAGATACAGTCCAGCGGCGGGAATGATGGAAACGCGGTCTTTCATAACGGCGATCTGACGATCGACTATGTCTCCGGCTGCGTTTATCTGTCCGGTAAAGAACTGCAGCTGACGCCGATCGAATACAAGCTTTTGTGTCTCCTTGCGAGGAACGAGGGGCGCGTGCTGACGCACACTTATATCACGGATCATATCTGGGGCAATTCACTGGATTCGGATGTGGCTTCGCTCCGGGTTTTCATGGCTTCACTTCGCAAGAAAATCGAGAAGGACACCTCCCATCCCCGCTACATTCAAACGCATGTCGGGATTGGGTACAGGATGATGAAGCAGTAGGGGCGGCGGTGGCGTGAGCGGCGAGCGAAGCATGCGCAGGCGAGCAGGGCTGCGGCGTTTCCCGCGGCTGTCTCCCGCCGACCGGCTGCCGGGCATCTTTGCGAAATCTTAATACGACCGGATTCAATCCTTATGCAGGCTTTATCTCCTCTGTGTGACAATGTGACCATAAGAGGAGGAAATAGTAATGGGTAACGTTCTATTATTAGTTATGGTTGTTGCATGCGGGATCTGGATGTATTCGGTTGTGGCACGCATTTTTCATTGAAATACAAGTTTATCCGAAGATCGTATTTTTATTACTTTTCCAATCACTCCCAAAAAGCTTATAATATCAGTAATCACATTTTTCTTCTTGGGAGGGAATATAGAATGAATAAAATCAGACAATTCTTCACACTCTTCGTTCTCTTACTCTTTACGGCTTCGTCTGTGTATGCAGCTGCCCCGCTGACAGCGATGGCAGCCGGAACAGACATTGTCTATATCACAAAAACCGGTACAAAATACCACAATGCCGGCTGCAAATCTCTGTCGCGAAGCAAGAGTCCGATCAGTCTTGCTGATGCACGCAGGGCAGGATATCAGCCTTGCAGCATCTGTCACTCTGACAGACTGCAGGTTACACCGGCTGCCAATACAGTACAGGCAGCTGCTCCTGTTAAGGCTGCTCAGGCTTCTGCTGCAAGTGTCACGCAGGCAGTTTCTTCTTCCCTGACTCCTGCTCAGGCAGTACAGCAGGCATTTGCTCACTATGTTCAGGCCGGTTTGGATCAAAATACGGCACTTGCAAAAGTACAGCAGAATCAGGCCAGAATAATCACTCTTCCCGATGACGCTTCTATTGCAGCTTTTGTTCAGAGTGACTTAGGATCAAAAGTTGCTGTACCTGCTGCCGGCGTTGCTACTGCTTCTTCTCTCACACCGGAGGCAGTTGTTCAGCAGGCTTACGCGCAGCTCATCCGGCAGGGGATGACTTCTGATCAAGCAATGGCAGCAATTAATGCCAATCTGCCGACGCTTCTCAAAAATGCTGGTCTGTCAAAATAAATAAAATCTGTTTCCCGCCTCCCGGAGTATTTCGGGAGGCGGACTTGTATTCAGGAGCTGGCCGCCAGCTCTTTTTTTTATTGTCGTGGCGATGGCATTAGCCTTCTGCGTGGTGATTTTTTCATCCGGATGGCACTTGTTTGTCTGACGCCTGTCTTCTGCATCTTACTTTTTTGTAAATTTGCCATCCGCCTGCAAATTTTATCCTCTGGAATGAAATTTTAGCAGGGGATTTCTTTGAAATTTCCTTCCGGCGAACAAATCTCCGATGTGGGAGGAAGATAATTCTTGCCGGCACAAGAAAATTTCTCCAAGGATGCCATCTGCATACAGGATTTCTGCTTCGGGAGGAAAGTGCGTTCCTTCTGCAATTACAAATTCATCTACGGATGGAAAGTATCATGTATTCATTGTAATTCTGTGCCGGAAGTATTACAGATAGAAGGAAATTCCAGTTGGAGACAAATATCTTTGCTCCATCTGTTTTGCCATTTCACTTAACAGATAGAATCCTGTATAATATTTCCGATCTGTTGTTACGAAAAAGATTCACAAAGGAGACAATTAATAAATGAGAATCGCAGTACCCTATGAAGACGGCCATATCTTCCAGCATTTCGGAAGAACGCAGCAATTCAAGATCTATGATACAGATGGCAGCACTGTCCTCCATGCAGAAGTTATGAGCACAGATGGCGTAATGCATGAGGCGCTGGCTGTGGTTCTGGCAGGAAATGGTGTCGATGTGCTTGTCTGCGGCGGCCTTGGAGCCGGCGCGATGTCCACGCTGCAGGAAGCCGGAATCCGGGTTGTTTCCGGCGCATCCGGCGATGCCGATACTGCTGTAGCTGCATTTCTTGATGGCAGCCTGAGAAGTGAAGGCGTCAATTGCAATCACGACGAGGATGACGCGGAAGAATACCGCGGCTGCTCCGATGACTGTGAAGGTGGCTGCGGCGATGACTGCGAAAGCGGTTGCTGCGGCGGCGGGGACTCCTGCGGGTGCGGCGACGATGAATCCTGCGGCTGCGGCGCTGACTGCGAAGGCGGCTGCTGCGGCAGCTGCGGACACTATGAGCCGGACTTCGACGGCCCTAACATCGGCAAAACAGTCCGCGTCCACTACGAAGGTACGCTGGATGATGGCACTTGTTTTGACTCCTCGTATGAGAGAAACGAGCCTCTGTCTTTCGTCTGCGGAAGCGGCAGAATGATCCACGGATTTGATAAGGCTGTCGCGCTCATGAATACGGGCGATATCATCAACATCCACCTCACACCGGATGAGGCCTACGGCGAGGCAGATCCTTCTGCAATTATGAAGATGCCGATCGCGAATCTGCCCGGCTCGGAAGAGATCGGTGTCGGCGAACATGTGTATCTTTCCGCGCCGGACGGACAGAGCTTCCCGGTAACCGTTGTCGCAAGAGATGAAACGTATATCACTTTCGACGCGAACCACGAGCTTGCCGGCAAAGCTTTAAACTTCAAGATCGAGTTGCTGGATGTCGAGTGATACGCAGGCCGACAAAGCCAATACCGGCGAAACGCGCCCGGGCCGAATGCTGTGAAAAACGCCGAGGCTGAATGCCGGCGAATTCATCGCCAGATAATTTAAAATGCGGAGCATGCTGCCCGAAATAGAAATATTTCTTGCAGCATGCTCCGCGCTTTTTAAAATCCCAGTGTTTCGCCAATCAGGATAACCTTGATTCTTCCGTTCTTCGAGTCATTTCTTGTAATGACAATGTTGTTGCATATGGAGTCCGGGCTATTGCAGTTGCCGCACATGCCGGTTACCTTGCAGGGAGTGTGAATATCGAATCTCTGCGCATTGATCGGCGCGGCTGTATGTCTCGCCCGTGCGATCGCGTCTTCCAGCGTGGCCGCTGCTTTATCCATGGACGCAAGCACAATGACGCTCTTCGGTCCATAGAGCAGTGCCGCGAGCCGGTTTCCATTGCCATCGATGTTCACAAGCTGTCCGTCTTCACTGAAAGCGTTTGTTCCCATGATGTAAACGTCTGTGTCAAAAGCCTGCAGATAAGCTGCTCTGCGTTCTTCGGGCGTAACAGCTTTGGATCTGTCGATAAATGTTACTTCGCCGCGCTTCTCCCGCTCCCGCAGCGCATCAAACACGCCGATCTGCGCCGCCGTCATAGTGCCTCCATTCGCCACCTTTGCACCGTCCGGGATCAGCTCCATAACTTTTGCAAGCGCCTGCCTGCCGTCCCTGGCATAGAAAGCCTTCATGTGCCGGCGTTCGAATGCTTTGATGAGGGATGCCGCGTATTTTTCATTTCTTGTTTCCATAAATTCGTTCATGCTGAAGAATCTCCTTTACAGATGCCTGTATAATTTCAAGTACGATCATTTATCCCATTATAAACCCAAAGCTGTTCTATAATATATTTATCTGTATTTCACTCAAATCGGAGGTGATCCTATGTCCATCGTCGGAAGCATCCTGGTTCCGCATCCTCCCCTGATTATTCCCGAAGTCGGGAAAGGGGAAGAGAAGTCGATTGCACAGACAACCGCAGCATACGAAGAAGCGGCTTCATTTGCGGCTTCTCTGCAGCCCGAAACGCTCATCATCTCATCCCCGCACAGCACCATGTACAGGGATTATTTCCACATTTCCAAAGGCGAGTCCGCCAGGGGAAATCTGTCGGCGTTCGGCGCTCCGGGCGTTCGCTTTTACGAAGAATATGACACAGAATTAGTGCGGGAAATCTGTCGTCTCGCGGATCGGGAAAACTTTCCCGCAGGCATCCTCGGTGAACGTGATCCTCTTCTGGATCACGGCACGATGATCCCTCTGTATTTTCTGCACCGGCAGTGGTCTTCCGGCGAACAGCCGCCTTTCCGCATCATCCGCATCGGTCTGTCCGGCCTTTCCCTGGAAGACCACTATCGTTTCGGCATGCTGATCCGGAAAGCCGTAGAGAGTTTAGGCCGGCGCGCCGTTTATGTCGCAAGCGGAGATCTCTCTCACAAGCTAAAATCTTACGGCCCGTATGGCTACGCAAAGGAAGGCCCTGCCTATGATGAACAGGTTATGAAAGTGTGCGGCGGGGGATGTTTTGGCGGCCTGTTTGACTTTGCGCCCGCATTCCTTGAAAAAGCAGCAGAATGCGGCCACCGGAGCTTCGTCATCATGGCAGGCGCGCTCGACGGCCGCAGTGTCGAGGCAAAGGAGCTTTCTCATCAGGATATTACCGGCGTCGGATACGGCGTCTGCACGTTCAGCGTCCGCGGAGAGGACGAGTCGCGCCACTTTCTTGAACGACGTCTGCAGGCAGAGCAGGCGCGGACAGAAAGTGCCCGCAAAGAGGAAGACGCCTGGACGTCGCTCGCGCGCTTTACCATCGAAAACTTTGTGCAGGGAGGTGTCATACCGGCTGTATCAGGGGACGCGGCCATTTGCGGAGCGGCAAAACATCCCATTCCGGACGCGCTTCTCTCAAACAGGGCCGGTGTATTTGTTTCGATCCATGAACACGGCGAACTGCGCGGCTGTATCGGAACGATTCTCCCTACGCGGAAAAACATCGCCGAAGAGATCATTCAGAACGCGGTCAGCGCCTGCTCGGAAGATCCGCGCTTTTCTCCGGTAACACAGCGCGAGCTCCCGTATCTTGAACTGTCGGTCGATGTCCTTGGAAAACCGGAGAACATCAAAGGACCGGAGGAGCTGGATGTGCACCGCTACGGGGTCATTGTCAGCAAAGGTGCCCGGCGCGGGCTCCTGCTCCCTGATCTGGACAGTGTTGACTCTATCGATCAACAAATCCGCATTGCAAAACAGAAAGCAGGTATTGATCCCTCTGAAAAGGATGTGACATTGCAGCGGTTCGAAGTCATCCGCCACCATTAAAGGATGTGCCGCCGCGTCGCTGCAAAGCTATCTGCCGCCGCCATGCGCCGGGCGGCTCACCTGGGAACCGGGAAGGAGCTGGAAATGAGATGTCAGGTTTGTTTTCACGGATGTGATCTTGAAGAAGGTCAAACCGGTCTGTGCCGCGCCAGAACGAACATCGGCGGCCGGATCGTATGTACCAGTTACGGGAAGGTGACTGCGCTTGCGCTCGATCCCGTCAGTAAAAAACCGCTGGCGCAGTTTCATCCGGGAATGAATGTGCTGTCGGCCGGAAGCTTCGGCTGCAACCTCTCCTGCCCGTTCTGCCAGAATCACGAGATTTCCATGGCGGACGAATCTTTTCCGGCAAAGCAAGCTTCGCCCGAAGAATTGGCAGCACTCGCAAAGCGCCTGGTTCCGCAGCGGAATATCGGCATTGCTTTCACATATAACGAACCATTGATCGGCTGGGAATTTGTGCGCGACACAGCGGCTCTTATTCATAAAGAGGGACTGCTGAACATTCTTGTAACGAACGGAACCGCGTCGCCGCAGGTGCTGGAACAAATCCTGCCCTACGTCGACGCGATGAATATAGATCTGAAAACTTTTGATGAAACGATATATCGCCGCGTGCTCGGCGGCGATCTGCAGATGACACTAGACTTCATCCGACGTTCCGCGGCCGCCTGCCATGTGGAGCTGACGACCCTGATCGTGCCCGGCATCAGTGACAGCGTAGAACAGATGCGCAGAGAAGCTGCCTGGATTCACGATCTGGAAATCTCACTTGGCAAAACAATTCCGCTCCATGTCACCCGCTATTTTCCGGCTTACCGGATGGAGGCGGAAGCGCTGCCGGTCCGGACAATAAGACAGCTTGCCGCAGCCGCGCGGGAACAGTTATCTGCTGTGTATCTGGGGAATTGTTGATTGCCTCCTGTAGCGCGAACAGCTGCGATACAGAAGGCTACTTGTCTTCCGCACCGTGCGAACAGCTGCTCCCGCTAAGAAACGGGCCGCCGCACTTACCTGCGACAGCCCGCTTCCGCTTCCTGACTATTTAAATCACAGCACCATCTTGACCGCGCCATACATTCCGGCATCATTGCCAAGCTCCGCAAGCTTGATGACACAGGTTCTGCACGCGTGAAATGCATTCGGCTTGTAATACTTGGACACTACATCCGTCACAATGTCGCCAGCCTTGGAAACACCGCCGCCGATGACAATCGCCTCCGGGTCCGTGACCGCCGTAATATTGGCAAGCGCCCTGCCGAGAATCTCTCCGAACTCTTCGACAATTTCCTTCGCGACCTCGTCTCCCTCTTTCGCGGCGTCAAAAATTGTCTTCGCACTCAGCTCCTCATTGTTGACCAGAATAGTTGACTTCTTCGTCTTTTCAAGCCTTTTCCGCCCGATTCTGACAATACCCGTCGCTGAGCAGTACTGCTCAAGACAGCCCTTCTTGCCGCAGCCGCAGGTCTCTTCTTCATGCGGATTCACCGGCATATGTCCAATTTCCGCGCCTGCGCCATGCGAGCCGTTCACGATCTTCCCGTTGATGATGAGGCCCCCGCCGACGCCGGTTCCAAGTGTTACCATCAGCATGCTCTTAAATCCGCGGCCGCCGCCTTTCCACTGCTCTCCAAGCGCCGCCGCATTCGCGTCGTTGACGGCTTCCACTTTAATGCCTCCCAGCATGCCGGAAAGCTCCTGCGGTACATTGACAACGCCCCAGCCGAGATTGACGCAGTTATTAACAATGCCGCCGTCCAGAACCGGTCCCGGCACATCGATGCCGATTCCCAGAATATCTGAAGGATCCAGCTTCTTCTCTTTGATCTTATCCTTGAGAGACTTCGCAATGTCCGGCAGAATATTCTTGCCGTTTTCCTCTGTTCTCGTAGGGATCTCCCATTTCTCGAGAACCTCTCCCTTTTCATTAAAAAGGCCTTCCTTGACCGTCGTGCCGCCAAGGTCAATGCCAAACGCGTATTTCCCCGCCATAGCTGCAATCCTCCGCTGTTCAATAATAGTTACACGAGCCGTAATAGTACTATCCATGTCTTGTGGATAGAGAGGTCACGTGTTTTAACGTAATTAGAATACCGTTTTGGCGGCAGGAAATCAATGCCGGAGGCGCCGGTCGACGCGCAGCCGCCGGAAAGGCAATGCCGGAGACGCCCGGACGCCGCAAAGGCAGCACCGCCTGCGTCATCTATACCCCGCTGCAGCTGGCAAGAAACTGCTTCGTCCGCTCGTTTTTCGGATTTCCGAAAACTTCCTCCGGCGTTCCCTGCTCCGCAATGACGCCGTCATCCATAAAGATGACCTGATCCGAAACGTCCCGCGCGAAGGCCATTTCGTGCGTGACAATGATCATCGTCGTGCGGTTCCTCGCGAGCGAGCGGATGACCTTCAGCACCTCCCCCGTAAGCTCCGGGTCCAGCGCGGACGTCGGCTCGTCAAAACATAAGATATCCGGATGCAGCGCTAGAGCCCTCGCGATCGCGACCCGCTGCTGCTGTCCGCCCGAAAGCTGATGCGGATAATTCTGCATGCGGTTGGCGAGTCCCATCTGATCGAGGAGTTCTTCGGCATGTCTTTTGATCCCGGGAAGATCAGCATCGCCGCGCGCCTTTGCGGCAACCACCGGCGCGAGCATGACATTCTCGAGAGCCGTATACTGCGGAAACAGATTGAACTGCTGGAAAACCATACCGAAATGCAGCCGCTTTCTGCGGATCTCCTCTTCCGAATCGCTCTTCTGCCGCGCGGCGTCAAAGATCGTCTCGCCTTTAATCAGAAACGAACCGGCATCCGGCGTTTCGAGGAAGTTCAGGCATCGCAGGAGCGTTGTTTTGCCGCTGCCGGAAGAGCCGATGATCGAAAGTGCGGTCCCCTCCTGCATCGTAAACGAGATGCCCTTAAGCACCTGCGTGTTCTCAAAATTCTTTCTGATATCTCTGACTTCCAGTATCGGTGTGCTTGCTGTCATGTATAATCCTTCATTCGTGTTGCTTCTGTCAGCGGAAGTAACTCAGTCTCTTTTCAATATAGCCGAACAGCAGGGTCAGAAGTCCGCTGAATACAAGATAGAACGCACCGGTGTAAAACAGCGGCCAGATGATGCCCGCGCTCTTGATAAACGCCTGCCCGTTCCAGATAATTTCATAGACTGCGATTACCCGCGCGAGTGACGTGTCTTTTACAAGCGTGATGATCTCGTTTGACATTGGCGGAACAATGCGTTTGATTACCTGCAGCAGTACGATTTTGCGGAAAATCTGCCCTTTCGTGAGGCCGAGAACCTGTCCTGCTTCATACTGCCCGACCGGAATCGACTGAATACCTCCGCGGTAAATTTCCGCAAAATAGCACGCATAGTTAATCACAAAAGAAACGAGCGCCGCGATAAAGCGCCCGTTGTCTCCGGATCCCCATATATTTGATTTCAGCAGAATGCCCGGCCCGTAGTAGATGACGAGCAGCTGCAGCAGCAGCGGCGTTCCGCGGATGATCCAGATGATGAATTTGATAGGATAACGCAGAACACGCGCCCTGCTCATCGATCCCAGACTGATCAAAAGTCCGAGAGGAAGAGCGAAGACGAGTGTCAGTGCGAACAGCTTGACCGTTCCGAGGAACCCTTCAAGCAAAGATAACGTAACTGTCCAGAACATGTATCTCTCCAGTACTCTTGCGGCGGCTTACTTCTGTTCTACCAGCGCATCCTGCACGCCGTATTTTTCCGCGATCTTCTGCATGGTGCCGTCCGCGTAATACTTCTTGAACTCATCATTGATGTAGGCGGCGAGATCCGAGCCTTTGCGGCAGCCGACGCCGTACTCCTCTGTTGTAAGTTCCAGCGTGTGTGTCAGATCCGGATAATCGGTTCCGTCGCCGATCATGGCACCGGCCATTAACAGGTCGATGATCGAAGCATCCGACGTTCCCGCGCTGATTTCCATCAGCGTATCTGCCTGCGCAGTCAGTGCCGTATAGTCAAAGCCGTTTGCCTTGGCGGCATCCTCGCCGGCAGAACCGGCTTCCACCGCGAAATGAAGGCTCTTCATGCTCTCTGCGTCCTTGTACTGATCCGCCTTATCTTTGGGCAGTACGACAACCTGCGCGTTGTTGCAGTAGGCATTCGTACACTCCATGGAATTTTTAACTTCATCAATCAATGTCATGCCGTTCCAGACAACGTCAATGCTCTTGTTATTAAGCTCAAGGATTTTGTTGTCCCAGTCGATTTCAACAAACTGCGCTTCAACGCCGAGATCTTCTGCTACCTTCTTCGCCATATCCGCGTCAAAACCGATCCAGTTGCCGTCATCATCCTTATAATCCATCGGGGCAAAATCCGTGATCCCCACAATCAGCGTCTTCTTCCCTTTAATGTAATCAACATCACTGTCCGCCGATGCGGATCCCGATTTCGCGCCGCACCCTGCCAGTGACGCACCAAGGAGAACAGCCATAAATCCTGCCAGAATTTGTTTTTTCATAATCATGCTCCTCACTGCATTTGTTTAGTTGTTTATCACTGTACCACAATAAATCGTTTATGTAAAACAGTTTTTCTGCTGCAGGGCGCACTGCTCGATGCCATCGGCATATAAAAAAGACAGAGCACGCCCGAAAGCATTACTCTGTCTTTACTCTGTATTCTTTACCGGCGAAACGATCAGGCAAGAGCCTTCTTCGCAGTCTCCGCAAGTGCCGCGAAATCAGCCGCGTTGTTAACAGCCATCTCCGCCAGCATCTTTCTGTTAATATCAATTCCGGCAACCTTGAGGCCATGCATCAGCTGGCTGTAGGAAAGTCCGCTCAGTCTTGCAGCCGCATTGATACGGGAAATCCAGAGAGATCTCATATCTCTCTTTCTGAGCTTTCTGCCTGCGAACGCGGAGTTCTGCGCGCGCATAACGGACTGCTTGGCAACTCTGTAATGTCTGCTTCTTGCCTCTCTGTAACCCTTGGCAAGCTTCAGAACTCTGTTATGTTTCTTCTTGGCATTTAATGCGCCTTTAATTCTAGCCATTTCAAATCTCCTTCAATTCTCTAAACGTCCCGAATCTGTGCCATCCGATTAAAGATAAGGCATGATCTTCTTCATCGTCTTTACATTCGTTGCATCCGTTACAGCGGGCTTTCTGAGATTTCTCTTTCTCTTTGTCGTCTTTTTCGTAAGGATGTGGCTCTTATTCGCTTTATTTCTGATGAGCTTTCCATTCCCGCTGAGCTTAAAGCGCTTTGCAGCTGATCTGTTGGTTTTCATACTAGGCATAACATTGACCTCCTGATATAATTTCGGCTTCTGCCTTTTCGTGCCGGTCTGTCAGAACAAGCCCTGCGGCTTATTTCTTCTGGACCAGAAACATGGACATGCTTCTTCCCTCAACCTTCGGTGCCTTATCCACTACTGCTACGTCTGTAAGGGCATTCGCGAAGTCTGTAAGGATATGAACGCTGGCGCCCATATGCGCCATCTCGCGTCCGCGGAAACGGAGCGTGATCTTGACGCGGTCTCCTCTTGTCAGAAATTTTCTGGCGTTGTTGACCTTGGTCGTCATATCGTTCGAATCGATATTCGGTGACAGACGGATTTCCTTGATTTCGACAATATGCTGCTTCTTCTTCGCCTCTTTCTCGCGGCGGAGCTGCTCGTATCTGAACTTGCCGTAATCAATGATCCTGCAGACCGGCGGATTGGCCGTGGCAGCGATCAGAACCAGATCCAGTCCCGCTTCTTCGGCTCTTCTTAAAGCTTCCGCGGTGTCCATGACACCGAGCTGGGTTCCGTCTTCCGCGACAACGCGGACTTCCTTATCCCGGATCTGATTGTTTATCGGAACTTCGTGTCTGCTGCTTCTCGTATTAATGGTATTGCCCTCCCGTAATGGCCGGACAGGACACCGCCCGTCCGTCTTGCGCACTTCGCCGGAACCATGGCCGGCTGCAAGCACATAAAAAAATTGACCGCAGCCATCGCAGCCACTGTCAATTCAAACTCTTCCCCTGTGCCTGCGGATTGTAACCTCCGCGAGCCGGAAGAAAGTAATGAACTCTGGAAGCGAACCGTAAAACCGTGCCGCCAGGTGAGAGTGGAAACTCTGCTTGATGTCTTATGCAAGGACATGCCTCACATACGCTAGATACATTAGCATAAATAATCTGCTGCGTCAAGGGTTTTCACCGCGTCTGCAGAAATTCATACTCGCGTCTGGCGGCACTGTCGCCCGGATATGTTTTGACGTAATCCGCCATCAGAACCGACGCGCGCTGGAAGTTTCCAAGATACTCGTTCGCCACGATTTCGTTGAACGCAAGGCTCTGCTTCATCGTCTCATCGTTCAGCGTCTGCCCCTGCCGGAAAGACTGCAGCGCATCCTGATATTTTCCCTGCTGCAGCTGACACAGCCCCAGCTGATTGTACACCTGCGCGTGCGACGTGTCCTTTTTCAGAAACGACTCATAGACGCTGGTCGCGTAATTATAGTCTCCAAGGGCTTCGTAGGTCTGCCCGAGCAGGATCGTCACGTTCCAGTTGTTCTTGTCCGAAATCTTTTCCAGACAGGTTTTCGCCGTATCGTAGTCGCCGGCATAGAAAGACAGACGGCCCTTATCGTAGTCGCTCATCGAATCCCCGCGTTCTGTAAGCGCTTCCCCAATCAGTTCCTTTCCCTGTTTGTCATAACCGTTTTCCGCAAGCTTCTGATAGATCTGCACCAGCCGGTCATAGTTTTCCGGGTCCGCTTCCATGGCCTTCTTATAATCCGCCATCATTCCGTCCGTATCTTTCTGCGACATCAGAATCGTGCCGCGCATCGAAAGAGCGTCCGGATCTTTCGGGCGAAGGCCGATGATCGCGTCGTAGACGGTTTTCGCGTCGTCCAGTTTCCCGAGCTTGTAAAAACAAGACCCGAGATAATAGTTAATGTCATATTCCATGGGTCCGGGGATGGCCGGTGCGTATTCGAGTGCCTTCTCAAACGCGTCTGCCGCCTCTTTATAATCTCCCAGTCCCATATAGGCGATGCCAAGCCCCCGGTATCCGCCCTCTTCATCAAGGCCCGACGAGATCTGTGTCTGAAAATTCGAGACAGCGCTCTCATAATTGCCCGCTTTGAGCGCCTGCTGCGCGGTTCTTGCCGCGGCGGCAGGTGTCCCCGAAACCGCAGGTTCCCCGGCGCAGCCGGCAAGAAGCAGGCCGCTGATGGTCAGTGTGCAGATGACTTTGCGAACGCTCATGAATGTTTCTCCTCCGGTACCTGCAGCTTCCTGCCCGCGGGAAGCTGCACCAGCACAATGGCCGTGAACATTAACGCACAGCCGAAGATCTCTCTTCCGGTCAGGACCTGATGCAGCAGCACAAAGCCGGAAACCGCACTGATCACGGATTCCAGCGAAAGAATCAGGGAAGCGATCGCGGGATCGGCTCCCTTTTGCCCCAGAATCTGAAAGGTATACGCGGCACCGCTCGAAAAGACGCCCGCGTAGAGCAGGGAAAGCCACCCTGCCATTCCAAATGAAGACAGTACGGGTTTTTCCACGATCAGACTGATCAGGGTTCCTGCAAGGCCGCTGACAAGAAACTGGATACAGGATAATTCTACCGCATCCGTGCCTTTCGAGAAATGGTCAATGCAGAGGATATGCATCGAATAGGCGAAAGCGCAGCCAAGCAGCATCAGATCCGCCGGTGCGAAACCCTCCGCGGATGAAAAACTCAGGAAATACAGGCCTGCGGCGGCAAGTCCTGCGGCAGTGAAAACGCGGACGCTTCCCCGCCTTGTAATAAAAAAGGAAAGAACCGGTACTATTATAATATACAGCGCTGTCATAAAGCCGGCCTTGCCGACGTCCACCTGCATGATGCCGATCTGCTGGAGCGTGGAAGCGACAAGCAGAATCAGGCCGACAAAAATGCCGCCCTTTACGGTTCTTTTAAAACTGTAAGGCTCCAGATTGCGGTCTCCCGCCTGTTCCCGCTCTTTCCTTGCCTTTTTGCGAAGCAGTACGAGCGGCAACAGCACGAAAAATGCCAGCAGCCCCCGGAAGCCGTTCATCGTGAATGGCCCCATATGTTCTCCGCCGACTCTCTGCGCGACAAACGCGGTGCCCCAGATAAAGGCCGCCATAAAGCAGAAGAATGCATTTCTTGCCGGAATCCCGGCGCTCCGGCGGGAGACCGGGCTGCCGCCCGGGATGGTGTTCGCGCCGGAGACGGCGCTGCCGCGGGCGTTTCCCTGATATATTGTTTCGTCCTGTCCGTTCCTGTTATCTGAAGTATTCATAAGCAGTTCACTCGTCAAATTCCGCGAGGACGTAATATCCCCGGTCAGTATGCTCGATCTTTTTCACAACGCCTTCCCTTGCCAGCATTCTCTGATTAAACGGAACATTGCCGCTCATCGCAAGTGACGGGTCAATTGTATAATAATAGTTGCTGGGCAGCACTCCCTCGGAAACCGTGACTTTGTCTCCTTCATGCAGAAGGCCCGGCCGCTCCATCTTGAATTCCATTTCCCGCATTCTGTTCTCCTTCCTGCGCGTCTTCCGCGCTTTTCCAGTCCTCTTTATTTCGCACAATCGCGTTCTGCAGAAGGAACTGGTGCCAGAGTTCATACGAGCTTGCGGTCAGATGCACGCCGTCGTTGGAGAGCTCCGGACGGACGTTTCCGTTTTCATCACAGACCGCGCTGTTCATGTCAATATAAAAAATATCGCGGCCGTTTGCGAGTGTAGATACCGCGGTGTTGCGCTCCACGGTATTCGTGTTGTTGAATACACTGCTGCTCTTTGCGTACTTTTCGGTCACATGCATCATGCCTTCGATATAGATAATCGAATCCGGCTGAAGCTTGCGCACAACCTCGAGCAGTTCCTTATACTTGTTATAATATTCGACCGTGGTCGGCATGCCAAGCTCATTAACGCCGATGCAGATGTAGATCTTGCGGTATTGTTTTGCCCCGAGTACATCCAGCAGTTTTTCACTGGTCGTCTGAGCGTCCGGCGTGTGGAACGGCACTTCCAGATCGAAAATCTTGAAAACCGAGAGAGCGTCTTTGGCGAAGAATGTTGTTTTGCCGCTCATGTTGCCATAGGTATACAGGCCGTCGGTTCTGGAATCGCCGATGAACAGCGCATCCGCAAAATAGGAGTCATCAACCTGCTGCAGCTTGTAATAGGTACCGTCCGGTGCGAAGATTCCTTCTGTCTGCGTCGGAAAAACAGTCCCCTCCGGAGCCAGAAACCGCTTGTCCATATTGCCGTAGTCTTCGGCCTGCACTACCGGATTGTTGACGCCGTCCGGAATTGTAAGATCGGCAACCGCGTTCGCGGTGTCATCCTTCGCCTTCGCTGCGGCCTCTGTCTCCTGTGTGCCGCCTTCCTGCGACTCTTCCCTCGCGGCAGAAGCCACTTCCTGCTCTGTCGCCGCCGCGGCAGGCTCCTCTGTGTTCTGCCTGCCGAGAATCGCTTCCACATCTTTGGAAGAAGCGGAGGTATGCTGCCTTCGAAGAAGCGCGTCAGCAGGTGTCACACCGTCATGGAGTCCCTTGAAGACAAGCGAGAGCTCCGGCTCTTTTTTAAGATCGTGATCATACTGCGCATAGGCCGTTGTCCGTCCCACGGCAGCGACGATCGTAAATACCAGGACGCCAAGCAGCAGCACGAAGGCAAGCGGCGCCTTTTTGATAAAGTTCCACATCTTCTATACTTTACTTTCCAAATGGCAGAGCCATTCCCTTTCCAATGAAGCGCTCAGAACGAGAAATACATAAAAGTATTTCCGCCGGATGTCACCATGAAATACACGCAATACCAGAATGCTGCGCCAAGCAGCAGCACAACCGGCACCGATTTTCTGAACCGTACAACCGCGTCAAAAACAGCAGGAACACACAGTACAGCCGCCGCGGCAAACAAAGGCGCGTAAACCGGGAACAGCCGCAGAAAATCCGCGGGATTTCCGGTGCCAGTTCCGAAGAACGGAAAAAGCCGTGTAAAATACGTGCCGAGCTTTGAAAGATCCGGAATCGCGAAAATCACCCAGGTCAGTGGAATGATGACAAGCACCGGAATTCTTCCAAGAACAGGCGCCTTCTCCCGCATTTTTTTCAGCGGAAATTTCTCGAGAATGATCAGCAGTCCCAGCACAAGCCCCCAGATGACAAAGTTTAGCGTGCCGCCGTGCCAGAGTCCGGTAATCAGCCATACAATCAACAGATTCCGGATCGTGCCGGCCGTCCCGCACCGCGAACCGCCGAGTGGAATATAAATGTAGTCCCGGAACCACGCGCCGAGAGTCGCGTGCCAGCGGCGGTAGAAATCGCCGATGCCGGTGGCCGCGTACGGATGGTGAAAGTTCTCGATGAAATCAAATCCCAGCAGCATCGCGGCGCCTGCCGCGATCAGCGAATATCCCCAGAAGTCGTAGTACAGCCGGAAGGTATACCCGTATGCGCCAAGCCATGCGAGAGGCGTTGAGATACTTTCGTAACCGATCTTGTCAATCTCGTTCCATAGGATGCCGATTCTGTCCGCGAGCAGCACCTTCATGCAAAGTCCGAGCGTAATGTACACGAGTCCGTCTTCAAAGCGTTCAAGGCCGGGTTTCCGCAAAAGGCCCTTTCTTCTGAAGCCGTCATTGTAACGCATGATCGGTCCCTGCGTAAGCTGCGGAAACATCGTAAAGTACGCCGCAGCTGCGGAGAACGGCGGCCGCTGGCGGATGCGCGCCGTGTACATGTCCGCCTGATAGGAAATCATTTTGAAAATGTAAAACGAAATACCAAGCGGCAGCCAGGACGCATTGTCTGCCAGTGCGAGGGCTTTGAAGGCCGTAAGCACGCCTGCGTCAAGAAGAACCGCAAGGATCAGACAGGCTTTCTTTTTTCTGTCCGTCGAATCATCGCTTTCCCCGCAGACGCTCAGATAGTTGCATGTGAACATCTGGTTGCCGAGCAGATAATTCAGCAGCGTCAAAACAAGAAGCACCGCCGTAAATTTCAACGCCCCTGCCGCGTAGAAAAGGATGCTTTCAAGGAAAAGCACCATATTCCTGTATTTTACAGGAGTCAGCAGATAAACCGCCGCTGCTGCCGGAAGAAAACGGAAAACAAACTCCGTACTGGAAAGTAAAACAATGTTCTGCATATTGCTGCCCGTCACCTGCAAAGCGAGCGGATAGTCTCTGTTTGTCCTCTATCCGCTCGCCTTATAAATTGAATATATTCCGGCAGGCGTGCCTGCCGCGCTTCCTGGGTATCTCTTTACTGGCCGTCCTGCGCTGCCTGCTGCTGAGCCGCAGCCTGGGCTGCTGCCTGCGCCGCTGCTGCCGCCTGCGCTGCCGCTGCCTGCTGCGCTGCTGCCTGCTGCTGCGCTGCTGCCTGTGCCGCCGCTGCTGCCGCGGCCGGATCCTGCGCCGCCGCATTCTGATTCTGCGCTGCCGCGTTCTGGTCCGCACCGTTTGCGGCTGCTGCATTCTCCGAAGCGTTGTTTTGTCCCGCGCCCGCAGAAGCTGTCGTCTGCGACGAAGTGTTCTGTCCCGCCGTCGAATTCGATCTGGCTGTTCCCGACACCTCGGGCGACGCTGCGCTCTCTCTTGCCTTTTCCGAAGTGTCTTCTTCCTCACCCGTCGAAGCGAAAATCTTCGCCGCGGTTACGGTTTCCGGAATCTGCGTCAGTGTCTTTTCCGCGTCTGCGGCGTAATCGGACTTCGGATAGTCGTGCACCAGCTTTTCCAGATATGCCTTCGCGTTCGAAAGGTAGTCTTTCATCTCGCCGCTCCTGGTTTTCTCATCCGCCGCCTCATAACTCTTATAATACGACTGGCCAAGATAAGCGAGCATCTGCGGGTAGGATTTGCTCGGATTGTTCTGATCATCAAACTTTACGGCGAGCGTAAGGTTTTTGATCACCGCGGCGTAGTCCAGCTCATCCGCTTCATAAGCCTTCGCACCTGCCAGATAGTACTGATCAAGCAAAGTATCCTTGATGTTCGGATACAGCGCATTATACAGCGCCGTATACTCCGTCGACATACCTTCGGTCGCCGTGGAAGGATCGGTGTCCGCAAACGCGGCCGCAATGGCTTCTCCGTCCTTGGGATCTTTCAGATACGCGGCAGCCGTATTCAGCAGCGCGTTGATTTTCGTCTGCTGCTCCTTCGTAATATCCGCTGTATTCTCGCCGGCAGATTTATTCAGCTTATCGACCTGCGCCTGCAGCTTCTCGGCAGCCGCCTTCTGCTTGTCCAGTTCTTCGCTGACTGTCTGCACCTGCGTCGTGCTCTGCTGCCGCACTGTCTCGACTCTGGCCGGCATGACCAGAAACGCGACTGCCGCCGCGCCAATAATCAGGCCGATAATGCCGCCTGTCAGCGCCGAGGGAAAACGGAAGCCGTCCACGCCGGGCGTTCTTGTCCCGATCGGCTGGATGATTGTCTCGTTGTCCTCTTCATATTTGACAATGCCGGCGGCTTTATTGATCTCTTTCTTCGTTCTGCCTTCGGTTTTACGATCCGGCGGATTCTTCCCCTGCTGCTCGGGTGAAAGCTTCGCCTCCACCTCTTTCATATAACGGAGCGTCGTAGTGTTGTTCGCGTCCAGAAGCCTGCACCTGCGCAGCTCCTTCTCCGCCCGGCTCCACTGATGGTTCTCGATATACAAAAGCGCGAGCAGCTGCCGTGCGCGCAGATAATGCGTATTGAGCTGCAGTACCTTCTTGAGCTGGAGAATCGCGACATCGAGATTGTCGGTATAGCAGCACTCGAGCGCGTGATTATAGCGTCTGATCGCCGCTGTAATATTCGAGACCATCTGCGAGCCTTCATCGAACATCCGCAGATAACTGTCCGCAAGATTGTCCTTTTCATGCAGGCGTTTGTCGTTGATGCTCTTGCTGATGACCCACTCGCTGAAAGCCGCAACGCTTTCCCCGATTTCAAAATAGCACAGTCCCAGCAGATTTCTCGCCTGCAGATTGTCCTTGTTGAACCACAGGCTCTGTTTCAGCGCTTCAATCGCGCCGGAAAGGTCACGGACCTGCGCTCTTTCAAGGCCCGTGTTATACATATAGTTGGAAGTATATATAATTTTCTTGTACTGCGTTACGTCTACACCGCAGTTCGGACAATGGTTTGACTTCGTAAGCTCACAGCCGCATTTGTAACAATACATAGGAATCCTCTGTCAGAATATTCAACTGCGCCGGCAGATATCCGGCGCGCCGCACAGTCCGCCGAAGGCTGTCAATGCTGCTTGGAGCTCTCCGTCCCGAACGCGCCGTCCTTGGTCATTTTCAGCATGACATCTACCATGTCTTTCATATCCTGATTGTAAATCGCCTGTTCCGCGTCTTCGAGCTCGAGGCTTGGATGATATTTCTTCAGTTCTTCGTCAAAATTGATCACGGTAATGCTCCTTTATATATTTCCTGAACGAACCGGCAAGATAAAGCGAACCGGTTACGACAACTTGCTCATGTTCATGCAGAAGACGCAGAACCTGCGCCGTCGTGTCTTCCATGCCGGCCGTCAGCCGAAGCTGACTTGGCCGACCGCTTTCCAAAGCCGCCTCTTTCGCGGCTGTAAGCAGCTCTCCGGGTGGAAGCGCCCGGCTTCCTTCCATCGGGCACAGAAGGACTCCCTTAACCGCAGGACTCCTCAGAATATCCATCAGTTCCCCGCGGTAATCCTTGTCTTTCATTGCGGAGAAAACAATGTAGCTCCCCGATCTTCCAGCTTCGTCTTCCGCAGCGGCGGAAAGACTGCGCAGCAGCTGCCGGATACCGTCCCGGTTGTTTGCGCCGTCCAGCGTAAGTCCCGGCAGAATCTGTTCCATCCTGCAGGGAAGCTGACCATCTGAAAGCCCGCGCGTAATGCTCTCCGGATTTATCCGGTAACGTCCGCCGGAAAGCTCCTGCACGGCACGGCATGCCTCAACGGCAAGCGCGGCGTTCTGCGCCTGATAAAGTGCCCCGGTCCGCAGCTTCGCCCGGACTGCAAAAGGCTGAATCCCCTTCCGATTTCCGTTTCCCGGTGCCGGAAATTCCGCAGGGATATTCCCGTTTTGTGAACTCACCCGCTGACCGTTACCATGATAACGGCAAGTGTACGAAAAATCAATGCCTCCGGAGAAGTCTCTTCGGCCCTGTATATTCTCCGCAGGCACGAGGAAAACCGCGCAGTTTTTACGTTTTGCTTCTTGCATGATAACCGGAAATGCCTGCGATTTTTCCGCAGAGAAAACGCAGGCTCCGCCTTCGCGGAGAATTCCCGCTTTCTGCGCGGCGATTTTCCCGATCGTCTTGCCAAGAAACTGCTGATGATCTTCGCTGATGCTCGTAATCACGGAAAGATCCGTGACGGGCAGCGCATTTGTAGCGTCCTGCAGGCCGCCCATTCCCGCTTCGACAATGAAAAACTCCGGTTCCCTTTCCTGAAACCAGAAAAGGCCGAGCAGGAACAGAAACTCAAAATACGAAGGATGCAGCTGCTTCCATCTTTCACACAGTTTCCTCGTCTTTTCGAAACATTCCGCGAATGCCGCCTCGGAAATCATCTCCCCGTCAAACGTCATGCGCTCTCGCGGCGTGATCAGATGCGGCGACGTAAAAACACCGGTATGATACCCCTGCTCCCTTAAAATCTGTGCGATATAGTTGCAGGTGCTGCCCTTACCGTTCGTTCCCGCGACATGTATTACAAACGGTTTGCCTTCCCATAGAGAAAGAAGTCCCGCGCTCCGAAGATACTCCCGGACAAGTGCGACCGTATGCTTTCTCGTAAAAGAAGGAATTGTTTCGATATATTGAACGGCTTCTTCGTACGCATTCATGCTTATGTAAAAGTACCGGATGCAGCAGACCCGCACCCGGTACATCATTTCTTTCGATTCCGGCGGACGGCATTTCGTGCCGTGTCATCCGCTCATAATGAAGTTACTGCAGCTTCTTCATCTGCTCCAGCATATCCGCAGTCGCCTGCCGCTGCTGGCGGTAATTCTGCTGCTTCAAAGTTTCCTCTTCGATCTTGGCCTTCGGAGCCTTGGCAAGGAATCTCTCATTGCCAAGCATCTTCCCGCTTCTTGCAAGCTCCGCGTCGAGGCGCTGCAGCTCTTTTTCGAGGCGCGCGATCTCCGCGGAAACGTCCATCAGATCCTGCAGCGGCAGGAAGAAGGTCGCAAACGGCAGAATCACCGATACCGCTCCCTCCGGCACTCCTTCCGCGTTCTCCTGCAGAACAACGTCCGACGCGCCCGCGAGACGCTCAAAGAACAGGCGGTCCTCGTCGAAAATTCTTCTGATCTCCGCATCCTGTGAAACGAGGTAAACCTTCGCTTTTCTCGAAGGAGCTACGCCCCGCTCCGTACGCATCTTGCGGATTTCGGTAACCGCATCCTTAATCAGGCCGACTGCCTTTTCCTCTTCCGGATAATTGAAATCTTCTCTCCACACCGGCCACTTCGAAATCATGATCGACTCTTCCCGGCTCTGAAGGTTGCAGAAAATTTCCTCTGTAATGAAAGGCATATACGGATGCAGGAGCTTTAAGCTGCCGATCAGTACCGTCTGCAGTGTCCAGAGCACAGCATCCTTCGAGGCCTTGTCATCTGTCAGGTAAAGCCTGGGCTTCACCATCTCAATATACCAGTCGCAGAATTCGCCCCAGATAAAGTCATAGACTTTCTGGACCGCGATGCCGAGCTGATACTCTTCCATGTTGGAAGTAACCGAGCGGACAACATCGTTGAAGTTTGAAAGAATCCACTTGTCTTCCGGCGCAAGCGAAGGCGGAAGAACCTGCGGGTCTGCCTCGTCCCCGTCTTCCATGTTCATCATGATGAAGCGGGAAGCATTCCATACCTTGTTCGCGAAGTTCCGGTTTGCTTCTACACGTTCCGGATAGTAGCGCATGTCATTGCCGGGCGCATTACCGGTGATTAACGTCATACGAAGCGCGTCCGCGCCGTACTCGTCGATAACCTTCAATGGATCAATGCCGTTGCCCAGTGACTTCGACATCTTTCTCCCTTGGGAATCCCGGACAAGGCCGTGGAACAGAACTGTTTTGAACGGACGCTCGCTCATCTGCTCGTAGCCGGAGAAAATCATCCGGATAACCCAGAAGAAAATAATATCGTAACCGGTGACCAGAACATCGGTCGGATAGAAGTACTTCAGGTCTTCGGTCTGATCCGGCCAGCCCAGCGTCTCGAACGGCCAGAGCGCCGAGGAAAACCAGGTGTCCAGTGTGTCCGGATCCTGATGAAGCTTCGTACTGCCGCATTTCGGGCAGACGTGCGGTGCCTGTCTCGCGACGATTGTCTCGCCGCAATCATCGCAGTACCAGGCGGGAATTCTGTGTCCCCACCAGAGCTGTCTTGAGATGCACCAGTCCTTGATATTGTTCGTCCAGTTGAAGTAGGTCTTCTTCATGGAGTCGGGAATCAGCGTGATCTCGCCATCCTCGACCGCCTTGACCGCGGGCTTTATCAGCTCGTCCATCTTCACGAACCACTGTTCCTTCACCATCGGTTCCACCGTGGTGCCGCAGCGGTCATGCGTTCCGACATTGTGTGTCAGGTCTTCGATACCGACAAGCAGTCCCATCTCATCCAGCTCACGGACGATAGCTTCTCTTGCCGCGTACCTGTCCATACCCTGATACTTGCCGCCGTTCTCATTGATGGTCGCGTCATCGTTCAGGATATTGATGACCGGCAGGTTGTGCCGTTTGCCAACCTCAAAGTCGTTCGGGTCATGTGCCGGCGTAATCTTTACAACGCCGGTTCCCTCCTCCATATCCGCGTGCTCGTCGCCGACAATCGGAATCGGACGATTCATGATCGGCAGCATTGCCTTTCTGCCGATCAGATCCCTGTAACGCGGATCTTCAGGATTGACCGCAAGGGCGGTATCGCCGAGCATGGTTTCCGGACGGGTCGTTGCGAACTCCAGAAACTGCGTCTTGCTGACGGTCCCGTCCTCTTCAATCAGAGGATATTTGATATGCCAGAAGTGGCTTGCCTGTTCCTTGTATTCCACTTCGGCGTCGGAAATCGAAGTATGGCAGACAGGGCACCAGTTGACAATACGGTTGCCCTTGTAAATCCATCCTTTTTCATGCATCCGCACAAATGTTTCGGTGACGGCGCGGTTGCAGCCTTCATCCATTGTGAAACGCTCGCGGTCCCAGTCACAGGAAGATCCGAGCTTCTTGAGCTGGGTCACGATTCTGTGTCCGTACTCTTCCCGCCATTCCCAGCATTTCTTAAGGAAGCCTTCTCTTCCAAGGTCCGCCTTGGTGATGCCCTGCTCTTTCAGCGCGTTTATGACCTTGACTTCTGTCGCGATGGATGCGTGATCCGTTCCGGGCTGCCAGAGCGCGTTATATCCCTGCATCCTCTTAAAGCGGATGATGATATCCTGCATGGTCTCGTCCAGCGCGTGTCCCATGTGCAGCTGACCGGTGATATTCGGCGGCGGAATGACAATGGTGAACGGCTGTTTGCTGTGATCCACCTCGGCGTGGAAATACTTCTTCTCTTCCCACTTCTTATACAGACGGTCCTCAATCTGTCCGGGATCGTATGTCTTGGACAATTCCTTTTTCATAACACTTCCTCAATGTCTGTCTTAATGCCTGTTCTCAATCTTCCTGCAGCCGCTGAACCATCGCGTAGAGCGCTGCCGCGCTGTTGAAATTCTTCGGCACGATTTCAGACGCTGGAATCGAAATGTCATAGGCGTCGTTCAAAGCGCTGATGATCTGCAGAATATCGAAGGAATTGAGAATTCCGTCGTCAATTAACGTCGTGCAGTTCTCAAAGTCCACATCGTCCTTAATGTCCTGAAGGATTGAAATCAGTTCTTCCATAATTGTAACGCTCCTTACCTTGGTTTTGCCGAAATAGCGCGGTCCCGTTTCCCCGCGCCCGTTTATACCTGTTCCCGGTCCGGCTCAGCTGTGAATTGTGTTGAGCGGACTCGTTTCCGTGAAGTCACGCACAAGGCGCGGACCCGAGTTCTTATTATATAACACAATTCGCGGCATTGTTCTAGAAAGGAACAGATAAATTCCCTCTGTCACCGAATATGCGCCGATGTTCGTAAACGCGAGCACGTCTCCGGTCGCAAGTCCCCGCATCTCCACAGACCGCACCAGATCATCGTTGGTTGTACACAAAGAGCCGCAGATGGCATAGGTCTTTGTGTCTTCGCGGAGAGCTTCTGCCCCGCTCTTCTCCGGCTCCACTTTCAAGTGGCGAATGACCGGGACTTTCATGCCCATGATCTGTCCCAGATAATTCACATGGTTGATGCCGCCGTCCGTGATTGCGTAGTTCTTTCCGTCCGCGCTCTTTTGATCCACAACCTTCGTCAGGTAATATCCACATTCGGTTGCAAGAAAACGGCCCATTTCCACCGTCAGCTCCGCCCATGCGCAAACGCTCTGCAGAACCGGCGCCAGTTCCTTTGCGGGCGCCAGCGTATCCGAAAAGTCATCTCCTTCAAAAAGCGGCACCGGAAGACCCGGTCCGTATTCGAGCTTTTGCAGCCTGAAGCCAAGATCCCGCCGCACTTCCTCAAAAAGGCCGTGAAGCATTTCCAACTCTTCGATCTGCTTGTGCAGGCCTTTGTTTTTCCGCTGCGTACCGACGAAATAATGCACGCCTTCCAGCCGCACATGCGGATACGATGCCCGGTTCGAAATAAGATATATCAGATCCTCTTTCGACATGCCGAACTGTGCGCCGCTGTTAAGACGCAGCAGAACCGGGATCGTCAAGTTCTGTCTGCGGGCGGCATCCTCCAGAAACTGCAGTTGTCCCCTGGACTCCGCCGTGTAGATGCCGGCTCCGGTTCCCAGATAAGTGACCGCCTCATCGCAGTTTTCAGGCGATTTATATACACCGGAATATACGATATCCCCGCCGGGTACGCCCAGCGCCTTGCAGATATCCAGTTCGCCGGGGCTGCAGACTTCCAGTCGGTCCAGTTTTCCAAGCGCCGCCGGAATCAGGAACGGATTCGCCTTAATGGAATAGCACAGACGGATATCGGCGCCGAAGATCTCCCGGACCGCGGCGATCCGCTCTTCCAGCGCGGATTCGTCAAAGATATACGACGGCGTACCATACTGCCGCGCAAGTTCTCCCAGCAAAGCATCATTTAGCACGATAAATATCCTCCAGCGCGTGGCGGTCGATTTTGCCGTTCTTGTTCAGCGGCATTTCTTCCAGCGCAATGACCTTGTTCGGAAGCATGAACGGCGGAAGGACGCCGCGCAGTTCCTCTTCGAGTTCCTTTTTATCTCTTTCTCCGGTGTAAAACAGAATCAGCTTTTTCTTGTCACTGTCATAAATGCAGCAGGCGCGGCTGACGCCGTCTCTTGCCATTGTATCCGCCTCGATTTCACCGAGCTCGATGCGGTGCCCCAGATGCTTGATCTGAAAATCTCTGCGGGATACATAGATCAGATTCCCGTCCGTGTCATAGCGGCCGATGTCGCCGGTCCGGTACATCATTTCCGGATAATCCTTCTGCAGCGGATTCGGCATAAAGGCTTGTGCCGTCCGCAGCGGATCTTTGTAATATCCGAGGGCCAGGCAGGTGCCGGCCACACAGATCTCGCCTTCGGTTCCGTTCGCCGCGCTCTCTTCTTTCGTCACTTCATGGTTGTCCTCGTCCAGAAGAAAGACCTTCTCATTCGGGAATGCGCATCCGGCGGGAATAATATCCGTCAGCGCGTATTCCTTGTTTCTATCCAGCACATAATAAGTGCAGTTGCAGGTAATTTCGGTCGGGCCGTAGAGATTCACATAGACGGCGTCCGGAAGATACTGCTTCCACTTATTGAGCTGTTTGACCGGCATGACTTCTCCGCTGAACATTACAAGGCGCACCGTCTCCGGCGTTTTATAGTCCAGCGCGTTCATGATGGAGACAAAACACATCGCACTGACCGCCCAGATCAGCACACTTGCCTTCTTTTCGCAGAGATAATCCATCAGTGTTGTCGGCGCGCTGAAGTATTCTCTCGGAATAATCTGCACTTTCGCGCCGGTCATCAGTCCGCTGTAAATATCCTTGACCGATACGTCAAAATCAAACGGCGCCTGATTCGCAAGCACGTCGCTCTCGCGGATACCGAAGATCTGCGTCAGCCAGGTTATAAAATCGAGAACGCTCCGGTGTCCGACCGCCACACCCTTGGGTGTTCCGGTCGAGCCGCTCGTGAAGTTCACATACAGAGGATCAAGGTCTGTCGCCTGCGCCCTGATCGTTGAAAGCAGTGCCTCATCCGGCTGCGTTTCCGCAATCTCCTGCATAAAATCTTCAATACAGATCAGCCTGCCTGAAAAAGAAAGGCTCTTCGCTTTTTCGTATTCCGAACGGTCTGTGATCATAACCGCCGGATTCAGAACATCCACGGTTTTCTGCGCTCTCGCTGCAGGCTGGCGCACATCAATGAAGCTGTAGAAACCGCCGGCGTAGACAGCGCCGAACATGGCGCACACCGCGGGCACACTCTTTTCCATATAGAAGGCTACCGGCTTCCGCGGAAGAACGCCAAGACCCGCCAGTCTGGTTCCTGCACTTTTCGCCGCAAGAAGCAGCTCTTCAAAACTGATATCCTGCACGGGATCGCCGAATGCCGGACTGTCCCCGCGCCTTGCGGCTTCCTTTTCCAGGAGCTCGAGTACGTTTGTATAATACATAACTAACCTGTCAGTCGATGTCGGTGATTTTTTCGTATCCGCCGGCAGCATCTTTTCCTTTCCTGTCCTTTTTGTTCTTCTTTTCGTTCCTGTTCTTTTTGTCTTTCTTTGCTTTTCTGTTTCCTTTGTCCTGCTTCTCTTCCTTGTCTTTGCTGTGCTTCCCGTCTTCTTTCTTCTGCTTTGCCGCTCCGGCAGGTGTCTTCAGTCCTCCGCTCTCGGTATAATCGTTGCGGCCGTTTTTATTCAGGTCTATATACTTTGCAGGATCCGGCTTGCCCGTGCCGCTGATCTTTGTAGCCTCTTCCTTTTCGACAAGATCCGGGGAGATGCCTTTCTCGGATAACAGTGTTGTTTTGCACTGTAAAAGCTTTTCCTTCTCCTGCGCGGGCATCTCGGGATACGAAGGCTTTGTAGCCTTCATAACATCCAGCAGAATTTCCGTCAGCAGATATCTTGTATACCACTTATCATCCGCGGGGATCGCGTACCAGGGTGCCTCTTTTGAAGCCGTCTTCGAAATGACTTCGTCGAACGTCTTCATATATTCATCAAACTTCTCACGGGTGTCGAGGTCGCCGGACTCAAACTTCCAGTTCTTGTCTTCTCTGTCGATGCGCTCGAGGAAACGCTCTCTTTGCTCGTCTTTCGAGACATGCAGGAAGACCTTGACGACACGGTAGCTGTTCTCATACAGATACTGCTCGTAATTTTTGACCTGCCGGATTCTCCGGTCAATAAAGTCCTCTTCGGACTGAGACAGGATCCGTTCCGACATCTGATAAGTATCTTTCAGATGCAGCACTTTCGCTGTGATGACATCTTCATAATAACTGCGGTTAAAAACAGCGATCTCCCCGCGCGCCGGCAGCGCTTTGTTCACGCGCCAGAGGTAGTCATGCGAAAGCTCTTCCTCCGAAGGGCGCTTGAAGCAGGTAACCCGCACTCCCTGCGGATTCATGCCGCTTACGGCATGGCGGATCAGTGAGTCCTTGCCCGCCGCGTCCAGAGCCTGCAGCACGAGAATGATGCCTTCCTTTTTACAGGCATAAAACCTGTTCTGCAGTTCGCTCATTTCCGCCAGATTCTTCTCAAACTTACCAAGAATCCCGGCTTTGGTTACGTCATCCCTGCTGCTGTCTGTCGGTAGTTCTTCCAAATGGCATTTCTTTGTTCCGTCGATCCTGTACTTATCCGCTTTCATTTTCTCCTCCGCTGCTGCACGATGCTTTCCGGTGCCGGAAAGCCGGTGCCTGCCGCCGTGCAGACATTATATTCAATATATTATCATACGCTCCATGTGATCTGACAATTCTAAACAGGATTTAAGGTTTTCTGTTCATGTCCGCCGCATTTGCCTTCAGATTTTATGCTCTTCCTGTGTTAATATAGGTGAAGCAACAGACCGTTTTAAAACTGTGAGGTAAGTATGGACCTTCTGTCCCTTCAATATATTCTTTTTATCGGCGCGCTGCTGGCAGCCTTTTACGGGCTGCCTGCCATCAGGGAAAGCCTGCGCCGCTTTCAGTGGATTCTGCTGCTGGCGGCCAGCCTTCTCATGTACTGGCAAACCGGCGGTATCCATATTCTGTTCATCCTGCTGACATCCTTCACAATTTATGTCTGCGGGCTTTTGCTGTCCGGCGTCAACACCCGCATGAAGGGTCTTCGGAAAGACAAAGCTCTCACAAAGGAATTAAAACATCTCCGCCGCGCGGAACTGCTCCGATCCAAACGCCTGATCCTGACAGCTGGTCTTGGGATCAACTTCGGCATACTCGCGTATCTGAAATACTGGAATGCGCTGTTTCCGTCCGGAGCCGGCGCCGGCGCTCTGATTCTGCCTTTTGGCATTTCGTTCTATACATTCCAGTCCGTATCTTACCTGATTGATGTCTACGGCGGAAAATACGAGGCAGAGCAAAACTACGCGCACTTTCTTTTGTTTGTGTCCTGGTTTCCGCAGCTCCTGCAGGGACCGATCGGCCGCTATGACAGGCTGCGTGATCAGCTGCTTGGAGAGCATCGCCCGGACAGAGAAAAAGCAGAGCGGGCACTGTACCTGATCCTGTTCGGCCTGATGAAAAAATACGCGATTGCCGACATGCTCTCTTCCCCGGTTTCTGCGATCCTCGACGGAAATTTAAAGACCGTGCCGGGAAGTCTTGTTGTCTTCGGCATCCTGTTATATTCCGCACAGCAATACGCCGACTTTTCGGGCGGCATCGATGTGATCCGCGGCGTTTCGGCGCTATTTGGTATTGAGCTCGATCTGAATTTCCGGCAGCCGTACTTCAGCGTTTCTCTTGGCGATTTCTGGCGGCGCTGGCATATCTCCCTCGGCGCGTGGATGCGGGATTATCTCTTCTATCCGTTCGCGCTAATCAAGCCGATGCAGAACTTCGGCAAATGGTGCCAGAAGCATTTCGGCCGCCACTTCGGGCGGGTGCTGCCTGCCGGCCTTGCCAATATTCTGGTATTCTTCGTCGTCGGTATCTGGCACGGCGCGCAGCTGCACTACATTTTCTGGGGGCTGTATAACGGTATCGTCATCGCTCTCTCGGATCTCACCTCTCCTTTCTGGAAAGGGTTTGGAAAAAAACTTGGCGTTAAAGAATCTTCCCGTGGCTTCCATGTGTTCCGGATTCTGCGGACATTTCTGATCGTCAATATCGGCTGGTATTTTGACAGGATTTATACGGCAGCGAATGAATTGCAGGCTTTCCGTGCAACGCTCTTTCGCTTCGATGCCGGCCGCTTCGCGCAGGCTTTCCATGATACGGTCATCACTCCCGGCGGCGGAAGCTTTGCCGCTCTCGGCGGTTTTGTCATCGCGGCAGCAGCGCTTGTTCTTCTGTGTCTGGACAGTATCATCAGAGAGCGCGGCGGCGATCCTTTCATTCTGCTGCAGCGAAGAGGCATCCTCCTTCGTCCCGCTTTGTGCTATGCTGTTATCCTGCTGATCTTCAGTTCGTTTGTATTTACCGCGAGCGCAGGAGGTTTTCTATATGCGAATTTCTGAAAAAAGCTCTTCCCTGCGCCCGAAACGCAGACGTATGCGGCGAAAAATTTTAACGGTTCTGCTGCTTCTTGCTGCCCTGACTGCAACCAACAGTCTTCTTTGTTTTCTGGTAGAGCCGTACCGAAGCTCCTCAGAAGAAATGTGGCGGGGCTATGCCGCGTTCGGTAATATGAACACAGTCTATGCCGGTACGAGTCAGGCGCTTTCCGGCATCATTCCGGAAGAAGTGGACAAGACTCTCGGCAGCCGTTCTTACAATATGGGAACCAACATGCAGTCTCTGCATGATTCAAAAATTGCAATTCAAAAAGCCTGCTCCGATCATAAAATCAGCAGAGCAGTCCTTGTCATCGACCTGGAAGTCCTTGGAACAGAACGCTCCGCAAATTTCCGGGCAGATGAAAGTTTCTATCACGCGAAGGGAAAAATCGAACCTTTCCCGCAGCGGGCGGCCGATGCCTTTTCGTTCGTAACCTCGGATGCATTCTTCGGCAAACCGGCTTCCCTGACATACTTCATGCCCTGGATATATAACCGCAGCACGGATATCCGGCTGAATGTCCGGGAGAAGCTGCAGAGGAAAGTTCTGAATCCGGAAGGACACAGAACCGCTTCCGGCTTTGAGCCCTCAAAAGAAGTGGTAAACCAGTCTGTTCATTTTGTCGGCTGGGAAGAGGCGAATGCGTGGGATCATACCGCAACTGCATTCCATCCGCTGTCTCTCACACAGGATAACCGGAAAGAGCTGCTGGAAATCTGCAGGTTCTGTAAAGATCATCAGATTGATCTTGTACCGGTTGTTCTTCCGTCGCTGAATTTTCTGAACATCTATCGCGTGGAAGACTATCTTGCGATGAAGGAAACATTGACACAGCTGTTCCGCGCAGAAGGCTATGCCTACTACGACTTCAACTGCATTGACACATCACTCCTGTCCGTTGCATCCACGCAGTACAAAGATGTCGGCCACCTGAATTCGGACGGTGCTGCCGTCTTCTCAAAATTTCTGGGAAAGTTTCTGCTTGCGCGGGATCGCGGCACGGATCTTTCGGGCTGTTTTGTCCGTTGACGATCTGCCCCCTCGCTGCTCCTGGCATGGAAAACTGCAGCTTTTGTTCCGCATCATTATATGATCCGCATAATATTAATCCGGCAGCTGTGCTTCCATGTCATGGATCATCCGGGCGTACTTCTCGTTCACGGGTGTCGGTATTCCATACTTCTTCCCGAGCCGGATGACCGTTCCCGCGAACATATCAACTTCGGTCTTTCTGCCGGTAACCATATCCTGCCGCATGGACGGGTAGCTCTCCGGGCAGAGCGTCTTCTCAATCCGGATACATTCGGAAAGATCTTCCTCTGTCAGCTGCACGCCCTGCGCTTTTGCCAGCCGCATCACCTCCCGCATCGCTTCCTCCATTTCGTGAAGAAGCGGCCCATCAGCTGTCACATGACCATAGTCGGTCGCGTAAGCAGTGCACGCCTGATTGACACCGACGTTGAGCATAAATTTGTTCCACATCGCGCGCCGGATATCGGTTACCTCACATGCAATTCCGCTTCGCTGTAAAACTTCCGCGGTTCTGCGCACCAGATCTTCCTGGCCATCTTCCAGCGCTCCGATCTGCAGTCTGCCGGCTTTTGTATAGTGAAGTCCGGTGCCTTCCCGCATCGCATCCATTCCGATTGCGACGCAGCCGATAATCTGACGGCGTGGGAATCTTTCCGCCATTTTCTCTTCGCTTGTAATTCCGTTCATAACCGACATCAGAATACTGTCCCTGCCGACTGCCGGTGCCATTTCGCGCAGAGCCTCCTGCAGTGCCGGATATTTTACCGCAAGAATCACCAGATCCTGCGGTCCGGCAAGCGCCGCGTCCTCCATGGTAAAGCTGACCGTAGTCCCATTCACCGTATAAGTATCGCCGCTATGTCTTTTCAGACGCCCGCTGTCCATCAGAAACTTTACATTGTCCCTGCCAAGCGTCGTCATCAGGCGGCTGCCGTACAGCATGCCGAGCGCACCCATACCGATCACTGCCGCATTCTCTATTTCCTTCATCTGAGCATCCTCTACTTCTCCAGATAAGCCTTCAGTTCGTCAAAATGCGCCTGCATGTCATGATAACCGAGCCAGTAGATCTTCCCGAGGATTTCCATATCCGATTCAAATCTGCCGATATCCAGCGGACGGGACGGCGCAAGGACAAAGATCTCTCCCTTTTCCTCCAGTTCTCCGAGGCGGCGCAGTTCCTCGTTGTATCGTCTGCCGCTGTTCTCCAGTTGCTCGCAGATCTTCGGATACTGCCGGTAGAAAATTTCGTTCAGCTTCCTGTGCTCCTTCGGTTCCTTTGAAAAGCTCCGGTCCCTCGTCCTGATCACAAAGGTTTTACGGAATCCGCCGTTTCTTGCGAATTCAAAAGGAATATTGCAGGCGATGCCGCCGTCCAGATACGGAACACCGTCGATCATGACCGGCAGTGAAACATAGGGAACCGTAGCCGAAGCCTGCACCATTTTCGCAAGCCGCTCATAGCTTCTGGATGTAAAGTAATGCGCTCCTCCTGTCCTGCAGTCCGTTGCGACGACCGTTAAGAGCCGCCCCGGATCGCAGATTCTTTCCTTGTCTAGTCCGTACTTATCCGCAGCATCCGTAAAAACAAACGAAAATCCCGTGATCCCGTGATCCCGTTTCATTGCGCCCAGGCCGCAGTAATCCCGGTCTCTGCGGAAGCTCAGGTTGAATCTCGCTGCCCAGCCGATCTGACCGGACATATAAGTCATACCGCTCATAGCGCCGGCAGAAACGCCGATGACCGATTTAAAATTGATGTCCTGCTGCAGCAGGTAGTCCAGCGCGCCTTCCGTATAAATGCCGCGCCAGGCGCCGCCTTCCAGTATAAGACAGCCATCCGTGATCTTTGCCGAAGATGTGCCGGAAGGTATGTCCGCAAGTCCGGAATATGTTCTGATGATTTTCGATGCTGCTCTCATTCCGCATTTCTGCCTTTCTCAATTAGTTTCGCTACTCTTTGTTTTATCTCACGAAAGCTGATCGCGCAATTCCCTTCGGAAATTCCAACGGGTATATCATCTTCAAAGCTGTAGACGCGGACTTCGTCATCCTTATCAAAGCGGTATACTGTAATTTCCATCCGCTCCGTTTCAATCAGCCAGTATTCGCGGACGCCGGCGTTCTTATACTTCAGATATTTGATAAAGCGGTCCCTTTGCCTTGACGAAGGAGAGACCACTTCTGCCAGAAAATCCGGAGCGCCGAAAATGCGGACGCCGGAATCCTGCTCATCATGGCAGCAGACAATCACATCCGGCTGCACCATCGTCCGGTTATCTTTGTCCAGCTGCACATCCAGCGGCGCTATGTAGGGCCGGCACTTCGCATGTGATTTCTCCACGCAGCTCATCAGCTGGTAATACAGATACCCTGCCAGCATCTGATGCACGACAGGCGGGCTTGCCATATCGTAAAAAACACCGTCAATCAGTTCGCACCGCCGTTCTTCCGGCAGCGCGAAATAGTCGTCGATTGTATACCTGCCCTGCTCTATGTCCTCACCCGTATAGGGAATTTCACGGGCAGCGGCGGCGTATGCGGACTTGTTCTCAAACACTTCGGAGACAGCACCGCTTGTCCCTTTTTCATAGTTTCCATCGCCGCAGGAACTCCGCCGGTCCTGCAGAACAGCCGTCAGCCGTTCCATGGTTTCTCTTCTGGGACTCCTCGTCTGCCCGCTGAAGATCTTCCGCAGTGTGCTGAGCGGCACATCTGACAAGGTTGCAAGGTATTCAAGGGAATATCCGCGTTCCTTTTTCTTCTCACGCATTTCTTCAAGGGTCATGACCGCTGGTCCTCCGGTTATTTTATGCCGCAATGATACCATTTGTTCCATATTTGTACCAAATAGAAATATTAACGGTATTTTTGTGGATATTTTATGATCCTTCCGGCATTTGTTTTTCATAAAACCGTGAGCGGTTAAAGGTCAGCCTTCCCAGCCCACTTTACAAGAGCAAACGTCGCAGTACGGGACGCGGCGCCGCCGGGGCCTATCACTCGCTTCATACAATACGCAGCCGCCGACTCATCCAGCATGAAATTTTCAAGACATTTCTATCACGCGGAGCTGTATTGCATAGATTTGGCTCAAATCTATGCAATATGCTCCGCGTCTTTCAAAACGTCTTTGATTATCTATGCAAATCCGAAAGAGACGGCGGTATTGCATTGGTTCAACCTGAATTCTTTCAATAAGAAGAGGATGTGAGACTCCCTTGAGGTTGTTTCCTTGAGTTTATACAAGTTCGTTTGTATAATCAGGGCAAAACAATAACGCTGTAGGACAGCTTGAGGTGATAACTATGATGTATCCATTCTTAACTTTAGACGATGGGACCGAAATCGTTCATTCACAAATGCTTGAGCAAGGTAAAGTGAAAGTATATATCGAAAAAGCGGACGCCAAAGATGGTTTTCATCATGCGACCTGTATCTTGCCAGAATATCGGTGGGAAGATATCTTTGGATTTACGCAGGAGGATATTGCCGGCTACCAGAAAATTATTGAAAATTCAGCTAATCTTATTATCGAATTTGCAAAAGGCGGAGGATTCCAAAATGCCTCAGGTTTTTAAAATCGGATCGTATTGGGCTTATTTGGGGACAAATGAAAATGATCCGCTTGAGCCGGTGCACGTTCATGTTGCAGAGGGAAGCCCGCAGCCAAATGCAACAAAGATCTGGATTGAGATTGTAACCGAATGCCAGAAATATCTCGACGATTACTCAAATGGGCACCGGCTGCCGTTTTCCACAGATATTGATCTTCTTCTCAGTATTCTCGATTCTCTGTCATAATTTTATTCCGTCTCATTCTTCCTGTCGCCACGTTTCCCGTAATTTTTTTCGTGACAGCTCCGGCATCAGTAACAGGAACAGTAAACCAGTAACAAACAGCTAAGTCGGTGTTGATGTAGTGCCCCTTTAATCCGACTCATTTTTGGCCCTCTTAACCCGGCCCCACCGCCGTCCCAATCCTGCCTGTATTCAAATGTCAGGCCGTCATCTTCTTCTCCTTTAATCGTAATATATAACGATTCTGTTACGACGAAACCATCCATTTCGCCAGGTTGCTAATCTGAAACATAGTCCCGCCTGTTGATGACCGACTGTTTTCTCCCGAATATCATTCTGCAATCTATGGAAAAGCCGGATATGGTATGTGCCGGATTAGTATGGCATGTATTTCATATACTTGGAAAACAGGCAATTTTCAGATACTATGACGGTCATATGTTGTATCCAAAAGAGTATAAGCATTGCATACGGAGGTGATTATGAATAAAAAGCAAATGAGAATGGGCTCTCTGGCGCTCTCGGTGCTTCTTGCGTCCAGTTTATCTGCCCCGGCGACAGTAATGGCGGCAGAAACAACCACTTCGGAAACAAATCAAACCGAAGTCAGTGCTGCCGCAGACAGCGCAGTCACGGAACAGCCTGTAGCGTCTGCTTCCACCGATCAGGCTACGGAATCCGCTCCTGAAGAACAAACTGTATCCTCTGCTCCCGGTGAGCAGCCTGCGGCATCTGATCCCGACGAGCAGACCGCAGAATCCGCTTCAAGTGAACTGGCCGTTGTTCCGGAAAGCATTCCTGCGTCTGACAAGCATTCTGCGAATGAACGTACCTTAAACGTAGCTGCAGTCGCTACGCCGTCAGACGTCAATGTAGAGGATAGCAAGGTTACGAATAGTTCTGAGCCCGCTGAAGAAGCCTCCGCTTCCAATGAGCAGTCTCCAGAGTCAACAGCAGCTGGCAAGGATGGCCAGCCAGCGCCGCAGCAGGAAACAAATGCCGATATTGAAGAACCTGCCGTAGATGAGAAAACAACCGCACCGAACAATGTCAATAAAGCAGCTCCTTCCGACGACAAGCAGGGCTCTGATATCTCGTACAAAGCCAGTGCATCCAAGTGGGGTTTTACCTTACCACTCGCTAACAGTACTGCCACGATTACGCCCGAAGACGCCAATAGCGATAAAACGCTTGGCGACGTATCTTCGAAATTTCAGGGCACCGGCTTAGGAGATGTCAAGGCCGGAGACCTCGTCGTAAAGGGTGACATGTCAATTGAGGGTAACACCACCAAAGATGCTGCACACGATGCGGAGAAGGATTCCAGGCATGATATCAAGGCTGACCTCGATGTATCGGCAATCCACACGTCCATCGAAAAGTCTGGCAGTCTTTGGAAACAGGCCTTCGCTCAACTTTCACGTTCGGCAGCGACCTGAGCGGCGAGTTCTACGTTCCGGCCTCTCTGGAGGACGCTCAGGCGCACTACATTCTGTCTTCCGCAGATGGTGCTCCGTTGATTTACCGTATCAACTACGCCAATTCCACGTTTTCCAAGGACAAGGTCATTATCCTTATGGACCTCGACCTGACACACATGAACGCACAAAATACCACCTACAACTGTTCAAACAAAGTGCTTTACGGTGAGAATGGCGTCAAGGAGAACTTCAACCACACCAACACCAAAGCTGAATACGGCGACACATACGACACCAGCACCTTCGGCAATTTGCAGCAGCTGATTACCTCTTCGGCCAGGAAGATCAGCCTCCTGCTTAAGGATGTGCTGTTCCACTCGGCGACAGGAAACAGCACAACGACGGAAACCGATACGGAGACGAAAACCACTACGCAGGGTTCCATCAGCGGCACATTAGTCGGCTACATGAAGGCAGATTTCGGTCACAGCACTGTCAAGGGAAATGTTTCTTATGTATGGGGTGCCATACAGGATGCGAACGGCAAAGATATTAATGCAAAAGATGATAAGGTGATGCTGACCACGCAATTTACAGAAACAACGCCAAAGAATAATCCGGTCACGCCGGGTACGCCAGACACAAAGGACGCGCAGGACACGCCGGGTGCAGCGGAGCGGGTAACGCGGATGTGCAGAACACGCCGGTCACGACTGCCGCTCCAGTCAGCCAGAGCACTCAGAGTGCACCGAACACGCCGGTTCATCCGGTTGCACCGAGCACTCCGAATATACCGGGTGCTGATATGAGTACTGTTATGCAGGCAACTGTTAACCATGCTGCAAATGTCGTGGCAGAAAAGAAGATATCCGACAGGCCGCAGACAGGCGATACAGGCAATCCGTACTTATGGTTCCTTTCCATGATTGCTTCCGCCGGATTATTCGTGACAGGCATTGTCCATTTCAAAAAGAAAAACATCAGATAATTACCGGTCAGAGAGTGCGGCGCAAACCGCACTCTCTTTTTTTAATTTTGAAGTATTCACCAGATCCGGGATTCTCCAAACCTGCGGGTGAAATCACATAAATCGCATATCCCGTTTTGCGTCTTGGTGATCCGCCGCCGGGCGCGCCACTAAAAATACCGCCTACCCTGCTGCTGCAGAATAAGCGGTATGTCCTTACCATATTTTCCGGCCATCCGCCGGTTTTCTATTCGCGGTCAAGCAACTTCTGTAAGCGCCATCTTTCAGCTGCGCGATTTCCTCGAATTCTTCTCCTCGCCGCCCGTGCGGTTCGCGCCTTCAAAGTCACCGGCAAGCACCTTCCGTGCTACCTGCATGCGGAAGCCCGCGTCAATGAAGTCGCACTTACTGCAGAACGGATATTTCTGCCGGCCCTGCGCAATCTTCTCCCGTGCCGCGCGCAGCTTTGAGCTGTTCCAGATTTCCACAAGCGGCGTCCTGTTCAGATCCCCGAAATCCGTCACCTCGTAGTTATCGCAGCAACACAGCCCCACTTTGCCGTTCGGCGTAATCCAGACGTCCGTAAATGGAAGAAGGCAGGCCTCGGTGACCGCCTCGCTCAGTGTCTCCTTTTTGTTCGGCGACGAGCCCGCGCGGTTCGTCAGAACCTCTTTGAGATACCGCATCTGAATCTGGATATCCAGATCTTTGAATTCATCCGGATGCGCCTTGACGTAATCGTAGAGCTCTTTGATATTGTCATGCAGCTTGTACTCCAGCGCGTAATTATTGATGATGAGCTGATCGATGTACGGCGCGATTTCCTTCACCTTGTCGATTGTCAGAATCAGCCCGTTCGTGGACATAAAGATGAACGCTTTCGGCAGTTTCTCCCGTGCGTACTTGTGACGCTCAACGATCTTTGTGTCCAGAAGCGGCTCATTATTGCCGTACAGCGTCAGATGTCCCTCATATCCCCAGTCTGCGAGCTGGTCAATGATGTTCCTGTAAAGGCCGTCGTCAATGACGCATCTCGGCCGCTTCTCCGCGTTGACATTCGCCGTGCAGAATTCGCAGGTGGAATTGCAGCGGTTGATCGTCTCGATGTTCACGACCTGCGGCATCGGCGCGATTTCCTGAGAAAGGAACCAGGCGCAGAATGCGTCCTGCGCTTTCTTTCTTGTTTTGAACTGCAGTTTCAGATACGCGTTGGACGAGAGGTTCGGGAACCACTGCCTTGCTTTATATCCGAATCTGCCTAAAAAACTGTTAATTGTAATCGGCATGTATGATTTACCCCGGTTTATAACTGCAAAAAGGAGCCTTAGTCGACCTCCGCCGTATTCTCCTGCTTCTTTTCCGTATCTTCTTCCTCGTGGTATTCCTGTTCGGTATTGACGTTCCAGACGTTGGAACGGTCCGTCGATCCGGAGAGAATATCCTTGACCGCTTCGAACGAAGTGCACATCGAGTGGTCAATGTTGTTGTAGCGGTGCTGTCCGTTTCTTCCTACGCAAAACAGATTCGGCACCGTATCCAGCCACTTCCGCAGCGTATCCATTTCACTGTAGGTGTCAAAATACGCGGGATACGCTTTCTTCACGCGTTCCACATGATAATCCAGCACATTTTTATCCGAATCGATCAGGCCGAGCTTAATCATCTCCGAGATGCCGAGCTTTGCGAAATCATCGTCCTTCATGTTCCACATCGAGTCGCCTTCGTTGCAGAAGTACTCGAGGCCCATCCAGACTGTATGCTCCAGATCCTTCACAAGATACGGCGACCAGTTGTTGTAAATCTGGAAACGGCCCATCTTGACGGTTCGATCCTGCACATAGACCCAGTTGTCCGGAACAATATTTCCGACCGTCTTCGTTCCGGTTTCGTTTTTCAGATTCAGATGATTGATCAGGACGCCGACCGTCATGTAATCGCGGTAAGGAAGGCCTGCAGCGATTCTTGCTGGCTCCGCCGGCACATCATTCATGCCCGCGACAAGATCTTTGATCGGCATGGAGGAAATGACAACGTCGCCCCTGACTTCCTGCCTTGTCCCGTCCGGTTTCTCATAGGTCACGCTGCTGATCCGGCCGTCCTTCTCTCTGTGGATGCCGACGACCTTCGCGTTCATCAGGATCTTTCCGCCCTTTTTGCGGACCTCTTCCGCGGTCACATCCCAGAGCTGACCGGGGCCGAGCTTGGGATAAGAGAACTCCTCGATCAGCGAGGTTTCAACCTTGCGGTCCTTTTTGCCAGCCTGTTTTTCGATCGCGTTCTTCAGAACCGCCATGATCGATACGCCCTTGACGCGCTGCGCGCCCCAGGACGGATCGATTTCCGAAGGATGTCTTCCCCAGAGGTTTTCGGTATAATACTCGAAAAACATCGAATAGAGCTTCTTCCCGAAACGGTTGATATAGAAATCCTCCAGAGATTTTTCCTCTCTCTTGTGCATCATGGATTTCAAATAGGAGAAGCCGACTTCCATTGTTTTGGCGAAGCCCATGTTCCGGAAGGTCTGCGCCTTGAGGGAAATCGGATAATCGTAAAACTTGGAGTCGAAGAAAATACGGGATACGCGGTTTCTGCGCAGCATGACGCGATCCTCATTCTGCGGATCCGGTCCGCCCGGATTCAGCGTCACCTGCCTGCCCAGCGCGATATCGTCCGCCGCAGGCGCGCCCTGCCGCGGCATCATCTTATCCCACCATTCATTGACTTCCGGCACCTTTGTGAAAAAGCGGTGGCCGCCCATATCCATTCGGTTGCCCTTATATTCCACGGTTCTCGCAATGCCGCCGAACTTTCCGCTCTCTTCGAAAACATAGACGTCCATATTGTCCGACTTGTCCAGAAGCTCATAGGCGGCGGTCAGGCCGGCCGGGCCGGCACCGATCACAAGCGCTGTTTTTCTTTCGTTCTCCATAGCAATTGAATCCTTTCCTGAATTCATAGTAAACCAAGTTATTTTAACACGGTTCGCACCGCGTTGTACAGCCTGCCGCGGCGCTCCGGCGCGCTTTCTCTCCTGCCTGAACAGGCGTGGCACTTATTCTCCGGTCTGTCCGGCGTGCTCCTTCTCCGGCCTGTGCCGGTGAAGCACCTCCGGTCTATAGACAATCGGTCCCCGATCCGATACACTGAAACTGTTAACTTTTCATAAAAAGCGGCTACAGTGCCGGAAAGAGGAAGTATGGCCAAAGACAATCAAAGTCCCCGTTCCTTATATATGTATATCGATTATCTTTCGGTCATCTCGTCTCTTGGCATCGTACTTCTGCATTCCCATGGCGAATTTTACAGCTTTGAGCCTTCGCTTCGATGGGCTGAATGCGTGCTTTTCGAGATTGTGTTCGGCGCAGCCGTCCCGTGTTTTTACATGATCAGCGGCGCGACTCTTATGGATTACAGAAAACGCTGTTCCACGAGAGAGTATTGCAGCCGCCGCATCCGCAAAACGGTGATCCCGTTTCTGTTCTGGAGCCTGTTCGCGGCCTGCTGGAGCCTGAAAACCGGGATGATTACCGCGGAGGATATCACGCCGGCGTCTCTTGTCAGCTGGATTCTGAACTCGAACCGCAATCCGACCTACTGGTTTTTCCTGCCGCTTTTCGCGATTTATCTTTCGATTCCGGTGCTGTCCCTGATCCCGGAAAAACACCGCCGCGCGATGTTCCGGTACCTGATTCTCTGCGGGTTTCTTTTCGCGTCCGTGCTCCCGTTTCTATGCGGAGTTGCTGACATCGCCTGGAACAGCGACCTGTCGTCCGGCGCCTTCGGCGGCTATGTCCTCTTTCCGGTAACCGGTTACTATATTCATGCTTACAATATTCCCGGAAAACTGCGGAAACTTTTATATGCGGCCGGTGCTGCAGGCTTTATCATTTGTTTTGCAGGCACGATAATGCTTTCTTATAAGGAAAACGGAGCCAGCCTTTTCCTTGTCGGCAACTTCAGTCCGTTCGTAATTTTGTATTCGGCCGCTGTTTTTACCTGGTTCCGCAATCACAGATTCCGCAGCGCGTTCCTCTGGAACGTGGTATCCTGTCTGCGTGACACAACCTTCGGTGTCTATCTGCTGCACAAATACGGTCTGGATGTTACTGTACTGTCGTTTCACCGCATTTTCGGGCTGACCGCGTTTTCTCCGGCCTACATGCTGGGCGGCGGACTGCTGACGTACCTTGGCTGCATGCTGATCACGAAAGTTCTTCTGAAAATCCCGGTTCTCCGGCGGCTCGTATCCTGAGGCCGGAGAAGTGGCAGAGAAAGGTGTTGTTTTGAAGAAAATCACAAGAAATCAGATTGCGCTCCTTTTCTATTTCGCGCTGATCTCCTTTGCCATGCTCCTGTTCGCAACGAGATCATCGTTTCTGTACCCCATGAACAACTGGGATGATTCCAACAGTTATTTCACGATGGGAAAATCCATGTTCCGCGGAATCATGATCTACCGCGACATTTTCGATCAGAAAGGTCCGTATCTTTACCTGATTTACGGTCTCGCGTCGCTGATTTCCCGCACGGCTTTCACCGGCGTTTTTCTGTTTGAAATTCTCTTCGGCATCCTGGATCTGGCCGGTTTCTACAGAATTCTCCGGCTGCAGCTGCGGAAAAGGACAGCTCTCATTCTGCTGCCGTTTCTGTTTGCCGTGACTTTTTCTTCCTTCTCGTTTTACTGGGGAGGCTGCGCGGAGGAATTCTGCCTGCCGGCACTTGTCTGGACGCTGTATCTTCTCCTCTCCCGCCTGCAAAACCCCCACCGCGCTCCATTCTCCTGTCAGGAAATTCTGACCGCCGGCCTTCTCTGCGGCTATGTCGCCTGCGTCAAGTTCACGCTCCTTGGGTTCTTCTTCGCGTTTATGCTGATGGTTCTGTTCCTTTCGGGAAGCTTGGTTCGTTTCCTGAAATCCTGCGGCGTCTTCCTTCTCGGGATGGGACTGCCTGTCGTTCCCTGGCTCATTTACTTCGGCATCCACGGCGCGCTCTCCGACTGGTACCACGTATATATTTACACAAACGTCTTTCTGTATTCGACCTTCGGCGCGGCTTCCAAAGGTGAAAGCGCCGGGCAGAAGATATATGCACTCTCCAAAATCCTGTACTGGCTTTTCTTCGACAACTTCCAGTATTTTATATTCATCGCGGCAGGCATGCTCTTTATGCTCCTGCGCCGCGGCGCAGACCTTCTGCAGCGGCTTACAGTGCCGCTCCTCTTCGGATTTACCTTCCTCGGCATTTACATCGGCGGCGCACATCTTCCGTATTATGCGTTTCCGCTGACGGTATTTGCGGTCTTCGGCTTCATCGCGTTGGGATTGCTTCTGGAAGCGGTCATTGAAAAAGTGCGGCGTGCCCGCACGAACATAGAGACGCCTACCGCGCTCCGGGGAAGGTCTGCAGCGACTGTCCTGTGTTGTTTTGTCGCGGCCGCGCTTTCATCTCTGATCGTGTACGCGCTGTCTCCGAACTCCTATTATCTTTCCTATACGAAAGACGACGTCTTTCTGACCCGCTTTGCCAGAGACATCCGGGAAGACACTGTCACCGAACATACGCTTTTAAATTACAACTGTCTCGACTGCGGGCTATATACGGCGGCAGATATCAATCCCACCTGCTACTGGTTCCAGACGCAGACACTCGCGATTCCCGATGTGTTCGATGAACAGCACCGATATATCCGTGAAGGCAAGACGGGTTTCGTTGTCTGCAGAGATGATTATCCGGATTTTATCACAGATCACTATGAGATGATCGATCAGTTTCATCAGGTGATGGGAGACACGCAGCACGACTATTATCTGTTCCGGAAGGTCAGATGAACCGTCCATGCGGAGAAAGTTTGCAGCGATATGAGACTACTTGATTACTTTAATACAGCGGCTTCTGCCGTAAATCTGATCATTACAGCGGGCATTATCTTCAGCGCCGCGAAGGCACGGAAGCGCCCAAAAGCCGGTTCTGAAAACAGTGTGCGCAGACAGGACGCCTGTACTGATTTCTGCAGCGGCAGGCTGTACTGGTTTCTCGCGGCTCTTATGCTGGCCGGAGGAACCGCGCTCCGCTTTGTGAATCTGGCGGCTCTGCCGGACGGGCTGCAGCAGGACGAGGCGTCCATCGGCTATGAAGCATACTGCCTTGCGAACTTCGGAATTGACCGCAACGGTTATCACTGGCCGGTTTACCCGATTACCTGGGGGTCCGGCGGCGGTTCTCCGCTGATGATCTACTGCAACGTGCTGACGACTAAGCTTTTCGGCTCCTGCGTGACTTCGATCCGGATGGTGCCTGCCTTTTTCGGCTCTTTAACGCTGGTATTGTTTTTCTGTCTTCTTCTGCGTCTTTACGGGCGCAAAACAGCCCTCGCCGGCCTTGCAATCCTCTCCCTTACGCCCTGGCACCTGATGCTCTCAAGGTGGAGTCTTGACAGCAACACAGCGCCGTTTTTCGAGCTGATTGCCGTTTCCGTATTTCTTCTGGCTGCAGAAAAAAAGAAGACTTCCCTGTACGCCGCGGCGGCCGCCTTGTCGGCGCTCTGCCTTTACAGCTACGGTTCGGCGAATATCGTAATTCCTTTATGGCTGCTTTTCTCCTGCGTGTACTGCATTCGCAGGAAGAGGCTGACGCCTTCGCAGCTTCTGATCAGCGGTGCCGTGTTCCTGCTTGTTCTTGTCCCTCTCATCATCTTCTACGCAGTGAATTTTCTGGGCCTTCCGGAGATCAGCACCGCATACATTTCGTTTCCGAAGTTTACCTCGAGCCATTTCGGGTCTGTTTTTCTTCCGCTGAACCGGGACTTTCCGGCAGCCGTACTGCGGAACATAAAAGGCCTGTTTCTTACGCTGACTTTCGGACATAAAGAGGAAGTCATCTGGAACATGATGCCTGGCTATGCGCCGCTCTATTCGTTCACATGGCCTGTTACAATTCTCGGTATCGCAGTCTGTGCGGCATCCCTGATCCGCAGTATTCGCAGGAAGGCATATCAGAAGGACGCGGTTCTGGTTCTCCTTCTTTGCAGCGCGGCGGTCTTTTCCCTGCTCATCGAACAGGACATCAACCGGCAGGTTTTCCTGTTCCTGCCACTTGTCTACTGCGAAGTGAAAGGGCTCCGGTGGCTCTTCCGGCACGCGGGAAAGCTCACTTTGATTCCTGCTCTTCTCTTTCTGACCGGCGCTCTGTCATTTGGAAGAGATTATTACGGAGGAAGGTACAATCAGCTCTGCGCGAAAGATTTCATGCCGGGATACGGCGAGGCCATGGTTCTCGCCGACCGGCTTGCCACAGGCAGTGAGGCGCATGTCTATTCGACGTATACGGACGTCGCTTCCCCGTTCATGCTGACCTTGTATTACACCAAATATGATCCGCATGCGTTTCTCCGGACCGTCAAATACAAAGATCCCTACGCGGAGTTCCGGGTGGCGTACGCATTCGGGCATTTCACCTTCGGACTTCCGGATAAGGATCTCTTATCGGATGAATATAAAAACGATGTCTTTGTTCTGACAAAAGAAGAGGCCTTGCAGCTTCTTGACGAAGCGCAGGACCGCGCGATAGCGCTTACCGGTACAGAGTCCGGAAACTTCGTGGTGCTTGACAGGCAGAAATAGTCCCATACTCCGGGTTGCTGCCGCATTGCGAAATCTCCCTCCGGAATATCACGGCATTATCTTTCGTATGGGCTTTTTCAGGAATGCATCCCGCACCTCTGCCACCTGCCGTATGTGCTCGTCGCAGGTTGTGCAGCACCCGCCGACCGCCGCGGCGCCGCTCTCATAGTATATTTCCGCGTATTCGCGGAACGGCCTGCCGTCTGCCGCGCCGTGCCATGTTTTGGTTGCGGGGTCATAAATCTCCCCGCTGTTCGGATAAACCGCGACGGGAATGGATATTCCTTTCTGAATCTCTCCGATCAGAGAGCGGATGTACTCCGGCTTCGTGCAGTTCACGCCGATCATCCGCAGATGCGGAAATCCTTCGGAAAGAGTCACTGCGCAGTCTCTGATAAGATCTCCTTCGCAGATATGTCTGCCATCTCTGCACGAGAAGCTGATCCAGTAATCCGCTCCCAGCTCTTCGGCAATGCGGGCTTCAACGAGAACTTCCTTCAGAGAAGGCTGTGTTTCGAAAAGCAGAACGTCCGCGCCGGCATTCCAGATCAGCTCCGCGCGTCTTTTGTGGAACCTGTATAATTCGTCATCGGAGATCCCGTATGCCCCTCTGTACTCGGAACCGTCCGCCAGATAGGCACCGTAGGGACCGATCGCGCCAAGGCACAGCGGCCAGACTCTTCCCTGCGCTTTGCCTTCCTCTTCCCACCACTGCGCGCGCGCCTTCTGAAAAATCTCTACCGCGCTCGTAATAATTCTCTCCGCTTCTTCCTGCGAATAGCCGGCAGCAAGCAGTCCCGGAATTGTCGCCTGATAGCTGGCGGTGATACCGCAGTCCGCGCCGTCTCTGAAGTAGTTCAGATGAACTGTTTTGACAAGCTCCGGCTTTTCCGCAAGGCATCTTGCGGTCCAGAGTCTGTCACCCAGCTGACAGCCAAGACGCTCCAGCGCCGTGGACATGGAGCCGTCGATAACTGCTGCATTATTCAGTTCTTTAAGCCAGTCCTGTGTAGAAAACCGCATCTTCTGACCTCCTTATTAAACACGGATAACTTTCCGGAAAAAGTCTTTCGCCCGCTCGTTCTTCGTATGATCAAAGACTTCTTCGGGAGTGCCTTCTTCTACGATGCGCCCGCCGTACATAAAAACGACACGGTCGCTGACCTCCCGCGCAAACCCCATTTCATGTGTGACAACCACAATTGTCATCCCGGAGCAGGCAAGCTCTTTGATAACGTCCAGAACTTCCACAACCATTTCAGGATCCAGCGCACTCGTCGGTTCGTCAAACAGGATGACGTCCGGTTCCAGCGCAAGAGCCCGTACGATCGCGAGACGCTGTTTCTGTCCGCCGGAGAGCTTTGTCGGATATTCATTGATCTTGTCGGCAAGTCCCACTCTCTGCAGGAGCTGCACTGCCTTTTCCTCCGCCTGTTCTCTGCTCATCATTTTGTTCGTAACCGGTGCGACCGTAACATTTTCCAGTACCGTCAGATGCGGGAAAACATTAAAATGCTGAAACACCATTCCGATCCTGCGCCTTGCCTGCGTAACGTCCGCTTTCGGAAGATTGATCTTCGTTCCCCGAAAAACAACATCGCCGGAATCCGGCGTCTCCAGAAGATTCATACAGCGGAGCATTGTGCTTTTGCCGCAGCCGGACGGGCCAAGGACCGTCACGACTTCCCCTTGATGAATGTCCAGATCAACGCCGCAGAGTACCGGAAGGGAGCCGAAGCTTTTCCGCAGATTTTTGACGCTGATGACCACTTCTTTATTGTCCGCGCTCATCACTTCTCCTTTTATCTTTCATTTGCCTTCAACCGAACTTCAAGGTGATGCGTTGCTCTGGAAAGCGTAATTGTCAGGAACAGATACAGAATACCGGAGATTGTAAGCGGTTCCAGCGCAAGGAACGTGGAGGACTGTACCTTCTTGTACGCCGTCATCAGCTCTCCGATAAAGAAAGTCGAAGCAAGCGAAGTATTCTTGATCATGACGATGACTTCATTGCCGATGGCGGGGAGAATGTTTTTCACAGCCTGTGGAAAGATAATCTTTGTCATGACATTCCGCCTGTCCATACCCAGGGAAAGTGCCGCTTCGGTCTGCCCTGCGTCTACAGCCTGAATGCCGGCACGGATAATCTCCGCGATATACGCGCTTGCATTGATGACAAGCGCGATCAGAATGCAGACAATATCCGGAATGTCCGGAATCAGGGACGGCAGTGCCAGCCAGAAGAAATACAACTGCAGGAGCATCGGTGTTCCGCGGATGATCTCGATATAGATGCCGGTTACTTTGCAAAGCGCTTTGACGCCGGACATTTTTCCAAGCGCAATTAAAACGCCCAATATAGTGCCAAGCAGCACCGAAACGAGAGAAAGCCATACCGTATTCCACAAGCCCTGCGCAAAAATCAGGCCGTATTTTTGCAGAATCAGAATAATGTTTTGAATCACGGGTAAACCTCTTTTAAACAGAACAGGATTTTCTGTTCTCAGTTGACATCCAGTCCGAGAGCTTTGGCTTCCTGAACCGCTTCATCCAGCCACTGCTGATAAAGTCCCTTTTCCGTAACTTCCGCGATGATCGCGTTGACTCTGTCGCGAAGAGCAGTCTCTCCCTTGGGAAGCCCGATGCAGTTTCCGTTCTTTCCACGTTCGAAATACTGCCCTTCAAACACTGCCAGCTTCGGATTGGATTTCGCGAACATTTCTCCATTGGGTATCGCGACGGAAACCGCGTCAACCTTGCCGGCATCCAGCGCAAGAACCGCGTTGTTGATCAGGTCATACGTCACAAGCTCCGATTCCGGCAGCTGCTGCGTGGCGAGCGTCTCCTGAATTGTTCCGGACTGGAAGCCGACCTTTGTGCCTTTAAAATCATCAAAGGTTTTGTACTTGTCCGAATCTTCCGCCCGGATCAGCAGTCCCTGCTTAGACCCCTGCTGATAGATATCGGACAGGTTCATTGTCTTCGCTCTTTCCTCCGTGTAACCGAGTCCCGCGCAGGCCATGTCATATTTGCCTTCCGTAACGCCTGTCAGAACCGCGCTCCATTCAAGCGGAACAATCTCAAGTTCAACGCCAAGATCTTTCGCTATATATCTGGCAAGTTCCATATCCGCTCCACGGAACTGGTCCTGACCGGATTTGGTATTGTCGATGAATTCATACGGTGCAAAATAAGGTTCGCAGACATTCGTGATTTTGCCTTCCGCAAGGATCTTGTCCAGTCTGGTCTGCTCTGTGGCTGCGGCTCCGGCCTGCCCTCCGGATGCACTGTTTCCGGTCTGCTCCGTTGTCGCAGCTTTTGCAGACTCCTTTCCGGCAGCTGCCGGTGAAGCACTGCTGCCGCAGCCCGCAAGTAACGCTGCTGACAAAACTGCTGTTAATACCGCCCCATGGAAACGTTTGAACTTTTTCATCTTACGGCTCCTTCCCTTACTGTGGTTCTTCCATTTGTCTATTGCATTTGTCTATTGATTCCGGCCTGTTTCGTTACCTTCTGCATCGTAGGAAACCGTCAGTACCGTGCCTGCCCGGTTCGCATTGCCATTTGCCTTTTCATCCTCGATCAGCTGCTGCCTAACCTGCCGGAGCAGTGCCTGCGCCTGTGAATTCCGGAAAACTTCCAGAGCTGCGGCAGCCATGGCCTTGGCTGCGACATGAATCTTTGCATGAGCAAAGTCCGAATCAGCTACCGAAAGGAAGGCGGCGTCGTGTGTTTTGGCGTCGCTGTATTCTCCTGTGCCCATATAGGCGTAGCAAAGCGGTACAGCATAGGAAGTGTTTCCGATATCGGAACTGCCGGCTGTCGCGTACGGGTCCTGAAATACGCTGATCTTCTCGCCAAGGGCCTGCAGGTTCTCTTCCAGAAGGCCTGAAAGCAGGCGATTCTGGTTGATATCAAATGTCGTATATTTATCTCTCCTGATCTCCAGACGGCAGCCGGTCATAAGACACGCGCCTCTTGCGCAGTTCACAACCTTCCGGATGACTTCTTCGAGATAATTCTTATCCGCGGATCTTACATAGACTTCCAGAACCGTCCTGTCCGGAATGATATTCGGCGCGGCGCCGCCCTCGCGGACCGTACTGTGAATCCGGACATGTTCTTTCAGCTGCTGGCGAAGCAGGCCGATTCCCTGATATGTCAGGTTCAAAGCGTCGAGCGCGTTGATTCCGCGAAACGGGGCGCCGGATGCGTGGCTTGCCTTTCCAAGAAACGTAAACCAGAGAATTGTCATTGCAAGTTCATTGCGGGTGGTCGTAGTTTCCTGCCCGAGATGCATCTGAAATGCCGCGTCGATATCCCGGAAAGCGCCGCGGTTGATCAGCGTGATTTTCTCGCTTGTCGTCTCCTCCGCAGGGCAGCCGAGCCAGACAATTCTGCCCCTGAAATTTTTCTCTTTTTTGTACTCTTTCAGAGCAGCTGCGGCCGCGAAGGTGCTGGCAGCAATCCAGTTATGTCCGCAGGCATGTCCATTCTGATTTCTTCCGGGGCCATACCCCGGCAGCGCGTCATACTCCGCAAGAAAAGCAATGGCAGGGCCGTCATCATCGCCGGACTCCGCGCGGAACGATGTCGGAATACCCAGATACGGAAAGGTCACCTTAAAGCCGGCTTTTGCAGCTTCCTCCGCCAGAAACTTTGAAGTAAATCTCTCTTCATTTCCCAGCTCCGGATGTCTGAATACGGTAGTACTGATCGCGTCCGCCTGTGCGGCGATCTGGTCCTCTTTTTCAAAGAGCAGCTTTTTGTCCGCTTCCTGCAGCACTTGATGGGTCAATAGCTTCTTCTGGTTCATTGTGTTTTCCGTCTTTTCGCTTTGATTTTCAGATATGCACGCAATTATATCATTTCGATAGGAATTTAGAACAACAAATCGCTTTGCGTTAGGCATAGCTTATAGCTATTTGAATATGCAATTTAAAGAAAAGCTGTTTGTTTTCTGCTTTGCCTTAGTAATGTGTTAAATTATATGAGCTCTCGTAGCTTTTGTATAACCGATGAAACAGAAAAAAGGCTCTGCGCCTTCGCGCAGAGCCTTCCCTCTTTCTATTATTTTTTCAAAAGCTGCCTGTCATTTTTTTCTGAATAACGCCGCCCTTATTACGCCCTTGGGATCTTTCACCAAGAGAATGATCAGCCAGATGATCAGTCCGAGCGCAACCACAGACAAACCAAGGTAGATTTCCTGCAGCATCTCTTCCGGCGAAGGTGTGAAATACTGCGCCCCGGTTTTCATATATGCAAAGACCGCGTCAACAAACCACATCAGCGAGGCTCCCCAGTACATCCAGCACAGCGCGCCTACCTGCATCTTGCTGTCCGGCGCGCCGATATACCAGATGACTGTGCTGATAACCGCAGCAAAAACTGTGATCAGTAAAGTCATGCCTTTGCGCCTTCCTGCCTTGCGGATGCGTTAAGCACCCTTTTCTCGATCATGGAAGAAACAACCAGCATACCACACCATACAGCAGTTACAAAGCCTGCCATGGCGACGCCTGTGGTGCCCATCTCTGTCAGCATGCCGGCGGTCTCTCCATCTCTTACCGCTGTGAGAAACGGAAAGTACGGAAGCACTTCCCCGTGCCAGAAATGTTCGAAAGCCAGAAGCCCCGAGCCTCCGATCAGCAGCTTATTCAGCCAGCCAAGCTTGCGTGAAAACCTGATTTTTACTGCATCACAGCTCGTACCGTCTTCCGCGGTAAGCTTCACAACTTCTTTCTTCTCCCTGGTCTTTACCACGCGTGTAATCACGGATGTAACGACCGCCTCTGCTGCCGGAACGATAAAACATGCCATAACCCGATCCCCCTCCTGCAATTTCAAGCTTTATCAAGTTTACCACCTGATCAGCCGAAAACAAAGCCTGTCATTGCCATCGAGCCCAAATTGCACACATTGTTGAATATTTCGGCATGATCCCCGTCCGCAGCACCCAGAACATACAGGAGCGGGAGAAAATGGTCCGGGGTCGGAACTGCGTAGGAAGACGACGGTCCTTCTTCATAATGTATGACCTCGTGACTGAAACCCCGGATGTCACAGCTGTCGCACAAAGATACTTATTCGGCGAGTTGTAATACAAAAAGGACGCCAATCTACCGGAATGCCGGCAAACTAACGTCCACTAACGACTATGTATATTTCTACGCGCTGGTGCGTGATAGCAGCACAACGGTCTCGATCCCCTCTACAAACGGAAACATGTCCACCGGCACCGCCTTCTTCATTCGATACCCCGCATCGACCAGCACCGCAAGATTCTCGCCGAGCGTAACCGGATTGCAGGAGACATAAACTATTTTTTTCGGGGACAAAACAAGAAGGCTCTGCAGAAATTCATCCGAAGCGCCGGACCTTGGCGGGTCCATAAAAACAACGTCCGCCGTCTCGTTTTTCCGCGCAAGATCCTCCATAAAGCTGCCGGAATCATCGTTGTAAAACCGCACGTTCTGCAGTCCGTTCAGTCCTGCATTCATGACAGCGTTCTTCACAGCGTCAGGATTCAGCTCGACGCCGATGACTTCCGCCGCCTTGTCTGCCGCGCAGATGCCGATTGTACCGATGCCGCAGTACGTATCGATCACGCGTTCCCTGCCTGAAAGACCGGCGCAGTCAATCGCGATGCGGTAAAGCTTTTCTGTCTGCAGAGAATTGACCTGATAGAACGCTCTTGATGAGATCCGGAATCTTTTCCCGCAGAGCTCGTCTTCGATATAACCCGGGCCGTAGATAATCTTTTCCGTTGTCCCCAGAACCATTGTTGTTGCCCGGGAATTGATGTTTTGCACAACCGTTGTTATCTCCGGGTGTTTTTGAAGAAGTGCCTGCACAAAATGATTCTTGGAAGGAAATGCAGGTCCGTTCGTTACGATCGTGACCATGATCTGTCCGGTCGTCCTTGCAGTCCGGATCTGTACGGCGCGCAGCAGGCCAAAACCGGTCTTTTCGTCGTAGACTCTGATCTTAAAGGAGGGCAGCATCGAATAGATGGTCTGAACAATGACGCCGGCTCTTTTATTCTCGATCAGGCAGTCGGTGACCTGGACGATTTCATGTGAATGCTGGCGATAGACGCCGCAGACAGGACGCCCTTTCCGGTCAAGTCCGAAGATGCTCGTTACCTTGTTCCGGTAGCGTCCCGGGTTCTTCATCCGGATCACCGGCTCCACCGGCCCGAACTCACCGATACATTCTTCTACCAGAAGCTGCTTGGCGCGGAGCTGCTCTTCCATCGGCGTATCAATCATCGTGCAGCCGCCGCAGCGTTCGGAAAACTTACAGCGCGATGTTCCCTTCTTTTTAAACGGCGCGCTCTTTCGTTCCGTCTCAGGAGAGCGGGACCGCTTCGGCGTCGTAGTAGTACTCTTCTTCATGTCTTTCCTTTGCTTCCTGCTGTCTGCGGCGGACCTTGTCCATCGGGCACCAGTCCCGTCCGGGCTCTTCACAGATGATGCTCACGCCGCGGATATCCGAGACAGCCCGCACCGCCCGTTCATAATCCAGCGAATTGATGCGGACAATACTGCGGTATTTGTTCTTCCGGTTTCCGAAAATCCTCTCGAACAGCGAGGTATCCTCTTCGCGGATTGAAAATGAAATCCGCGCTTCCAGCAAAGCCCTTTCCACCCTGTCCAGCATATCGCAGGTATAGACCTTGCAGAAATCACAGCCGTTGTCAAAATACTGGTTCTCTTTAATAATGGATGACATTCCCCGCCCCCGCAATCATATGCATGCGCAGGCCTGCTCTATCCGATCATCATAATCACAATATAGCAGGCAATTATGTGAAATTATCTAATAATTAATATTAGACCAGGGCGGTCAACATGTCAACATAAATACTTCTCTCTTTCGCTTTCTCCGGCGGAAAGGATCCGTTCTAACAGTCCTCTGGCCGAGAGCCGCACAGCGCCAGCGCCATAAATGATCACCTGCTCCACTGCGTCGCTTGTCGCGACTGTAACCTGGTTTCCGCGGGCAAGCTTGTGCGCTGTTTTCTCGATATAAAGGTCTGCTGTCTCGGCTTCCTTTGTGTAAACCACGTCAATATTATGGAAACGTGTTACGCTGCCGGTACCGCCCGGCACCTTGTAGGCATCAAAAACAACAATGACGTTTTCGTCCGTGAATCCGGCGTAATTGGAGAGGATGTCCAGCAGACGGTCTCTCCCTGCCTTGAGATCCGTCCCTGCCAGATCCCGCAGTTCATTCCACGCGTAGATAATATTGTAACCATCTACCAGAAGATAGCTCTGCTGCCGTGGCGCGGTTTCTTTCTTCTTCGCAGCGTACTTGGGGTCACCACCGGGAGATGCCGTGCTGTCTTTCTGCACTCCCGCGCCATCCTTCCACACATCCGTATTCTCTTCGTAATATCCCGCGTTTTCAGGATTGCGCAGTCTCTGCGGTCGGTAGGCGGTTCCGTAAGTTGCCTCAAAGATCCGCTCCAGCTCGTTCTCTTCTGCCGCAAAGCTCCGTTCGCGGGCGGCAAAATCGTCTGCAGCCTTCACAGTCCTTGCATGTCTGCTGCTTGTCTGCGGCTCCGTGGCATCCGAATCTGCCGCCAGAACATCTTCGCCCTGCTCCGTCACGGAAGGTGTGAATGTATAATAATCGTCTGTCAGATACTGCGCGTCCGGATCATCCGCCGGTCTCCATCCGCTGTCAAAGTGCATATATTTGCGTACCAGATTCCAGGCGACCGGCGTGCCGGCTCCATGAGAACAGAACACCGACCCCGACGGATTCCAGCGGTCAAGTTCCGGATCGTACGGATTCTGATCCAGCACCTCCCGCGCGTTATGGCAGGGCTCATAGTCCAGAAGTCTTGCGGTGATCCTGCCCGCGCCGCCGGTATAGGACTGCAGCGTCTGCGCATAGCCCCCGAAAGATGAAGCCGGGATTTTTCCGGTCACGAGGGCACCGTCGCCCGAAAATTCAGCCGGCTGCGTTTGACCATGCAGGTCACTCATATCCTGCAGGAAGCGTCCGAGGCTCGCCGAAGGCAGCTCCGCCTGAAAGGACAGGACCGGTTCCAGCAGAATATTCTGCGCCATCATTAACCCCTGCCGCACCGCGCGGTACGCTGCCTGACGGAAGTCTCCCGCTGAAGTATGTTTGATATTCGCGCGTCCGCCAAGCAGCGTGATCGTTACATCGGTCAGCTCGGATCCTGTCAGAACGCCGCGGAATGTTTTCTCCCGCAGAAACGAAAGGATCTGATTCTGCCAGTTCTTATCAAGGGTACCATGCGGAGTTTTGTTCTGCACCGTAATACCGCTCCCCGGTTCGGAAGGCTCCAGCAGGACATGCACTTCCGCGTAATGGCGGAGGGGTTCAAAATGTCCTACGCCCTCCACCGGCCGCCGGATCGTTTCCCTGTAAACAATTCTGCCCGGGCCGAAGGACGCGCGCAGGCCAAAACGCTCCCTTAAAATGTTCTTCAGGATTTCCATCTGCACAGTTCCCATGATACCGATCATGATTTCACGGGTATGTTCGTCCCGGGAAACGTGCAGCATCGGTTCCTCTTCCTCCACAGTCCGCAGGGCAGACAGCAGTGTAAAATCATCGGCCGCGCGGCCATAGGCATCCGTTGCGCTCACGCTATAGGTTTCAATCGGCGAAAGAAGCTCCGTCATTTCATCCTGCCGGATTCCGAGACCGTTCCCTGCTCTCGTGTAGGAAAGGCCGGATACCGCGGCGATGTCACCCGCGCCGGCACTTGTCACGGCCGAGAATCTTCCGCCCGAATAAATCCGGATGCCGCTGACTTTTTCTTCGGCAAAGGAAGGTGCCGTCTCCTCATCGCCGGCACCCTCGGCGTCTTCCGCACTCTCCGCCGGCTTTGGAACGCGCTCGCGAACACTGTCCCGTACGTGCAATGTCCCTGATGTGATCTTCATGAACGTCAGCCGGACATTCGGCTCCTCGTGCGCGATCTTATAGGCCAGCGCGCCGAACGGCTGCTCTGCCGGTGGCAGCTCCGTCGCCGCATCTGTTTTCACTTCTGCCCCGGGCGCTTTTGTCCCATAGGGCAGCATATATCGGCACATTCCATCAAGCAGGTCCGGCGTTCCTTCATCCCGCAGCGCGGCGCCAAAGTATAACGGTATCAGCCGTCTTGCTTTGACCAGGTAAGTCACATCGTCATCTGTAACCTCCCTGTCATGCTCCAGATATTGCTCCATCAGATTTTCATCGCAGACAGCCACTTCTTCCTGATTGCGTTCCGAGAGCTGCCCGCTGCCGAACGGAACGATATTCCGGGAGAGCGCAGCCTTCAGTTTTGTAAGAAGCTCTTTCTGTGCGGCTTCCCGGTCTCCTGTCTGTTCCAGCTGGTCGCATTTGTTCACAAAAATAAATACCGGCACATGATAATGCTCCAGCAGCTTCCACAAAAGACGCACCTGCTGGGTCACGCCATCAGCCGCGCTGATTACAAGAACCGCGTAGTCCAGTACCTGCAGTGTCCGCTCCATTTCCGGAGAAAAGTCCGCATGTCCCGGCGTATCCAGGATCGTAAAGGTTCTCCCTGCGTACTCGAAGCGGGCGGTTTTCGAATAGATCGTAATGCCGCGCTTCTTTTCCATTTCATCCGTGTCGAGAAACGCGTCGCCGTGGTCCACGCGTCCTCTTGTCCGGATCGCTCCCGCGGTGAACAGGAGGCTTTCGGAGAGTGTTGTTTTGCCGGCGTCAACGTGCGCCAGAATACCAAAGGTTGTATTATTCATAAATGTCATTATAGCAGATCCGGCTTTTAAAAGTTCCGGGCAGCCGCGATTTTCCATTGCAGGCGCCGCGGGTTGCGTTCTATACTGTGGGTGTATTTTGCAGACAGCAAATTTCCAGAACGCGAGGAGGCAGTATGGAAGAATTCAAACCGGTAAAGGAAGGCAAGGTCCGCGAAATTTACGATATCGGCAGCGGACTCATCATGTATGCGACAGATCGGATTTCCGCTTTTGACGTCATTTTGAAAAACAAAGTGGAAGGCAAGGGCAAGGTTCTGACACAGATGTCCAGATTCTGGTTTGATCTGACGAAGGATATCATCCCCAATCATATGATCAGCACGGACACAAACGATATGCCGGAGTTTTTCCGGGCGCCTGAATTTGAAGGCCACGTAATGCTCTGCCGCAAGCTCCGGATGATTCCGATCGAATGCATCGTGCGCGGCTATATCACGGGATCCGGCTGGAAGAGTTATCAGGAGAACGGCACAGTCTGCGGCATTGCGCTGCCCGCCGGCCTTCGCGAATGCGACAAGCTGCCGGAGCCCATCTATACACCTTCCACGAAGGCGGAGATCGGTGATCACGACGAGAACATTTCCTACGAAAAGTCCATAGATGTACTGGAAAAGGCTTTTCCTGGACATGGCAGGGAATATGCTTCCAGAATTAAGGACGCCACGATTGCGCTCTACCGTAAATGCGCAGACTACGCGCTCTCCAGAGGCATCATCATTGCGGATACAAAATTCGAATTCGGTCTTGATGAGAATGGGAATGTCGTTCTCGGCGACGAGATGCTGACGCCGGATTCCAGCCGTTTCTGGCCGGTCGAGGGATATGAACCCGGTCACGGACAGCCTTCGTTCGACAAGCAGTTCGTGCGCGACTGGCTAAAAGCCAATCCGGACAGTGATTACAACCTTCCGCAGGAAATCATCGACAAGACGATTGCCAAGTACAAAGAGGCCTACAAGCTGCTGACAGGGAAAGATCTGGACTGACTCTTTGATTTCATGTTAAACACCGCCCGGCGGGCTGCAGATGCAGTCCGCCGGGCGGTGTTATTATGCTGTTATGGAATTCTCTTCAAAACTCCCGCAATTTGCAGGCTTAATTACCGAAGAAGCTCCAGGGGAACTGGTAGAAGCCGTTTTCACCATCGTCTTCCTCACCGGAATCATCGCCCGCAGAGCCGTTATTTTCATTTCCGTTCTGCCCGTTTCCGCTGTCTGAATTCCCCTGACTGCCATTGCCGTTTCCGGGTGCCGCGGGACTGCTGCTCTTATTCTGGCTGTCCTCGCTCTCGCTTGCAGCTTCCATTGTCTTCTTGTCGGTCAGCTTGATCTTGATTTCCTGTTCCTTGTATTCGCCGTTCGCGGACGCGCGTTTTACGGTGATTGTCACTGTGCTGCCGGCTTCATAGTATGTCAGCTGCTTCTGGAGCTGTTCCAGCGACTGTACGGTTGATCCCTCGATCGCGGTAATGATATCGCCTTTCTTCAAATCGGAATCCGCCGCGCCTGTACCGGAGATAACCTTGGCAACATAAACACCCTGCGGCATATTGTAGGCGCTCGAAACCTGCGATGTCACGCTGACGCCGGAGATACCGAGATACCCCTGCTTGTCTTCAGAAACCTTTTCCTTCGTTGTCTGGTTCATCAGGCTTTCGATAATCGGCTCTGCCTTGGAAATCGGGATTGCGTAGCCCATGCCTTCGACTGTGCTGCCGCCGATCTTACTGGAGTTGATACCGATGACATTGCCGTTGAGATCCACGAGAGCGCCGCCGGAGTTGCCGGGGTTGATCGCCGCGTCGGTCTGGATGAAAGTGCCGGTCTCGTTGTTTTCCTGTGTAATCTCTCTGTTCAGAGCGCTGACAACGCCGGTGGTAACCGACTGGCCGTAGCCGAGCGCATTGCCGATCGCCACGACCGGCTCGCCCAGAACCAGATTGTCGGAGTTGCCAAGTGTCGCGATGCTGATCTTGCTCATCGTGTCATCTTTGATGTCCGAGAGCTTGACCGCGATGACTGCCAGATCGTTAGTCTCATCGGTTCCCTTGATGCTGGCATCCGCAGTGTTTTCATCCTGGAACTGCACCTGCAGCGAATCCGCATCCGCTACTACGTGGTTGTTCGTGACGATAAGCAGCTCTGTGTCTGTTTTGCCGATAATGATGCCGGAGCCGGTCGCCTGCGACTGCTGGGAATACGTCTGGCCGAAGAAATCCTGCCTTGTCTGTGTGAAGTTGTTATAGACGGAGACCATGGAAGGCATAACCTTGTCCACAACCTTCGATACATCTGTTACAACCGCCTGAGAATCGTTCATCGAAAGCTGTGCGCTGCTGCCGGATTCGCTCTTTTCGCTGCTCTGCGCGCTGCTGTCGCCCGTTCCGGACTTCTGCGTATCCTCTGACTGCTCCTGTTTGCCGTCTTCCGGGTCGATCTGCAGGTTCGCGGAGGCTTCGTTCCGGCCGCTCTGATTTCCTGCGACTTTATTGATGCCCCATGCTCCGACACCGGCGCTCGCGCCTACGATCACTGCAAGAAGAATCGCGAAAGCGGCCTTTCCGGCCTTTCCTTTCCCTTTCTTCGGACGATTGTCTCCTGTCCCGCCGTAATTGTTCTGGCCGTAGCCATTCGAAGCGTTTCTGTGCGACTGATTGGAGCCGTACGCATTGGAATACGTGTTGTGGTATTCTCCCTGATTATAATTGTAAGAGCCGTTGCCGGTTCCCGCGCTTTCATTTGCGCTGCCCTGATTCTGCTGGAACGCGGATCCGTCTGTATATCCGCCGTTCTCCTTATTGAACTCGTCTGCCATATCTGCGTACCATCCTTTCTTCTCTATGTTCAAACGATACTGTATTCGTCATGTATCCTTTCGGACAATTATGAGTATAGATGGTGATTGTGTTCGATTTGTGTCCTAATGTTGTGGGTTATGTGAACTTGCGGCGGGTTCACTTCGGTCATAAACGCACGCGCATGCGCGTAAATCGGAAGGATCTCCGGAAGATCATCCGGTGTTGATTTTCTGATGTACATTGTTTTATCCTTTCGTTGGTAATTGATTTATGAAACCGGAGGTATCTATGATCGAACTGCAAAAGCCGGAGAAACTTCCCCGCGCCGTTCTCGTCGGAATCAATACAAGCAGCAGTGCGCAGCGTTATGAGCGCTCGATGCATGAGCTTTCCGAGCTGGCAAAAGCCTGCGGTATAGAGCCCGCCGCTTCCATCGTGCAGAATACGCCTGATGTAACCCGCGCGACACTGATCGGCAGCGGCAAGGTTCACGAAGTTCTGCTGACCATCGAAGAGTGCGGCGCGGATCTTGTCATCTTTAATGAAGCGCTGACGCCGATGCAGGTGCGTAACCTTGAGAAAGCTTTTGATACGGAGGTACTGGACAAAACCGGTATCATCCTGCAGATCTTCGCTTTGCGTGCCCGAACCAGAGAAGCCCGCCTGCAGGTCGAGTCCGCGCGGCTGCAATATATGCTGCCGCGGCTTGTCGGCATGCGCAGGAACCTCAGCCGGCAGGGCGGGGGCTCCGGAAGACTCTCGAATAAAGGCGCCGGCGAGGAAAAGCTCGAGCTGGACCGCCGCCATATCGAGCATCAGCTCGAAGTCGTAAACGCGAGATTAAAGGAGGTCAGCCGGGAACGACAGACACAAAGAAGTTCGAGAACCGCGTCCGGGCTTCCTCTGGTTTCACTGGTCGGTTATACAAATGCCGGCAAATCCACACTGATGAACGCGCTTTTAGACAAAACAGAGCAGGGCGCTGCAGATAAAAAAGTGCCTGCGCAGGATATGCTGTTCGCAACGCTCGACACTTCGGTCCGCAGAATCCGCATTCCCGGGCACCAACCCTTTCTGCTGTCCGATACCGTCGGCTTCATCAGTGATCTGCCGCACCCGCTTATAAAAGCGTTCCGCTCGACACTCGAGGAAGTACGCTGCAGTGATCTTCTGCTGGAAGTCGTTGACTGTTCTGACGAAGATTACGAGCAGCAGATCAGGGTCACCGGAAAAACGCTGGAGGATATCGGCGCCGACGGCATTCCGATCCTGTATGTCTATAACAAAGCAGACCTGCGGGAAGATGTCCGGATTCCCGTTTCCCACGCAGACCATATCTGGATGTCCGCCGGGAAGGGTGTCGGCATAGATCTTCTTCTGGAGCGCATAGATCAGATCCTGCAGCAGCGTTATGTGGAAAAAACGCTGCTGATTCCGTATCCGGAGGGCTCGGTTCTCCATGATTTAAAGGAAGCTTACCCGGATGCCGCGGAAGAATACCTGCCGGAAGGAATTCAGGTCCGTCTCCGCATGTCCCGGAAGGACGCGGCAAGACTCGCACGCTTCTCCTTTTAAAAACAGAACGTCAGCGTCCGCATATCCTTGTCCCGGATATAGTTCAGGCTCCGGACGCCCGGCAGGAAGTTATAAATCTTCTGCTGCCCGATCAGCTGATCTAAAAGCTCGTCATATAATGGTGCGGTGGCTGCCTGCAGCCGCAGGATGCCGGCGCCTTCTGCGGCGGCTTTCCGCGCAAGCTCCGCAATCCTCTGCGTGTCATAGGCTTGCAGCCGCGCGTTTTCGTGCACATAGTAATTGTCCGCCTCCGCTCTGCAGACCGGCAGCGGAATCCGGCCGTCAGCGGTATGCGTTCTTCCTGTCTCCTCACTTGTGACGCCGAAATATTCGTATCCTGTCACCGCGCGGTTTACATCGCTGCCAAGATAGGAAGCATCGCCGAACGTGACATCGAAGAAATAATAATCTCCGTCCAGCAGCACGAGATTCCAGGCGTGCGGAGATCCACAGGCCGTTCCGGTCACCAGTGTGCACGGAATGCCGGCTTTATTCAGTAGAAACTGAAAGCTTTTCGCGTAGCCGCTGCACACGCTCCTGCCGTTTTGCATCGCGGACAGAATCGTCTGATTGTCCTCTGCCGCCGTATCATAATCGGTATGAGTCACAATATAGTCGAACAGATACTTTGCCGTTTCATACTGGTCCGCGTCCGCGGGAAGATCGTCAAAACACCGCGCGGTATAATCATCCACAATCTTCTGCGCGTCTTCCTGCTGCCGCGCCGTCATTTCATAATTTCCCTCGAAGCTGATGCTCAGCAGTTTGTCCATTACGGAATGCTTCGTATAGGTATATCCACTGATGTAAAACAGCTCCGGATGGTCCGCCGTCACACAATCATAAACCTGATTCAGCTTATCTTTATCGAGCGTGGAAACCGTTACAGTCCGGCGCTCCCTGACCGCGGACAATACCTCGTCATAGATCTTCTGTCCCTCTGCAGTCAAAAGGTGGTAACCGTACGTCGAAGAGCCGTCGGAGAGTGCCTCCGCTTCATAATGAGGCGCGGGCTCCAGTACGGAAGCTTCGCTGCCGGCGTTCTGCCCTGCCTCTTCCGTTCCAAAAGCTGCTTCTCCCGGCGCCGTTTCCCGCGCAGCGTCTCCCGCGATGTCGCCGGCTGCTCCGGCGTTTCCGGTGCTGTCCTCCGTTGCCGGGGCGTCGCCCGCCGCTCCGGCAGTCTCCGCGCCGCTTTCCTCCGCCATAAAGGGCAGCGAAGGCAATGTTCCCTGTGGTAAAACACCGCAGCCGCTGCAGACAACCCCGGAAAGGATTGCCGCAGCGGCTGCGTATCTTATTCTTCCTGCAAGATCAGTCATCATATCCGTTCGGATTCATACTCTGCCAGCGCCAGGAATCCTCGCACATTTCGCGGATACCGTACTGTGCGGTCCAGCCGAGTTCCTTCTGTGCCTTCTCCGCGGAGCAGTAGCAGGTCGCGATGTCGCCGGCTCTTCGCGGGTCGATGACATACGGAATCTTCTTTCCGGTCGCTTCCTCGAAATTGTGAACAATGTCAAGGACACTGTATCCGTGTCCGGTGCCGAGGTTGTAAATGCTGACGCCGCTGCCGGGTGCGAGCTTCTTCAGCGCGCAGACATGTCCTTTCGCCAGGTCGACTACATGAATATAATCGCGGACGCCGGTGCCGTCCGGTGTGTCATAGTCATTGCCGAAGACATGAAGTTTCTCGAGCTTTCCGACCGCGACCTGTGTAATATACGGCATCAGGTTGTTCGGGATACCGTTCGGATTCTCGCCCATGGTTCCTGACGGATGCGCGCCGATCGGGTTGAAATAGCGGAGCAGAATGACGTTCCACTCCGGGTCCGCGGTATGCATATCGGTCAGAATCTGCTCGAGCATCCATTTTGTCCAGCCGTAAGGATTGGTGCAGGTTCCCTTCGGGCACTCTTCGGTTATCGGCACAAACGCGGGATCGCCGTAGACGGTCGCGGAGGATGAGAAAATGATGTTCCTGCAGTTATGTTTTCTCATGACATCCAGGAGTGTCAGCGTACCGGTGATATTGTTGTCATAGTATTCCCACGGCTTGTGCACGGATTCGCCGACTGCCTTGAGGCCCGCGAAATGGATGACTGCGTCCGGCTTCTCCGCGTCAAATACACGGTTCAGTGCTTCCCTGTCCCGGATGTCCGCTTCATAGAACGGAACTTTCTTTCCGGTAATGGCCTCGATTCTGCCGATGACCTTCGGGCTTGCGTTGTACAGGTTGTCCAGTATGACCGGTTCATGCCCCGCGTTCTGCAGCTCGATCACGGTATGGCTTCCGATAAAGCCGGCACCGCCGGTAACAAGAATTTTCATGTCTTTGTCCTCCCATCTATGCTTGCCGCAATCAGAGTTCAATGCCGTTCTCCCGGCAGAGCTCTCTCGCAGTTTCTACGGAATCAACGCCTTCTTTGTTCTTGATCGGCGCGAACTCGTGGTTTCTCCTGACCTCAAACGGCAGGCAGGAGCCCATGTGTCTGATCATATCGAGAATCAGGAGCTCGAACTTATAGCCGTTGGGCGCCTGCGGTTTGACAAATGTGCCGTCCTGCGCCATATACGGAATCTTCTTCTCGACGATATGCAGCGTCAGCTTCTCGTTCATGATCTTTTCCAGATCCTTTTCCCGGAGAAGATAATTCAGAATTACGCCGAAGTTATACGCGGGATTTCCGGCATCGTCCTTTGCGTTTAACAGCTCCGGTGTCATATCGTAGTATTCGATGATCGAAGGGCAGCCGTCTTCAAGGCACATCACGCCGACCTTCTCGTCCGGCGCGGCCTTGCGGACTACCTTGGAGCCCGAAGCGCAGCCGCTGTTTATCGTTGCGCCGATAAAGACAGGATCCGCGATTCTCTGCAGCACATTATCTACGGAAAAACAATTCAGCCACTCGATACCGAGATCATGCAGCGTACTCAAAAGCCCCGCTTTCGCCATCGAGGCAAACCAGCCGCCGTTCCCGTTCGGGGAGGAAGCGATGCGGTCCTTCGCTTCCATATAGACCTTGCCGTTATAATCGGTCGCCGGCGCCATATCCTGACGGAAGAACCAGATCTTCGAAGGATCATATCCGAAGTAATGATGCTCCTTCATAAAACCGGTCGTTGCTTCATGGTTCTTCTCGCTGGTCATGATAAAGAGCGGAACAAACGTGCCGTCCGCCTCGCGGACAACGTCCATCAGATTCTCGATCAGCCGCTGCATGATATAGACATGTCTCGTAATGCCGATATCATACATGCACTTGGGATTGTCGCTGCCAAGCCTTGTACCCATGCCGCCTGCCAGAAGCACCGCGCCGACCTTGCCTTCGCGGATCGCCTGCAGACCGGTTTCCCTGAGCTCCTCTCTTCTGTCTTCAATTTCGGGAAGTTCCATTGCCTTCAGCGGGCTGATGTCTCCCTTCGCCGGAAGCTCCCCTCTGTCTTTAACAAAGTGAATTGGAGAAAAGTCCAGCGCGTCAATCTGGCAGAGGAGATTTCGCCGCTCCGTGTCCGAAAGCTCATCCCAGTACTGCAGGGCATGTTCCTGCCCGTATGCGCCCAGCTTTTGTTTTGCCTCTTCGTAGTTCATAACCGCCTCGTGAATCCGTTACGCATGTTCCTGTGTCTTTTTCTGATTGCCGCGGCGGGATGCCTCCCGTCTCCTTTCGAGTGCCTCACGTTCCTGTCTTTGTTTGTCGAATTCCTTCTGCTGCTGCAGAATCAGCTCTTTGTCATCAAAGTAGTTGATCTTCATCGCGTCTTTGACTTCATCGAGCGTCTTCTGCGCTCTTTCCTTTCCCTTTTCGGTTCCGGCCTTTAAAACCTCATAGACATAGTCAATGTTCTTCTCCAGATCATGCCGCTTTTCCCGGATTGGTGTCAGCGTATCCTCGAGCACGGCGTCCAGGAACTTTTTGACCTTGACGTCGCCGAGTCCGCCGCGTCTGTAATGATCCTTGAGCTCGTCCAGATTCCGGTATTCGGGCAGGAACTGTTCGAAGTGCTCCGGCCTGCAGAATGCGTCCAGATACGTGAAAACAGGATTGCCCTCGCACTTGCCGGGATCGTTGATATTCAGATGCCCCGGGTCGGTATACATGCTCTTTACCTTTTTGCTGATGACCGAAGGCTCGTCCGAAAGATAAATACAGTTGCCGAGAGATTTGGACATTTTCTCCTTGCCGTCCGTGCCCGGCAGCCGCATGCTCGCCTTATTCTGCGGAAGCAGAATTTCGGGTTCCACAAGGACGTCGCGGTGATATGTGTGGTTAAACGAGCGGACAATTTCACGCGTCTGCTCAAGCATCGGTTCCTGATCCTCACCCGCGGGAACAGTCGTTGCCTTGAATGCCGTGATGTCTGCCGCCTGACTGATCGGGTAGCAGAAGAAGCCGACCGGAATGCCCTCTCCGAAGGCGCGCATCGACAGCTCCGACTTGACCGTCGGATTTCTCTGGAGTCTCGCGACCGTAACCAGATTCATATAGTAGAAGGTCAGCTCGGTCAACTGCGGAATCGCGGACTGAATCATGATGCTGCTTTTTAAAGGATCAATTCCCGCCGCAAGATAATCGAGCGCTACATTGACAATGTTCGCGCGCACCTTTTCAGGATTGTCGAAGTTGTCCGTGAGCGCCTGTGCGTCCGCGACCAGAATGTTGATCTCATCAAACTCCCCGCTGTTCTGCAGCTCCACGCGGCGCCGCAGTGATCCGACATAATGTCCTATGTGCAGACGGCCGGTCGGACGGTCGCCTGTCAGAATGATTTTCTTCATGTATTTACTCCTGCTGCTATGGGCGGACTTCATGATCCGCTCCGTTCCCTCTATTGTAGCAAAAAACGCTGACGGAAACACTATACAACTTTACCGTCCAGATCAATCAGCGTCCAGCCTTCCCAGAGCTCTTTCATGACAGCTGCTTCCGGAATCTGATTGTTGCGGTGCCGGAGCGGCCGGATTCTGACCGCGTCCGCGCGCGGGTTCAGCCGCCCTCCCCAGAAGCTGAAGGTTGAATTCGCGGCGATGTTCCACTGACAGTGACTCATAAGGTCCATATCCAGAAGGCTCTCGTCGTCCTTGTTCCAGTCGCAGACGGTCATCTCTTCTTCCTGCGTCCCGAACCTGCACTGCCGCGCGAATTCCGGGTCGTCCGAAAAGACATAAAAATGAAGCTTCTTTCCTGTGCCCTCCGCCTTCTGTTCGAGGAAACGGACCGCGCCGTCGTAATAGGCGGGCGTACAGATGCCGCCAAGGAGCGCCGCGTTTTCCTTCGCAAGATAATCTCCCCGGCGCAGGTGGATGCTGACGGAAATCTCCTTCTCATCTTCCATCTGCCGGATGACCTCTTTGTTACGCAGTGCGCGCGCGGGATCTTTACTCTCTGGAAAAACAAACTCCTCCCGCAAAAGCGACAGTATGTCCGCGTAATATTTATTGCAGGCAAAATATCCCTCGAGGTACCGCCCGTCCATCGAAAAGATCTCCGGATGATACATTTTACTTTCCGTAAAAACCGTCGTTTTTCCGGTCAGCCTGCGGAATGCTTTCGCTGGCAGCGTTGAAGCGCCCCGGACTTTGCGTATCTCTTCCGCGGAAGCTGTCTGCAGCGAAAGATTCCGGAAATACCGCAGTTCCAGGCTTCTTGGCGCGAGGACGCTCTTCTGGAGCTTTTCGTCCTCGAACCAGGAAATATCGAGCCTGGCCTCGCGCCCCAGCGTCTGGAGTTTTCTGCAGAGCGCGTACTGCTGCATCTGGTTGCCGAGCCCGCCCATCAGTTTAATAATCAGCATCAGAACACCCCGAAAAACGCCAGCGCCGCTCCCTGCCCCCAGGGATAGCACCCGTACTGCTGCACGTACTGCGCGAAATCAATGCATTCCGCGGACGCGCCGTAAACTCTGCCGCCATTGATCTGCCGGCGCAGTCCGTCCGCGCCGTCGGCCAGAAGATTCCTGTCCAGATCTTTAAGCCGGCCTTCCTTCATGACGCGGGCAGCCGACCAGAGGATCATCGCGGTTGCGGAAGTGTCCGCCGGGCCGTCCACGGCTTCCAGCTGCCAGGAAAACAACCCATCCCGCCGCTGGTGCGTAAACGCCGCGTCAATGATCTCCCGGAAAGCCGCGAGCACTTCTTTGTCCCCTGTGTCGCAGATAATGCCGCTCATCCCCATAAGGAGCCAGCCGGTCGCGCGTCCCCAGCCGATAATGCCGTATTTGACACCGCTCTGGCGGTCATATCCGTGGTAGGGCAGCGAAGACAGATAGTCCATGCCGTAATTTAAAAAGCTGCCGATCTGACGCCTCGAAAGCGCCGCAGCTTCGGCGTTTCCGAACACCTTTCCATACTTTGAAAGAAACAGAGCTGTCATGCCTGCGCCGTCCGCGAAGATGTACTCATTGCCTCTTCCGGGGCCATAGATAATCGCGCCGCTCTGATCTTTCGGCGTATCCTCCAGAAACTCCCGTATCCGGTCTGCCGCTTCCTTAAACTGCAGATCCTTTGTCTGTTCATAGAGGCACAGGATCACATATCCTGCCAGCGCATCATCGACATAGGATACCGGCGCATTCTTTGCCATCCACGCGCGGACATACGCTTCCACGGTTTCCCGGCGTCCGGCTTCCCAGAGTCCCAGAAGCAGAAGTCCCGCCGGCCAGAACAGATCGTCCTTCTTCGGCGTCTGCCGGCCAAGCGCCTTTTTCACAAGGCGTCTGAAGGTTCCCGCCGCGTCCTGCCGTGGCAGTTCCCGGAGCTGGCGCGCCGCTTCGTCCGATAAAAGATCCAGCAGACCTTTGTCAATATACATATCACTTTTCCCCCTTTGAAAGCCGGTTCTTCAGAAGGCCTTTCAAATAGCGCATTTCCTGTGTCCTGCCGAAGAGCAGCAGGAAGACCGCATTGAACAGCGCCGTGATCAGAACCACGCAGACAAGGAAAGGCACAATGCCGGGGCTTGCAAGAAGCGGCGCTGTAATAAAGCGGCTTGCCAGTATTATGACCGCGACGGTCACTACGTATTTCGCCGTATCCGCAAAATACGATGCCGGCGAGCGGTCAAAACAGACACGATAGATAATCACCGGCTTGGTGACATTCGCGATCAGGCCGGAAACAACGGTGCCGACATAGATGCCGGCGAGCCCGATACTCTGCACGAGCCAGACCGACAGAACAAGATTCACCGCACCCTGAATAAGCGCGAGGTATTTGTCCTGTTCGAAAACACCGGCCGCGGTTTTGAAGTTGGACAGAACAATTCTGTCTCCCTTGAAATACAGGTCGGTCAGGATCAGATATACAGCCGATGACGGCAGCACCCAGGCGTCCCCTAACCAGATCCGGATAAGCGGCGTCAGCAGAATAAAGAACCCGGTTGCCGCGAAGCCGTAGACCCAGCTCGCGAAAAAGCGGTAGACCTTGAAGAGTTCGAACTGGCGCTGTTTTGACTCGGTAGCGATCAGGTTTCCGAAGCCTGAAATCACCGAATTGAAAATGATGTTCACGAAATTCGAAACCGTATTGATGACGAGCGTGTAGTTGTCGACCATGCCCGAAACGGCAACCGCGATAAACGAGGAGATGATGATCGAATCTGTCTGGAGTCTTGCGACATCGCCGACTTTGTGAAGGACGAGTGCCCTGGTCTTGCGCCAGACTTCATCGCTCTCTTCTTTTGAGAGCGGCGCGATGTCTTTCTCCAGAAGAAAAGGATACAGGCGGTTCAGGTACCAGTTCACGAAGATTTTCTGAAGAAGCTGAACCAGTGCGTCCGTGATCAGGTACAGCAGGAAATTCTTCGTAAGAACGACCACCAGAATCTGCAGCAGGGCTGTAATGATCTTGGTGACCGTATTTATGTTGGTCTGTATGTAGTTTTTCTGCTGCGCGTTGACCAGCGAATACTTATACGAGACAAAATACGTGCTGACCGTATTGAACAGGAAGATGAAGTAATACAGCGTCATCTGCTGTACAGTGACCGGTCCGGGGTCCTTGATGAGGAACCTCAGGAACGGCGCGATCGCAAGGCCGATGCCCGCGACGACAAGGGCGATGATATAGTACGCCTTGCGGTACATCTGCATATACGACTTGACCTTCTCGCGGTCATGTTCCGCGACCGGCCTGTAAAGCGCGAAATTCAGGGCGGTTCCGATCCCGAGCTCCGCCATCGAGAGAATGGAAAGAATGTTCGTGTACAGGCTGTTGACGCCCAGAAGCTGTTCGGCAAGATTCCGGATGAAGATTGTGCGCAGCACAAAAGAGATCAGCGCTGTCGCGAGCTGACCGATGTAGCCGAAGATAATATTCTTTTCCGCCAGTCTGACTCTGCCCATCTTACCTCCGCACTGTCATGCCTGCTTCCGGAGCCGCGTACAGTCTCCGCGCTGTCATACCTGCTGCAAAAGTCCGCGCAAGGTTTCCGCGTTTCCCTGCACCTTCTTCAGATACAGCGGAATGGCGCCCGCGAGAGCGTAGTGAATCTGCTCTTCGTGATCCATCATCCAGCGGAAGGCTTCTGTCAGCTGCCGCGGATTCTGCAGCGTCTGGACCGGAAGGACATAGTGCTCCGACTGCCCGAACAGATCCTGCGCGATTCCTCTCGCCTTGACAGAATAACCGATCACGAGCGTCGGCACCAGCGTCGAATAGGCGGCGATCGTCGCGTGCGTTCTCGCGCCGACAAAGAATCGGCAGTTCGCGATGATGCCTTTCTGCTGTTCGGCCCTGTGATCGTCTATCATACGCACCCGCGGCTCATCCGCAAAGCTCTCATACAACTCGCGCAGAACTTTCCTGTCATCGCTGCGCTCCCAGACGACATGCGGGATCAGAGCCACGTCCATATTGGTTTCGCGCAGAATGTATTCGATCAGTTCTTTCATGCAGCGGACCGGCGCTGTTTTATCCTCCGCATAGTCCTTCGCCATCGGACTGAGGTTGATGCCGACCGTGTTGCCGCAGGCAAAGTCCTCCGGCAGCGCCGACTCATCCGAGGGCAGCGCAAAAGCCGGATCCGGGCAGCAGGCAAGCTTCTCCGCCGGAATACCCGCTTTCTCCAGTGCAGCATAGGTAATGCTCTCTCTGGCGATAATCTTCGCGTACCGGTTCATATCCTCCAGAATCCCGGGGTTTTTCAGAAGCTCCGGCTCAATCGAACAGCCAAGCAGCACAGTCTTCGTTCCCTGCCGGTTCAGCATGCTGTTCGAGAGCATCAGGTCTTCCACCATCGAAGGATAACAGTAATTGTCTCCTCCGATCGAAACCGCAAGAGAGGGCTTCTCTGTGCCGGTCATCGGCGAGAGACGGTACCGGAGAAACGATTCCCGATCACCCGTAAGGCGGCGCCTTACGTAATAAAGCGCGTGCGTGAAAAAGTGTTCCGAAATATGCTGCTCTTCCGTTATCGTAAGGTGCTCCCTTACTTCTTCCGGAAGGTACTTTTCATCCTCTGCGGCGCTGTTCGTCACGAGCAGAATTTTCTTGTTGCGGAGCATGCGGGCGAGCGAGTCCACGATGGCTTCGCAGCCGTGGTTTCCGCTGCCGGCGTGCATATAAAACGCGAGATCGTTCGTCATTTCAGTCCTTTCCTGCATATTTGTCTTTCTGCACGTACTGAATATCTGCCTGTGCCAGATGCGTTTTTATCTGCCTGCGCCGTGCGTATTCTTACCAGCCTGCGCCGCGCGCGTCATAACGCCGAACAGGGCAGGCGCATGAAGGAGCAGAGATGTTTTGGTTCCGTATCCGGCGGGAAGCTTCCCGCGGACACCGGGCTTTGCAAGCGCATCCTTTATATACTCTCTGCATGTTCGCAGACAATCTGCAAAAGCGCGCCGCTCTTTTTCCGGAAGCAGACTGATTTTCGAGGCGGCCAATACCGCGGAAACCGCCTGCACGGAGCCGAGCGAAGCGCAGAATTCCCTGTCCTGTAAAAGCTCCGGAAAGACAGCTTCAATCCCGGACAAAGCCAGCGTCCAGCAGAGCAGCTGATCCATGTAGGAACGCGTAAAAGGCCGGTTCATCGCGCCTTCCGGGTTTACGGTGTAATGGTAAAGCGGTGCGGCTGCGGCCGCGTATTTCGTCTCCGGTCCGGCGCAGGAAAGGACATAGAGCATATCCTCACCGATCGTAAGTCCCTCCTGAAACCGCGCTGACAAAGCGGTCTTTCTTGTAAACAGCTTGCTCCAGACTCTGGTGTCGTGACGCACGATGATCTCCCGCGCGATTTCACTTCCCTGCAGGAGCCTGTGCGGTATCTTTTCCCCCGCATCCGGTTCCGGAATTTCCTCCGGCGGCTCCTTTACGGAAACGCTTTGGAAACCGCACCCTGCAATATCCGCGCCGGTTTCCCGTAGAAGCCGCATAAGATACGCGATCATGCCGGAGTCCATCGTATCGTCCGCGTCAAGAAAAGTGATGTATCCGCCCTCCGCAGCCAGAATCCCCTGGTTTCTTGAAACCGATACGCCAAGGTCTTCCTGATGAAGGACTTTTACGGTCCGCCCTTCCTGCAAAGAGGCAGCTGAAAGCTTGTCTGCAAGTTCTCCGCTGCCGTCAGAAGAGCCGTCGTCAATCAGGATAATTTCCAGATTTTCATAGGTTTGCGAAAGGACACTGTCCAGCGCCGCCCGGATCGTCTGCCGCGCGTTGTGAAACGGTATGATGACCGTAACTAAAGAATTATTCATGGAGCTTCTTCTCCGTGCGCGTCCTGCTCTGCCGTTTACCGGCAGAGCTCCGCATTTTCTGTCCGCCCCTGAGAATCTTCCGCGCAAGGCCGACGCGTATATTATCCGGCCGTTTGATCATGAATGCAAGGACGCGGCCGGCGGGGTCGGAAGGCGGCGCCGGAAGGCCGTTCTGGAGCTTTAAAAGGCCGGCGTCTTCGATTCTTTTTCTGACAAGCCGAAAGATCTCTCCTGAAGAAATATCCTGTCTTCGCAGCTCGATTTTGAGTTCCAGAAGCATCAGCCAGTAGAACTCCCGCTCCACGGAAGGAAGCAGCTGCGGACAGCCTTTCGCCCTGATGATTTCATAAAGCTTATCGCGCAAAAGCAGGATATTGTCATACAGCCCCGGGTCATAGCCGTGCGCCATCGAGTCATCGACAAAGCGGTAATGGTAGCCGGCATAACGCTCGATCACAACGCGCTGCGCGTCCAGAACCACGGGAACCATGATCACAACGTCTTCCCCCATCCGTATCCGCGGATCGCAGAAGGCGGTGTTCCCGTCAATCAGACTCCTTGCGATCAGCTTCATACAACGCGAGAGAATGACCGTGCGCCGCTCGTTTCCAAGCAGCCGGTCTTTGATATCTTTCTGCAGGCGCTCTCCCGTATATTCTCCGGGCGCGGCGGCGCTCGTTGAAATCGAAGGCGCGGCGCCGTTCATCCGCTCGATCAGATAATCGGAGGAGATGATTTCACGCACCTGACCGCCTTTCGCGAGACGGGCAAGCCTTTCGATCATATCATGACTGATCCAGTCATCGGAGTCAACAAAACAAAGGTATTCTCCGCTGCTCTCCTGTACGCCCCGGATCCAGGCGCTCGTGAGCCCGCCATTTTCCTTGTGAATTACACGGATTCTCGGGTCTTCTCCTGCCAGCTCGTCACAGATGATTCCGCTGCGGTCTTTCGATCCGTCGTCCACCAGTACAATTTCAAGGTCCCGGAACGTCTGCTCCATAATGGAACGGACACACTGTTCTATGTAGTTTTCCGCTCCGTAGACCGGAACGATGACACTGACCTTCGGCATTCTATTCCTTCCAGAATCTTGTAAGGTTTTGATAGATCAACCTGTTGACTTCTCTGTAATCATATTTCCGCGCGTTTTCATGCGCATTGGACGCATACGCGGCATAATTTTTCCGGATTCGCAAAACGGCAGCCGCAATGCTCTGCGCGCTTCCGTCCGTGCGCTCTGCGTCATAATGCGCATTCTCCTCCGCTGCGTGCCGCTCCGGCTGCCCGTCCGCCCCGGCACTCTGCGGCTCGTCCGTCTCTGTGACCTGCGGCGCCCGGAAGCACACCGCTTCGCCGATACCGCCGACATCGGTGGAAATGACCGGCAGGCCGCATGAAAGCGCCTCGAGAATTGTCATCGGAACGCCTTCGAACGCGGAGTTCATAACAAGAATATCCGCGTTTTCCATGAAGGCGGAAACCGCAGAAGGCGGCACCGCACCGCACATGGAAATCACCTTTCCCTGCGGATCCAGCTCTTTTGCAAGCTGCCGCAGCGCTCCCCCCTGTTCTCCGTCCCCTACAACCTGCAGGGAAACCTGCTCGCCGGCGGCATGAAGAGACACGGCAGCGCGCATGATATTCTCAACGCCTTTGTCTTTGGAAAGGCGTCCTGCAAACAGAAGGCGGCCCGCGTACCGCGATGCCCGCGCCGCCGCGTCAAAATTTTCATACGTTTCCGGCAGAACCACCGAATTCGTAACCTTTACAAGGCGTTGATTGTAGGGCAGGTAATCCTTTCTGCTCGCTTCATCGAGGATGAAGATGAGTTTTGCCCCCTTCAGCACCGACTTCAGATAGGCGGGGAACGCGCTGCGGATCAGGCGGCTCTTTACGGAATCATCCTGAAAAAAGCGGAAGCCCCGTTCCATGTTGGCATAGCTTCCATGCGAGAAAATGACAATGGAAGCGCCCGCACAGAGCAGTCTGACCGGTCCGTATGCCTCCGGCGTCTGCAGATAACAGCAGTCCTCTTTCGTGATATGGAGCTGCCTGCCATAGCGCAGAATGCCTTTCGCGAAAGCCGCCCGCAGCGATTTCGCCGTATGCGCCAGATCCGTTTCCGCGGCGGTCACGGGGAGAAACGTGATGTTTTGCCCGAAAAGAGAAAGCTCCTGCAGCCTGCCGGCCTCCTCCTGTTTCTTGCTGACGCCGCAAAGGACAATCTCTCCGCACCGTTCGGGACAGGTCTCGCACAGAAACCGCAGAAGGCTCCGCACACTCGTTAACTGCCCGCCGATCGGGAAATCCGTGTAATTGGTTGTATCGAAGAATATGAGTCTCGATTTTCCCATAGTGCCTCACTGAAAAAGCTCGTCCCAGTATTCCTGTGTTCTGGTTTTCCAGGAGAAGCGGCGGATGTTGCGGTAGCCTTTCGCAATCAGGTCTGCGCAAAGCGCCTGATCGCCCTGCAGGCGAAGCAATGCTTCCGCGACCTCCTGCGGCTTGTCCGGGTCTACAAGAAGACCGGCGTCCGCGACAACTTCCCGCAGCGCCGTGCGGTCCGAAGAAACGACCGGTGTTCCCATCTGCATGGCTTCCAGAGGCGGAAAGCCGAAGCCTTCCGCAAGCGACAGGAACAGGAACATCCGCGCCTTTGCGATCATTCTGCACATGTCGGAATACTTTTCAATATAGGAAAAACAAGTCACGCGGCGCGCGTTTTCGCTGCTGATAACGCCGTCCCGGATAAACGCATCGATCCGGGGGATACCGATGATCCGAAGCGGCAGAGGCTCTGCTTTCCGCTCCTTACAGACACTGCAGTATCTTTCGTAAGCGGCAGCGATGCCTTTCGCGTTCTTATGCGGCATCTTCGTCGTAACCGCTACGATATAATCTTCTTTCGCAACAGGCGCGCTTGTCTCGGGATTTCCCTTCGCGTCTCCCTCCGCGCTGCCGACAGGGACACCCGGATCCCAGGGCTCGATATCATTGAGTCCGTTGTAGATCTCTTTGACCTTGCCATAACTGCCGGGGACCAGCTTGTCAATTTCCTGCCTCGAATAGTCCGAGATCGTGATGACGCGGTCCGCATGTCGGATCGAAGCCTTCAGCCGGTTCATGATGTAGGCGTTTTCAACGCGCCCCAGATATCCCGGGCAGTTCTCGTTGTACCAGAACGGGATCAGATCATGCACAATAATCGTATCTTTGCCGCGGTAGACAAGCGGCCGGTATCCCCTCGGGAACAGAATCCGGTCCGCGTGATAACGCCGCGCGTACTTGCTGACACGAAACAGCTCCCAGATGACAAACGTTTTCCGGTCCAGCGGATTTCCGGGAACGATCACAAATTCCGTGCCGTCCCGCTCCATATCTTTCTGATTTTTCGGATTGCCGAGCACAACAATTTTGTGCGGCATTCCGCGGCGCACATTTTCGGCGCCAAGATACGAAACCAGACTTTTTGTCAGGTTGTAAATACCGATACTCTTGCCGGCGCCTTTGACCAGCTTGAAAGTGTCTATGACCAGAACCATCTTACTTTGCTCCCTTATGGAACAGGACTACGCCTACTGTCTGCAGCAGAATCTTGAAATCCAGCGACAAAGACCAGTTGTCAATATATTGAAGATCGAGCTTTACGACATCGTCGAAGTTGTCGATATCGCTCCGGCCGCTGACCTGCCAGAGGCCTGTCAGTCCCGGCGTCATCGAAAGCCGTCTTCTGTAGTGCTCATCGTACTGTTCGAACTCCCGCTCTGTCGGCGGTCTCGTTCCGACAAGACTCATATCGCCTTTCAGGATATTTAAAAACTGCGGAAACTCGTCGAGACTTGTTTTGCGGATAAAGCGTCCGACCTTCGTGATCCTCGGATCGTTTTCCATCTTGAACATCAGACCTTCGACTTCATTCTGCGACTGCAGGTCTTTGAGCCTTTCCTCGGCGTCCTGATACATCGAACGGAACTTGTAGATTTTAAAACGCCTGCCGTTTTTACCGACGCGGACCTGCGAGAAAAAGACAGGGCCGGGCGAATCCAGCTTGATCGCAGGCGCGAGGAACACTGTGATAATGCCGGTCAGGGCAAGGCCGATCAGACTTCCCAGTATGTCAAAAGCGCGTTTGATCAGAAGCTTCTTGTAGCTTGAACGGAATCTGGAGTAGGTCAGTACCGTATAGTTTCCGAACTTCCCGACGCTCGTGATGGCATCTCCGTACTCGGGAAGATCCAGCACGAGGTGGCAGACAACGCCCATCTCCTCGAAGCCTTCGATTAAAGGCGCGGTCTCCTCGAAAGGCGCCCGGGGCGTGCAGATCAGGACTTCATCAAACGGCACCTGCGTCATCTTTTCGGTAATCTTGCGCAGTGTGTTTTCTTTAAGATCGGCGACCGTTACAGTCCCGACAATCTGATAGCCTTCACCCATGGTACTGTTCAGGCGCTGCGAGGCAGCGTCCATGCTGCCCGCGCCGGCGACCAGAAGAACCTTGGTCACAAGGGAAGCGGAGCTGAACAGCCTGTGCAGAAAGATTTTGTAGATCTGGTGCGCGGCAAGCATCAGGACGAGATTGATCCACGCAAAATTCAGGATCACGCTTCTCGAGAGGATGTACGCCCACTGTGCAAAAAACACAAACGTCATCGAAATGATGATCATGACCACGTTGAATTTCAGGACCGACATAAATTCCTGAAAGACACCGCGCTTTAAGAGCGATCTGTTCCAGTCCACGAAATAGCTGTAAACCGTGCAGAACAAAAGGAAGATGACAAGGACCATGTAGTGGAGTGTTTTGCTCCCGTAGTCCCGCGCGCTCGCGAAACGCAGCTGCGTCGCGATGAAATAAGACAGCGCGATACAGAGCATATCGATAAACCACAGGCCGTATGTCTGGATGATTCGGTTTCGATGATTCATAATATCTCCTTTCGACCGAGCATGGATGCCAGCGTCATGGCAGCCGGCATCAGGCAGTAATTTCTTGCGATGTACCGCGAAACCAGATGCGCCTCCGGTACCGTGTATATACAGCAGGCAGTCAGCAGAATAAAAAGCGCCGCGTTCCTCTCCAGCCTTGCCCTGCGCAGAAGAACAAAGAGCAGCGCGATGACGGCAGCGCCCGCCACGGTTCCATACCAGTAGATGATGCGGACAAAGCCGAGATCAAAATACGCGCCGCAGTCCCTGCCCGAAAACAGATGCCAGGTTCCGAGCGTTCCTTCATAGAATGTTGTGTCCCACAAAGAAGCCATCCGACCTGTGAGAAGATGATCCAGAATCTGCAGGGAAGGATAGTCTGCCGGATTCATGACCGCCGCCAGTAATGAAAAAACAAGTCCTGCCGTAACTGCCGCTTCTCCAAGGACATAGACCACAGAAGATTTCTGCAGCCTGCTGCCTTTTCTCATCAGCGCTGTCAGAAGAACCGCCGCCATCGTGACAGCAAACGCCGTATTCGATTTTGTCAGGAAATACAAGCCGAGATTACCCGCGGCAAGCACTGCCAGCATCCACGGCTTTATCTGATCATAATACAGATACAGCGCAAAGAGTACCAGCATCATCGCCATGCAATGCAGCGCGTTCGGATGTCCGAGGCCGAGGCACCATCTGGTCTCGATGCCGTGCCCGAAATCCTGCGTGAGCTTCAAGGTTCCGAAGATGCCGGTCGCGGACAGGAACACCAATGAAAGGCAGCCTGCAATCGAAGCGAAAAACGTCGTCCTGCAGACCCTCTTCGGCCCTGCGGCCAGACCGGCCGCCATGAATACCGTGTACCGGATAAGGTCATTACGTCCGCTGGCTTTGTAGACGATCGCCCCCAGAACGAGCGCCGCGAAAATGGCGGCCCGTTCCCTCCGGTTCCATTTCGCACACAGCATACGGAACAGGAAAAGGATAAAGGTCAGCTGGAACAGTCTTCCTGTATACGGATTCGAGAGGTCGCTCTTGTCGATAATAACAAGAGCGATCTCCAGAAGGAGTCCTGTGTAAAACAGAACATTGGCCGCTTTTCCGAATCTTTTTTCCAGTTTTCCCTGCGCCTTGTCTGTCAGATAGTCGAGTGTTGCAAGGCGTCTCTCCCGCAATGCCTTCCGCGTCTTCCGGACGCTTTCTCTGTACATTGCAGGAGTAATGCCCGGGATCCCGCAGGCTTCCTTTTCCCGCGTGTGATTTTTCGCAAGGACATCCGAAAGAAAACGCGCAAAACAGGCATCCGCCTTCTGGAGGTCGTATTTGCGGTAGACGTATGTGTATTCCTTTCGCTGGAGCAGCTCGTCCGACTCCACCTTCTCGGTCAGCTGACTGTAGGAAAGGCCGATCGAAATCAGCGGTTTGACCGTGAAGGCGTAGTGCGGATTGTTTTGCAGAATCTGAAGATAATATTCCTCATCGACCAGCCAGGTCAAATTTGTGTCATAGGCGATTTTATATTTATCCAGCGCGCTTTTTCTGACAATTACGGCCGAGGGCGCCCCGATTGTATTGCCGAGATAGAGGTTTCTGAAATCTTCCCGAAGAAGGGCCTCGTCCTTTTCGGCGATGCCGCGTGCGAACTTTGATTTCACGGCATGCCGCTTTTCCGACTCTGTCCTCGGTTTTACGAAAAGTCCGAAGCGACGCCCTTTCCGCACCTTGGCAAGCTCTTCGGCACTCATCCCTGGCTCGACCTGATAGCTGCCGGAAAAAGCCATGTCCGCTTCCGGATGCTGATCGAGCATTTCCACAAACAGGGCAAGGCAGCGCTCATCGGTGAACCAGTCGTCATGATGCATGATCTTGACGTACTCGCCCTGCGCGCGGGAAACCGCCTTGTTCCAGTTTGCGACCGCTCCCTTTCTTTCCCTGTTCCTGTAATAGCGGATTCTGGAGCCGGTATCGATGCCCGAAAAGCCGTATGCGACAAAGCCGTCTTCCGCCGCCCGGACGGCCGCTTCGACGCGGTCCGTCTTCGAGTCGTCGGTGATGATGATCTCGTAGTCCGTGAACAGCTGCGTCAAAATCGAGTCGAGGAGTCTTGTAATCCCCTCGGGATTTTCATAGGCCGGTATGCAGATGGATACTTTGGGTCGTTTCAGGTACTGATACATAATTACAGGATTCCAAGCTTTCTTCGGATTTTCAGCTGGGCGCGGTCGATCAGATACCGCCGCCTGTTGCGCGCTTCCACCGCCCGTACATCGGGGTCTCCCTCTTTCCACGGTTTGGTCGAAGGCAGGGAATATTTTGCAAGTTCTTCCCTGCACTGCTCCGCGGTGAAAAGCTGTCCCTTTCTGTCAAGATAGGTGAATTCGTCATAGATGTTCTGGGGAGAGGCCCAGAAGCCGCCGGATACGTTATGGCGGGCCCAGTACTTGGGCGCGATGACAAAACGGACCGTTTCGGAAGTATACGCCGGAAAGAACGCGAACGAGGAATTCGATACAATCAGGTAGCGTGCGTTTTTCACGGTGACATAGTCGAACGCGGCGCTTTTATGAAGCGCTTCCAGCTTCGGGAACAGGCGCTTTGCCGCGGGGACATCGTCCGTAACGATCACGAACTGCATGTCCGACACGCGTTCTCTCATGCGCTCCATCGCGTCCGTCCAGTATTTCCTCCGGAGGAACAGCTCGGGTTTGTCCGTGTACTCGCCGCCCCGCATATTCAGAATACACAGGTTGTCCCTCGTGTACGTATAGGATTCACAGTCCTGTTTTACCCGGAGCCAGGAGCGGATCTCCTCTTTATGCGCCGCGAAATAAGACTCGTCCTGCAGATTCCCGTAAATCAGTGTACCGTCCTTGATCGCGTGCAGATTTTCATCGGCGCCGGCGACAAAGATGCCGTGTACCATATCGTGCGCGGAAGTCGGCAGGTACAGCCGCTCCTCTTTCTCATCATAGCGCGTAAACGCGGCGGTGTCCGTAATCTTCAGGCCTTTGTCGAGCTCCAGAAAATCCGCCTGTAAGAGCTCCTGTCCGGCCGTTCCGAAAACACAGCCCTTGTCTGCCGCGATGCTGCGCGCCGTAATATAGGCGAACAGGCGGTTTCCCAGTCCCTGACCCTGCAGAAATTCCGTTCCGATCATCCGGCTCTCCTTCTTCTTTCGATAATAAAGACTTCCCTGTCATTTTCCGGCGCGGAGCCGGTCCCTGACGGAAAGCGCCGCCTCCGCGGCAGCGTCCATCGCTTTTCTGTACCAGTGCGGCTCTTTATACAGCAGGTAATCATATTCCGAAAGGTGCTCCCGAAGATACGAAGGATACGTCTCGTCGATCTTCGTAACGACCATCTTTGCACTGCGTCCGAGGATATCCTCTTTGCGGCGCAGTCTCGCACCAACTTCAAACAGGGTCCTTCTGTTATTATAATTCTGGTGCGCGGCGCTCCTTATCTTATAGCGGACACGCTCTTCGACCGACTCGTTCTTGCCGCCGCCCATATACGAAAAATGCCAGCCGCCGTCCGGTACACGCACGCCGATCTCCTGTCTTGCCTTGTCCCGCAGCTCCTCGGTCGTGTACTGACGAAGAAGGCTCTTTCTGCAGATCTTTGAGCCAAGCCACATTTTACGGGAGACGCCGGGAAACTCTCCTGTAACAGAGAGGTTGTTTCCCGAAATGTCCTCGAGATTCAGATAACAGTAAAACAGCCGCTGCGCCGGCATATAAATCTTTCCGGGCTCTACATCGGGGAGCAGGTTTTCCAGCATCTGCGGATTCGGGATTTCATCAACATCCGAAAAGATGACAATGTCGTCGTCCTTCGCGTCTTTGAGTCCCCGCGCGACAGCGCACTTCTGGTGGTGGTCCCGCGCATAGGCATCGCACTCCATCGGCGTGTCGTCAACCACAACGTGGATGATGCGGTCCTGAAACTCCTGAAACTGCTCTTTGTTTTCCTCATAAAACAAAGGCTTCGGGTCTCCCGAAAACGTCACGGTCGATTCGCTGATGACAAAGCGGTCCACAACATCGCTCAGCACGTGCAGCCGGAGCTTTAAAATGTCCAGCTCATTGAAAAACTGAAAGCAATCATAAACCATCTATCTTCCGCCTTTCTTCATCCTGCGGAGTTTACCGCGGATTCTGCCGGTCAGTCCGTCCGCGTCCATCCGGAATCTCGGGTACTGCGCGTTGGTGCCTTCCCACTTGTGAAACAGGAACGGCCGGATGCCTTCCTCTTCGGGAATCATGTGCTCGTGCCCGAAGTACACGGCCAGAGAAAGCGGTGCGTAGGTCATGCCGGCGGCTGTGAAAAGGTGTCTGTTTTTCACGCAGATAAAGCCGTCCTCGTTAAACCACCCGTGATCTTTCTCAAACGGGATACCTGCCCGGGCCGGGAATTCCAGAAGCCTTTTCGAGCGGATGCCGACGCTGTTGCCGACGCGAATAAGCTCTCCGTGGATATCTCTGTACGTGAAATCATCGTGCGGGTCCGGCCACGGGGAACCAATATAGTCATAGTCCAGAAACGCGTCCTGCCACATGTCTGGATTGACGACGAAGCCGTCGGCGTGCACGGTCAGCACAAAGTCGGTGTCCACGTATTTGTAGAGCTCATACACCATGTCATAGTTGAACTTGTCAATACTGTCCAGACGCTCGATATGCCGGTACGTGATTCCTTCCGGCAAAAACAACGGCTTCCTGTGCGTTATCAGCACCACTTTGCCAAAATCGATCCCGCGCATGCTGTACTGCAAAGCCTTGATTGTCGCGGATATATTCACGCTCGTCATCGCGGCCAGCGTTACATGCGGAAGCTGCAGCTTCCCGTCCTTATATTCTGCCATTGCGGGTTTCCGTTCTGCCGCGGCGCTTCGCGGCGGCTTTTCCATAAAAGTTCAGTACTTTTTCATACAGCGCAGGGCTGAAAAGAAACAGCTGCAGCCGCAGTCTTTCTTTTCTGCTGACACAGTCCGCCTTTCGCGCGTCCTCTAAAATTTCTTTTCTGTGCCTGTGCATCCATTGCTCGATCTGTCCGGCATAAGGAGCAGTTCTGCTGCTGCCCCGGAATTCCAGATCATACTGCATATAGCGAAGATGCAGACAAGCTTTTGCGCCGGCCGCAGCTTTCTTCTTGCCGGCTTCCGTAAGCAGCCGGATCTGTTCCTGCCAGTGGCGAAGTTCGTCTCCGAGCCGCCGTTCACCCGTCTTCTGATTCATGATGCTGCCGCTGCGGCCCTGCAGGTAGAGATAATACGGCTGCGGAATCAGAACGACCTTATCCGCTTTCAGAAGGGTATGTGTAGTGTAGGGGATGTCTTCGCTGTTCTCACCCTTCGGGAAAAGGACGCCTTCCGCCACATCCTTCCGGAAGAGCTTGCTCCAGACAGAATTGTAAATGATATATTTGCGTTCGTTTCCGTGCAGCCCGTTCCGGATCCAGTTGTCCAGCGCTTCGTCCTGCGTCAGGATCTTCGCTTCCCGAAGGTCCGGTACCGCTGCGGCCGATCTTACGTTTTCCGGTTTGCGAGTATTCTGTGCCGCCTGGTCCGATGCCGCTTTCTCCGGCCCGGCCGGCTGCCCGCAGCATGCAGCATCCGAAGGTGTCTTCGCCCCGTCCTCGCGGACCGCCCGGTACTTGACCGCGGCAACCGGCGCATCTGTCAGCAGGCAGGCGCGCACCATTGCCTCGATCATGCAAGGCTGCATTCTGTCATCGCCGTCCAGATACGCGATATAATCGCCGGAAGCGACCGGAAGAGCCGCGTTTCTGGCGTCCGACAGGCCGCCGTTTTCCTTGTGTATGACACGGATTCTCGAATCTTTCCGGGCGTACGTGTCGCAGATGCCGGGCGTCTTATCTGTGGAGCCGTCATCAACGACCAGAATCTCCAGATTTTTGTAGGTCTGCGCAAGGACGCTCTCCAGTGCCGCGGGAAGATAACGCTCCACATTGTAGGCGGCGACAATGACCGAAACCAGCGGCTGCTCCGCGCCCTCACCCTTCGCGACCACGCCGTCCGGGCGGATGCGCACCATATCGTCTATATAAATGTCCGCTTTGTACAGGCCGCTGCCGTCATCGGTGTTGACCCAGAGGGCCGGGGCGATGGTGATTGCGGAGTCGTCCGGCGCTGACGCTTGCCGGGCGACATATGCGCCCCACCACGAAAAGCTGGAATTCGCAATAATATGATGCCGGCAAAGGCACATCAGATACAGATCAATATATCCGTGATCCTCATCCGCAACGCTCGCATACCTGAAAGCGTCCGGATTCTCCCGCCTGCTGATCCATTCGCGCGCGCGCGTTTCATCATTTGAGAAAACGAAGAAACGGATGCCACTGCACCTTTCCGTCAGATACCGCACGGCGGCGTCATAGTACGCGTCCGTGCAGATGCCGCCGTACAGCTTCTGATTGTCAAGATAATCCCCGAAGCGAAGGTGAATCGAGGCACTGTCACAGGCCGCATATGGTGCCCGGCAAGTGCCTTCGCCGGACGGCTCCAGTATCTGCTGCCGCACGGCCTGCGCGCGCTCCTGCCCGTCCAGAATGTTCTCCGGGAACGTAAATGCCCGGCGCACCTTCTCTTCAACGCCCGCGAAATAAAGAGGGCTCTGAAAACACCCCGCGAAATACCCGTCTTCGACGCGCAGAAACTCCGGATCAAAGTGAAAATCCTGATCGTGCAGAAGCTTTGACTTTCGTCCCGTGATTTTCCTGCGGATACGCGAAGAAAGGCGCAGGTCGCTGTCCGTCATGCGGATCAGGTCTTCCTGCCGCACCTTCGGGACGTTTATTCCGAACACGCCAAGCATCTTCGGGCGCCGCTCTCTGACCCGCCCGTCGTCCGTCACGGTCGTATATTCGGTTGTGTCGTCAAAACAGACCTCCCGCCCCAGCGAAACCAGCTTCAGATACAACGCGTACTGAAACATCTGATTCCCGAGGCCGCCGGACATACGGATGATAATCATGTATTGCTCCCGATATAGCAGTAATACCACTGCTGAAAAACAAAAAAGCTCCAGAGAATTCCCGAATAATTCGCTCCTGTTCCGCTGCCGGCGTCGCCGGTCCGCAGAAATCCGGCAAGCATAGTCTCCAGCTCCTCCGGTGCGAAGAGCCCCTGCCGGAACAGGAAATCCCGGTCCGCGTAATCCAGAAGCTGCCCGCGGAGCGGTCCCCGCAGCCAGTCGGACAATGGAACCGAAAAGCCCTTCTTCGGACGGTCCATCAGCTCTTTCGGAATATAGTCATAAACAATATCCTTGAGGATATACTTCCTGATCCCCCTGTGATATTTAAACGAATGATCGATCCGGAACGAATACTCCATCACATCCTTGTCGAGCAGCGGACACCGGTTTTCCAGGGAGTATTTCATGCCGGCGCGGTCGACTTTGACGAGGATATCGTCCGGAAGATACGTTGCCATATCCAGCAGCATCCGGCGCACCTGCCAGTTCTTCGAAGGGATCTGATCCTCAACCGGATAATTGACAGGAAGCCCCGATCCCTTAACAAGGCGTTTTGCCAGAGCGCCGCTTTTTCCCTCGCCGAACTGCGTCCATGTCTTCGGGTCCGTGTTGCGCGAAATTGTCCGCAGACGGAACGGATAGCGCTCTTCCAGAAGCTTTCCTCCGATGCGGAGCTGCCCGATGCCGTGCGCTGCCGCGCCGAGAAGCCGGAGCTTCCTTGCCTGCTCCACCTTCTCGTAAATGTTGTAGCCGCAGAAAAACTCATCGCCCGCATCGCCGGAAAGTGCGACACTGACCTTTTGTTTCGCGAGCGCGGAGACGAGCATCGTCGGGATCTCGGACGAATCTGCCATCGGCTCATCGAAGTGAAGCGGCAGGTCGGACACCAGCTCCAGCATATCCTTTTCGGAAATCCGAAGCGTCGTATGATCGCACCCGAGGTGCCGTGCAACGGCTTCCGCATACGCAGACTCATCGTACGCGGGATCTTCGAAGCCGATCGAAAACGTCTTTAAAGGCACCTCGCCGAGTTCCTCCTGCGCAAGCGCGCAGACGAGCGAGGAATCATAGCCGCCGGAGAGAAAACACCCGAGCGGCACATCGGCAATGAGTCTTCGCCGGACCGAAAGCTGCAGCAGTTTTTTCAGCTCTTGCCGCGCTTCCATGTAATCCGTTACCGGACTCTCCTGCATGCGGCGGTAGACATCGAAGACATTCCAGTAGACGCTTTTCGTCAGAATTCCGTCTTTAAAGCGAAGGATCGTCCCCGGCTCCAGCTTATATACATCCTTGAAAACCGTCTCCGGCCCCGCGATATACTCCTGCGAGAGATAGCGCGCAAGAATATCGCTCCGGATCGTCCGTTCAAATCCGGGACAGGCCATGATGGGTTTCAGTTCGGAAGCAAAAACAATCCCGGTCCTGCCGGCAGTTCCAAACGAGTCCTGCGCCGTATCTTCGCCGGCCGCGTCCTCGAGCCAGTAATACAAAGGCTTTACGCCCATGCGGTCCCTTGCAAGGAAGAGCTCGCCGCTTCTATGATCATAAAGCGCGAACGCGAACATACCGTTGAAACGGCGGACGCAGTCAATGCCCCACGCAAGGTACGCCGCGAGGATTACCTCGGTATCGCAGCTGGAGCGGAACGGATAATCCGGCAGTTCCCTGCGGATTTCCTGATAATTGTAGATTTCCCCGTTATAGACGATCGTGACTTCTCCGCCCGCAGAATGCATCGGCTGATGCCCTGCGGGAGAGAGATCGAGAATCGAAAGCCTTCTCTGCGCGAGACCGGCCGTATATCCGCCGGAAGCCGCAAAGACTTCCGCGCCGGCGTCATTCGGCCCTCTCCGGATCATCGTGTCATTCATCCGCGAAAGCTGTTCCTGTGAAATTGTCCTTTTCGAAATGTATCCGCAGATTCCGCACATAAATCAATCCTGTGTTCTTACATCCGGCGCAGTCTTCACGCTGCTGCGTCCCGGTTTCCGCCGCCTCTGACAGCTCGCTGCGCAGTGCGCCGCTACCGCAGCCGGATCATATCTCCGAATTTCCGGTCATACTCCGGCGGGTCGAACGGATCAAACCCCGAGCCGTGAAAAAACGTAATTTCTCCGAAATAAATCTGTCCGTCCACAACATAAAAGTCGGTGCGCAGCACCGGCGGGTTCCCGACCGCTTCTGTCAGTTTTTCCGAAAGCGCCAGCAGCTCATCCGTGCAGGGAAGGTCCGGCGCCGGCAGAGCCGGGTCCGAAGGAACGCCGTTGCTGACCGGGATATACGACCAGTCCGGCGTGTAGAAATTCTTCACATGCGCGCCCGAATGCCTGTCACTGTCAACCTGAATGAAGGCTGCCTTGCCGTTAAAGACATGCACCTTATAATCTCTGGGTTCGCTGCCGTCCGCGGGCAGAAGAAGCTTTTCCGCAAGGATTCTCGGCTTCACGTTTTTATAAGGATATTCCCTGCCGGTGTAATAATAATTGACCTTCAGGCAGGTGTTGATTTTCTGCCGCGCGGCTGCAAGATCCAGCTTCTTCTTGTCTCTGACCAGCACTTCGCCGCCGGAATTATGTGTGCATTTGAGCACAAACTGCTGTGGTAGACTTTCAAAGTCAATATCGTCAAAGCAATCATACACGCCATACGCCGGTACGACATGCTCTTCTCCAAGCGCCTGCCGCACAAATGCCTTGACCTCGTATTTGTCGACCAGTGCCGCATAGGACGGATTTTTCTCATGGAGCTTGAGCCACTGCACCTTTTCCGTATAGGTGCGGGGATTGTCAAGATCCGGCTCCCTGCCGAAAAAGAGTCTGTAGCGGCGCCGGATAAATTCCTCATCGGAAAGCCTGTTATAAAATCCCGCCTTCGCCAGATATCCAAAGCGGATCTTCGGATCGGTCAGGAACCTTCGAAGGTAAACCGATATACTCATATGGTTCCTCTGCCTCCGCGAAGATACCACGCCTGCAGTCTCTTTGCCGCCGCGCTCACTTCATAGCCGGCGGCGGACAGCTTTTCCCGCGCCTCCAGAGAACGCTGCTGCCTCGGCGCCGCTGTCATGACCTGCATCGCGGCAAGATCTTTCGCAAATGCGCCCGCGTCCGTAATGCGGCTCTGCAGAACTTCCTCCGTAATACATACTTCATCCGTAATGCTGTCGGAAATCACGCAGGGAAGTCCCGCGGCCTGCGCTTCGATAACCGTACCCGGCAGTCCTTCATAAAGAGACGGAAGCGTGAACAGATCCATCGCCGCGTAGAGCTTTGCGGTCTCCGCAGGAGCCCTTTCCCCGGCAAAAACGACCGCGTCTGAAAGTCCTCTCTCCCGCGCCTTTGCCTCGACGTCTCCCATGTTTACACCGCCGCCGATCAAAAGGAGACGGAAGTCCCGTTCCGGATAATCCTCCCGCAGCTTTAAAAGAACCGGCAGCAGGAACGCCTGGTTTTTCACGGGATCAAAGCGGCCGACATGGCCGATGACCGAAGCGCCGTCCGGAAAACCGAACTGCTTTCGCAGCAGGACTCTGTTTTGCTCCGCTTCCGCGTTGAAAGCAAAAGCTGAAAGATCCACCGCATTCGGCATAAACTGCACTCTGCCTTCGCGGCATGCCTTTTCACCGAAAACGCTGATGCCTGCAGGCCGCGAGCAGGCGAGCATGCAGTCGCACCGTTTCGGGAGCGGCCTTCGCAGCCATCTTGTCGCAAGCCCCCGTAGTCCCGGGTCCACGCCGGCGCTTCTGGCGTGCGCGATCGTAAGCGGAACTCCTGCCGCTTTCGCGAGCGGCAGATACACAGAGGCCATGCTGGTCATATGCCCTTCCACGGCGGCGAATTCGTGATGTCCGGCAAAGAAGGCGCCGGCCGCCTTCCTGTAGCGCAGAAGGTTCCGGCCGTCAAAGCGCGGCAGGACATAGATTCTGCCGCCAAGTGCCGTTATCTCATCATCAAAGAATTCCTTCGGGCGAAGACGCAGCAGATTTTCCGTGCTGTCATCTCCTCCGCACGCGGCTTTTGAAACACCGTAATGCACCAGAAAGTCAAACTGAATCTTATCCCTGTCGATATGACGGTAAAGATCCATAATACGGCTTTCCGCGCCGCCCATATTCAGCTTGCCGAGTACGTGGAGCACACGGATCGGTTCTGTATTCGTCATTTCGATTTTCTCCCGCTGTTCCCCGCGGCGGCCGTTATCTGCCCGCCGATACCAGCATCCGCTTTGCCGAGGCCATCGCCCTTTCGATCATTCTTCCTCCGATGCCTCTCTTCACCGGCCGGTAATACAGAAGTTCTCTGTACGGCAGCATCTGCTGCTCCTGAAAAATCTTCTCATAGCGGGCAAAGTCTTTCTCTTCAAGCGTATTGCAGTGCACGACAAACGTCGTAACGCCGTCTTTCTTATGCAGGCTGGACTGCTGCCGGAAAGCTACCGGATAAAATGTGATGCCGTCATAGAGATACGGCAGCTTTCCAAAGCCGTCGGTCATGCGCGTAAAGCCGTTTTCCCGAAGCGCTTTCAGGGTATTGCTGTCATAGGTATGCGACGGCGCCATGAAGATATCCGTGACAATCGCATGATCCGCCAGCACCTTTTTGCCGATTTCAATCATCTTGCGCTGTTTTTCATAAGGAATACCCGCGAATTCGGACTGGTGATTGAGCGGAAACATGCCGCCGCGCTTCGTCGTGTACACATGGTGCAGGCCGTGCATGGCGATTTCCCAGCCGAGCTCGTCGCGCAGGGAGAGGACATACGGCCAGAAATCAGAGCGCGCTTCCCCGCGGGAAAGGCCTTTGTCCTCCGGCAGCGGCACAACGCCGATCAGAGGCTTGACATAATACCGGTCCATCAGTTCCTTGAATCTGTTAAATTTCACCCAATCCATGTCGGGCGTAATATCGTCTAATCGGACCGCAATTTTCAAGATTTTTCACCGCCGGTTCTGTTTTGCGAGAAGTATTCCCTGTACCAGTCAATCGCGAGCCTGATGCCGGCAGCAAAATCATACGAAGGATCATAGCCGAGCTTTTCCGCCGCCTTGGAAATATCCGCGTTGGAATCCCGGATATCGCCGGCTCTCGGCGGTCCGAACACCGGCTCCACCTCTACGCCGAGGGCATTGCAGATGTCATGGTAGACATCGATCAGATACTCTCTTCCGCCGGCGCCGATGTTATAGGCAGTTCCTGCCGCCTCTTCCGGAGCCGCGCACGCGCGCAGGCATCCCTCGATGACATTATCGATATACGTGAAGTCCCGGCTCTGTCTGCCGTCCCCGTTAATTGTAGGGCGCTCTCCCGACAGGAGCTGCCGGATAAACTTCGGAATAACCGCGGCATACGCGCCGTCCGGGTCCTGATGCCTGCCGAAGACATTGAAGAAGCGCATTCCGTAGGTGTTCAACCCGTACAGTTTCTTGTAAAGCTTTCCGTACTCCTCATCGGTTCGTTTGGTCAGTGCGTAAGGTGAAAGGACATTGCCTTCGAAGCCTTCCTTCTTGGGGAGCGTTGTTGAATCGCCGTATACCGAGGAACTCGAAGCGTAGACAAAACACGATACCCCGTTCTGTCTTGCGGCTTCCATCATGTTCAGAGTGCCTTTGATATTGATTTCCTCATACAGAAGCGGCATCTCAATGCTTCTGGGCACCGACCCCCAGGCTGCGAGGTGAATGACATAATCCGCGCCTTTCACGGCTTCCATGCAGGAATCCAGATCACGGATATCTTTCTGCAGGAATGTGAATCTTTCATTTTTCATGTACGGCTCGATATTCTCGATATGCCCTGTGGAAAGGTTATCCATCACGCGGACAGTATACCCCATGTCCAGCAGAGCTCCCGCGATGTTCGATCCGATGAAGCCGGCTCCGCCGGTCACCGTGAACACGCTGCCTTCCGGAAACTTTATGTTCTGATAGCTCATTGATCTTCCTCTTTTCCTGATGCAGAAAATGCGCGCGAAAAGGCGCATGTCGTAATTTATGTATTATACCATGAAAGGCCATGCTCTTGCACGGATTGGCGTGCGGGCAGCCGGGCAAGCCGCGCAAGAGCTCGGGTAAGCCGCACCTGCTCTTGCAATTTCGTGCAGATCTGAAGATTTTCCGGTTTTGCAAGAAAGCCTTCTGCGCAAACCCGCATTTCTGCTCTATTGCAAGAAAGTTTGTCGGTCATTTACATTATCCTTCTTGCAAATTTTCAAATTGTGGGTTTTTGCAAGAAGAGCTTCTTGCAAAAGCACTCAGCGCTTTTCCGTCACGCCGGAAAAGCGATCAAGCGTCCCCGGAACCCCCGCGGTTCGCCCGCCTACGCAATCGGCTGCTGCACCGCCGAGATAATCACTGTACTGTCCTGCACTTTGCGTCCGCCCGCGTGCAGCTCATAGTCCACGCGGATTTCCACGCGCGCCCTGCTCTCTGTCAATACAATTTCCTTCGCGGTCATGCCAAGCTCCAGAATGCCCGCCGGAGTCTTGTAATGCGTGACATTCATTTTGCCCTTTTCAAAGGTCATTCTGGATTCCAGCGCGCCCTTCTTCGTAACTTCCAGTATCTGCCCGTTGAATTTGACTATGTTTTGAATAACGCCGTCCGCTCCATCCGGAAGCTCGTCGTATAAAAGATAATGCTTTCCGTTCTGCACAAAGTGCCGGCCGGAAGCTGTTGTAACAACCGGATCCTGCCGGACCCCGTCCGTTTCGTGCGTTCCTGTTACTGTGATAATCACATTCCGTGTCATAAGTCACTCCCTGCGTAAAAACAAAGCTGCGGCCACCCGCCCTATAGATCGCCGAGTGTACGGAACAGCCAGATCCAGAGCGTCAATGTAAAGGGACTGAGAACCGTTGTCAGCATCACAGTGCCGGAGGAAACCGTCCCTTTGTGTCCCATGCTCTTCGCCATGACATAGCCTGCCACCGTTCCCGCGGAGCCGAGCATGATAATCGCGGCAGCCAGCTTCTGGCCGCGGTAGCCTAGCGCGAGCGCAAGCGGCGCAAAGAGCGCTGTAAAGACGAGCAGCCGGAGGGTGCTTGCCCCCAGAATCGGCCCGATTTTCCGCCGGATATCTGCAAAGTCAAGACTCGCCCCAAGTGCGATCAGTCCCATCGGGCTGGCCATCCGTCCGATATAGCCTGCCGTCCTGGAAAGCATTTCCGGCATATGCAGGCCGGATAAAGACCAGCCGAAGCCAAGCAGAATTCCCCAGATAATCGGATTCTTCAAAATGCCGGTAAACGCGCCGCGAAGGCGCGCCCTGTCAACCGTTCCTCCGCCCGGTTTCATCAGAGACAGCACCAGAACCGCGAGCACATTGTATAAAGGAACACTTCCGAGCATCATCAGCGTACCCATGGCGCCGTCATTGTAGATGTTTTCCATGTAGGTCATGCCAAGGAGCGACACACTGCTTCTGTAGGCACCCTGCACGAATTCTCCGCGGCTGTCCTTGTCCCGCACAAGGAACGAAAAGGCGAATGCGATGAGCGCCGACAGCAAAGATACAGCAAAACAATACACAACATACGACGTATCCCAGAGCTTCCAGAAGTCCACTTCATAAAGCTGGACGAACAGGTTCACGGGCAGAGCGATTTTGAAGACAAAGGAATTCATCGACGAGGCGAAGCTCTCAGAAATAAAGCCGGTTTTCCGGAAGATGTACCCAAGCATCATCACGAGAAAAACCGGCATTGTGGCATTCAGGCTGAATATGAGATTCGACATGTGTTACCTTCTTTCCGGCACGGCAGGCTCCGCGCGGCAGCAATTCATTTCCTGCAGAGTTCATAAAACGCGACCGCGCCTGCCGCTGCGGCATTCAGGGAATCTACGCCGTGAGCCATCGGAATCCGGACCGTATAATCGCAGTCCGCAATCGTCTTCGCGGCAAGACCGTCCCCTTCGTTTCCAAGGACAATCGCAAGCTTTTCTGCAGCGTGAAGCTTCGGATCGTCAATGCGGACCGTGTCATCCCGAAGCGCCATCGCGGCTGTCTCAAAGCCCAGTCCCCGCAGAAGGGACAGGCCCTCTTCCGGCCAGCTTCCCGGGAAATACGTCCACGGAACCTGAAATACGGTTCCGACCGAAACGCGGAGCGTGCGCCGGTACAGAGGATCGCTGCAGTCTTTCGTAAGAAGCACCGCGTCAACGCCAAGGGCTGCAGCGCTCCGGAAAACCGCGCCGACATTGGTCGGATTTTCTATGTTTTCCAGAACAGCGATTCTGCGGGCTCCCCGGCAGATATCCGTTACGGAAGGCAGCGGTTTTCTGCGGAAAGCGCACAGGATGCCTCTCGTCAGATGGTATCCCGTGATCTGCGACAAAATTGGCAGCGGTGCCGTATACACCGGCACAGCGCCGAGGCGTTCGATAATCGGAGCCGCCTCTGTCTCTATATACTTCTCCTCGGTCAGCAGCGACACGGGTTCGTATCCCGCATCCAGCCCGCGCAGAATCACGTTCGGGCTTTCCCCGATGAAGATACCGGGCGTGGGCTCATAATAATGCCGCAGCTGATTTTCATTCAGATGGGCATAGGCGGCAAGCTCCGGCGCCGAAGGATCTGTGATATGGATGATGTCCGCCATCATAGTCTCCAGTAATCCCAGCCCTTTTCCTGCGTGAAATCCTCCCTGCGGAAGACGCCCTTCAGGTCGGCAAACACCTTTCCTGTCCACTTCGGATTGAAGAACGAAGCGATCTTTTCGGGCGTCAGCGATGCAAACTCTTTGTGTTTGACAGCCATCAGGACAGCGTCCATGTTCTGAACATCGCTCATCGGATGGAAGTCAATGCCGTAGAGGCGCTTTGCCTCCGCCGCGTCGCCCTCCGGATCTACAATCAGAGGCTCGATGCCGTACTCGCGCAGTTCCTTTACAATGTCCATGACCTTGGTGTTGCGCGTGTCAGGGCAGTTTTCCTTGAAGGTAAAGCCGAGGATCGCGACCTTCGCGTTCTTGACCGGGATATCGTTCCGGATGAGAAGCTTGACCAGCGATTCGGCGCAGTATTTGCCCATATCGTCGTTGATCCGTCTGCCCGAAAGAATGATCTGGGAGTGATAGCCGAACTGTTCCGCACGGTAAGTCAGATAGTACGGATCAATGCCGATGCAGTGACCGCCGACAAGCCCCGGACGGAAGTTCAGGAAATTCCACTTGGTCCCCGCGGCTTCGAGCACGGACTTTGTGTCGATTCCCATCTTGTGGAAGATAATCGAAAGCTCATTCATGAACGCGATGTTGATATCCCGCTGGGAATTCTCGATGACCTTCGCGGCTTCCGCGACCTTGATCGACTCCGCCCTGTGCACGCCTGCCTTTACGACCAGCTCGTAAACCTTCGCGATCGTATCCAGCGTTTCTGCGTCCATGCCGGAAACAATCTTCGTGATCGTCTCGAGGCGGTGCACCTTGTCGCCGGGGTTGATTCTCTCCGGAGAGTAACCGATTTTCCAGTCGGTGCCGCACTTCAGGCCGGACTCTTTTTCGATAATCGGGATGCAGGTTTCCTCGGTCACGCCCGGATAAACCGTGGACTCGAAAACAACGACTGTCCCTTTTGTCAGATTCTGTCCGACAAAACGGGAAGCGCCTTCAACCGGCGTAAGGTCCGGCGTATGGTCGTCATTGACCGGTGTAGGAACCGCAACGATGATGAATTTCGCTTCCCGGAGTCTTTTCGGATCTGCGGTAAATTCCACCGTTGTTTCTCTGATCGCCTCGTCGCCGACCTCGTTTGTGGGGTCGATGCCGTTCTTGTATTTCTCAATCTTCGCTTCATTGAAGTCGAAGCCGATAACCTTGATCTTCTTCGCGAAAGCAACCGCGATCGGCATCCCGACATAGCCAAGGCCTACCAGCGCGAGTTTTTCCTCTCCGTTTACCAGTTTTTCGTAAAGATCCATTTTTCTCTCCCAAAGCCCCGCGGCTTTAACTGTTCTGTCTCAAAAGACACGGCAAAATTTTAATTGTTTTGTATAGTTTTTTCAAGCCAGTTCTGGAACATCAGAATATACCAGATCTGCGGCCTGTAAATGCCTCTTTCGGTAAGGTCTGACCAGAGACGCGAGACGAGGTCCGCGTCGAGATATCCCTGCCTTCGGATTTTATCCGGCTGCAGCAGGTCTTCCGCAAACGGCCGGAGCGCAGAGGACAGAAGCCACTTTTTTACCGGCACCGAAAATCCTTTCTTCGGGCGGTCCAGAAGGTTCTTCGGCACATACCGGTACAGGACGTCCTTCAAAACAAGCTTGCCCTCCTGATCGTTCCGGAGGTACGAAACCGGCAGCGTCCACGCAAATTCCACGATATCGCGGTCGAGCAGCGGAACTCTTGTTTCAAGGGAAACTGCCATCGCGGTGCGGTCCACCTTGACCAGAATATCATCCGGATGATACTGCAGAAGATCTCTGAGCATCGCGTCCTTGCAGGCATCGGATAAGAGAAGCTCCGGCAGGTATTCTTCGGCTGCGGCAGGAACCGCGGAGCCTTTTGCAGCGCTGCCGGCGAGCGCGATCTCATCCGGAATCCGGCCGCGGATGCCAAACTCCGCGTTCCGCTGAAGTCTTCCCAGAGAAAGCGGCCCGTCCGCCTGCAGAAGCATGCCCTTTGTTCTGTACAAAGAAGGCTCCGGCAGCGGATTATGAAGCAGCGCCGCGCCCGCGATCCTGCGGACGCCATACGGCACGCTCTGCATCTTTCCCCAGATCCGCGAGAGGGACGCGTAAGAGCGGTAGCCGCAGAACAGTTCGTCTCCCGCGTCTCCCGATAAAGACACCGTAACATGTTCCCTCGTCATTTGGCTTACGAGATAGGTCGGGATCTGCGAAGAGTCCGCGAACGGTTCCCCGAACATGCCCGCGAGCTTGGGAATCACCGCCTGCGCCTCCTGCTCGCTGATATACAGCTGCGTGTGGTCTGTGCCGAGGTGCCTTGCGATTTCCGCGGCAGCCGGCGCTTCGTCATAGGCGTCTTCATTCATGCCGATGGTAAATGTCCTGACTTTCCCGGGCGCCAGCGACTGCATAACCGACACGACCGTCGAAGAGTCGATGCCGGCAGAAAGGAAAGCGCCAATCGGCACATCCGCGACCATCTGCCCGCGGACCGCTTCCCTTAAAAGGCGCTCCAGCTCATTCGCCGCCTCTTCTCTCGTGCCTCGGAACGGATTCCGGAAACCTTCGACAGCGGCATCCCTCATTGACCAGTAGAGTTCATAGCGAAAGCCTTTGCCTTCATAGCATCCGCTGCCTGTTCTGTGGCATTCTCCGTATAAATCTGAAGGCACATCGAATTTTGCATACGGCGCTTCCAGCGTCAGCATGCTGCCCGGCACAAGCTTGTACAGGTCTTCATAGATTGTGTACGGCGCCGGAATATAACCGTAGCGGAAATAGAGCGGCAGCACATCCCGCCGGATTCTGTTTGAAAAGCCCGGGATTTTCGTAAGCGCGCCGATGTCCGAGGCGAACGCGAACGATTCCCTGCCATCCGCCGCATTGTCCGTATGCACCCAGCCGAAATAGAGCGGTTTTTCTCCGACGCGGTCGCGCGTGAGCGCCAATGTTTTGCACCTGCTGTCATAAATTGCGGCTGCCCACATCCCCTTGCACATCTGCAGCGTTTCCTTTACGCCGAATGCTCCGCAGGCTTCCACGAGTGCTTCCGTATCCGACGTTCCCCGAAAGCCTGTAACTTTCTTCTCCGAAAGAAGCTTTTGCCGGAGCTTCTGATAGTCATAGATCTCTCCGTTGAAAACGATCGTATAACGGCCGTCCGCTGACCGGAACGGCTGGGAGCCTGCAGGCGAAAGGTCAATAATCGAAAGGCGCCTGTGTCCCAGCGTAACAGCACCGTCCGCGCCGGTCCAGATGCCCTCCGCGTCCGGGCCCCGGTCTTTCATCCATTCATTGACTGCATGGACCGCGCCTTTTGCGTCTCCTGCAAAACAACATAGTCCTGATATTCCACACATATGAGCCTCCAGTATCCCGTGTCATCTGGATGTAGTGTTCAAAGACGGCGCAAGCAGTGCCGTATAGTCATAGCTTCCGTAAAAGCCTTTCTCAAAATCCAGCAGCTCCCGCAGATTTTCCTTCGTGACTCTGCCTTCCCCTGCATGGATTCTGCGCATCAGCTCTCCCGCGGTTTCCGCGTTATAGTGCACCGAATCGGCATAATGAGAGAAGTCCGTGCAGAGCGCGGTATCCTCCGCGAAGGAATACAGCTGTACATTATCACAGGAGAGCAGCAGCGAAAACGCAAGCTCCTGCGCCTGTATCTGTTTGTACAGAATTCCCTGCGCGTACATGGTCCCCCAGCGCGCAATGGAGACCGGCGGTACAAAGTAATAAAACTGTGTATCCGGATGCGCCTTCGCGATCGAAACGAGGTTCTGCGAGACATTCTCCTTTACCATCTCCGCCTCTTCGGCTGTCAGCTCCTTCTGCGGCACACTCCCCGGCATACCTTGGAGTTCCTTCCGATAGTCCGAAAGTTCGCGCAACGCTTTCTCCTGTCCGTCCGCTGTCTCCGGCGCCGCGCTGTAGGAATCGAAGGAATCCACACCGCCTTTTCCGTTCAGGAGTCTCCGCACTGTCATCGGCAGGCAGTAGCCCGCGATCACATCCTTGTTCAGAAGATACTTCAGGTCGTCAAACGGATTCCGGTTATACAGGTAGGTCGGATATTCGCCCATCTCCTTGTGAAGCGTATCTTTATCCTCAATCAGGTAGGAGTCTTCCACACTGCGAAGGACAAAGCGGATGCCGCTGTGCGTCCGGAACGCGGTCTTTAAATTGTCATTGACTTCCCGGTAGGAAGCGCCGGGATACGGCACCTTGACCGAAGAAGCGTCAAAGAGGCTGTCAAACTGCGTCGTATGAAAATTCTCGGTAAAGCTGGTGCCGGTAATCAGGCTGTCGTAATCGAAGTGCTTTGTGATGCCGTCGTTCTGCGCCCGCTGATTTTCCAGCTTGTAGTAAAATCCCGGAAGCGGCGCGTGATAGTGGAAAAACGGATCCAGCACCGCGGTGTAGAAACAGACGCCCGCGGTAACAGCTGCCGTAAGGATGATGAAGTTTTTAATCCATCGTTTTTCGTTCATCGCGCTGCGCGCCTCTCCTCGTCTTTAAAAGTTTGAATAAATAAAGTTGGATACGGTTCCCGTTGAAGCCGCGCAAAGGACAAGAAGGAGCGCCGTCATAACCAGCTGCGGTTTCCCTGCCCTGTACCTGCGCTCCTGCAGATTTTTCGTAAAGAGGCAGATATACAGTCCGGCGCCAAGAAGCACGATCGCGGACACCGTAAAAACAGTGCTGTCCGAAACCTGCAATCTCAGAAGCTGAAAAGCCGCGCGCAGCCCCGGAATCCGCAGGAGCCCCGCCAGCTCCTGATTCAGAATGTAACCTCCGTTGAAAAGCTGCGCGGTCAGATACCGCCACTGTTCAAACGACGATGCGCCGAACAGGAGCCAGGCGACATTGACGAAAAAGAACGTGAAGAACCACCGGATCCCCCGGGGAACATACGAGAGCGGCTTCTTGAAAATCCGCTCGAAGCACTGCGCCGCGCCGTGCAGAAGTCCCCAGACGACAAATGTCCAGTTCGCGCCGTGCCAGAAACCGCTGATCAGAAAGACGATCATGATATTTCTGTATGTGCGGAGCTTCCCTTTTCTGGAGCCGCCGAGCGGGAAATATACATAAGTCCGGAAAAAGTCCGTCAGCGTGATATGCCAGCGCTTCCAGAACTCCGTCACGGAAACCGCTTTGTACGGCGAGTTGAAGTTCAAAGGCAGATCGATGTTCAGCACCATCGAGACTGCCGCCGCCATATCGCAGTACGACGAGAAGTCAAAATAAATCTGCAGTGTATACGAAAGCATGACGATGATCACATCAAACGTCGTGCAGTTCCTGTAATTCTGATATCCGAAGGCCGCGGCCTTCGCGAACGTATCCGCGAGGAAAAGCTTTTTGGCCAGGCCCAGCGTGAACATCTGCGCAGCTGTCACAAAGCGGCGCGCATCCGGCCGCATTCTGTTTTCTCCCGAAAGCTGCGCAAAGAAGGCCGAAGGCTGCATGATCGGTCCCTGCGAAAGTTTCGGAAAGTAGGAGACATAGAGCAGGTACTGCGGAAACGTCACATCGGAAAGCTTTCCGTGAAAGCGCTCCACGCAGAAAGCCAGCTGGGAAAACGTGTAGAAGCTGATGCCCAGAGGCAGCAGAATAGAAGGCTGCGGAAGCTGTCTCTGCAGGAGCGTGCCCGCGGTATTCAGAAAGAAATTCGTATACTTGAAAAACAGAAGCAGTCCGATATTCAGAAAGAGCGCAAGGAGAAAGGCAGCTTTTCCGGAGCGCCCTTTTTCCCGCGCTCTGCGCGAACAATCTGTCAGCGCGAAGGTTGCCGCGGAAGAGGCAAGAAGCAGCAGGGCCGCCGGAATTCCCGCGAAGGCATAGAAAACAAGACAGGCAGCCAGAAGAAATCCGTCGGCTGCCCGCCTTCCATGTTTCCCCGCAAGGAAAAACCCTGCCGTTACTGCCGGCAGAAACAGATAAATAAAGATCAGCGAGTTGAAATTCATCGGCACATAAGACCCTTCAGGTAGTCCAGCCACTGCCGGTTGATTCTGTCCGGATTGTACAGCTCCTGCACACGGGCGGCCGCCGCGCCAAGCCTTGCGCAAAGCGACGGATCGGACATCAGCACTGCCAGCTTTTCTGCCATTATATCATCCCTGTCCACCGGAACAAGAAAACCGTTCTCACCGTCCCGGATCAGATCCCGCGGGCCATACGACGGACAGTCTGTCGAGATGCAGGCAAGGCCGAGGCTCATCGCCTCGATCAGAGCGTTCGGCATACCTTCTGTTTTGGACGGAAGTACGAAAATTTCAGACTGGTCAATGCGTCTGTCAACGCCGGACACAGCCCCGTGAAAAACAACGTGATCCCGGATCCCCAGTTCCTCCGAAAGCGTCTCGAAGTCCTCTCTTTTCCTGCCGTCGCCGTAAATATGCAGCGTATATTCGGGGTGCGCATCCCGCGTCTTTGCGAACGCGCGAATCAGCATTCCCTGATTCTTGTTCCCGTCCAGGCGCCCGACGCAGACTACCTCCTTGCGCCGTTTTCCTTCATAGGGCGGCCGCAGAAACGCCGGATGGATTGAATTCGGCAGAATGACCGACTTTTTCCGGACCGCGCGCCGGAAATATTTCGCCGCGCCCCCCGTCTGAAGCACAACGCCTGCGGCATGTGCGAACAACGCCTGCGCGCACAGTTTCATACCTCTGCCGCTGTATTCGCGTGCCGGCATGCCGCGCACCGAAACAACAACCGGGAGCGGCCGCCCTGCCTGCCCCCCTTTGTTATCTGTAATAGTATGCTTCAAACCTTTCGCGGTCGCGACCGCCATCAGATTGTTCTTGCCGGAAAAGGAAAGGATCAGATCCGGTGAAAGGCGCCTCCAGATACCGCGAAGATTGTCAAAACGGACCTTGAAGTTATGCAGTCTTCCGCCCGTAAGTAAATCCGCCGGGGGATCCGAATAGACTCTCCGGATACCGCCTTCGTTCTCCAGCGGCTCCCCTGTCACAGAGTCCCACGCCCCGTGCGGCAGCACATATTCCGGCGGATGAAAATACGTCGTTACAAGCGTCACGCGCATCCCCTGCGCGTAGAAATACTCGGCAAGATTTCCCATCACCCGCTCGGCGCCTCCCTTCTGGAGAGAGCCGATATACAGAACGATGTGCGGCGCCTCTTTTCTAGCTGCGTCTTCCATGCGCGGAAACCTCCAAAAGAAAATCACGCCACTGCCTGTAAATGACCTCTTCGTTCGCACTCTCCCGGATTCTTCTCGCGCGCTCTCCCATAGCCTGCGCCTTCTGTGGATTTTCGATCATATACAGAATTGCCTGTGCCATCCGGTCCGTATCGCCGACAGGCACTAAAAGACCGTTCCCGCCGCTTTGAATCAGCATGCGGGGTGCGCCCGGCCTGCAGTCCGTTGAAATTACAGGGAGGCCGAGAGCCATGGCTTCCATCAGAGCGTTCGGCATGCCTTCATAGTCAGAGGAGAAGGCAAAACAAGCCGCGTCCCGGATCTCCTTCTCAAGCGTGCTGCAGTCGCCCATTAGAAATACCGCGTCTTCCAGATGGTGTTCATGGATGGCTTCTTTAATGCTTGTCTTCGCGCCGTCCCCCGAATCGGGGCCGTAGATTTTCAGGACATAGTCCGGATGCATTTCATGCACCTTGGAAAATGCGTGTACGAGCATGGTCTGATTCTTGAAAAAGACGAGTCGCCCCACGCTGACAACCGTCTTTGTCCTTGCAGAGAGCGGCGTGTCCGGCGCGTCGATATACTTCTGCGTAACCGGATTCAGTATGACGACCGAGCGTCTTCTGATGTCCTCCGAAAAGAAATCCCGTGCGTCGGGCGTCTGGAAAACGCCGCCCGCGGCGCGGCCGAAAAGGAGCCTGATCATGATCGAATTCAAAGCGCCTGTATAAGTTGCCTTCGGATCGACGCGGACGCTGATGACAACCGGAACGCCGGTCCCGCGGCAGGCGGAAAGCGAGCGGTAAATGGCCTTTCTCGCGAACGCGACAAGGACATCCGGCTTTTCCCGCACCATGAAATCATGCAGGTGAGAGCGCCGTGCGAGTGCTTTACCGGCTCTTCCCTTTCCTTCTTCGGCAGGCAGAAGTCCTACATGAACTCTGCGGACAAAAGGGTGCAGTTCATATTCGTTCGGATCGGTCCATTCGGTTGCCACGATGACTTCATCGCCGTGCTCTGCGAACTGTCCCGCCAGATTGGTGACAACGCGCTCGGCTCCGCCGTGGGTCAGGCAGTTCAGATGAAATGCTATCTTCATAACACTCGGTTCTCCAGAATATCCGTCAGCGTGTCCGTAAGCGCCTGTCGGTACCGGTCCGGCGTATACGTCAGTGCGCGTTCTTTTGCGGCCTCGCTGTAGTGCCTTTGCAGTTCTTCGTCTTCCAGCATCTGCAGCATCGCTTTCGCGAGGATTCTGTCGTCTTCCGTTATGTTGGCGGCGTCATAATCCTCATGATCGTCCATATCGGGAACGAGGAAGCCGTACGTGCCGCGGACAATGCCCTTCACGCTTCTGCGGCTTTCCGAAGGCGCGCAGGCGCGTGCGCCGCGCGCGCCTGCACCCTCTTCTTCCTCTGCGGTCAGTTTCCCTTTCGAAAGCATCTGATACTGCACATCCGAAAGAAGGATTTCTCTCGGGCCTGTCTCGCAGTCCGCCGCGATCACAGGGCGGCCGAGCGCCATGCCCTCCAAAAGAGCGTTCGGAAAGCCTTCCCGGTTTGAAGGCAGCAGGAAGAGATCACATTTTGCAGCGTATGGAAAAGGATTCTTTCGAACGCCCGGAAACGCGGTCACATCTCCTACACCGAGCTTTTCCGCAAGCTCTCTGCAGCCGTTAAAACGCCCGGCGCCCAGAATCATGAGCCTTGCCTGCGGGAGCCTTTCATGTACAAGTGAAAACGCTTTAACCAGATGCCAGAAGCCTTTGATTCTGTCGTCCCGGCCAAGGCTGCAGATGACCTTCAGATCTTCATCGCCGCACGGAAACGGAAAATCGCTGATTTTCTCTTCCGCGCGTTCATTAATCTCCTCCACAGCCAGCGGATTATAGATATAGGTGCTCCTCTTATAGCCAAAATCCTGCTCCAGCTCATCGACAATTTCCTTCGAGCAGGAAAGCACCCGGTCCGATCTCTTACAGAAGAGCCGCACCTGCCGCGGCTCTTCGAGATCTGTCTGACAGCGCAGACCTGTTACGACTTTTTCAGTTGTCCTTGTAAAAACATTGATGAGATTGGCGCTGGACCCGAAACTGTAGGAAATGTCGTAGCGGTTTTGTTTTTTCAAAGCCCGCACCCTGCGGACACGCTTCAGGACGTTCCGGAGCTTCCCGGCTTTTCCGGGGACGCTCGGCACATCGATATTGATGATATGAAGGCCCGTGACATCATAGTTGATGTCCTTGTCGGAAAAGATCAGGATCGTGACATCAAAGGTACCCTGCAAAAGCCGCGCGGTTTGAACGCAGACGCGCTCGAAGCCGCCCTGGTGAAGCATCGGCACCATCAGCAAAAGTTTTTTCATTTCGTGAGTACCGCCTTCTCAATCTCCTGCATGTACGCCGCGGTAACTTTCGTTCTGTCGAATTCGCGGGCCATCTTGTCATGGGCTGCCTGTCCCATCGCCGCGCGCTGTCCCCTGTCGAGCGCGAGAAATTTTTTCAGGGCATCTGTCAGAGAATCCGCCGATTTCGGCGCGAAGCCGATTCCGGTCACGCCGTCTTCAAAGATTTCCCGGCAGCCGCTGATGTTCGACGCGATGACCGGTCGTCCGCAGGCGGACGCCTCCATGAGCACGTTCGACATGCCCTCATGGTAGGTCGGCATCACAACCGCGGATGCCTTTTTGTAATACTCATTGACTTCCGTATGGAAACCGAGCTGGTCAATAAATCCCTGCTGCTGCGCCTCATCCAGCTTTTCCTGCCAGTCTTCGTCGCAGTAGCCCATCAGGCCGAAATGCACCCTTTCGCCGGATAGCCGCCTTGCCGCGGTCAGCAGTTCCCCGATTCCCTTTTCGCGCATCATCCGCCCGACATAAAGGAAATACGTGTCATTTCCTTCCGGATATTCCATGAACGGGTGCGCGGCAAGGCTGACGCCGGAGCCGGATACAAGGCGCGATTTCCCCGTAACAAGGCTGTACTGCCGGAACAGATTCAGATTTTCCTGATTCTGGAAGAAAACACAGTCTGCCTTCCGCAGTCCCCGCCTGTACATGATCTCAATCATCGAAAGAAACAGGCCCTTTTTCTCAAAGGCGCTGCCAAGGCCGGTAATTGTCGCGATGTACGGAACGCCAAGCGCCGCGCAGGCCATGCCGCCATAGATGTTCGGCTTGATCGTATAGGTCAGGACAAGCGCCGGCTGATACCTGCGGATCAGGTCTTTGTAGGTTTCGAGCAGCTTTAAGTCTTCAAACGGATTGACACCGCGCCGGTTGACCGGTGTCTTTATGACTTCCACGCCTTCTTTTTCGAGGAGATCTGTTTTGACGCTGTCCGGAAGGCTCGCAGCCACCTTATAGTGTTTGCGCAGCTCCAGTACCAGTTCATTCCGGAAGTCGTAAAGCCCGCCCGAAGAGTTGGCCAGTATCAGAATCGTCTTCACTTTATCAGCTCCTCTTGTGACCGTATGACAATGTCATTGTATTTCATCATGTAAACGCCGTCTTTGTACGCAAAGTCCGCCGCGGAGTTTTCCTGCCCGCGAAGGTTATTCAAGATCGCCGCGGGGAAATTCACACCGCAGGCGAAGGCGTGCGGATAGCCGCCGCCAAAGCGCGGGTTGACCTCGGAAAGATACCAGAGGTCTTCCTTTTCATCATGGAAAAGGTCGAGGTCGATCATGCCGCGGAAGCCCATGTTTTCCGCAAATTCCGCGATCCTGCGCATTACGGCAGGCTCGTGGACAGACACTGATTTGTCGGTTTCCCCGGCGCGCATACGGAGCTTCTTCTTCAGGAACAGGGAAGTGCAGCGGCCGGAAATCAGATCAAGGTAGGCATCGCACCCGTACTCCTGTCCGCGCATCAGCTCCTGTATCATCAGACCGCTGTCCGCATGCAGGAGGGCGGTCAGCATCTCTTCGTTTTGCACGAGGTTGATTTCGATTGAAGCGCTGCCTTTTCTGGGTTTTACAAAGACCGGGTACTCTGCGCCCGGAACGCCCTTTTCCCTGTCGGCGTCAAATGCCTCTTTTGTCAGCCAGCAGCGTGCGGTAGGCATGCCAAGGACGCACAGCTTTTCATACATCGCGTACTTGTCAAGAGAAAGCTCGCACAGATCGTACGATGAGACAATGACCGTCACGCCGTTTTCCGCAAACCGCGCCCGGTTCTTCGCAAGGAGCGAGAGCTCGGGATCGATCAGGGTCAAAACAGCCCGCACCTTCTCCTTCCTGCAGATCTCCAGTATGAAATCGATATATCTCGGTGCGTCAATGCGCGGCACAATATACGCCTTGTCTGCCTCATACAGCGCCGGCGCGTAAGGCGAAGCGTCGGCGGCAATCACAAGGCCCTGCCCCGCAAATTCTTTCCGGAACGCCCGGATAACCTTGTCGCGGGTGCCGGCAGCCAGAATCAGGATATTGTATTCGTCCATGAAATAACCCCTCTTTTACAGCCTGTCGAAAAACAGCGGCGCTCCGCCGGTATGCAGGAACATAATGTTTTTCCCGCGGATGCCATGGTCCGTAAGATAGTTTAACATTCCGGTAAAGGCTTTACCGGTATACGTTGTATCCATCGGAATGCCGTCGCACCGGAACACCTTCCCGATCGTATCGAGAACCTGCGCATTGTACAGACCGTATCCGCCGAGAATATAATGATCATCGAAGATCAGATCTTCTTCGCGGAACCACGACTGCCGCCCGTGCATGCAATGCTCAAGATAAGAGAGAACGCTCTCCCTGACGACCTCCCGGCCGCGCTCTTCATTTCTCGCGATGCTGATGCCGACAATGACCGGCTTGTCCGGGTCGGCGTCAATGGTTTTATGGTTCCCGTCCGCCCGGAACTGCGCCGCGAGATTCAGCTGCCGCAGCTGCGTGCTCATGAAGGTCTTTCCGCAGATCAGGCCCGCCTGCGTCGCGCCCGTACCGGAGGCCAGAAACAGGTAGTCGATCTGCAGCGCGTTCATCTGCGCGAGAAACTCGTTGACGTACGCCTTTGTGTAGGCGTCGGTGCCGATGTCGCCGTGACCGCCGCCCGGAATGAAATACGGCTGCATGCCCTGTCTTCTGTAGTCTTCCAGCCTTGCCTCAATTGTATCATGCACCATGGATACCGGAACAGTCTCCACGTCCGCACCGGACTGTTCGACAAGCTCCCGGTTGAAGAGTTCTCTCCCGTCTTTCCCCTCTACGTTATGATTACTCGAAATGATATGGCAGGGAATTCCCATCGAAGCCGCCATGTTGGAAATGACCCTGCAGTGATTCGAGGAATTCGAGCCGTAGGTCACAAGGATATCCGGCTGCTCTTTCATGATGTCCGCGTAAAAACACTGCGCCTTGCGCACTTTGTTCCCGCCAAAAGAAAACGGGATCAGATCGTCCCGTTTCACATAAATCCTATTCTCCGAATAATCGCCGGAAAGCGCCTGCACCGGCGTAGGCACAAAGGCGCTCTCCAGTACGGCGATCGTATTCAGCTTCCCGTTCTTTTCCCGCATATCCTTCCTCCCGGCCGGCGGCGTAACAGCTTCGCGCCGCGTCCTGCCTCGTCTTATTCAAATTCCTCGATGCGGCGCAGCGGCTGCATTCCCTGCCGCTTCCTGTAAACATCAAAGTCTTCGACCGACTGCTCCGCGCCGGACTGAACGCCGCTCTTTTTCAGGACTTTTCCGATCGTCGCAAATACAATCCTGCAATCCTGCGAAAACGTCACGTTCCCGGCATACAGAAGGTCATACCGGAACCGGTCTTCCCAGTTCAATGCGTTCCGGCCGTGAATCTGCGCTAGGCCGGTCAGGCCAGGCCGGACGTCGTGCCGGTGCATTTCCTCTTCGGTGTAATAAGGCAGGTACCGGACAAGCAGAGGTCTTGGCCCGACAAAGCTCATGTCCCCCTTCAGGATATTGATGAATTCTGGCAGCTCATCGAGGCTCGTCGAACGCAGCACTCTGCCGAAGTGCGGCAGCCGCTGTTCGTCCGGCAGCAGCTCTCCGTCCTTTCCGCGCGCATCGGTCATGGAGCGGAACTTCAAAAGCCCGAAGATCTTTCCGTTCCTGCCCGGGCGCTTCTGGTGGAAGAATACAGGACTGCCGAGTTTCACCCGGACGAGGATCATCACGGTCAGAAAAACCGGACTGATCAGTATAAGTCCCACCAGGGAAAAAACAATATCGAGCAGCCGCTTTCCATATTTTCCGTAGATTCCGGGTTTCAAGGCAGTCTCTCCTTCCTGGCAGGCACTTACGCGAAGCATCTGTGAATCACTTCAATGATCCGGTCCTGCTGCTCCTTTGTCATCTTGTTGTCCGAAGGAAGGCACAGTCCCCGCGCGAAAATGTCGGCGCCGACATCCTGCGCTTCTCCCTCGTCGATATAGGCGTTGCTCTGCCCCCTGCCGTTTCCCTTCGCCGTAACAAAACCGTTCATCCGGTAAATCGGCTGCAGATGCATCGGCTTCCAGATCGGGCGTCCCTCCGCGTTGATGCTCCCTATTGCTTCGAGAATCTCGCTCGGGCATGTTTTGCCGGGCTCTGAAATAAACAGCGGCTGCTTCTCGCCCCGGACCTGCCTGCACATGGCGGAAGGGTCGATCAGAAGACAGGAGAGCCAGAAATTCGGCTCCGAGTTATCCGCGTCATACGGATTCATCGTGACCGGAAGATCAGAAAGTCCCTCGCGGTAGCGCTCGTAGATCGCCTTCTTCTGCGCGATGTGTTCGTCAAGATACGGAATCTGCCCGCGGATGACGCCCGCGATTACATTGCTCATCCTGTAGTTATATCCGATTTCCTCGTGCTGGTACCAGGGCGCGGCCTCCCGCGACTGGGTCGACCACTTGCGGACCTTGTCGGCGTCTTCCCTGCTGTCCGTTAAAAACATACCGCCCGAAGACCCCGTGATAATCTTGTTGCCGTTGAACGAGATCGCGTTGTAATCTCCGAAGGTCCCGGTCTGCCGGCCTTTGTAAAGCGCGCCGAGTGACTCCGCGGCGTCCTCGATGATGAGAGCGTCATGCGCTTTCGCGACTGCTCTGATCTCGTCGATCTTTCCGGGCGTTCCATACAGGTGCGCGGTCACTATCAGGCGGACGTCCGGATACAGTGCAAACGCCTTTTCCAGGGCCGCGGGGTCCATGTTCCAGGTATCCCGTTCGGTGTCAATAAAGACCGCTTCGCCGTCCTCATACGCGACCGGATTCACAGTTGCGTCAAAGGTCATGTCGGAGCAGAACACCTTGTGTCCCCGGAGCGTTCCTTCCGACGGTCTTGCCATGCCGTAAAGCCGCTCTCCCGCAAGCTTCGTCGCAAGATGGAGCGCCGCCGTGCCCGCGGAAAGCGCTACCGCGTACCGGCAGCCGACCTTCTGTGCAATCTGCTTTTCTGCTTCGTTAATATTCGCTCCGACCGTCGACATCCAGTTTGTCTCATACGCCTCTTTCATGTAGCGCAGTTCATCGCCGTGCATGGTCGGCGACGAGAGCCAGACTTTCTTTTCAAACGGTTCGATTCCGGAAAAATCTTTCGTACTCAGCATAGGAGTGCCCTCCTGTCATTGTTTTGCGTAATTTTCGTTTGCCCTGTTCTCCAGAGCGTGCTCTCTGATGGCCGTATCGTTGACTTCGGTGTTCTTTTTATACGTCGGCACAATCGCCTTCACATACTCGCGGATGTCCGGCGACTCCACATAGGCAGCCTTCTTGAGCTCGATCAGCTGGCTGAAGAAGCGGTCGCGGTCAATGTCGAGCGGTTTTCCGATATGGATCTGGCTGTTCGCGGTATCGCGCAGGCCTTCCTCGTCCATCAGCATTTCTTCATAGAGCTTTTCACCGGGCCGCAGTCCCGTAAATTCGATCCTGATGTCTTCGCCGACCTTATAGCCCGAAAGCTTGATCAGGTTTTCCGCAAGGTCCAGAATGCGGACCGGCTTGCCCATGTCGAGCACGAAGATCTCGCCGCCTTTCGCGTAGGCGCCGGCCTGCAGCACAAGGGAAACCGCTTCGGGAATTGTCATGAAATACCGGATGATGTTCGGGTCTGTTACGGTCACGGGGCCACCTGCCGCGATCTGCTTTTTAAACAGCGGAATCACAGAACCGTTGGAGCCCAGCACATTTCCGAAGCGGACCGCAACGAAATTCGTGTCCGGATACTCGCTGTTGAACGCCTGCACGATCATTTCGCAGATCCTTTTGGACGCGCCCATGATGTTGGTCGGGTTGACCGCCTTGTCGGTCGAAATCATGACAAAGCGCTGTGTATGATACAGTGCCGCGGCCATCGCCGTGTTGAAGGTCCCGAAGACATTGTTCTTGACCGCTTCGCACGGGCTGTCTTCCATAAGCGGCACATGCTTGTGCGCTGCTGCGTGATAGACAATGTCCGGCCGGTAGTTCTTGAAAATCCAGTTGAGCCTTTCGGCGTTACGAACCGAGGCAATCAGAACCGTAAGCTTCATCTCCGGATGCGTTTTCTTCAGCTCCTGCTGGATATCATAGGCGTTGTTCTCATAGATGTCCACGATGATCAGCTGGCCCGGATGATGCGCCGCGATCTGTCTGCAAAGCTCGGAGCCGATCGAACCGCCGCCGCCGGTGATGAGGACTGTTTTGCCCTGTACGTAGCCGAGGATCGAATCCATATCGACCCGGACAGGCTCTCTTCCGAGAAGGTCTTCCACTTCGACGTTACGCAGCTTCGAAACGCTGACTTCGCCGTTGACCAGCTGATAAATGGCCGGCAGCACCTGCAGCCGGCACTTGGTCTCCTTGCAGATGTCCAGAAGGCCCGCGAGCTTCTGCCTTGAGAGCGAGGGAATTGCGATAATGATCTCGTCAATGTCGTACTCCGCCGCGGCTTCCAGAATCCGGTCCCTGCCGCCGACGACCTTGATGCCCTGAATATAACGTCCCCACTTTTCCTGACTGTCGTCGATGATGCACTTTAAATTCATCGTGCTGTAGTGCGAGTTCAGGATTTCCTTGATGATGATATTGCCGGCTTCGCCGGCACCGATCACCATGACGGAGACGCTGTTGTTCTTGTTGGCGTTCCTGTGCTTCATGCTTCTGAGGAACCGGTAGGAAAACCGGCTGATGAAGGTCAGCGTGATCAGAAGGAACACATACATGAAATGAAAGCTCTGCGGCACCGCCTGCTGCTCGACCTTGAAAAACGGCAGAATGATAACGCCCGCCACCCCCGACAGCACACACGCGATCACAAGATTCTGCAGCTCCGTTTCCCCGGCGAACGCCCAGAGAGAATTATAGAGCTTCAGAAACCAGAAAATCGCGATGGTTGCCGCGACAAGCAGCGGCATCGCGCGCATCACCGGAACATAGAAATACTCCGGCACCTCTGCGATATGAAATTCATACCGGATCAGAAGCGCGAGCGCGCAGGAGAGGATGACGCTCATGATATCGTAAAGTATGAGCGCGGTCCTTCGCCAGAACTTGGCGTAATTAAATGGTTTTTTTGTCTGTCTGTTGTCAGCCATCCGTAGTACCTGTCTTGCAGTGCATTATCCGGCGGATTCCTCCACCGCGTCTTCCGGTTCCTGAAAAAGCACCGGCGCGATCATGAGGAAGAGTGCCAGCGTATACGGGTTGCAGAACTGGAAGATCCATTCCACAAGTCCCGTGATCATGAAACCCGAAGCGGTCAGAAACGGCACAAAACCATACAGGTTCCATGCGCGATTCTTTACATAGTATATCCATGTTCCGGCCAGTGTCAAAACAGTAAAGCCAAGGAACAGAATTCCTCCGGGAATACCGAAGTCGTAGGCAGCCTGCAGATAGACGTTGTGCGCGTGCACGGCTATCTGTCCGTCCAGCAGTTCGACTCCCATCTCATCATGGCCGTTCAGCCGCAGCTGCTGCAGATACCGCTTCCAGAGCTCGACTCTGCCGTTTGAAAGATCGCCGTTGTCCAGTGAGCCTTCCGTGCCGGTTGCCTGCACCGGAGAACTCTCCTGTCCATCCCCGGAAAGCATGGCTTCCTCCTGTCCTTCCAGTTCGTCTTTGCGCGCTCCTTCCGAAGCGGCCGCCTCCTGCGCGATATCGTCCTCGATCTCGCCCATGATCCTCTCGCGGTCGTCCATGAAATCCCGCTGCGCGTTCCATCCGAGCCTGAAGTACAGCTTCGAACCGGTTCCGCCGCCGACAATTCGATCGCCGAAATCGCGGATAAAAATTTCCAGATTCATAAACCACCGGGAATCCCAGCGCACGTTCCGCAGAAGGCTGTCATTATACGGCTCGATTTCTTCAAAGCGCTGCGGTCTGTCTGCCACCGTGGAGACCAGTCTCTGCCCGGTAAAGACCGCGGGAAACGTGAGCAGCACAATCAGAAGCATCGAAGCAAGCGCGGCAAGCGGCCCTCTGATCCGCGCCTTCTTCCCTCCGCAGAGCGCAACGGCGGAAAAGACGCAGAACAGGAACAGTCCGCCGATGCCGGCCCTTGTAAGGCTCATCAGCATGTAGGAAGCCGTAAAGCCGAAGAACAGGACCTCTTTCCAGATATAGGGAAGCTTTTGCCGGAGCGGAAGTCCCCGGTATGCGCGCAGCTTCGAAAGAAGGAGCGTTACGGATACCGCGGACACAATGAGCAGATAGTAGGCCGTCACGGTCACCGTATGAAACTGCATCGAAAAACGATTGTATTCGTACGCGATGTAGTATCTGTGCAGCATCGAGTAAAGAACCGAACACACAAAGTTCAGGGCAATGCCGCAGGACACATCCCGCAGCCACAGCTTTCTGTCCGTAAAGAACAGATAGCGCGCGTATAAAAGAGCAATCACGGGAGCCATTACAAGCACCCACTGTCTGGGGCCCCGGAAGATCAGCATCCATACAAGGAGTGCCGAAAGAGGAAGCACGGTCAGAAGCTTCGCTTTCGGAAGCTTTTTCCGGCAGCCGGACTGGCGCACGAGCATGACGATGACGGAAACTGCTGTCACGGCGGCGAACACAAAGGCTGCCGCGGACGAGCGGAAAACGCTGTTGTGTTCCAGATAATACCGGACCTGCGGCCCTTCTTTGTGCGAGTGATACCAGAGGATGGCGGCAGCAGAAGCACCCGCGGCCGTAAGAACCGTCCATCCGTTCAGCACCCACGAAAGATCGCCCATGATCAGCATGACAAGGCAAAGAAGGATGATGATCGCGTTCTGCGAATTATCGTGCGTGATATCGCTGAGCGCGTTCATGTAGTCCGCAGAATACTTGAACAGCAGCGCAATGCAGATAATATTCAGAAAATGCCGGACAGAGGATACAGCCCCTACGAACGACATTTCACGCTCTCTTTCCGTAAAGACCGGCCGTTTGTGCCAGAGTCCATACAGTGCGGAAAAGACAAAGACCGCGGTGCCGGCTTCATAGAACACTATGTCGAGAAGGCTTGTATCAAAGAGCTTCAGCGGCCAGATGGCGACTCCCGCAGCGGCGCCCAATGTAAGGATCACCGGCGTCAGGACATACTGCATGACTGTAAGCACGGGAACCAGTGTATTTTTCTCCGGTCTCTTCCGGAACCGGAGCACGGCCGCAAAAGCGGCAAGAACCCCCGCGGCAAGCACTGCCGCCGCGGCTGCCAGCGTTCTGCCCTTCTGCAGAGGGACCCGGTAGGTCAGGTCCATCGCGGTATGGAGCCCGCTCAGCGAGGTGTCCTGATAGAAGCCTCCAAGATACAGCGGCGCGCGGTCCCCCTCCTGCGTGCCGGTAAGCCCCGCGGTAAACGAGGAATGAATTCCCCGCAGCAGCAGGATATAGGTGTCTCCCGGGACCAGATCGGCGTCCACGGGAATCGTCACATAGTCCGGCACATCCTGCGGGAAACGGACGAGCTCCTCCGCGGTCAGCTCCGTGCCGTCCTTTCCCTGATGGAAAAGCTGCGCTTTAAACGCTCTTCCGTTTGAAACGCCGGAAATATATATCCGCACGCTCTGTAAATGCGGATACTGCGCCGCGAAATATTCTCCGGCGTCGTTCCCGTCATTAATTTCTCCGGAGCTCTGTATGATCTCTCCGCCCGCGAACGGAATGTCCTGCTTAAACAGCCGCAGCGGCCACAGAAGGGAGAGCAGAAAAGCCGTGATGAGCGCGGTGACAAAAAGCGCGGCATTTTTCTTTTCAACAATCTTTCTCAGCATAAATCTTCCGGATCCTTCCGAAGTTCTTCTCTGCGGGCGCCTGCCTGCCGGACGTTCCCGTCCGCGCACGCCGCATCTGTCCGCGGGCCGTCCGAATCCGCGCGGGCGTCATCCGTCTCATTGCCGCGCCGCTGCGCGGGCGCGCCGTCCGGCTGCGTACCTGTCGTTTCGCGAATCACATACTGCGGCGCGCGGTTGACGGAAATGTACGTTCTTCCGATATACTCTCCCGCAAGTCCGACCATGAGCATCAGCATTCCGCCAAAGAAGATAACAGCCGTCATCATGGCCGAAAATCCCATCGGTACGGCGGGATTGATGATTTTCTTGATAATTGTATAGATACCGTAGATAAAGGAAACAAACGCGAAAACAGCGCCCATTTTTGTTGCGATCCGGAGCGGTTCGATTGAGAATGCCGTAAAACCGTTCATCCAGAGTCCGAAAAGCTTTCGCAGTGTATAACCGCTCGTTCCGCTCTCTCTTTTCCTGTGATGCACGGGCACGTTCACGATCGAAGTGGTAGAGCGCAGCACCAGCCCCAGAAGATACGGATAGGAATTCTCGTAGCGCTTCACTTCCTCCGCGACAAAACGACGCATTGCGAAATAGCTTGACACATACAGCTCCTTCGGCTTTCCAAGCAGAATCTCGCACATCTTCTCGTTGACTGAAGAACCGAAGTTGCGGAAGCCCGAATGCTGTTTTTTCTCATATTTCGCATAGGCGGCATCGGCGCCGTTTTCAATCGCGGCAATCAGTTCCGGTGCCTCGCACGCCGGCGTCTGTCCGTCGTCGTCAAGGCAGACGAGGATGTCCCCCTGCGCTCTTCGTATGCCCGCCATGAGTGCCGCATGCTGCCCGAAATTCCGCGCAAAACAGATCCCGTCTCTGCCTGTTTTCTCATGGCAAAGCTTCTGAATCACGCTCCATGTACCGTCTTTCGGGTCGTCGTTGACCATAACGATCTGCGTCCTGTACTGCGGAAGCGCCTGCATGGTCCGCTCGATCTCTTCCACGACGAAAGGCAGCGTCTTAGCCGAGTGATAGCAGGGAATGATAAAGCTGACAAGCTTTGGCGTTTCTAAGTTATCCGTTCTGTTTTCCATAAAAATTATCCTTCAGACATTCCGACATGTACATATCGGAGCAGAATCCGTCCGTGCATCTGACCTTGAGACATCTGCCGGCAATCACGAAGCCGGAACCGCCGGTTCCTTTGAGGGACGGCGCGTTGAACACAAATATCCGCGAATACGCCCTGGTCATCGAAAGGTCCGTAAACGCGTAGTCCAGCATCAGGTGCGCGGCTTCGGAGCTGAAGTGCTTCCCTCTCGCGCTGTCTTCCCCGATGAAAAATCCGAACTCGCACTGCTTTCTTGCAAAGTCCAGATGATTCAGCACACAGCACCCGGCCGGCATGCCGGTTTTCTTTTCACAGATGACCGCCTGCACGGCTTTTCCCGCCTGAATCACATCCCGGTAATAGGCTTCCTGCCCTTCCAGTGTGAAAGGCTCTCTGTAAATATAGTTTTCCCGCACGCGCGGATTGTTGCGCCAGCGCACAACAAGCGGCGAATCTTCGAGCGAAAGGGGGCGCAGGAAAACGCGCTTTCCCTGTTTATGAACCTGATATTCCATTCTGCATCCTCCGCCTCCCGGGGCTTTTGGAATTCCGGCGCCTGCCGGTTCTGCTCCATAATCCGCGCTCACCACCTGTCCGCCTTACAGACTGTCCAGTAGTTCCCGATCGTATCCGCGGCGTTCACCATAACCTGCATGCCTTCGTCTTCAAAGTACGAAGTCAGCCACGACGTATCCGCGTCCCTGCGGCAGACCAGATAGACCGGGCCGTCGCTTAAAAGCGCCTTCTGAAAGGAAGTGTACCCTGCCTTCGCAAGCTTTTCCCTCTGCAGGGGGCTGCCGTAAACCCAGCCGCCTAATAGATCCCAGTTTCCTTCCTTCCTTTTCTCCCTGAACATTTTCTCGGAGAAATCCACGCTCGAATAGACATCTATGAGAAAAAGACTGTCCTGATGCTCCGCCGTGTAATTCATAAGAGAGTTCCAGTCTGCGTTTACGCTCTCCCTTTTCGCGTATTCTGACGCGACATTCCGGTATTGCGACAGCGCCGCGAGAAAAAGCACCAGCATCACAATCACCGCGGCCGAATGCCGCAATGCCTTCGGCGCTCCCTGCCGGTTCGTAAAGAACGCGCCGTTCTGCGAAAGAAGAAGCGCTGCAAGAAGCACGGCTTCCGCAAGATACAGGCTGTGCGTCAGACGCGCAACCGGACGGTTGTTATACTGTAAATACAGAAGAAGCGCGCTGCGGACAAGAAAAACAAGCCCCGCGCGGACGAGCGTCCCCGCCGCTTCCCGTCTGACGCGGCGCCGGTCCTTTGCATCTGCCGCGGACGCTCCCGCGATGCAAAGGAGTGCTGTAATAACGACAAGTCCGTAAAGCGTAAAAGCGATCATGCTGTACGGCATATCGCCCGAGGGGCCAAGAGACTTCCTGTAGTTCCAGAGGGCGCTGCGGATTCTGGCCTTCTGATTCTGTCCGGCGTGCGCTTTTTCATAGGCGTAACCGGCAATGGCCTGCAGTTTACTCTCGTCCAGCTTTTCATCCAGACCGAAGTTATAGTTTTCAAGGAGGGTCACTTCCCCGCGCGTTACGCCGATGCTCTCATAAAAAGCACGGTTTTCATCGTAGGGAATGTCCCGGATATCCGCGAAATCGTACAGCTTTGTCCGCGCATCGAAAAACGAGCGGAACGAAGCCCACTCCCCGCCGTAAGCAATCTTGTCCGCCGCGTACACGGCTGTAAACGATGCGCCCAGAACAAGACCCGCGCACGCAAGAAGAAGCGCGGTCTTTCTGACGGTTCCCGGCCGCGCATTTCTTTCCTCCTCATCCCCGCCGCAGCTCTGTCCGGAGCAGACAAGATCCGGCGTTCTGAAAAAAATCGCAAGGGCGCACAGAGGCGTCATGAACAGCATCATCTCCGACCGGATCAGGTATCCCTGCAGCATCAGGGCGATGCCCGGCAGCGCGCCGCGAAGGTATCCGCGCAGATCTCCCGAAGATTCCATCGTAAGGAACCAGAACGCCGCGGCAGCGCCGAGTATCCCGACGGTCACCGAATACTGGATGAATACCAGATGCTGCAACATCATGCCGGCCGCAAGAAAAACCGCAAGGACCGCGCCGGTCCGCATCTTCCTGCAAAGGAGTCTGTACAGAACAAGAAACAGCGCGCCGAACTGGCAAAGGCACAGGATCAGTGCGTACCAGTCCGTAAAGGGAAACAGGATCTGCAGCCGGCTTAGAATAAAGCTGAACGGAAACATGTTCTGGATATCGCGCGCGGCAGGTTCCCCCGTATACGCGCCGGTCAGCAGGCGGTCGATCATGAGATCATCGTTCAGATCCCAGTAGAAATCCCATTTCACGCTGATGAAACATACGAACAGGAGCGTTACGGCAGCAGCCGCGGCAGCACATTTGAATTTGTCAGTTCGCGCGGTAGAATTCATTGATTCTTGTGACGACTTCATCCACGTTTTCCTCTGTGAGCGAATAGTACATCGGAAGCCGCAGCAGCCGCTCGCTTTCCTTCGTCGTATAAACGTCTTCGCCGTGGAAACGGCAGTAGCGGATGCCCGCAGGCGCCGTATGCAGCGGAATGTAATGAAAGACCGCGAGGATGCCGTGTTCCCGCAGATACCCGATCAGCTTCTGCCGCTCCTCTATGTCCTTTGTCTTGATGTAAAACATATGCGCATTATGCACGCACCCCTCCGGAATGACCGGAAGAGAGATCCGCCCTTCCCCGGCAAGGGGAGTAAGCATCTCATAATACTGATTCCACCTTGCAAGCCGCGTCTGATTGATCTCATCCGCGCGCTCCAGCTGCGCATACAGATAGGCGGCGTTAAGCTCGCTCGGAAGATACGATGAGCCGTAGTTGACCCAGGTGTACTTGTCGATCTGCCCGCGGAAGAACCTGCTCCGGTTCGTTCCCTTCTCGCGGAAGATCTCGGCGCGCTCGATGTTCTCCGGATCTCTGATCAGCGTCGCGCCGCCCTCGCCCATGCTGTAATTCTTGGTCTCATGGAAGGAATAGCAGCCGTAGTCGCCGATCGCTCCGAGGTCTTTGCCCTTGTACTTTGCCATGACACCCTGCGCGGCGTCTTCCACGACGAGCAGATGATGGCGTCTTGCGATATCCATAATCTTATCCATCTCGCAGGCAACGCCCGCGTAATGTACTGGCACAATGACCTTTGTCCTGTCCGTGATCGCGTCCTCGATTTTCGTCTCGTCGATGTTCATGGTATCCGGCCGGATATCAACAAAGACCGGCACCGCGCCGCGAAGAACGAACGCGTCCGCGGTCGAACAGAACGTATAAGCCGGCATAATGACTTCATCTCCTTTGGAGACGCCGGTCAGGAGTGCTGCAAGCTCGAGCGCGTCTGTTCCGGACGTTGTGAGAAGGCAGCTGGACGTATTTGTTCTGGCTTCAAACCAGCCCTTGCACTTTTTCGTGAACGGACCGTCACCGCAGATTTTGTGATTGCGTTCGCAGACAATCCGGATATTCTCCAATTCACTGCCGATATAAGGGGGAATATTAAACGGAATTTTGATATCTGTCATTCTTGTGCCTTTCCGGCGGCTGTGTAGACCGAATAAGCGCCGCCTGTATATGCCTGCTGATAAGCGTTGTCCCGCATGAAATCAAACAGCTCGCCGCACTTTTCATCTGAAGATGCCGACTGCGGGCTGTCTTCTTCATGCAGAATAATCAGAGGCAGACTGTCTTTCTTCTGCTTTCGCAGCTGCTCTTTAAACTGCTCCGCGGGATAGCTGTCAAGATCCGGCCACGCGCTGTCCAGCGCGGGAGGAAGCTCCATCAGATAGTGAATGCCGGGCGCGCTGCCGAAGACAATAGCCGGCGTCCCGGTAAGGTTTTCCGACTGCAGGTACTGCCACAGATCTTCGAGCTCCTGTGCGTTCGCCGGCGTCGTGTGCATTCCGGCTGCTGCCGGGAGCGTCTGTATCACAGCGCTTCTGCTTGTTCCGTCTGTCCCGTCCCGGAACGCGAAAAAGATATGAAAGAGACTCCCCTGTATCAGCGCCATGCAGAGGATCATCACGGTCATGGCGTGCCAGGAAAAATGCGTCTCCGTGTGTCTTGTCTCCTGCCAGATTCTGCGCAGCATCCAGAGTGCGTACGGCGCTGTTATGAACATGCAGTTCAACACCGGATACGTATAATTGTTGGAACCAAGCGGCAGAATCAGGATTGTCACAAAAACCGCGGCCGAAAGAAACCGCTCGTCCGGATTTGCACCGTACGCCCCCGCCATGCCGATGATGCACAGGATGAGTGTCAGAATCACCAGCATCATTCCCCACTCGAACATACTGCCGTAATCCTGATAGTTCAGGTTGAACATGCCGCGCGAATAGTAAAACCGCACGATCACCATGATCCCCGCGATATACAGAAGACGCTTCAGCCACTTCTTACTCCGAAGCAGGGGCATCGCGAAGAAAACCGCGCCCATGATCATGCAGGGAACAAGGATCAGAAACCAGCGGAGCGTATGTCCGTACGCGTCAAGCGTCGACAGCAGCATGCCTGCCGCCGTATACGACTGCACGTTTCCGGTCGCCGAAAAAAGCTGCGGGATCATCTGCCAGTAGGCCGCGGGTCCGTACATCGCGGCGCACAAAAGATATCCCGCGCCGAATCCCGCCGCATAACCGGATATGCAAAAAAGCGTTCTCTTTGCGACTGCAGAAAAACCTTTCCCCGTGCAGGCACACCAGAACCAGAGCGCCAGAATAAGAGCCGCCTGCGTAAGATTCGAAAAACGCACAGTCACGTTCAGACCAAGGCAGGCCCCCGCCAGTATATAATACCGTTTCTTCTCCGGCACTGATGAAACCGCAAGAAACAGAAACAATGTGCCGAGCGTCAGAAGAAGATAAGTCAGGTAATTATACAGAATGACCGCCGGACACCAGCAGAATGCAGCCGCCAGAAATTCTCCGCAAAAGATCATCCAGCCGGGGATCATGCGTCCGAGAACGCGGTAGCACAAAAGCACGGTCAGCGAAATCAGAAGAAGGCACAGAAGATTCATGCCCGCCATTGTTTTTCCGACAGGCAGTGCCATGAACGCTCTCCCTGTCAGATTCGCAAGGAACGTCGCAATGCTCCACATCATCCCGGCGCCCTGCGGATACCGGTAGTTGGCAAGGCTGTAGGTCGTGTCCATCACGCTGACACCCTGCCGCAGCGGAACAAGTGGCCAGAGGACAAGAAGCAGCGGAAAAACATATCTCTCGAGCGGATTCTGCAGTTTTTTAAGTTTTTTCAGCATGTTGAAAATCCCCGTGTTATTTTGCAAAAAGCGCGTCCGCCTTCCGCAGGGCTGCCGCGATCCTGCTGCCCCGAAGGCACCTTGATACAGTCCTGAACAGTCTGCTCCGCACATAGTCGATCAGGGCGCAGCAGGCAAAAACAAGCACAGCTGTAACAAACACCTGCCCGAGAAACCGGAGCGGCGCTCCCGCCTGTACCTTTCCCGTCAGCGTCTGCATCCAGATGGCCCATCTGTCCCGGATATCGATCTGTTCGTGAATCAGATAAACGCCGAAGGCATAAGGCGCCACAGCTCTTGCAAAGGCGGCGGCAAAACTGTTCTCCCGAAGCCGCAGGCAGCGGAACAGACAGAAAAGTCCGAGCGCACCCGTCAGGCACAACAGCGAATTGTAGTGAAACGGAACCGTCGCGTAATACGAAAGTGCTCCGGTCTTTTCGTTAACCATATGCAGACAGACATGCAGACCATAGGTGGCAAGGCAGCTGCCGATATAGACAAAAGCGGCTCTTACCGGATCTTCGAGCCGGCGCAGGCCGTACTTTCTGATATATGCCGCCAGCAGGTAGAGTACGAGGAACCAGCCGAAATCATATCCCATCCTGTCCATGACCAGCTGCACCGGCGAAATGCTCTTTAAAAAGCAGGTGAAGAATAAAAGCAGCAGCAGAACGGTCCGCAGCGCCTTCCCCGGCAGTTTTTCCACCGCTGCGTTCAAAAGCGGAGAAAAAACCAGCATCAGAATATACGCGCTCACAAACCAGTAATGTTCCGTTGACACCGGCAGGAAATAAGCCGCCGCCTTCCAGACGTCCTGCCCGTAGATTTCAAGGCCTGCCGCTTTCAAAACGAGCGGAATCAGCAGCGTGTAGAAAAGAACCTGCGCAAGAAGCCGGACGCCGCGGCTTACTTTAAACGGCACTGCGGAAAGGAAGTAGCCGCTGATCAGGACATACACATTGACTGCCACGATGCAGAAGGACTCGATAAGGCCGCCCATGTACCGCACCGGCGTCATTTCGTCTCCGGGAAGAGCGAGCGCGCCTGTCTTCGATATATAGTGCAGTGTCACAACCATGAGCATCGCTGCAATGCGCAGGAGCTCAATGGATGCTATGCGCCTCTTCTGTGCCGGCTCTGACATACGCTTTTCCTCTCTTCCCTGCATCTTTTCTGCAGACCTGCCGGGCAGCCGCAGCGCAGCCCGGCGGACCCCCGGGCGCAGCCGCGGGGCATCCCTTCCTGTTACTTACCTGCTCCTGTGCGGGCAAGCGCCTCTTCAATCTTCTCGGTATAATGCTCTTCGGGTTCAACCTTGCCGTCCTGTACTCTGTACACGACATCGCACTTTTCGATTGTTTCCAGCCTGTGCGCGATAATGATCAGGGTCTTTCTGCCGTGCAGACGGTTGATACTGTCCATAATAGCCTGCTCGGTGTCGTTGTCGAGTGCGCTCGTCGCTTCATCGAGCACCAGCACTTCCGGATCCTCATATAAAGCTCTCGCGATGCCGATTCTCTGCCGCTGGCCGCCGGAAAACCGGATGCCGTGCTCGCCGATCTGCGTATCAAGTCCCTCCGGCAGAGAGCGCACATGCTCGTCCAGCTGCGCTTCATGCAGCGCTTTCCAGACCTTTTCATCGTCGATGTCTTCTTCAGGAACACCGAAAGCGACGTTTTTGCGGATCGAAGTATTGAACATGAAAATCGACTGCGGAATATAGCCGATGTTGCGAAGCCATCCCTTATAGTTCGACTGTACGTCGACGCCGTCCGCGAGCACCTTCCCGCTCTCGGGATGAAGAAGGCCGAGCATAATGTCGATGATTGTTGTTTTGCCGGCACCGGAAGGGCCAACAATGCCGATCGACTCTCCGACCTTGAACGTCACATCCGCGTTCCGGAATACATAGGTATTGCCTCCCGGATAGCGGTAGGTGATATCCTGCAGCTGAATTTCTCTGTGCACCGGGAGCTTCGTCACCTTTTCGTCGACCGGATAGTCCTTCACATCATAGGATCGGCCGCTTTCATGAATTTCTGCCTGCAGATTCTCGCTGACATTGTCGAGAAACGGCGAGAAATAAGCCACGCTCGTCAGGTAGTTGTTGATTCTGTTGGCGGAAGGCAGGAGTCTTGCGGCCGCTGCCGCGAATACGCCAAGCTGCGAAACCATCGCGGTAGGATCGGCGCCTCCGCGCAGGACTTCGGCCAGCATGTACCCGACAAGTCCCGTGATGAAAACCGTTTCAATCAGAAGCCTCGGCGTCGAGTTGAATACGTTGTACTTCTGCACGGCGCCGACATACCCGTCGCCGCACTTTGCGTATTCGTTAATGAAGTAGTTCTCCTTGCCGCCGATCTTGATTTCCTTGATCGCGTTCACGGATTCGGAGATCCACTGGAACAGTCCGCTGTAAAAGTCCTGATTCTGTTTGCCGGCGCGGATCATAATCGGCTTGATCACCCACTTGACGATCATTAAGACGCCGATTAAAAGTCCCGCGATCACCGCGATCATCTTCGCGTCAACAAGGAGCAGCACGGCGACCAGGATAATGAAGACGATAACTTCGGACGTGAGCTGCAGGATCGTCAGTATCAGTGCGTACACGTTGTTGATGTCCGAGGTGATGTTACGCTGAATGATGGAAGTGTTCGCGCCGAGATAGTACTCGTACGGCCGCTTCATGAAATTGATCATCATCCGGTTGCTGGTCTCAAACTGGTTCGTATAGATGAACTTGAGCAGCGATACGTTCTGGTAGAACAGGAAAAGGTTCTTCAGCACAAAAACAACGATGATCGCGGCCATCATGACGACCGCAAACTGAATCGTACTGTGCATTCCCAGAAGGTTGTAAATATCGCCGATGTGGTATTTGTTCTGCCGGATCGAGGCGGGATCGACAATCGCCATCATGATCGGAATGACAAGCGTAATTCCGAGGGCTTCCAGAAGCGCTCCGATCAGCATGAGAAAAACCAGCCACACCATCTTTCTCTTCTGGCGCGCGTCGAGCAGAAGCCCTATTTTCCTGAACATTTTCAGCATTCTTTCTGTTTCCTCGCTTCCGCGTGTGTTACGTGCGCATGCGCTTCCTCCGGCTCATAACGATCCATGAACGCATTTCCGAGATAGATTTTCTCCTTCGCGCAGTGAATCGCGTCCGGCACTGTGTAGACCGTGACGACACGATCAAACTGCACATCCATAAAGTTTAAAATCTCCATTGGAAACCGCGCGTCCAGCACAATTTCGTCCGGAAATTCCTTCTTGTAATCCAGAAGATCACGCGGGTGCGGCTTGATCACAGCGGTCCCCTTCTTTCCGTCCGCGAAGGCATACTGCTCTATCATGTCAAAAAACAGCTTTCTGCGGACCGCAAGATCTTTGCACAGCGGCTCTGTCAGAATCAGGATCACCGGAAGACCCTTCGCGTGTGCCTTTGCTACCGCGGCGACAATCTTCTCCCTGTCGGGGATAAAAAGCCGGACCAGTGTCTCCCTGTCCTTCTTGGAAAGGCCGCTGACGAGTTTCTCTCTTGAAACTTCGACCATCTTCTCCATCGGATGATCCAGTACCGACAGGTCGTTGACCTCCATGTCCACGCACCAACGGCTGTATCCGTTCTGTATAAAGATAAGGCCGAGCGCGGCCAGCTTCGCCTTGAAGCCGAAATGTCCCGCGTTGTCCTCGCGCGCCGTATCCCGGTAGCGCAGGCAGTTCAGGCCGTCTTCGAGCGCGTGATACGGAAGCTTTTTATATGCAAGATAATAGCCTATGGGATCCGAATCGCAGAAAACATACCGGTCTTTATACTCTGCAAAATCAACCGGCACAAACTGCTCCTCGAGCTGCCCCAGCCGCCGCTCGAACCGGATTCTCTGCCGCATGTTTAAAAGAAGAGAGCCTCTGTCCCGCTTCAGCTCCGTAAGCTCCGGAAAAAATTCAAAAGACTTCTCATCATAGGAAAGGACGTCTCTGAAGATTCCGCTTTGTTTTGCCCGCTGCAAAAGATCTCCGAAATCCGTGGACATCGAAGACAGCAAAAGCGTCGCCCCGCCTTTTGCCTCCTCCGCCAGGTTCAGTTCCTTCAGGCACGCCACATACACATGGTAATACGTGTGGCAGACATAAATGCGTTCTCTGCGCATACAGAAAATCCTTTCGCAAGATAATCAAGATATTTTACCACGTATGCGCGCAAAAGAAAAATCAGGGCCCGCGGCTGCCCGCAGTCCCTGACTGTCTGTCCTTTAAATTTTCCGGATCATCTGTTTTCCGGCTCCGCCTGTCCGTTTTCCGCCTGCATCGCTGCCTCCGCAGCCTTGATCATGATCGCGCACTCGATCCTCTTGCGGAAAACATCACAGCCGTACGCATACGTGCCGTGAATGTCGCCGGTCGCGTGGTAAGCGTTTGCGGCACAGCCGCCCGAACAGTAGAGTCTTGCCCAGCAGCCATCGCAGTCATGCCGTGCATATACATTGCAGAGCTTGAACTCGTCCCGAAGATCCGTATTCGTAACGCCGTCCCAGATATTGCCGAGCCTGTACTGCTCGTCTCCGACGAACTGATGGCACGGATACAGATCTCCCCACGCGGTGACGGCCATGTATTCCGTGCCCGAGCCGCACCCCGAAATCCGCTTGTAGATGCAGGGCCCTTCGGTCAGATTGATCATGTAATGATAGAAGGTGATCGGCTTTCCTTCCTTCTCCCTGCGGATCATATCCTTCGCCAGAATTTCGTACTGATGATAAATCACCGGCAGATCTTCCTCTGTCAGCGCACTCGGGTTCGAAGGATCCGTCACGACAGGCTCCATCGACAGCTGGTCGAAGCCGAGGTCGTCCGCCATATGGAAAATGTCCTTCGTAAAGTCGGTGTTGTAATGCGTGAACGTGCCGCGCATATAGTAACCCTTTCCGCCGCGCGCTTTGACGAGCCTTTGGAAATTCGGCACGATCCTGTCATACGAGCCGTTCCCGTTTTTATCGACGCGGAAGCGGTCATTGACCTCTTTCCTGCCATCCAGCGACAAAACAACGTTGTAACATTCCCTGTTCGCCCACTCAATGACTTCATCAGTCAGATTTACGCCGTTGGTCGTCAGCGTAAACCGGAAATTCTTGTTTTTCTCCTTCTCGATACTCCGTGCATACGCGACCAGCTGTTTGCACACCTCAAAGTTCACAAGCGGCTCGCCGCCGAAGAAATCAACCTCGAGATTCTTCCGGAGACCGGAGTTTTCCACCAGAAAGTCGAGCGCCCGTTTCCCGGTCTCAAAGTCCATCAGGCCCTGCTGCCCGTGAAACTTGCCCTGTGAGGCAAAACAATACGAGCAGTTCAGATTGCACGTATGCGCAACCAGAAGGCACAGTGCCTTGACGACATTGCTGCGGTTCTTCAGATCAAAAGCTTTATCTTTAAAAATATCTTCGGAAAAGAGCTTTCCCTGCGAGATCAGTTCGTCGATATCGCTGAATGTGTCCCCGATATCCTTATCCGTGACGCCCCTGTCTTTATATTTGTCAAGCAGCTGCGCCGCAATCTCGCTGCGCGGTTTTCCGGCATCCAGCCCTTCAACCGCGTCGTACGCAACGTCATCCGTGACATGCACGCTGCCGCTGTAAGTATCCAGAATAATGTTGTAACCGTTTAACTTGTACTGGTGGATCATGAAATCTCCTTTTTTACATGCGAAAGCCGGAACGCTCATCGCGCTCCGGCTTTCCAATGTCGCACCTTGCGGCAAGATTATCTGTTCTTGTTCTCGCAGGTCTGGTTAGCGATGCCGCAGCTTGTCTTGCATGCGCTCTGGCAGGATGTCTGGCATTCGCCGCAGCCGCCCGTAACAGCACTCTTTGCCATATCACGTGTGTTCAGAGTAATGATGTGCTTCATTGATGTTTCCTCCTATATAGGTTTTTTCGCGCGCGGCACCCGGAAAAGTCCGGATACCTTGCATAATATTACGCGCGCGGAGGCTCTTTTGTCAACGCTGTCAGGGGCCTTTCGGCGCGCAAGCCGGCGCTCCCGCACGGATTTTTCCAGCTGTAGCCGCGAATTAAAGCACCATCAGCAGCGTTCCCGCACCGATTAGAATGCAGCCGATAATTGACTTACCGGTGACCTGCTCGTGCAGAAAAACAAATGCCAGAACCAGCGTGATCACCACGCTCAGCTTGTCGATGGGGACCACTTTGGAGGCCTCCCCGATCTGCAGCGCTCTGTAATAGCAGAGCCAGGACGCGCCGGTCGCAAGTCCCGACAAAACAAGAAAGAGCCACGACTTCCTGCTGATCGCGGAAAGTCCGCCCTGCGCCCCGGTTAAAAAGACCATTCCCCATGACATGACAAGGACAACGCCGGTGCGGACCGCTGTGGCCAGCGTTGAATTGACGCCTTCGATACCAACTTTCGCAAGAATCGATGTCAGTGCGGCAAAAACAGATGACAATAGTGCGAATACAAACCACATAGACATATCCCCTTATTTCGCTTGATAATTACAATATCAGGAATCATTACTATTTTATACTATCAATCCATCGATTTGCAAGCCTTCTTTGTTTGTCAGCGGCAGATCCGTGATAAAATACGGATACACATAGCACATTCTTCGAAGGGAGTAAGTTTGTCTTGCAATTCCGCAATTACGTTATCGGCGCGCTTTTTCTCACGGTCCTTTTGTTTTGCGGCTGCGGAGCAAAAGATACTGCCGTTTCCGGACCAGCGGGGGCGGTAACAGGCAGCACGGAGGCGGAAGAATCCGGCAGCGCAGGAACGATGATCAGCGGGCCGCAGGCGGCAGTATCCGGTGCGCTGAATTCCTATGACAGCCTCAGTGTCCCTACCTGCATCCGGAAAATCGGCGGCACCTGGTTTATCGCAGACTGCTACCATAATCAGGTGATTTACAGCGATGATCTTTCGGCGCCGCTTTCGGACTGGCATGTGCTGACCGGTGACGCTGTGCAGCCGCACACAATCGCCGGCGACGGAACCGTTTACCTTGTTGATGATACCGAGCAGAACCGGGTTCTGATCTTTGTTAAAAAAGTCGGGCGCTTTTATCACACACAGACCTTTGATGATATTGGAAACCGGCCGCATTACTCCGCGTATGATCCCGGGACAGACACTTTTTATGTTCTGAGTTCCATGACCGGGCAGATGTATCTTTTCCGTCATGCGCAGGGAGATACGCAGATGAAGCTGACTGCGGTGCATACGATCGCCGGTATGGAAAAGTCGTATATCCGCTCGTTCATGGTCGAGGGCGGCGACATTTACTTTGTCTCGGGAATACCGCTGGACGGCAGCCGCCCCTGCATCCGCCGCTGCCGCCTTTCCGATTTTACGCTGATCAAAGAATACGCCGTGCCGGATTCCATTGCCGGCATGGCAGGACTTATGAAGTCCGGAGACGACTGGTATATTACCGTATCGACAGACCTTGCCGGTTCGCAGGACGCGGCAACCATCATCCGGACAAAGGATCTGAACCTGCTCTCTTCCGGCAGGTATGAGGATATCTACAGCAGATATTTCATCGGCGGCGGAACCCCCTACTATATCGCGTCCGAAGACGGTGTCTGCTATCTGACAGAGCACCGGATTCCGGGCCATTCCATCTGGAAATTTAAGACGCAGCGCGGGAAAATTCTGGATGTGCAGCCGCTCTTCTAGCGCAGAGACATAGCCTCCGCGAGCCTTCCGCCGGGAAAGGCCCCCGGAAATACGCAGGAAAGACACGATATGTAAAATAGTGAGCTTTCTATTTACATGTTGCACACATTTTATTAGAATAATTAATAAGTGTTGTTCAATTTCAACAATAAAGAGGGGGTATTTGAAATGACAGGCTTACCATTAATTCTAGTTTTCGTGCTGGCGATCATCTGCATGATCCTCATGATTTCCAAGTTGCGGATTCATCCGTTTCTGTCTATCATGACGGTTTCACTGGTGCTGGGGCTTCTCGCGGGCATTCCGCTGGTTGACCGGACGCTGGAGGACGGCACAAAAGTCAGCGGTCTCGCCACTGTAATCGGGCAGGGCTTTTCCGGTACATTTACGAGTATCGGCATTGTCATCATTCTGGGTGCTCTGATCGGCTCGGTTCTCGAGAAGACAGGGGCGGCACTCAAACTCGCTGATATGGTCATCCATCTCGTCGGCAAGAATCATCCGGTTCTGGCGGTCGAACTGATGGGCTGGGTCGTATCAATTCCGGTCTTCTGCGATTCCGGTTTCGTTATTCTTAATCCGATCCGCAAGGCGCTTGTGCAGAGAACCGGCGCGTCCAGTGTCGCGATGTCCATAGGACTTGCTTCCGGCCTTTACATTTCCCATGTGTTCATCCCGCCGACACCGGGCCCCATTGCCGCGGCATCCACGCTCGGCATCGGCAACAATCTTCTGCTCCTGATGGGGCTTGGCGCTCTCTGTTCTGTTTTCCCGCTGATCACGGGATATCTGTGGGCTAATAAAATCGGCAAAACAATTCAGGCAAAAGACGAAGCCTCCAGGGCCGAGCTGTCCAAGACCTATGAGGAGCTGGTTGCGGAATACGGCAAACTTCCGTCCGGCTTCTCCGCGCTGGCACCGATTATCGTTCCGATCATCCTGATGGCGCTCTCTTCGATCGTCTCGATGGCAAAAATGAGCGGTGCGTTTGCGGACCTTCTGAAATTCCTCGGCACACCGATCATCGCACTCGCGGTCGGCACGATCTTCGCGGTTCTGCAGATGCAGGGCGCAGGCAAAATCAAAGAGTTCTATGCAGTTACCGAAGATACGCTGAAAACGGTAGGACCGATCCTGTTCGTCACGGCAGCGGGCGGCGTCCTCGGCAAGGTAATCTCGAGCTCGGATATGGTGAATTACATATCCCAGCATGCGGGTGTCCTCTCCGCGATGGGCATCTTCTTCCCGTTCATTCTTTCCGCGATCCTCAAGACCGCGCAGGGTTCCTCGACCGTTGCCCTTACAACAACAGCCGGTATTGTAGCTCCGCTTCTGCCGGTGCTGGGCTTTACAACTCCGGTGCAGATCACACTCGTAACGCTCGCGATCGGTGCCGGCGCGATGACCGTATCGCACGCAAACGACTCGTACTTCTGGGTAGTTACAAACTTTGGTGAAATGACACCCGAACAAGGATACAGGGCAGAGACCGTCAATACACTGATCATGGGTATTGCCTCTATCCTCGAGATCTTTCTGTTGTCGTTGTTCCTGCATTAACACTCTGGCCGGCCGCTGCATGCAGCGGCCGGTTTTTTATTTCTACTGAATCCTGCACCGCAGTCAGTATATAATGAATCAAAGTGAAAAGGGGGTTACATTACAAATGAATACACAATTAAGAGCAGACGCCGACGCAATCGTAAAGGCAAGTATCCACGCGGTGCTTCCGGATGAAGCCGTAAGCCGCGCGCTGAAGGATTTCCAGCGGGGCAGTGGCAAAGTCGTACTTGTCGCCACAGGCAAGGCTGCATGGCAGATGGCAAACGCTGCAGTCCATGTCCTTGGCAGCGTCGACGGGGGTGTCGTTGTCACCAAGTACGAACACGTGATGGGAGAAATCCCGGGAGTCACATGCTGCGAGGCAGGCCACCCGGTTCCGGACGGGAACAGTTTTAAAGGAACGCAGAAGGCAATTGATCTCGTAAGCTCTCTTACTGCGAATGACACTGTCCTGTTTCTTCTTTCCGGCGGCGGAAGTGCTCTTTTCGAGAAACCGCTGGTTTCCGGAGACGAACTGCAGGATATCACCAGGCAGCTTCTTGCAAGCGGCGCCGACATTACGGAAATGAATACGATCCGCAAACGGCTTTCCGCTGTCAAGGGCGGCAGATTCGCACAGATCTGCGCGCCTGCGAAGGTATATTCGATTGTTCTGTCGGATATTCTGGGAGATCCTCTCGATATGATTGCCTCCGGCCCCGCTTATCCGGATTCTTCCACCTGCGATATGGCTCTGGAAATCGCGCGCAAATACAATCTACAGCTGTCGGGTAAGGCGCTGGAACTGCTCGGACAGGAAACGCCGAAGGCACTTCATAATGTCACAACTGTCATCACGGGTTCTGTGCGGGAACTTGCCGCTGCCGCGTCCAAAGAGGCAAAGGCGCTCGGGTACGAGCCCGTGATCCTGACGGATCAGCTCTCATGCGAAGCGCGCGACGCCGGCATTTTCCTCGCAGGCATTTTAAGGACCCATGCGAAGGAAGGCAGGAAGCTTGCGTTCATCGCCGGCGGCGAGACCGTTGTACATCTTACGGGCAAAGGCCTTGGCGGCAGGAATCAGGAGCTCGCACTCGCGGCTGCGCCGCTTGTAAAGGATCTTCCGAACGCAGCTGTTTTCTCGTTCGGCAGTGACGGAACAGACGGGCCGACCGACGCGGACGGCGGCTATGTCGACGCCGATACATACAAGGAACTGCTGGCGGCAGAAATTCATGTCGCGGACGTACTGAAGGAAAACGACGCCTACCATGCGCTCGAAAAAACCGGCGGGCTGATTATCACCGGCCCTACCGGCACCAATGTCAATGACGCAGCCGTAGCGCTTTTAGGATAGGCGCATTCCTTCCGTTTCAGCGAATGCGTTCGCCGGTGTATTTATGCGGCCGGGACATTTTTCGTGACGATCACGTCGCTGTCCGTGCCGCAGACGCCGCGCAGAACAACAGTTCCCGCAGATACAGGCGCAGTCAGAACCACGTTCCGGATCGCGTCCATCACATGAAAAATCATATCCTTCGGAACAGGCTTGGTCAGCCGGACACTGGCAACGGGGAGCACGCCTCCACGTACCAGTACAGAACTGGCAATCGTTCTCGCAGGGGCGGTCAGCTCCTGCAGAACGTACTGCCTGCCGCGCGGGCAGCCTTGTCCCGTGATCGAAACCACCTGATCTTTTTCTATATCCGCTTCAATTTCACAGCCGTTCGGGCATACAATACAGGTAAATTTTCTTTTCATAGTTCTTCTGCTGAAACCTCCAGTGCGCCGCTCCTGTCCAGTTTCCCGGCGGGTACCTGAAACTGGATCATTTCTGCGGGGATTGCCTTTTTCATTGTTTTTACGGCTGCTTCGCGTCCGTTCTGCCGTACAACAATACGGCACCCGCGCATCGGTTTCCGTACACGGAGCGACAAATGGAAATCTCTCTCTCCGCTTACCTTCTGCGGTACCACGTGGCCGATTCCGTCTCCGCACAGAATATCGAGCCCGCAATGCGGCACATCGCCCTTTTGTATATACTCTGCTGCGTGGCGCGCGAGTTCCTCGGCTTCAAGCGAGACAAAGTCCACGAGATCGTGTACATGCAGGACATTCCCCGCCGAAAAAACACCGGGAATCGAAGTCTGCAGATTCTCATCAACCACCGCGCCGTGCGTTTTCGGGTCAATCACAATTCCCGCGTCCTCGAGCAATTTGTTCTCCGGAATCAGGCCAACCGAGAGGATCAGCGTATCGCAGGAATACTCCTTCTCTGTTCCGGGGATGGGGCGGCGCTGCCCGTCCACCTGCGCTGCGGTGACGCCGGTCAGGCGGCTTTTTCCATGAATGCAGGTAACGGTATGACGCAGATACAGCGGAATGTTGTAATCGTCAAGACACTGCAGGATATTTCTCGGCAGTCCCGCAGGGTATGGCATGATCTCCAATACCGCCTGCACGTGCGCGCCTTCGAGCGTCAGCCGGCGCGCCATAATCATGCCGATATCCCCGGAGCCGAGGATCACGACCTCCCGCCCCGGCATCCGGTTATACAGATTCATGTACGCCTGCGCGGTTCCGGCGGTAAAGACGCCTGCCGGCCGCTCTCCGGGTATGCCAAGAGCGCCGCGGGTCCGTTCCTTGCAGCCCATAGCCAGAATGACAGCCTTGGCCTGATATGTACGCAGTCCCTTTCTTGTAACTGCCTGCACAAGGCGGTCCTTCGTAAGACGCGTGACCGCTGCGCCGGTTTCATACGGGATTCCGAGTTTTTCCACTTCATCAATAAAAATCTGCGCGTACTCCGGACCGGACAGGCTTTCCCCGAAACGTCCGAGCCCGAATCCGTCATGAATACACTGACGCAGAATACCGCCAAGTTCCGGCTCCCGTTCCAGAATGACAATGTCACGGATACCCTGTTTATACAGCTGAACAGCCGCCGCAAGTCCGGCCGGGCCTGCGCCGATGATGACAGCATCCTTGCGGATCAGCTCTGTATCAGCACAAAATTCCTTTTCAGCGATCATTTTCGTTCTCCTTCCGCATAGGGCCTGTGACCACATAAGATCCGCTCCTGCTGTAGACGACATCCTCTGGATCTTTTCCCAGTTCCCTTTCTATCAGCTGTTCGATTTTGGCCTGACAGAAACCGCCCTGACAGCCGCCCATCATCGCGCGCGTCCTGTATTTGATGCCGGTCATTGTCGAAACGCCAAGCGGATTATGGATTGCCTGCAGAATTTCCGCTTTCGTGATTTCCTCGCAGCTGCAGATGATCTCTCCATAATCCGGATTGCTGCGGATCAGCTTCTCCTGCTCCTCTTTCGTGCATGCAAAGAAACGGACGATTCCTTTGTGCACCGGATTGAACGCCGGATTTTCCCGGAAAGTCTCCCGCTCCTGCATCATACGGATCACATACCTTGCGAGAGGTACACTGCCGGTGAGGCCGGGTGATTCTATGCCGATCAGATTGACGGCGTTTGGTGCGGTATCATCCCGGATTTCCACTTTCCAGTCCTGAATCGCACCGTTTTCATCCACAAGCTTGGGCTGAATACCCGCGAATGTCCGGATCTGGTCTGCGGGGTTTATATGCGGCCAGAGTTTTGCTCCTTCCGTTGCAAGAAATGTGACTGCTCCCTGCGGTACGCTGTAATCATCTAAAACATCAGTGTTCTCCGCATCCGGCCCTATCGTGACATTCCCGTCCACCGTTGGTGTAATGTGAATTCCCATATACGTATTGCTCGGCACAGGGTAGACCGGCATCGGCAGAAGACGTCCCATTCTCTTATGCAGGATAATGTAATTGCTGCGGGAACCGATCACACGGTAGCCTTTAATGCCAAGAAGATCCGAGATCTGTTTTGCCCCGAGTCCGGCGGCATTGACCACCCACCGCGTTTTAAAGTCTCCTCGCATCGTATGCAGGTAATAGTAACCGTCTTCCCGCGAAATTCCCGTGACCTCGTGCTCAAAATAGAACTCGGCGCCGTTTGCGTGCGCATTCTCGGCGAGCGCTGTCGTATACAGGAACGGGTCCATGATGCCGCTTCTCTTTGACCAGAGCGCGAAGCTGCCATTCACAGCAGGCACCAGTTCATGCAGCTTCCTGCCGTCTATCATTTCGAGGCCGCTGCAGCCGTTGACTGCCCCCTGGCGCATAGTTTTCTCCAGCTGCTGCCTGTCTTCCTCTGTATTGCCGACAAGCACTTTCCCGCAGCGTTTGAACGGGAAATCCAGCTCCGCGGCGAGCTGATCCATGATTCTGTTCCCCCAGGCGCAGCATCTGGCTTTGAGGCTGCCGGTCGGATTCGCGAAACCGCCGTGAACTACTGCTGAGTTACGGCCGCTCGTCTCATTGCAGACATCGGGGTTCTTTTCGAGCACGGCGATGTCCAGAACATAGCGTGAAAGCTCGCGCGCGATCGCGCTGCCAACAACGCCGGCGCCGATGATGATCACATCATATTGTTTTTTCACGGTAAAGCCTTTCTGTCAGTGACAATTCACTATTTCACTTGTTATATATTTCATTGATTCAAATATATATCTGAAAATTACTGTTGTCAATAAAAAAAGACGCCTGCTCAATAGAGTGAACAGACGTCTCTGCGGTCATTCAGTTTTAAAATATCCGGAGAACGCGTCGCGGATCGCCGAGAGATTCTCTGTATAACGCTGCATGTGCTGCCCCGCGATGCGGGTTGCCTCATTGGCGTCTTTCCTTTCGATCGCTTTTATAAGCTGAACATGATCTTCATAAATCGCGTTTGTTGGCCGGCAGCGGAAGCTGAGTATCGTCGTCCGGTCGAAATGCGGCGCGATATTTTCCACCAGCTCATACCAGTAGCGGCAGCCGCTGCGCATGTAAAGAATACGGTGGAATTCCTTGTCAAGCGAGAAGATCTTCGCCTCCTGTCCGCGTTCAATATACATATGCCAGAGCGTCACGTTCTCCCACAGGTGGTCAATATCTTCCTTCGTAAGCGCGAGGACAGCCATACGCGCAACTTCGGCTTCGAGTACCGCGCGCAGGTGGCGGACTTCTTCGACCAGCTCCGCGTCGATCAGGCTGACATAGGTTCCGATCTTCGGCCGGATCTCAATGAGCCGCCGCTGGGAAAGCTCGAGCTCCGCTTCCCGGAACGGTGTGCGGCTGACGCCCAGCCGCTCGCAAAGCTGCGGCTCGTTCAGTTTCTGTCCGGGTTCAAGCCTTGTATTCACGATATCGTCTGTCAGAACCCGGAGAACATAATTTTTCGCGGATTCATGTTCCTGTCGCTGTGTTGTCATCTGCTGATCTCTTCTCGAGTAAATTGTTTGCATGCTCATCTGACACATCGTTTATTTTATCGTAATGCACTGCTTGACAGTTTGCAATACATACTGGAGTAAGGACTCCTATCAAGAGGACTTGCACTTCCTTCCCGATCAAATTATTAGCAGGCAGGTGACCAATTTACAAAGAAGTAAGCCGTGAGCGTCTATGGAATTTCCATCTGACAAGAGAAATGACAAAACAGAAGGAATGAGACATTCGCCTTCACCCGGAATTTCCTTCTATCTGTAATATTTCCTGGACAGAATTATTATGGATGCATGATATTTTCCATCCGTGGATGAATTTGTAATTGCAGAAGGAGCCTGCTTTCCTTCCAAGCCTGAAAATCCTCATTCGGCAGGAATCGTTATAGCAATTATCACTTGCCGACAAGAATTGTCTTCCTCCCACATCGGAGATTTGTTCAGCGGAAGGAATTTTCAAGAAAGCTCCTGCTAAAATTTTCATTCCAGAAGATAAAATTTACAGGCGGATGGCTATTTTCAAAAAAAGAATCCTAAAAGAGTTCAAAAAAACAGCTCCGGATCATCACCTGACCCGGAGCGCCATCCGCGCCAGCTCTTCTTTTACCCTGTTCTGTCAGTCATAAAACCGGACCGGCCAGTTCGCGGCCAGCTTTTCCATGTCGCGATACTGCGGGTCATCCTCCCATGAAGCGATCGTCTCCGCGCACATCGCGCGCAGCGCTCCCATGTATCCGCCAAGCGCCTTGTCGGCCTCCCCGCAGTTATAGAAAATCAGTTCCCAGTCTCTTCCGCTCTCTTCCAGGACATCGTGCAGCGCGTCCAGATTATTCCCGTAATATGGCGGCAGCGGCAAAGCGCCGCGCAGACGTTCGTGGAACTGTTCCTTCGTTCCGACACCCTGCAAATCAATATAATAGACAGTCATTTGATGCTCCCTGCATTCAGCGCTTCTTTTTACCGGAAAGAATGATTCCGATACTTACCAGCACCAGCGCACAGAAGACACGGATGCTGAACGCCTCTTTGCCTTCCCCGAGAAACAGCGCGGAAAGAAGAACGCCCAGTACCGGATTCATGAATCCAAGGATCGTGATACGGCTTACATCATTGTACTTCAAAAAAATTCCCCAGAGCGTATAGGCGCCCGCCGAAATAAAGCCCATATACAGAAGGAGCAGGAAAGCGCCGGCTCCTGTCGGGCGAAGACGTCCTCCGAGCGCAAGTCCCGCAAGCATAAGAACGATTCCGCCGCAGAAAAACTGCCAGCCGCTGAGCGTCACCGGATTTTCCTTCGCGGAAAACTTCTTGATATAGCAGCCGGCAACCGCGTTCGCGAACGCTGCGATGACCATGCAGCCTTCTCCGGCAAAACTGACCGCGCCGCCCGAAGAAGCCCCCGCCGTCACGATGAGGAGGACGCCCAGGAAGCCCGCGATACTGCCGGTGACTTTCGCGGCTGTAAGCTTCTCAAACCGGAAGACAAAAGCTGCCAGAAACAGCGAGAAAAACGTTCCGGCCGCGTTGATGACAGATCCGCGCACTCCGCTGGTGTGCGCAAGTGCCGTATAAAAGAAGATATACTGCAGAATGGTCTGAAACGTCATCAGCACAAAGACATACTTCCAGCTGATCTTTGAAGGATGCAGGAATCTGCGCTGCTGCACGCTTCCAAACGCAATGACCATCATGCCGGCAAGGAAAAATCTTACACCCGCAAAAACAAATCTCGACGCCAGATCCCCGGCCCCGATCGTAAAGAGTTCATAGCCGATCTTGATCGCCGGTGAAGCGGATCCCCAGAGAAAGCAGCAGAAAAAGGCAATAAAAAAGACGACCGCCGGATGTGTCCAGAATTTCTCCGCCCGGCTTTTCGTCTGTGTCATGGTATCCATTATAATTGTTCCCTCCCTGATGTTGGCGCCGCCATCAGCAGCGGCGCTGAATTTTTATTATACCATAACCCGTCTGTTTTACCACCGCCGTCAGGGAGAAACCGGCCCGTCCGCATTATACAGCTGCGTAAAATGCCCGTAATGATCGTCCGTATAGTAAATATTCCAGTTGTCGGACCAGACGAGTCTTTTTGCGCCCCTGCTGCCGCCGTTTGTATCAATGTCGCACTCATGATACTCTGCGTCTTCCGGAAGAACACCTTCGTAGTTTCCGAAATGATCGCCGCCGATGCTTTTCCCGGGGGCAAAATCCTGCAGCGGGCCTCCCTCCCAGCCGAGCTTTCGGGCTTCCTTCTTCGTGATGTAGTTCGGAGGAAGATGATGGTACGTATAAAGATAGAGAGCGACTTCGTCTTTCGATGTGTACGTGCCGTCTTCCGCGGGTGCCTCGGCGTCCGGCGCGTCCTGTATGTCTGCGTCCGGCGCGTTCTGCTCTGCCGATGCGGCTGCGCCTGCTTCCTCCGGCATTGACTGCGCTGCACCCGCGTCCGCCGAGGCTGCCGGCACCGCACCCGCGGCTGTTGACGCCGCCGTCACGCCATCCCCGGCCGCAGGCATGCCGGGCGCTGAAGCGGGAGCAGAGCCGCAGCCGGTGACAAGCAATAGGACAAGCAGCATGGGAAGCAGGGCGCAGAACCGGTTTCGAATGGCTCTTCTCACTTTGTCTCCCCCATTTCCCGAAGGACAGAACGAACAAGCGGAATTGAAATCGCGAAGGTCAGCACGTCCGATACCGCCTGCGTTATTTCGACGCCGGTCAGTCCCAGTATCTTCGGCAGAATCAGGATCAGCGGTATGAAAAAGAGGCCGGAGCGCGCCGATGCGAGGATCGTTGCCTTGACGCCTTTTCCGATGGACTGCAGCATCATGTTGGACATGACAATAAACGCGGCAAGGAAGAAGACTATCGTCTGATAGCGGAGCGCACGCGTGCCAACGGTTACAACATCCGGGTCATCCCGGAAAAAGCGGATGATTCCAGGCGCAAAAGCAAACAAAACGGTCGAGATGACAAGGAGGAAGGCCGTGCCTGTTTTGACGCAGAAGAAAAATCCATCGCGCACACGTTTGCAGAGCCCCGCGCCATAATTGAAGGCCGCGACCGGCTGATATCCCTGCCCGAAGCCGATCAGCGCCGAATTGGCAAGCATCATGACTCTCGTAACGACCGACATGCCCGCGATCGCCGCATCCCCGCCGATCGCGCCGGCCATTGTATTCAGCAGGATCGTCGAAATGCTCTGCATCCCCTGTCTTGTGAGGGAAGGTAAACCGCCGTTGACAATCTGCAGCATGTAATAGCGGTTGAAACGTACATTTCTCAGGTGAATATGAATATTCGGACCGTGATAGCTTCCGTACAGCAGAATGATGAACGCGATCAGCTGGCTCAGAACGGTGGCAAGCGCGGCGCCAGCGACGCCCATTCCAAGCCCGAAGATAAACAGCGGGTCCAGCCCGATATTGATGACCGCGCCGCTGACAAGCCCTGCCATGGCATACACCGCGCTCCCTTCAAAACGGAGCTGGTTATTGACGACAAGCTCCGCGCACATGAACGGCGCGCCGAGCAGAATGATGCGCAGGTAATTTTTCGCATCCTCGAGAATGGTCGGTGTCGCGCCGAGGATTCTGCAGAGCGGATTCAGAAAAAGGAGTCCGAAAATCATCAGAACCACGCCCAGTATAAAGGCCAGCGCGAAGCCGGTTGCCGCAGCCTCATTCGCCTGCCGGGTATCACCGGCACCAAGGCGTCGCGACATGAAATTGCCTGAGCCGTGGCCGCAGAAAAAGCCTAAAGCGTTGATGATCGCCATGACCGAAAAAACAATGCCGACCGCCGCCGTCGCCTGCGTCGATATGCGGCCGACGAAAAAAGTATCCGCCATGTTGTAGATATTGGATACCAGCATGCTGATAATTGTTGGAACGGCAAGGCTCCCGATCAGCTTGGGTATGGGCGTTTGCGTCATGTAGGCGTAACGCTCCTGCGGCGTGTTTTGCTTCATTTAAATTTCCTCTGTTTCTTAGAATTTTCTTTTTGTGACGAAGAAGATGTCCTGTCCTTCCCGCGCAAATGAGTGGTGAATCCGGCAGCCCGAGCAGCTGAGCCTTGCGAGTACGCTTCTGTGCTCCGGCAGGATTCTTTCTCCGGGAACGAGGATCGGAATTCCGGGCGGATAACAGTAGACATATTCGGCGCAGACTCTGCCCTCCGCTTCTTCCGCCGGCAGTTCTTGCGCCGGTTCGTCAAGCGCTTCTCCTATCGTACAGACGCATTCTTCCTTTTCGGGCAGGCGGTATGCGGTGCCATCCGCGGATGCTTTTTCCGGCGAGGGAGCACCCTCTGCCCCGGCCACGTTCCCTGTCAAAAACTCATTTCCTGCCGCTGGCGCGGCTGACAGCCGGGCATCGATCGAAAGCAGTGCGTTCGCGAGAAGATCAAAGGCTTCCGCGGGATCGCAGACCGTCGTCATCGCGAGCACGTTGCTGCCGGAATGCATCTCGGTTTCGATATGGTATTGCGTGCGCAGAATATCCGAAAGCGCCGCGCCGGTCAGGGCTGTGCCGCCGCTGATCAGAATTTTCCCGGGATCAAGCGCGTAAAAGGAAGGGTCTGCAAGATCCTGCGCCGCCGCATTCCCATGTCCGAGAACCCGCAGCTTCTTCAGCGCGATAAGCCGGCTGCCGAGGTGTGCGAGGTTTCTCCGATAGGCTTCGAACATTTCTCTGCCGTGACTTTTGAGGATGCCGGTGCAGCCATCCAGCGAAGCCAGCAACGGATAGGAAGGAGAACTGGTCTCAAAGACATTCAGCTGCCGCGAAATCTCCTGCTGCGTGAAAAAGCTGCCGTTCCAGTGAAGGAAGGCAGTCTGCGTCAGGGAAGGTAATGTTTTGTGCGCGCTTTGAATGACCAGATCTGCGCCGCACGAAACGGCACTTTGCAGCGGTCTCCGCGGCAGATTGTCCGGACACTCTCCCATAAACGAAAGGTGCGCTCCGTGCGCTTCATCTGTAATGAGCGGCACGCCGGCACGGTGGCAGATACCGGCGATCGATGCGATATCCGACAGCACGCCCTCGTAGGTCGGGCTTGTGATCACAACGGCGCAGGTATCCGGATTGCGCGCGAGCAGTTCCTGCACATGCGCCGGCGATACACTGCCGTAAATGCCGTAAGTATCGTTAAACGAGGGATATACCCAGTGCACGCGCAGGTTCAGGAGCTCTGCCGCATGCAAAACAGACTTGTGGCAGTTTCTCGCAGCAATAATTTCACTTCCGGCCCGCGCAGCGCACCGGACCGCGGCAAGAATTCCGACAGTGCTGCCGCCGACAAGGTACCATGTCTTATACGCGCCGAACAAACGCGCAGTCCGGTCCATGGCTTCTTTTAGAATCCCCTCCGCGTCATGGAGGTCGTCTACACCTTCCACTTCGGTCAGATCCCAGTCATACGGGAGTCCGGGCGCCGGGGCAAGCTTTCTTTTATGCCCCGGCATATGAAAAGGATACAGGTTCCGGCGGACATAGGCCCGCAGCTGCGCCTCGAGAATATACTCTTCTTCGCCGGGGTTTTCGCGCGGGCTGTTTTGACCGGAAATCACTGATCCAGCTGCGATGTGCAATGCGGGCAGCGTGTCGCGTTGATATCGATCTCGCTTTTGCAGTACGGGCAGATCTTCGTTGTCGGAGCCGCCGGTTCTGCGGGATGGCGGTCGAGCTTTTCATGCGCTTTATTGAACGCCTTGACGATCATGAACAGAATGAATGCCATGATGATGAAGTTCAGGACTGCGGAAATGAAATTGCCGTAGTTGAGCGATACTGTCTGCTCTGGTGTCGCGCCCTGCTTCAAAATCACAGACATCTTGTCCAGGTTATGCGTGCCGAACAGACCCAGGAGCGGACTGATGATGTCCGCGACCAGTGAATCGACGATCGCCTTGAAAGCAGCGCCGATGATAACGCCGACAGCCATATCGATCACGTTACCGCGGCTGATAAATGTTTTGAATTCTTCAAATAGTTTCTTCATGATGGCCCCCTTCACAGGAATTATTATGATTTTTGAATCAGCTTCTTGAAGCAGTCTCCCCGCTCTTCGAAGTTTTTAAAATACCCGTATGACGCAGCCGCGTTCGACATGACGACCGCACGGCCTTGCGGCGTGATCTCTCCGGCCTTCGCGACCTGCTGCTCCAGATCTTCGACCAGATATACGTTCGGACAATCTTTTACCTGCTCGTAGATCCGCTTTCCGGAAGCGTAGGCGAGAATGAAATTCAGGTCGCTCCGTCTGCGAATGAAATTGATCAGAATATCATAATCAATCCCGCGGTCCATGCCTCCTATCAGCACGGTCGCGGTATCCGGGACCGCATCCACCGCATTGATCGCGGCTTCGGGTATTGTCGAAATCGAATCGTCATAATACGCGATCCCGTCATAGGTTCCCGCGTACTCCAGCCGGTGCGGCAGGCCGCGGAATGAAGAAAGCGCCTCCCGGATTTCTTTCTCCCTGCAGCCGAACACTTCTTCGGCAATCCGGCAGACGACCTCCGCGTTGAACTGATTATGCGCGCCGGGGATGCGAAGCTCAAAGTCTCCCTTTACATGCTCCGCGTCGACAATGCGCTCCTGCGCCTTCGTCCGGATCGGCGGCACTTCGCTGCCTGCATAAAGGATATCATCCTCCGTCTGGTGCTTCGTAATCCCGCACTTCGCGTCAAAGTAATGTCCGAGCGTATGATACCTGTCCAGATGATCCTCAAAGAGATCGAGGAATACGGCGACATGCGGGTCCGCCTGCAGTCGCTGGCACTGGTGGCAGGAAAGCTCGAAGACCGCGATGCTGTCAGGGTCCATCTGATCAATGTAGTCAAAACAAGGCTTTCCGATATTCCCCATCAGGAACACCGATCTGTCCGTGCACGCGGAAAGCACCGTGTAGAGCAGCGCGCTGGTCGTGCTCTTGCCTTTGGTCCCTGTAATTCCTACGGTTTGCGCGCCGTATTCTTCCATGAAGACTTCCGTCTGGGAAGTGAATTTTGCGTTTGTCCAGTCCGGCGCATCTTCCTCGAACGGGATGCCGGGGCTGACGAAAACATAGTCGTAGTTTTCCTCATGCACGCCTTCGCGCGGTCCCTCGTACGTATCGAGGACTGCCGGGGAGCACTTGCTCCGAAGCAGCTTTTCCGTTGATCTGCCTTCCCGTCCGCAGCCCCAGATCAGGATCTTTTTTCCTTTAAATTTTTCAATCGTCTTTTCCACGAAGTCCTGCCTTTCTTCCTGCCGCTTACAGCTCCGAGAAGTCCGTATCCATATTGGCGGCTACCTGATAGTCCGGATAGGCTGCCTGTACCTGTTCCAGGACTTCTCTGAATACCGCCTGCCTGTCCTTCGCCCGGAAGCTTATAACGAGGTCGAAGCGGATTGTTTTCTCCGCTTCACACAGGTAGAAGCCGTGCATCTGATTCACATATTCGTTCTTCATGACCATCTTGCGGATCGAATCCCGCACCTGCGCGGCATGGTCGTTCTTCGTATTCATCGAATACAGGCCGATGCCGGTCAGGATCACGCCGTGCTTCTCGTAGACCTTCAGCGCGATTTTGCGGATCAGTTCGTCAATTTCATCCGCGGTCAGCGTATCCGGCACTTCGATATGGATAGAACCATTATACCTGTCCGGGCCGTAATCATGAAGAATAAGATCGTACGCGCCATGAACTTCGTCAAAACTGTTCACGGTCGCCTTCACCTTCTTGACAAGTTCAGGGTCTGCGCCGGTGCCGAGGAGCTTTCCGATCGTCTCCCGCAGCATGTCGACGCCGGACTTCATGATGACAACGGAGATAATTGCGCCGAGCCATGCTTCCAGACTCACGTGGAAAATCAGATATACCACCGCCGCAAGCAGGGTTGACGCAGAGATCACAGAATCCATTGTAGCGTCCTGACCGGAGTTGACAAGAGAGTCGCTGTTGACTTTCTTACCGGTGGATTTGAAGAAGCTGCCAAGCATGATTTTAGCGACAACCGCAACCGCGATGATTACCAGCGCCACAGCCGAATAGTCGGAAGCTTCCGGATGGATGATCTTCTTAACCGATTCCTCCAGTGAAGTAAAGCCCGCATACAGAACAATCACCGCGATAATCATCGCGGAAAGATATTCAATGCGGCCATAGCCGAACGGGTGCTTTCTGTCCGGCTCTTTCCCCGCGAGCTTCGTTCCTACTATTGTAATAATCGAAGAGCCCGCGTCGGAGATATTGTTGACCGCGTCCAGTGTAATCGCGATCGAGTTGGACAGCATGCCGATGACTGCCTTGAATGCCGCGAGAGCGACATTGACAAGAATGCCGATAATGCTGGTCCGTACGATGACTTTGTTACGGCTCTCCCCCTTCGCGTCATTTAAAAGGTCTATCTGGGTGACCTTTACCGTTTCGTCTTCATTTATATCTTCCTGCGCCTTCGTCATTTTATACGTCTCCTTTAATTGCACACAATTAAATCAACGCAACTATACCACGGAATTGCCTCCCGTGCTAGAATAATTGTGTTTTTTCTTACGGAGGTATCTATGTTTCGTTATTTCTGGATGGAAGGGAAGGATATTCCCGCGGGTGTCGGCTTCGGCCATTTCACGGCAAAACATATCCTGATGCTGCTTCTATGCGCGGTTTTCATCACGGTGCTGACGCTCTGGTTTAAAAAACAACCGCTGCGGCGGCAGAACACGTTCCTGAAAATTCTGGCGTGTCTGATGCTGGCGGGGAATCTTGTGCGCGATTTGTTTTTACTGATCATCGGACGGATGAGCCTTGGATATCTCCCGCTGCATCTGTGCAGCTTTTCGATTTTCGTTTATCTGCTGCACGCGTTTCTTCCCGAATCCTACAATGACACCGTCATGACACTGAATCCCGCAAACGGCCGTTACTTTGCGGTCCGGGACCCCGAATACAGCGAATCGTCCGGCATCCATCAGTCCCCGTTTCGCGAAGCGCTCGGCGAGATCGGCTTTGTCCTGCTGCTGCCGGGCACGGTCTGCGCGCTCCTGTTTCCCGACTGGAGCAGTTATCCCATTCTGAATTTCATGAGCCTGCACAGCTTTCTGTGGCATGCGGTTTTATCGGCCTATCCGGTTCTGCTTCTGGTTTCCGGCCGGATCCATCCGACCATACACCATTTCTGGTATCCGTTCGCGTTTCTTCTTGTGTTCGTGCCGCCGGTGTGGCTGTTTGATGTACTTACAGGATATAACTATCTGTTTGTTCTGTTTCCGCCGGCAGGCACACCCCTTGCATGGATCTACAGCTATATGGGCGGCGCCTGGCGGCTGGGATACGCGCTGCTGACTTCTGTGGTCATTCTTGCTGTTTATGGGGGAATTGAGCTGGTGCGGTACTTTAAGTAGTTGGAAACTGGAGACAAGCGTCTTCAGTCCGCATTTCGCCGGCTAATGCCGGCGCTGCAGACTGGAGACAAGCGTCCTCACTCCGCATTTCGCCGGCAAATGCCGGCGCTGCGGACTGGAGACAAACGTCCTCACTCCGCATCTCGCCGGCTATCGCCGGCGCTGCGGACTGGAGACAAGAGCCGCAGACTTATCCGTCCCTTCCTCCGATCCACATCCAGCACCTGTACATCCACAATATCACCGACATGAACAACATCCAGCGGATGCTTCACAAAATGATCCGAAAGCTTTGAGATATGCACAAGGCCGTCCTGATGCACGCCGATATCCACAAAGGCGCCGAAATCCACGACATTTCTGACCGTGCCTCTGAGTTCCATCCCCGGCTGCAGATCTTCCAGCGAAAGAACATCCTGCCGCAGGACCGGCCCCTGCACATCCAGTCTGGGGTCCCGCCCCGGCTGCGCAAGCTCCGAAAGGACGTCCTGCAAAGTGTATTCACCAAGTCCGGTATCCCGGGAAAGCTGCTGCAGCGAAAGGCGTCCATTGCCGGCCGCACCGCTGCCGACAGCTCCGCCACGCATGCCGCCGGCTGTCACTTTCATTGAAGCCACGCGCTCCCGCAGCTTTCCCGTTCTGCCGCCCGCGATGTCCTGCGGCGTATACCCCAGTTCCTTTAAAACTATCCTCGCGGCATCATAGCTTTCCGGATGAACCGCCGTCATGTCAAGCGGTTCGCTTCCGCCTGTAATACGCAGGAAACCGGCACACTGTTCAAACGCCTTGGGACCGAGTTTCGGCACTTTTAATAGCTCGCGCCTTGAGCGGAACCGGCCGTTGGCTTCTCTGTAAGCCACGATGTTTTTCGCGGTCGTTTTATTGATACCGGAAATATAAGACAGGAGTGCCGCAGAGGCCGTATTGACATTCACGCCAACCTGATTCACGCAGTCTTCGACAACCGCATGCAGCGTTTCTCCGAGCTTTGTCTGATTCATATCGTGCTGGTACTGGCCGACGCCGATCGCTTTCGGGTCGATTTTCACCAGCTCCGCAAGCGGGTCCTGCAGGCGGCGCGCAATCGACGCGGCGCTCCTCTGCCCGACATCAAACTGCGGAAACTCTTCGGTCGCGAGTTCGCTCGCCGAATAGACCGAAGCGCCTGCTTCATTCACAATCGCGTACTTTAAGGGAAGTCCGGATTCCTTTATGAAATCCGCGATCACCTGCTCGGATTCACGGGAAGCGGTTCCGTTTCCGCAGGAAATCACATCGACACCATACCTGCGGCAGAGCGTGTTCAGCTCTTCTTTCGCTTCCTTCACCTTATTCTGCGGCGCGGTCGGAAAGATTACCCTGGTCGCGAGCACTTTTCCCGTCCTGTCCACAACCGCGAGCTTGCAGCCGGTACGGAAGGCGGGGTCCCAGCCCAGGACAACCTTCCCCTCAACCGGCGCCTGCATCAGAAGCTGCCGCAGATTCGAGGCAAAAACCGTCATTGCGCCGTCTTCCGCCTTCTGTGTGAGAACACCGCGAAGTTCGGTTTCGATCGAAGGCGCGATCAGACGTTTATAAGCGTCTGCCGCCACAACTTGCAGGTACGGCGCGGTCTTTTCATTTTCACGGAAAACATCCCTTGACGATGTCTTCCGCAGATTCAGGCGGCGGTACAGATGCTGCACAATCTCCTCCTGCGGAGCTTCAATCCGCACCGAAAGGAACTTCTCTTTCTCCCCCCTGTTGACCGCGAGTATCCGGTGCCCCGGAATCCTGGAAAGCGGCTCGCTGTACTCGTAGTACATTTCGTAAACCGCTTCTCTCTGCGCCAGCTTTTCGTTTTGCTGCGCGGCTTTTCCCGATTTTCCGGTCTTTTCGGTTACGAGCCTGCCTTCCCGCAGCGTCTTTTCCCGGATCCATGCCCGCTCTTTCGCGTCATCCGAAAGCATTTCGGAAAGGATATCCATTGCCATATGCAGCGCCGTGTCCGCGTCCGGGATCCCGTCCTCCTTGTTCACATACCGCTGTGCTTCCTGCTGCGGATACAGTTCTGTTTTTTCAAGCAGGAGATAGTCGGCAAGCGGCTGCAGCCCCTTCTCTTTCGCGATCATCGCACGCGTCCTTCTCTTGGGACGGAGCGGGCGGTAAAGATCTTCCAGAGCAGTGGCAGTCATCGCCTCCCCGATCTCTTTACGAAGCTCCGGCGTAAGCTTTCCCTGTGCTTCGATCGCGGACAGAATCGTCTTCCTCCTTTCATCGAGCGCGCGCAGATACCGGAGCCGCTCGTCAAAAGCGCGCAGCTGCTCATCGCTCATGTTGCCATGCTGCTCTTTCCTGTAGCGCGCGATGAACGGGATCGTATTGCCCTCGTCGATCAGACGGATCACGGCCTGTGCCTGCTCCCGCCGCAGATTCTGTTCCTTTGTAATGACGTTGATAATATCCATGCAAAAACCTTTTACCCGATAACTTCCAGATCCTTCGGATAGCTGTTGAGCACTTCATGCCCGTTCTGTGTGATCAGAACAAGATCCTCGATCCGGACACCCATTTCGCCCGGAAGATAAATGCCGGGTTCGATCGAGTGTGTGTTGCCTGCCCGCGTCACGCTCTGATTCGCCAGCGAAACATCCCCGTACTCATGGTCTTCAATGCCGATGAAATGGCCGAGCCTGTGCGTGAAGTACGGACCGAACCCCTCAGCTTCGATAATGTCGCGCGCTGTTTTGTCAACAGTGGAAAGCACAATACCCGGCCGCAGCATCTGCTCCGCTGCGCGGTTTGCCTTCAGTACTGTTTCATAAACGAGACGGTCCCGCTCCGAGGGCTCCCTTTTGTAGAAGAATGTTCTCGTCATATCCGAGCAGTAATTGTCCGCGACGCACCCGACGTCGAACAGGACGCAGTCTCCTTCCTGCAAAACAGTCCCGTCCGGCATATGATGCGGGTCCGCGGCATGCGCGCCGAACGATACAATCGGATCAAAGGAATATTTCTGCGCGCCGAGCGACTTGTAGATCGGCAGCATCTGCTCCGCGATTTCAATTTCGCTGACGCCGGGGACTACAAGCTTTACAAAGCGTTCCATCGCGGCATCGTTGATTCTGGAACTCCTGCGCATCAGCTCCTGTTCGCGTTCATCTTTGACCTGTCTGGTCAGATCAATTGCGATCGAACCGCCGGTGTAACCTGCAGCGACGTTGTTTTCCATCATCATAAGCAGAAATTTCGAAGGCATGACTTTATCAATGCCAAGCTTCTGCTGCGGGTCTATTTCATTCTTCCAAAGAGGCACGATGTCGTCCGTATCGCTGAAATATACCTTCTCTGCGCCGATCTCTTCCTCAAACTGAAAAAGGATGTTGACATACAGCACCGCCGGGCGGTTGAGGCGAAGAAGGAGTCCTAAAAACCGCTCTCCCGGGAAAATCCATTTGCCGGTCAGCCAGAAGATCGCGTTCGGGTCGCTGACCATCATCTGCGTAAGTCCTCTTTCTTCCATTTCGCCGAAAACGCGGCGCACTCTTTTTTCATCCAGCATTATCTGTGTCCTCCTTCTGCAAGGCTGTGATACAATTTTGAAGTCAGCCGGTATCCTTTGATTTCAAAGCCGCGGCTGAACATTTATCATTATAAACAAGATGGAAGCAATAACAAGAATGGAGGCATGATGTTCGAAAATATTAACGAAGGGCTCCTTGACTTTCTTGAAAAAAGTCCGACCGCTTTCCACGCCGTTTCCAATATCCGGGCGGCGCTCCAGGCGTCGGGTTATACGGAGCTTTCCGAAGCACAGAAGTGGGGGCTGCGCAGGGGCGGGCGCTATTTTACCGTAAGGAACGAATCTTCGGTCATCGCGTTTCGGATTCCGCAGGAAGACTACACGCATTTCATGATCGCAGCTGCGCACAGCGACTCTCCGTCGTTTAAAATCAAGGCAAATCCCGAGGTGAAGGCGGGGCCGTATGTCAAGCTCAACGTCGAGAAATACGGCGGAATGCTGATTGCCCCCTGGTTTGACAGACCGCTCTCCGTTGCCGGCAGACTCATTGTGCAGGATGAAAACGGCGGCCTTACCACAAGGCTTGTCAATGTGGACAGAGATCTTCTGATGCTGCCGTCTCTCGCGATTCATATGGACCGGGAAGCAAACAGCGGGCACGCATTCAATGTACAGAACGAGGTCATGCCTTTGTTTGGCGACGAGACAAGCGCAGGGCACTTTATGGAAATTGTGGCGCAGGCGGCCGGGGTTAAAAAGGAAGCTATTCTCGGCGATGATCTTTTCCTCTACGCACGGGGCAGAGGCACCGTATTCGGCGCTGATCATGAGTATCTTTCGGCCGGGCATCTCGATGATCTGCAGTGCGTATACGCGGCGCTGCAGGGCTTTATTGCGTCCGGGGATTCCACCGAAAAGGGCTGCAGGACTGCGCAGGGAACACTTCCGGTTCTTGCGGTTTTCGATAATGAAGAAGTCGGGAGCGGCACAAAACAAGGCGCGGACAGCACGTTTCTGGAAGATGTTCTGAGAAGAATCAACGAAGTACTTGGCGGCGGCACGGAGCAGCTTCTCCGCGCGGTCTCTTCGAGCTTTATGGTCTCCGCGGACAACGCGCACGCGATCCATCCGAATTATCCCGGCAAAGCAGATCCTGTCAACCGCCCGGTTATGAACCGCGGAATTGTTATAAAATACAATGCAAACCAGAAATATACGACCGATGCGGTCAGCGCAGCGCTCTTTAAAATGTTCTGCCGCAGGGCGGATGTTCCCTTCCAGGAGTTCACGAACCGTTCGGATATGGCAGGCGGCTCCACACTTGGCAACATCTCGAATGCGCACGTTTCGCTGAACACCGTCGATGTCGGTCTGCCGCAGCTCGCGATGCATTCGCCATATGAAACCGCAGGCGTAAAGGATACGGCTTATCTTGCGCGCGTCCTCTTTGTGATCTTCCGCTCGGGCCTTTCGGGCGGCGCCCCCGGCTCCTACCGTCTGTAAGCGCGCGGCGCTGTTTTCTCTTCAACAAAAAGGAGGACCATGACTTCGTCAGATACCATCTACATAACGGGCCATCTGCACCCGGACACAGATTCTGTGGCATCCGCAATTGCCTACGCGTTCTACAAGCGTGCGCTCGGCATACGCGCGGTTCCCTGCCGTCTCGGCGCTCTGAACGCCGAGACCCGCTATCTGCTGCAGCGTTTTCATTTCGAGGAACCGATGCTCCTTAAAGACGCCCGGGTTACGCTGGAGGAAATCAAGCTTGACCCTCTGACGTACATTACCCCGGAAACCACGATTTTCGAAGCGCTGCAGTCGATGAACCGGGAAAATCACACGTACTGCGGCGTCGTCGATGCAGACAGAAAACTCATCGGTCTGGTAACCAAATCGGACATCGCGGCCGTAGGTCTTGGCGACACAGCCTACAATATCAGCATCATTACAAAGACTCCCGCGGAAAACTTCTGCCGCACCATCGACGGCCGCATGATTTATGACGACCCCGAAATGCACCTCAACGGCAAGGTCAGCATAATCGCGATGACCTCGCCCGACAATCTGTGCCGCTACGATGTACGCGACCGGATAGTTATTATCGGGGACGATCCGCAGGCGCAGAAGGCGGTTTTGCGCGAGGGCGCGGGACTTCTGATCGTCGTCTGGGCATCGGACATCGATCCGTCCGTCATCGAACTTGCGAAAGAGCATCACTGCCCGATAATGATTTCCGGACACGGCAGCATGAATACGTCGCGTTATATCTATTTCGCGCCGCCGGTGAGCCTCATTATGCAGAAAAAGCTTGTCAGCTTCAAAACAAACGAGCTGGCCGAAGATGTCGGCGCCAAAATGATGCGTTCCCGCTTCCACATCTATCCTGTCACCGATCCTTCCGGACGCCTTACAGGGTATGTCGCGCGCTACCATATCATGAACTCCGAGAACAAGAAAATCATTATGGTTGACCACAATGAATTCTCGCAGTCGGTGCGTGCGATTGAAAAAGCGAGAGTCCTCGAAGTCATTGACCATCACAGGATCAATGATTTCTCGACCACGCAGCCGGTTTCGTTCCGCAATGAGATTGTCGGTTCAACGGCAACGATTGTCGCGACGATCTTTCGCGAGAATCAGATACCGATTCCGCAGAATCTCGCGGGTCTTCTGCTCGGTGCGATTTTGTCGGATACAATGAATTTCCATTCGCCGACCACAACGCAGAAGGATCACAGGACCGCCAACATTCTCGCGGCGCTCGCGGATCTCGACATCGATACATTCGCCGATGAAATGTTCGCGGTCACCGCGGATACAAGCGGGCGGAGTCTTCTGGAAATGATAACGCAGGATATGAAGATTTATGACATCCGCTCCTGCAAGCTCTCGATCTCGCAGGTCATGGTGCCGTCGGTCGGGCACTTCCGCGAAGACAGCGCGGAGATCCAGAACAGTGTGGACACGTTTGCGAAGAAGAAGCAGCTCGATCTCTCCGTTGTCGTCTTCACATCGATTATGGACAACGGATCGATCGTATATGCGGGCGGCAACCGCGCACCCTGGATTCTCGAAGCTTTTCCGGACAGGGACGGCGAGGAGCACAGTCTGCAGGAAGGTCTGCTGTCGAGAAAGCTCCAGATACTCCCGAAGGTGACGCAGGTCATCGAAAGCTATGACTGACAGAAAGAGCGCGCCAGATGGCGCGCTCTTTCTGTTCTTTATTCTGCTTTTCCCGTGCTGCACATTTACCGCATGACCCATGCGAAGGCTTTTGCTGTGCGAAGGTCATTCTCTTTAAAATGATTTCCGGCATTCCATACAAGTGTGCTGTCGATCTTCTGCTCCTGCAATATGCCTGCGGCTTCCCGGATTTTATCGCCGACGGAAGCCATTACGGGATTGCGGGCACGTTCTTCTCTGTCGCCAAGACTTAAATAGATCCGGCTGCACATGGGCTTTCGCTGTTTCATGTAGTCCGTGAAACCCGGGAACCACATGGAGGGCGAAGCGGCCGCGGCTCCCCGGAAGCGGTCCGTCTGATAAGCTGCCCACAGCGCGAACAGCCCTGCAAGCGAATAGCCGCCGATATAATAGATCTTGTCTCTCTCTTTGCAATAATCCAGTATTTGCGAGAGCGTCTCTTCCGCGCCGTCACCGAAATCTTCGTTTCCGAATACGGCGGGCGCATTCCACGGGGAAAGGTCTTTATTCCAGCTGCCTATATGAAAGGCGGCAAGCCGGAAATCCGGGCCTGCATATTCCCGGATCAGACGGACTTCCCGGTCGATGTTTTCCAGATCATGCTCATCCACGGGCTGCAGCAGAACAGTTTCCGCGTCTTTATTGCCATACTCTAGGATTTCCATCCGACTCATCCTTTCTGCGTGTTTATCCTGCGGAGCAGGAAAGCTAAATAGATAAAACATAAGGTAATCTGCAGCACTGTCGAGCACGGTGTCGCAAGTCCTATATGGAACAAAGATACCGGCTCCCATCTGCTCATCATATAGGAGACAGGCACTCTGACCGCGAACGCGCCGAGGATGCCCTGCGCCATAACGAAGGTGGTCTGCCCCATCCCGTTATAAAATCCGATGAAGCAAAACAGAAAACAGGTCAGCAGGCAGTCAATCCCGTAAGCCTTCAGATAGTCCGCGGAAGCCGCGATAACCGCCGCGTCATTCGCGAAAATTCCGGAGAGAAGCTCCCCGTGGAAGAATGCCAGATAAAACATCAAAGCGCCGAAGGCAAATGAAATCGCCACTGCGGATTTGAATCCCCGGAACGCGCGATCCGTCCTTCCGGCGCCGCGGTTCTGCGCGACAAATGCGGACATGGACTGCATGAACGCCGAAGGCACAAGCATGATGAACGCGCAGACTTTTTCGGCAACACCGACGCCCGCGGACTCCGTAAGGCCGATCGAATTGACGATGGCCAGAACCACAAGGAACGAGATGCCGACCAGCAGATCCTGCAGGGCGATCGGCGTTCCCAGAAACAGAATCTTCCGGACAATTCTTCCATCCCACCGGATGCTTCCGCGGTGAAATTCAAACGGCAGTGTTTTTCTGGAAATCAGCGCACAGGAAATGACAACACTGATCAGCTGGGCGGCTACCGTCGCGATCGCGGCGCCGCGTGTCCCGAGATGAAAGCCCGCGACCAGAAGAAGATCTCCCGCGATATTGGAGATACAGGCAATCAGTACCGTTACAAGCGGCGTATTGGAATCACCTATGCCGCGGAAAATACCGCCGATCAGGTTATAGGCAATAATGACAATCGAACCCGCGCCGCAGATCCGGATATACTGCGCTGTCAGGTCAAATGCCTCCTGCGGCGCATGCATGATTCCCGCAAGCTTCGGGGAAAGCGGCGGAATCAGGAGCGTCAGAACAACGCCGGCAGATAAAAAGAGCAGCAATCCGCTTCCTACAATTCTGCCGCCTTCTTCCGTCTTCTTCTCTCCGATCTTCTGACCCAGCAGAATGGTTATTCCCATGCAGAGGCTGCTGATCAGGTTTGTGATCGTCATCATGATCTGAGAACCGGTGGAAACCGCGGATACGTCCGCCGGGCTCGCGAACTTCCCTACAACCAGCAGATCGACCGCACCGTACATTGCCTGTAGAAACAGCGCTAGAAGAACCGGCCCCGCAAATTTAAGGAGCGGCGCGACGATCGGGCCTGTTGTAAAATCAATTCTCTGTTCTGACACTTTCATGATTCTGATTCCGTATTCTTTCGTTTATTTATCGTCTTGTTGCGCTGCCGCTATAAAAAACCATAGGACTGTAAGAGAATCCTTTCAGGTTAATTCTTCCATCTCTTCTTTTATCTGCGCGTCCTCCGTCAGATCATAAATCATCGAAAAACATTCGAGTGCCTGCTGCCGCCAGTGTTTTGCCGTGGCATTTTCAACCCGCCCGGTAGTGTCCTTCACATGCCGCGCGCCAGCTCCAGCGGCGCCGCCTGCGTCTAACGCGCGCTGTGCGGCAGCTCCAACCTCCCCGGCCGCGTCCTTCGCGTGCTGCAGCGCTTCCTGACCCGCTCTGTAAAGAAGCGCCAGCGTCACATTGGAAGCCGTGACCGGAATGCCGGCTTTCTGCAGTTTCACCTGCAGTTCACGCTCTGAATCGTCGGCGAGCTTCCGGTCCATCGCCGCCTCAAGATAACGGATTTCTTCCTCCGCCTGCGCGCTCTTTGAAAACAACGTACTGTATCTGTAAAGCGCCGCCGACAGCTCCGGCTGATACTTCTCAAGATAATAATATCCGAGCCACCGGTAATACTGCGCCATCTCGGCCTTCGTCGAAAGATACGGATAGACTTCTTTCGTGCGGGAAAACAGCTCCTCCAGCTGTCCCAGCCGGAAATGAACACTGATCAGGCGGAAATAAATCTGCGTGCTGACGGGATTGAAGGCCAGCGCTTTTTCATAGCTCTGGAGAGCCCCCATCAGGCCGCCGCGCTTCTCCTGCGAAAGCCCCTTGCTTAACAGCTCTCCGGCATGGTCTTCTTCGCAGATTCTGTATTCACCGGGCTGGCAGTAATATTCGAACAGGAACTGCTCCGCGATATGATAAATACAAACTTCTTTCATCATTACTCCGGATAGACCAGATGCTCTTTCGTAATGCCGTACAGCGTGTGATCCAGATAGCGTTGCGCAAGCCACTTTGCCATACCAAGATTCTGATCCAGATAGTTGCCGCAGTCTCTTGCCGCGGCGCCCGGAATATCACCCTCAAAGTCTCGGATGAATTCAAACATTCTTGTGATGAGATCCACAATATCTTCCGACTCCAGATCTCCTTCAAGAATTACATAGCAGCCGGTCCGGCAGCCCATGGGGCCAAAATAGACCACGCGGTCCATCCACTGCGGATCGTTGCGAAGGAACGTAGCCCCCAGATGCTCGATCGTATGCAGCTCCGCCGTATTCATGACAGGCTCCCTGTTCGGCGCCGTCATCCGCAGGTCAAAGGTTGTCAGCGTTACATTGCCGAAATGGTCTTTCCGGGATACATAAATTCCCGGCTCGAGTTTCAGATGGTTTACTGTAAAACTTGCGATCTTCTCCATACTTTTCCCTTTCTTGAACGTCATCGCCCCCGGCGCTCCCGCAGGCGGCTGCGGGAACGCTGCGCTTTCAGGCGGCCGTCCGATGATGGCCGCGGTCAAAGCGGCGCTCCCTACTTAAACAAATCCATGTTGACATTGCCGTGTTCAAACAGATTGTAATATGCGGCTTTCTTATAATCCAGAAGCTCCGGCACGCTGTCCAGCTCCGATACGCTGTGCAGTTTCCCGTCACTGTCCGTGAAGCCGAAGGCGTTCAGCGAAGGATAGTCCTTTCGCACTGCACTGACCATCTGATCATACGCGCTCTCCGTAAGTCCCGCGTTTTCCAGAAGGAAAGATCGCAGATAATTCGGTGAGGTCAGCGGCAGCTCACCCTCCGGCAGATCATAATTGGCCCACATCACATAGGGCACGGTATATTTCTTCTCTTTTTCTTCGAGCGAAGCGCCCTCTTCGTACATTGCGGGGTCCATTGCCTTGAAGGCGCTGTCATTCATGCCCGGCTGATGGTCGCCGAACATCAGAATGATCGCCTTGCGATCCGATTTTGCGAAATAATCAGTCAGCTTTTTGAAGGCCGCATCCGACTGTATAATCAGTGAAAGATACTCCTGAATCTGCGGAAGCTGCAGCTTCTCGTCCTTCGGATTTACCGTCACATCGACTGCGCTCTGCTCCGTATTATAGCCGCCGTGATTCTGCATCGTGACGTTGAAGAGGAAGAACGGTTTTGTTTTGTCCCGTTCTTCGTACAGGCGGATCAGATTGTCGACATCCGCGTCGTCGCTCATATACGAGCGGATCGTGCTGTTATACGGAAGGCCGTCATCGGAGCTGACAAACTTGTCGAATCCCATCAGCGGATACACCTTATACCGCTTGTAACCGGACGCGAGGAACGGATGGAATGCCGTCGCGGAATAATTCTTCGCCTTCAACAGCCTTGCCAGAGACTGAATGTTGTCGCCGATATACTGCGTGTACGGAACCGCTTCACCGTGCAGAAAAGCAATACTGTTTCCGGTCAGAAACTCGTACTCGGTGTCTGCTGTCGTCCCTCCGAATACCGAGACATGCAGGTATCCCTTTTTCACATTTTTACCGGACAGCGAATGGATATAAGGCATGCCGTCTGTATTGGTTTCAAACCCGTAAATGGAAGGCAGATCCGAGAAGGCCTCGTTCATCATCACGATAATATCCGGTGCCTGTCCGTCCGGCGTCGCTGTACTCTTCACCTTGCCGGTCTGAGGCTCCTGAGGATTCTCGTACTTTTCGATGATGGCTTCCGCCTCTTTCCTGCTGTATCCTCCGGGAACCGGCTTTTCGAGCGTCCTGCGGGCAAAAGACAGGAACGAAACCGCATACCCGTCATACTTGGTTCCGAGGTTCGTATTCCAGAGATTGACCTCGGGCAGTGTGGTATGAATATAGAAGATCGAAGCTGCGGCAAGGGCTGCCGAAAGGATCAGCCAGGGCGCCCTCTTTTTCCGGAAAACAATCCTGTCCTCACTTCCCGCAACCAGAAAAACAGCTGCCGCCGCAATCGTTACAAATGTAAGCTCCGGCGTGAAATCAAGGCGGTACTGACCGATCACGTTTTTCGCCGTCGCTGCCATAGTAAGGTCAGACAGCTCGAACGCCTGCCCGCGGAATTCAAAGTAAAAATGGTTTACGCCGGCCACTACCGTCCAGAAGATCGTCGGAATTGTCCAGGCGAACCTGCGCCCTTTCATACCGAAGAACAAAACATAGCTGACTAGATACAACAGCCCGTAAACGACAAGATTCTGCCATGCTGCTTCCATGTTCGTGAACTTGAACTGGTCCGAATACAGAATCTCGACCATTGCGAAGTCAAAAACAGCAAGAAGCAGTATCCGGAGCGGCGCGAGCTCTCTCTTTGTTACAACGAGCGCGCTCTCCTCCGTATGCTCCTCCCCGCTTTCAGGCTTTCCGGTTCTTCTGATTCCAGGCCACAAAAGCAGGATGATAAACAGGTACTCCGACAAAAAGAGTGCGAACCAGTACACGGTTGTATACGGCAGCCAGTCGCTGATCATATACTGATGCACGAAGTAGAGGGAAAGTGCGAACTGGATTCCCCCAAGCAGCACCGCGCGCGTGTCCAGCCATTTGGACGTCTTTATGCGCCGGCTCTTCACCAGCTCGAAAATGACAATCTCAAAGAGTATGGCTGCCGCCAGATACAGCGCAAGGGTGCGCAGCGCGACCGCGATAAAGTGCCCGCGCGGATTTACCGTCATCGAAAGCAGGTCAAAACTGACCCCGCGCAGCGACACCGGCGAGTAGGTGATGGTTTTTGTGCGGTCTGTTTTATCCGCGCCGTCGAACGAAATATAGTTCTTTCCATCGACCATAATGACCTGCCCGTAGCGGCCGCTCTCGTTGAGCGAAAGGTAGGACCAGCAGTTCATTCTGCTTTCGTTATCCGTGACAAAACAGATCTCTTTGATCCCGACATCCTCCGTAAACGGAAATGTAATCGCGGTGTGGTTGGACTCCGCGGTCAGTCTGCTGCCGGAACGCGAAAGTCCGCTCAGATTTTCGTCATCCTCGCCGTAAATCTGTTCCAGCGGAATTGTGACCTGCGGATAGTTAATAATTTGTCCCGCGCAGCGCACGGTCTGCAGCGCCGTCAGCGCAATGGCAGTAAAGAGTAGAATCTTAAACTGAATTGTCTGGAAGAATTTCATTATTTCGTATATTCCTGATACATGGCCACGTGATCGCGGATCGCGCGCCAGTTGCCCGCAGCCAGTGCTGTTACACAAATGTAATGCCCGCCGTCATTGGAAAGCTGATAACTCACGGCGCAGTTGCCGGATTCTGTGACGTAACCTGTTTTGGCGCAGAGGACGGTACCATGCGTGTCCTTGTCCTCAATCCTGCGGAGAAACCAGTTGGAGATCAGCCGCCCCTCCGGATAGACCTGCTGCGCGCCCATACAGGTGTATGTATGCGCGGTCATAACCTTGCGCACAAAATCATTCTCCATCGCCGCCTTCATAATGACAGCCATGTCGTGCACGGTTGTGTAGTGATCTTTATCGTACAGGCCGACGACATTTGTAAAATGCGAGGTCGCGGACAGTCCCAGCTCATCCAGCTTGTCATTCATCAGCTTAACAAAAGCATCCTGTGAACCCGCGACATAGTCCGCGAGGCCCATTGCCGCGTCCGCGCCGGATTCCAGAATTGTCCCGTAAAACATCTCCTCGACCGTCGGTTTGTCCCCCGGCATGTAGCCGACATTGCTCGCATCGTTGATATACGCAAGATCCGTGATGTCCTGCTTGATCTCCTGCGTGTCCTGCAGCTTTGCATCGTCGATGTGCTCCGCCGCCACCAGAACAGTCAGCACCTTGGTCATCGATGCCGGACAGATCTTGTCCTGCGGGTTTCTCTCTGCCACGATCTCATTTGTGTCGGCGTTTACAAGGATCGCGTAATCGCTGTCCACATAATCGTCACCGACTGCTCCTGCAGGCGCAGTTCCCGATGCGGACGCCGGTTCTTCCTGACTGGAGCTTTCCGAGGGATCCTCCGCGGCGGAAGGCGTTGTTCCGGCCGCGGACGCGGCGATCGCTGCATTCCACTTCTTCTCCTGCTCCATCTTTTTGTAGTTGGCGTCTGTCAGCGGGATCTGCACAGTCGCGTCGCTTTCCTTGAATTTGTATCCGAGCGCAAAAGAAGCTACGTCCCTGGAAAGCCCCCTCTGCGCCTTTGCCTTTTCGAGCTGTTCCGGCGTCATGTCGTCCGGATCGGAAGGAAGCTGCTCTTCCTGCGATGCTTCCGAAACTGTGCTCAATGTGGAAGCCGCAGCTGTTTCATGCAGTGTGTCCTGCTTCGTACCGGCATTCCTGCTTATAACAAAGCGCACCGAAAGCAGGATCACAATCACCGCGGCGGCAGAGCCGCCCGCGATGGCGGCGATCAGGATGCGGCGTTTCCGCTCTCTTTCTTTTCGCTCTCTCTCCCGGCGCTGCCGCAGACGTTCGCGGCTGCCGCCTGTACTGCGGCTGGTGCGGCTGACATCTGCACTGCTGCGGCTGCCGTCTGCACTTCCGCGGCTGCTACGGCTGACATCTGCACTGCTGCGGCTGCCGCCTGCACTGCGGCTGGTGCGGCTGCCGTCTGCACTTCCGCGGCTGCTACGGCTGATGCCCTGCGGAACCGTCCTGTCTGTCGCAGACGGTTCTTCCTTTTCCCGGCGGCCGCTCTGCCGCTCCGGTGGGTCCGAATATTGAATTGTTGTATAATCATCAAATCCGTTATCGAAGAAATCTTCGTCCGGATCATATTGCCCCTGATCGTTGTAATACATTCCTGCAGCTGACTCCTGTGTACAAAAATACTTCGTTATTGTAGCACAAAACACTTTTCCGCGTTGTGAACAAACAAAGAACAATTCTGCTCCTGTCTTACCGGCGCCAAAAGAAAGGGGCTGCAAAGCGGCGCGATCAATCCGCCGCTTTACAGCCCCTCTCTATGCTGTTTTGTAATATACCAATCAGTTGATTGTCAGCTTGCTCCAGCTGTCGTCAGGAACATAGGTAATGTATGTTTTGCCGTTATTGATTTCGATCGGATTGCCGTCCGCGCCGAAGTACTGGGTAATTCCGCCTTCGCTTGTCTTGCTGTAGGAAATCGGGACAGCCTTGCCGTTTGTTACATAGAAGCCCTGACCGCCTTCCTTGATCACATTGTAAATCAGGTAGCCGTTATCGTCATATTGATGGAAATCGCAGGAAAGCACGAACAGATTCTTGAATGAAACCGTGTTTCCGTCGCCGCCGTCCTTACTCAGATCTCCGAACTCGTAGTAATCATACGTCTTGGTATCCTGATTATACTTCAATTCCGGTGTCGTGTTGGCAAACGGAAGCTTTACGTTGTTCGCCGCGATGACATTGTCCTGCCCGTCCAGATCAACTTCTGTTCCATACTGTGTGAAATTGAAGTGGTCGCCGGACTGCTTGCGGTCATCATACGTCGTGGAATAAGAAGAATTCTTGAAGTTCTTATCCAGATCGCCCGGAAGAATAAATTCGGTGAATTCTCTGGGTTTTCCGTTATTCACACGCGAAAATGTTCCGGAGAAATGAATTCCGTAACGGGACAGATAATCATTAATATAGAAAGGGCCGCCGTCATGGCAGATCACGGCATCCCACTCCTGCGCAAGCAGGATATTGGTCGGACGTACGGAACGGATGCTGCCGACCTTCTCGATTTTGCCCCAGTCCTTGTACATCGCCATCAGACGGGTAATCCGGTTGTTGGCTGTGGAGTTCATCAGCTCATAGACAATGTCCGCCTCGGAAAGGCCGTAGTGCGGAAGCGCGCGCTTATCATTGTCAATCATAACCGCGATAGGTCTCTGGTCCTTGATGTCTTCGCTGACAGGAAGTCCGGTCAGCTCGCTCGCATACATTCCTTCGGGAATGGTATCGCCGGTGGAAGCTTCCTCTGTCTTCGCCTCTGTAGCCGCGCTCTCCGAGCTCTCCTGACTTACACGCTCGTCAACCGGGATTGTCTCTACAAGAGAAGACTCCTGTGACTTGCCGTTCGAACCGCAGGCTGCCGCCATAATCGCAATCAGCGCGGCGGCTGCTACAATCATCCATTTTCTGTTTCGCATAAAAACAAACCTTTCCTCTAACTTAATTTCCGATCCCGAACGGCTTAACATCTCCGGTCTGCACAGACTGTATGATGTTTCCGGCCGTGAACCGGTTGTTAATACTGTATGCTCAGCGCGTGCAGATACGCGTCCGAACCGCGCGCGCAGCGGATCTGCGCCGTTCTTCCGACAACAAGCGCGTTGATCTTGCTGACATCAGTTGTGTTGTCGATTTTAATCAGCATTGTACCACTTGGCGTTGAAAGTTTCACTAAATTGCTGGTTGTTCCGGATACAATTGTTCCGGATACCGTAAAAGCAGACCGCATATCCAGTGTCGCCGCTGTCTGCAGCGAATTATCGATTACACGGAGTCCTCCGGCAGAACTCTTTGGATCAGCGGCAGGTTCGATCGAAACCGCGTGCAGATATGCATCCGAACCGCGGGCTGCCGTAATGACGGCTTTCTGTCCGGGCCATATAACTCCACCGCCTGAGACAGCCGTATCTTCGTCAAGCTTGATCGTCATATTCCCCTGATCGGTTTTAAAATTCAATGTCGTCTCGGTGGAATCCGGTTCAATTGTTCCGGAAACCGTATAAGTACGAGACCTGTCAACCGTAATCCTGACAACCTTCTTCTCGTTCGTGATCCGGTTTGTATGCATATACGCGTCCTGGCCGCGATAGACGTAGGCGGTAATTTCTCTTCCCGGAAGCAGAAGTCTGGAGCCTTCCACCTGGCAGCCGCTGTCAATACGGATCAGCATCTGACCGCCCGATGTATCCAGTTTCAGCAGATCGCTTGTGGATTCCTTATTGATTTTCCCGTAAACAGAAGCAGTCGCAGATGTGCCGGAATTGCCGGTCTGTGCGGTCGAACCAACGTTGCTGTTTCCGGCGGTCGCGCCATTCACAGCATCTGTCACGAGAGTCGCATGCATATACGCATTCTGTCCGCGGTAGACATCCGCGGTCAGACTCTTTCCGACGCTGATCCCCGAACAGCCCGTGAAAGCAGTTCCCTTATCGAGCTCAATTACCATCGTTCCCTGCGGCGTCTGCAGGTACAGCATGTTCGCTGCAGTACCCGTAACCGCCGTCCCCGTAACTCTTGTCGTTGTCACGGCAAACGCCTGCGAAGCCGGACAGGCCACCGAGCAGATCAGGCCGGCCGCGAGCGTCGCCGCAAATGCGCGGAATTTCATCTGTCGCTTCATGATAATCCCCCTGTTTACCCCAGTCAATTCGTGCAGATAATGTTATTTTACCATATTTTGAGGCAGGCATGGCAATGTTAAACAAATATTAAGATCCGGGCGGGAGGGGACGCGGCCACATGGATTTTTAGCGGTTACCGGCGCGGCCGCTCTGTGATCATTTTGCGACTGGTGCAGTTGGTTTCATACAATGTCGGGGCAATCTTCCTGATTCGTCTTAGATATTCTATGCAACGGAGACAAGCAAAGGCGTATTGCATGAATCGGTGGAAGATTATGTGTTGCTACCGCCACAGATCACATGGGCCAGTCTTCATGGAGCCATCCGGAGAGACAAAAATTTGTACAGAAGGACTCAGACTTGATTTCTTCCTTTTCTTTGACTCACTTTTTTGTAAATATACCATCTGCGTGCAAATTTTATCCTCTGGAATGAAAATTATAGCGTAGGTATCCTTAAAAATTCCTTCCACTGATCAAATTCCCGATGTGGGAGGAAGACAATTCTTGCCAACAAGTGATAATTGCTCCAATGATTCCATCCGCATTCAGGACTTCAGCTTAGGGAGGAAAGTGCATTCCTCCCGCAATTACAGATTTATCTATGGATGGAAAGCATCATGTATCCATTTTATTTCTGTCCTGAAAATATTTCAGACAGGAGGAAATCCTTGTTGAAATATCAAATGCTGCTACCTATATTCTTGCTTCGCGAAACAGAAGGAAATGTGTTTCATGCAATACATAAAAACTGCTGTACCGAATAAACGATACAGCAGTTTCAAGCGAGGTGACAGCCGGATTTGAACCGGCGATCAAGGTTTTGCAGACCTACGCCTTACCACTTGGCTATGTCACCATGCGTGACTCCGACGGGAATTGAACCCATGTTACCGCCGTGAAAGGGCGATGTCTTAACCTCTTGACCACGGAGCCATATTATTATGTTGCTTTAGTATTATATCAGACGAAGGCTTTTAACTCAAGTATCTGATAAAAAAACGCTTATGGAGCATCTTGTGAATGCTGTCATAAGCATTTCAAGCGCCCCGAGCAGGGCTCGAACCTGCAACACCGCGGTTAACAGCCGCGTGCTCTACCTTTGAGCTATCAGGGCTT